>WNFV01002648.1_pt1 | contig 23655 bp, 22 predicted proteins | sample 5400101 | NCBI WGS metagenome assembly WNFV01 (sample SAMN13153361, study PRJNA577476) | soil metagenome | isolation source: 115 cm soil or saprolite under grassland replicate 1 | place: USA:California | collected 2016-06-15 | reverse complement strand
GCGGGAATGAGCCTGGCCGCATTGGAGACCAGGGTTTTGTAGGTTTCCGCCTGATTCCGAAATTGTTTTTCAGTGCGAAGTCGCCGCCACCGCACTCAGCTCCGAACGCGGCGACTTCTCCATTTTACAAAAGCCCCTTTGCCGTTAATCCCAATGCATATCCAGGTGCGCCCGGTATCATCGGGCCCAATGCATCCCAACACGTTCCACAGTTCGGCACTGATTATAAGGGGGGTGGCGACTACTTCTTCTATAACTTCGCGGCCTTCACGCCCGCGCTTCCGCCGGCTGATCGCCAAGCCTTCTACGGTTCCTTCATTCGCGACATCTGCGACAAATACCTGGTGCTGTTTGCCGACTTTAAATTTGTACGTTCGTATTTCGATTCATCCCTCGCAGCTGTGCCGTTTGTACCCGATCCATTCAAGATCCCAGGCACTAACCTCGGCTTTAGCCCGTCTGGTATCAGTGTGCCAATCTCGAATCCGTTTAATCCGTTCACCGTCGCGGATGCGACTTTGGATATTAACGGAGTCCCAACTCCGATAACTACAGGGGTTCGATTTCGCGGCATCAACGACACCGGAAAGAGAAGTGAAAAATTCTCCTACTGGGATAGTCTCTTTGACGTCGGGCTCCGTGGTGAGATGGGAGAATTTGGCGATTATTTCAAGACTTGGAACTGGGAAGCGGGTTTCCGTTATTCTCGGAACGAGGGGCAGGATTTGTCTATAGGCGAGGTCAGCCAGCCTGGGCTGCGGGAGGCGCTGTTGAGTACGGATCCGGCTACGGCGTTTAATCCGTTCCTTGGCGTCCTTGGCCACAACAGCAAGGCGGCCAGAAGCGGAGTTTATGTTACCCTGCATAACTCAGGCGAATTCGAGTTACCTTTAGGTTATGCAACCATTAACGGTGACTTGTTTAATCTTCCGGCCGGGCCGGTCTCATTTGCGATCGGCGGTGAGTACCGCGGGGAGAGAATGACGCGCGCTCGTGACCCCTTGAATGAAACGTTTCAATCCATCGGGTCAGTCGATGGGCAAGGTTTCCGGGTGAACCGGGATGTCTGGTCAATCTACCAGGAGGTGCGGGTTCCCTTCACCAGCCCTACCTGGAACTGCCTTGGCTTTTATAGCTTCGAAGGTGATTTCGCCGAGCGGGAGGAATGGTACAGCCAGAACACTTCTACAGTTCTAAGGCCATTCCAACCGGCGACGAGCTCCCAGTATAACGGGCAGAGGCCGAAGGTCTCTGTGCGCTGGCAGCCGCTTGACCCCAAGTATATCGGCGCCCTTACCTTGCGTGGCAGCTATACCGAAGCGTTCCATGCGCCAACACTATTCGAGATTTCGCCTGCGGGGGAACAGAACTTCCCACAGGTGACACGAGGAGCCGATCCATTTTCAAGATTGACCGAGGGACAGATCGAGGAACGGCTTACTGGAAATCCCCTGCTGCAACCGGAAGTTGCCTATGAATGGTCTTACGGCATCGTTTACAGCCCGAAATGGCTCAAAGGCCTTACCCTGAGCGCAGATTGGTGGCATATTGATCTGCGATCGCTCATCTCGTCTCTCGGGGCGGGATTCATTATCGACGCCGATCTTCCCGGCTTGGTATTTCGGACGCCTCCACCACCTGGGACCCCACCCCTCCCGAATGGTCAACTAGACCGGGGCGCAGTTACGCTGGTCATCGATCCTAACGAAAACCTTTCTGGCGCGATTTTCGAAGGTCTCGACTACGAGGCAATCTATATTCTGGACTCCTCGATTTTTGGTCACGGGGATTTTGGGAGGTTCACGACCACGGTCAATGGCACCTGGCTGTCCCGGGCTGAGCTTCAGGTTCGCTCCGACATTAAACGATTCGGGATCGCGGGGGAGTTTGCGCCGCCGGGATTCACCCTGACCAGTTCGCTGCCATGGAATCGAGCCAATTTCAGTCTGTTCTACGACGGCCCCGCCGGCACGTGGCTGCAAGGTTTCGATATTGGCGCGATAGTCCACTGGGTCGGCCAATACGAGGACGACAATGTCAGTCTGACAGGGTCGCCGAAGCTAAATATGCCTAGAACTGGCGGTCCGGGACATAACGCTGCTTCTTTTCCTCAGCGCGCGCGCAAGGTGGCCGCGTGGACTACGCTCGATCTGATCGCATCGTACACGTTCAACCTGCCGCCACCCGCGGTGTCCGAGGTGCCTGGCTTTGCCAAGGATGGGGGTAAGAACGTGAAGATGAAGGCCGGCAAGGAGAAAAACGTGATTCCCGTCTCCACGGCCGAATACAATCCTTGTGGATGGCGCGCCTGGTTGAATAACACGACAATTACACTTGGGATGCAGAACGTGTTAGACGCAGATCCGCCGTTTGTGGCCGGGAGCTTCGAGAACGGCTACGACGAATCCCTCGACACAATCAAAGGCCGATTCTGGTACGTCCAGCTAAAGAAGAGATTCTAAGAATCCTGTTCGATTGGGTCTCAGCAATCGCAGTCTGACGTTGAATTCGCAAACGTAGTGTAGGGGCGCGTGTCCTCACCCGCAGGGAATTTTGCGGCTGGGGACAGCCGCCGCTACAGCCCCTTCAATTCGGCTTGGCCCATCCGACTTGCACTGAGGTCGGACTGTTGAACGTTTGTTTTGTGAAATCCGACGACAGCGCGCTCCTTATCGTCGCTCACGGGTCGTTGGTCACTACTTCAACGGGATAGCTGGAAGACGCTTGAGTGTCTTGTTGGTTGGATCGACCATGATCCCGACCGACTCGAGCGCTGTCACGCCCAGAACCGGTTCCACTCCAGGGTTAGCAAAGATCACGCGGCCGGCAGTCGTCTCTCCCATGAATTCGATCCGGACCAGACCAAAGGGGTACTCCCGAACCGTGCCGTCTGCCAACTCGTACGCCATTTTCCCTTCTTGTTTGACTCCAAGCTTTTCGAGTTCGTCCGAAGGGGCCATTGAGTCCGTCGCTCCAGTATCTACTAGAAACAGCGACTCAAACGATCGTTTCGGATCCACCAGGCTTGTGAGCTTGGTTGTAACTTTGGTCAATCCCATGGCCCAGAGAGTACCACTAGGGTCGGCCCATCGCAACGGATCGGCGCGATTCGGTGACACGGTTGCCGATGTCGGATCCAATCGACTTGCGCTCAGGGCAGGCTGTTGAACGTTTCTTCTGTGAGATCCGACGACAGCGCACTGCTCATCGTTGCCCACGGTTCCACCGTGAATCCGGACTCGAGTGCGCCGACGCTAGCGCATGCAGAGGAAATTCGGCGTCGGAAAACTTTTGCGGACGTTGGATGCGCGTTTTGGAAGGAGGAACCGAGTTTGCGCGACGCGATTTTCTTGTTCGATCCAGAATCAATTCGAGAGGTTTATGTGGTTCCGAATTTTATCAGTGAAGGTTATTTCACGCAGGCCGTGGTTCCGCGCGAGCTTGAGCTGAACGGGCGGATCACGAAACGATCGAATGGCCAACTGTGGAAATACTGCGAGCCGGTTGGAAATCACCCGCTGATGACCGAGTTGCTCCTCAAGCGCGCACGCGAGGTCGCACCCGACGCAGCGCCTGCCGAAACGAGCTTGCTGATCGTTGCCCACGGAACGGATCTAAATGAAAACAGCGCCGTCGCGGCGAAACGGGAAGCAGAAACAATCCGTGCACGCGGAAAATACGCGACTGTGCTGAACGTGTACATGGAGGAACCGCCGCTAGTGTCCGACTGGCAGAAATTGACGAAGACTTCGAACGTTGTCGTGGTCCCATTTTTCATTTCTGATGGCTTACACAGTTACGAGGACATTCCGGTTTTGCTTGGGATTGCTGTAGCCGCGGGCGTTGACCGCGGCCGGCCGGGGTCAGCGCCCCCGGCTACAGCGCGCGGCGAGATTTTCCGCCATAATCCATACCGCATCAACGGTCGCTCCCTGTTTTATGCGCCATCGATCGGTACCGATCCCGGTTTTGCCGATATCATCATCGAGCAAGTTCAGCGGTAGCACGGTAGGCGGTATCATGGTCGCGCGCCTTAACGAAAGGGATTGCGCGACGCAGCGAGTGATCGGATGATTCACTATGGATGCCGTATTGCCGCTGGATCAGATGACGGTCGAGGAAAAGCTCCGAGCAATGGAAGCTATCTGGCGATCGCTTTCGAAACACGAAGACCACGTGCCGGTTCCTGATTGGCACAAGCGAGTTCTCGATGAACGGCAACGGAAGATCGAAGCAGGAAAGGCCACATTCGTCTCTTTGGACGAAATGAAAGAACGTGTCCGGAAACGAACTGAATGAATGTCCAGGTCCTGGACGCGGCCGAAGAGGACCTTGTCGAAGGATATTGGTTTTACGAGGCGCAACAGCCAGGTCTGGGCGCTTATTTTCGCGATAGCATCTATGCCGATGTCCGAGCGCTAGAGAAGACGGCAGGCGTTCATCGCGTCGTTTATAAAGACTATCACCGCGCACTTGCGACGCGGTTTTCCCTTCGCGTTGTACTACTCGATTTCGGGACAGACAGCGTTCGTACGAGCGATCGTCGATTGCCGGCGCGATCCAACATGGATCAGAGAACACCTGCAATAAGTTTGTTTCGGCGAGAGCGTTGAACCAGCATGGGAGACGCTCCTCCGCAAAACTATCGCGAAAAGTTGAAATCGTGCTCGCGCTTGGTTTCTTTTTGCGCAAGATTGCTGTCCCGCGAATGAAGGAAACCACTTGCAAGAAGCTGCAGGAGATCGGGGGGTTTGCGCTGGCCGGGGGCTGCACGCGAAAACGAATGAAGCAATTGGTGGAGATGATTCGTGCCGCGCGCGGTTATCGGTGGGTCGGCGTTTACAAGATCATCAAGGACGAGTTCGTGATTCTGGCAGAAACGGGTAACGAACCGGCCACGTATCCGCGCTTTCCTGTTACCCAAGGCTTATGCGGTGCGGCACTGGATTCAGGCGAGCCGATCATCGTCGGGGATGTACATAAAGATCCGCGATATCTGCCCACGTTTCACACGACGCGCTCAGAAATTGTTGTTCCCATAAGGAATGACCATCGGCACATTCTTGGAATGATGGACGTGGAGAGCGATCACTTGAACGCGTTCGGAGAAGAAGACCGACAATTTCTAGAGCGCGCAGGCGGTTTGATCGGACACTGCCTGCATTAGCAGATGCGTGGCACAGACATCTTGTCCGCCACGTTTTAGCGCCAAAGGCGCGGCATTCACCTCGGAGCCTGGGACAGCGTCCCAGCACTCATCGTGGAACCCAATTCCCAGCGCTGAAGGCGCGATTCATTTTCGGGAACACTTCGGTTCTCATTGAATCGCGCTTTCAGCGCTCGTTCGCGGTGTAATCGAATCCTGGGGCGATGCCCCAGGCTAAAGCTGACATAGCACCTTTGGTGCTAAACACGTATCTTGTGTCGCTTGAGAGATATGCCGGACTCCATCGAAAAGCTGCTCAAAGCCGCGCTGACTGCGCCATTCTACTTCGGTGAAATTTTTGTTCAAAAAACAACGAGCGGTCGCTTTGTCCTGTCGCACCGCGATGATGAATCGGTGGATCATTTGCAGACATTTCGAAACGCACAAGGCGCGATCGAAATTGCAAAATACGACGACTCGGGAAATTATCGCCCGCTCAAGACCGCGCCCAACTTACGTCACGGGTGGCGGCTGGAGCTCGACACGTTGGAAGAACTGAGATGCGCGCTGGATTATTTTTATCCCGGCAGGCTGGCAATCTTCGCTGCTTGGAAACGCGACCAGCTGCAAACCACGCCCTTGCGCGAGACGTTGGATCGGCAGTCAGGGATGTATCGCGTCGCGGCAAAAATTTCCGATTCGCAGATCGATGATGTCGTGGCGGACTTCTGCCGATCCAATAGCGGCTGTCTGCGAACTATCTTGTGGAAACGCGATGCGCGCGGGACATCTCCATCCACGAAGCTGCCGGATGAAAAGTTTGATCCTACCTGCGATCAGACGGCGGCTTCAATTCCACCGGGGTCAGCGACCCCGGCTACAGCCACGACCGCGGCTACAGTTCCGCTGCTTTGTCAGGAAGCGTGCAATCTGCTGGTCGCCGAATGCCGGAAAGGAGTGAAAGGCGAATGATTCTTCGCGCGCGAATCGTCATTACGATGGATGGACCGCCTATCGACAACGGCGCAGTCGCGGTTTCCGAGAATCGAATTGTCGACGTCGGAAAATTTGATGAGATCAAAACGCGCAACGCCGGTGAAATTATCGATCTTGGCGAGCAAGCGCTCTTGCCCGGACTGATCAACGCGCATTGCCACCTCGATTACACCTGCCTGCGCGGCGAAATCCCGCCGCAAAAATCTTTTACCGATTGGATTCGCGCGATCAACGCGAAGAAGGCAAAGCTTTCGTCAAAAGACTATCTCACATCGATCGACGAAGGTTTCGCTGAGGCCAAAAGATTTGGCACGACCACGATTGCGAATCTTACAGCGTTTCCCGATTTGATTCCGCAGATAGCGGCGCCCATTCGCACGTGGTGGTTTGCGGAGTTGATCGATGTGCGCGCGCCGGAGCACGAGAACGAAATTGTCGATCGTGCGCTCGAATCACTGCACCCTGCGCATAACTCGGGGTTAGCGCCACATGCATTGTTTACGGCGTCAACAGATTTGTATCGTCGGTGCCAGGAGATTGCGCCACAGCGGAATATTTTGTTGACCACGCATTTGGCGGAATCGCACGAAGAGATGGAGATGTTCCACGACGCGTCGGGGCCCCTGTACGAATTCATGAAGAACATCGGACGACCGATGGAGGACTGCGGGAATGAAACGCCGCTGGAGTCATTCGTCGGCGCACTCGGCAATCGGCCCATTCCACAATGGATCGTCGCCCACTTAAACGAGCTGACGGAGCGGGACTTCGAGCTGCTGGAAAGATCAACGAGACAATTCCACATCGTGAATTGCCCGCGCAGTCACGACTATTTCAAACACAGCCACTTCCCTTTCGAGCGGCTGCACTCTTTGGGATTCAACATTTGCCTGGGTACCGATAGTCTCGCGAGTAACGAGGATCTGAGCTTGTTCGCTGAGATGCGGGCGTTTCAGCGCCGTGAGCCTGCGATTTCACCTGGGGAAATTGTTAAAATGGTAACGATCAATCCCGCGATGGCCTTGCATCAGGAAAAGATGATCGGACGAATTCGGTCAGGATTTCGCGCCGATCTCATAGCAATTCAATGCGCCACCCAGCACGACAATCCTTTCGAGCAAATCGTGGGCTTCGACGGCTCAATTGATTGGATAATGGTGAACGGAAAGATGTAGTGGATTGAGCACTGCTTGCTACATCTAGCAAGGTGGATCGGCTTCTCCGAAGACGATGCCAAAATTAATCGCCGAAGGCGCAGGATTCTCGCTCCCAGAGCATCGCGCGCGCTGAAAATCAGGCAGGCCAACCCGCATTTGCTTTGCCAACGCGTTGAGGACAACGCGTTCCACCTTTGCGCTTGATAGCAGATACGGCGACGGCCCGCCTGAAATGCTTGCTCGCCGTCCGCCGCGCCGGTAACCTCGGCATATGGCCGGCCAGGGAATGCAGCAGACACAGAATCTCGCCCTGCAGCAAGTTCTGTCGCCGCAGTTGCAACAAAGCCTGTTGATTCTCCAGACGCCGTTGCTTGAGCTGCGCAACCTCGTGCAACAGGAAATGGAGACTAACCCAGTACTCGAGGAATTGCCGGACCTGCCTGCGCCCGACGAACCCAGCGAGGCTGAAGCTTCCGCAGAGGAAAATTTCGATAACGAATTCCAGAAGCTCGCGAGTCTGGATGAGGAATGGCGTGATTACATGGCGCAGTCAGCGAGCTATGGCGCGGCTGGCTCTCGCGGTTCGCGGGAAGCGCAAGATAAGCGCCAGTTCTTTTTCGATTCCATTCCTGTGCAGGAAACGCTTCACCAAAATTTGATCGGGCAACTGAATCAGAGCCTGCTCAGTGCCACTGATCGCAAAGCTGCGGAGCTAATCGTTGGCAATATCGATGATAACGGATTTCTCCAAAGCACGCCGGAGGAAATGGCGCTGAACTCGGGAATCCCAAAGGAAGATTTCGAGAAGATGCTGGCGCTGATCCAAACTTTTTATCCGGGGGGCGTCGGCGCGCATGATTTGCGCGAGTGCTTGCTCATTCAATTACGGCGAGCAGGGAAGGAGCGCAGCGTCGAGTACAAGGTTGTATCCGAGCACATGGAAGATTTGGGCAGGCGACGCTTTCCGGAAATCGCGCGCCGGATGGGAATCAGCGTTGAGGACGTGCAAAAGGCTGCCGACAACATTGCGCGGCTAAATCCTCGCCCTGGTCAGGTTTTCGCTGCTGCGCCGCAAAACTATGTGCTGCCCGACTTGGTGGTGGAAAAGATGGATGGGGAGTATCAGATCACCTTAAACAATGAGCAGATTCCGCATCTGCGGATCAGCAATCTTTACAAGGACATCATCGCGTCTGGCGACGCCCAGAGCAGCGAAGTTAAGAATTACATCCGCGACAAAATCCGGAGCGGAAAATTCCTTATCCGCTCGATCCATCAACGACAGCAAACAATTTTCAACATCGCGCAGCAGATCGTTTCGCGGCAGCGCGATTTCCTTGAGCATGGCCCCTCGCATCTGAAGCCAATGCGGATGGGAGAGGTTGCCGATGCAGTGGGCGTGCACGAGACCACGGTAAGCCGCGCTGTGTCCGGCAAATACATGGCGACGCCACAGGGCGTGTTCGAGATGAAATACTTTTTTACGTCCGGTTATGAAACCACGACCGGTGAATCGCTGAGCAACATCAGCGTGAAAGAAGCCATTCTCGATCTCGTGAAGCACGAGAATGGCAGCGCGCCATTGAGCGATCACGAGATCGTCGAGGTTCTGGCGGAACGCGGCATTCCGATCGCCCGGCGCACCGTGGCGAAATATCGCGATGAGCTCAATATTCTGCCAAGCCACATGCGGCGGAAGTATTGAGGCTGCCGCCTTACGTTGAAGCGTTGAAGCGGTGTAGAGGCGCTTGGTACAAGCGCCTCCACAAAAATCTGTGTTCCATCCGTGTCGATGCTTCGGCGTTGCTCAGCACGGCGTCTGTGGCTAAATGATTTTGGTGAACTCTTCGCTTCGCGCTGCCGTGATCGCTGAATGGCGCGGTTTGCCTGACAAAAAAACGCGAACAGATCGATGGCAGTCGCCTGCAGAGCTGGTTCCGAAACTGATGCAGCGGCTCGGACTCCGCGAGCGCCTGCACGAAACAGAAGTAATCGACGCCTGGTCAAAGATCGTTGGCGAATTCATCGCCGCGCATTCTGCACCAGTGGCGCTGCGCGACGGAATCCTCTACGTCCGCGTCCTCCAACCGGCACTGCACTACGAACTCGAACAAATCTCGAAGCGTGAAATCTTGCGAAAACTGAAGCAACGCTTCGGCGGGAAAACCATACGCGATGTTCGCTTTCGCGTGGGCTAAACAGGTGACAATGCCAACAAGCCGTATTCTCGTAGCGAACTGCTATGATTATCCGCAATATTATGACATTGCCTTCCAAGCCTACACTCAGCGGGAGGCCGACTTCATCGAGGCGGCATGCCGGAAATATTGCCTCTTCGATGCCCGCCGGTTGCTGGAGCCAGCCTGCGGCACTGGTCGACTAGTCACCGAGTTGGCTGCCCGAGGTTATCAAGTAACTGGCTTCGATCTGAGCCAGCCAGCGTTGAGCTACCTTCGACGGCAGCTTGCACGGCGCCGACTCCATGCCAAGACATTCGAGGCTGAGATGTCCGATTTTCGCCTCGGTCGACCGGTTGATGGCGCGTACTGCACCGTCAACACGTTTGGGCACTTGCTGACGGAGCAGGCGGCGCGGGGTCACTTGCATTGTATTGCCGATAGTCTTCGTCCGGGCGGCATCTATGTCCTCGGCTTGCATCTGCTGCCATTGGATGTCGAGGAAGAGAAGACCGAGCGCTGCACGGAGCGGCGAGGCCAGACAAAAGTGACCGTAACGCTGCGCGTGCTACGCAGCGATCCGCGCCGCCGGATCGAGAACCTTCGGGTCTGCCTGCTGGTACGCCGCGGGTCGAAGGAACTTCGCCTGTGGCACGAATTTCAGTTCCGCACGTATACGACAAGGCAATTCCGACGACTGCTCGGTTCGGTTCCGTCGCTGGAACTGTGCGATGTCTACGATTTCCGGTACGACATTAAGCGGCCGTCCACCGTGAACGATGAAATGGCTTACGCTGTTTTCGTGTTAAGGCGACGACTGCAATCGTAGTTACTATTCGTTGAACGGAGTTTTCTTGTTCAACCTCCTGCGACGCCTGTTTACCGTCATCTGAAACGTCAGGGCGACGGGTCTGTGCAGACGCTGGAACTCAAGTCGAGCATTGGAGAAAATAAAAATGCCCTTGACATTAGACACAGAATAAGTCAACAGCTCGCGTATGAGAATCCCACCCAAGCCACGTCCGCGCCGCCGGCCGAAACCGCGCCGCCCGCGGAAATGAGCGAGTGAGATAAGCTGTCGCCAGCTTGGCAGCGTTTTATCAACGTTTGCGCACCGCTCGTAAATGCACGCCGAGCTTATCCTTACTTCCTACGATGCCAAAACTCATGGCGTTTTGAACAACACCTCCCACTGCAGATGTTGTTTAATATTGTTGGGGCGTCTAAATCTGCCCATTTCCAAATCGCCTAGCGCGAGAAATATTCGAGACCAGCTTGAACTCATAACCTCCACAAGTCTCGCGTTGACGAGCTACAAATGGAAACGGGATCAGTTCGGCGCAGGCGAAGCCACGAGTTTTTGAAAGCGTGGATCATTCCGAAGCGGATCAAACATCGGATCCAGTCGGAGCAGCGCAGGAGTGATGGGTATATTTTCAGCCAGCGCGCCAGCGTACGGTATCGAGAGTAGTTTTTGTAAAGCGGCGATCGCGCGGTCGGGCTCTCCCACCTGCGCTGCTACCCGGGCGCGGATCTCGATCGGAATGGGACCAACCACGGCGTCCTTCTCGATCGGATTCGCGACTATGGCCCGTTCCGCCAGAGCCAAGGCGGCGGCCTTGTGACCGAGGCCCATCTCGGTCAGCGCGAGATCGCCAATGAGGCTATAATTGTCCGGCTGTTCTTTGAGGAAAGGTTCCAGTTCGCTGCGCGCCTGTCGCCAACTTTCCTGGGCGCCAGCATGATCGCCAGCAACCTCTTGAGCCCAACCTAACCAAAAGCGCAGTTCGCCACCGTAAAAACCTAACGCTGGGTCAGGCGTGGCCAGTAGTTCCCTTAGTCGAGGGATTACCGATGCCGTGCGGCGCTCCAGGATTGCCTGGTAGACTTGAGTTTCTAAGCCCTCGATGTCATTGGCTGCGAGGTGGAGCCGAGCGAGGAGCGCCGACGCATGCGGCAAGTCTCCTTCCGCTTGTGCGATAGCCGCCATTTGCACCAGGGTATCGGAGTCGTCCGGTGTAATATCGAGAACTTGATCAAACTTTCGCAGCGCTTCCGGGAAACGACGAAGACAGATATTGTTGGTCGCCTGCTGGCTGAGGAGATTAACATTGCGCGGGTCGAGCCGCTCGGCTTCATTGAAATAGGCTTGGCTCTGTTGCCATTGGCCTCGTCTCCGTGCGACATAAGCCAGCGATTCAGGAATCCGGCTACTATTCGGTAAGAGTTGGCGTGCTTGCTCAAAGTAACGCACTGCGGTGTCGTAATCCTTGAGGCAGGCGTAATAATAATAGCCCTTGGCCCATACGGCTTCACCGAGATTGGGCTGGAGAGTGAGAGCGGTTTCGGCTGCCTGTCGCGCCTCTTCAAAGAGGGCCAGCGTTGGTTGAAGACTCTGTGTGACGTAGTTGCGTGCATCAACGTATGACAGCAACGCCCAACTAAGCGCAAACTTCGGGTCCAAGCGCACTGCTTCTTTGAAATATTTCTGTGCACCAAGGGCATTGGTCCTTGTCGGAAAGGTTTTTAGTGTATAAGCCAGGCCGCGCAGATAAGCATCATAAGCTTCAACATTGTCGGTCGGTCTGGCAGCTATGACTTCTTTTTCCGGACCTGTGAGTTTCGCTTGCAATTGGACGGCGACAGCGTTGGCCACCTCGCTCTCGACCGAGAAGATGTCGGTCAATTTTCGATCAAATGTGTCGGCCCAAAGATGAGAGTCATTGGCTGCTTTGATTAGCTGCACGTTAACGCGCACTGTGTCGCCGCTCTTCTGCACGCTACCTTCCAAAACATGCGCAACACCAAGTTGCCTGGCGATCTCAGGCAGGTTTTCAGGGGCACTTTTGTAATGCTGCGTAGACGTGCGCGAGATCACCTTAAGATCGGCGATCTTGGATAAACGCGTTAGAATCTCGTCTTGGATTCCATCAGCAAAGTAGGTGGTACCTTTTTCTTCGCTTCGATTTTCGAAAGGCAAAACGGCGATCGATTTTTCGGGAATCGCCGGCACCTGTGATACAGGTTTGGCCTGCCGCTTCAACGTTCCGAAGTACAAGCTAGCAACCGCGAGAGCAGAGAGCACCGCGATGCCACTAATAAGCAGCGGCTTTCTGTTTAATCTCTTGGCAGGGGCCACTCTGGTTCGTGTATGTACGGCGGCAAGTTGCAGCCGCTGCGCAACCTCTGCGGCCGATTGCGGACGGTCGGACGGGTCCTTTGCCAGACAAGATGCGACCGCATCTTCCCAAACTTGTGGAACCAACGCCGGCTCGACGTCCAATTCTTTCCGCCGTTCGGTCATCGAAGGAGCAACTCGTTCGCAAATCTGTCGATCGATATTGCCCGAATAGAATGGCGGCTTGCTCGTAAGCAATTCGTAGATGCTTGCGCCTAACGAGTAGATGTCGTCCAAATGCGTACAGTGCTCGCCGTTTAGCTGCTGCGGGCTCATATAAATTAGCGTGCCGCTCCGGCCTTGCTCTACAGTTAACCGGCTGACTGAATCACTCAGACTGCGGGCTATACCAAAGTCCGTTACCTTTAGGTCGCTGCGTTGATTGACCATCAGGTTCGCAGGCTTCAAGTCACAATGGATGACGTTCGCGCGCGTGTGCGCATAATCGAGTGCGTCGCAAAGCTGAGTTATCCAAGTAGCGATCTCATCCGCCTCGAAGACCCTCTGCTCTTTCTCAGCTCGCAAGTTGGATAGCGTTTCTCCATCGATATACTCCATCGAAATGCCGCCGGAGCGGTCGTCATGCACGAAGTCGTGTATACGTACGATATGCGGATGCGTCAGTTCGAGGCACCGCTTTGTCTCGTGCCTGAGTTGGTCAAACGCCGCACGATCTTGAATCATGAGATCGGGAAGAAATTTCAGCGCGACATCGCGCTCCAGTTCTTCATCGCGCGCCAGCCAGACAATTCCCATTCCGCCTCGCCCAAGGACCTTGACCAGCGTGTAACGGCCAAAGACTTTTTGTCCGCCGACAAACTCACACGATGTTGCGCCTATGACGTCGCCTGCGCGTTCGTTACTCACTTTGAGCAAGTATACATTATTAAGGTAGGAAGGAAGTTAAAAGCTGAAAGGGCTACTCTTACAGCGCCTGATCAATTCATGTCAGCATCCACGGGCACCTCGTGATTTGAGAGACTTTGCGTCCAGGATCACTTCTTAGTAGAATGTTTTTGGTGAACGCGTCCCAGGAGGAAAGTGCCTGGTTGGAAGCGACCGATGGCACACGCCATACAATCCGTGGCAGTTGTTCGCTCGGACGGACCGCCGCTAACACGATCGTGCTGGAATCTCCCAAAGTGTCGCGTCGGCACGCTCTCATCCATCTGCAAAATATCGGCGAACTTTGGCTGATCGATTTCGGCAGCAGTAACGGAACTTTTTTGAACAAGCGGCGCATTCAACACCCGATTCGATTAAGCGATGGCGATCAAATCACAATTGGAGATCAGGTTTTCACGCTCCGGCAGCCCGTCGCCGTTTCAGAGGAGTACAAGACGGACGTGGTGCAACGAACGTTGCGCGAAATCGGGAATATTCCCTGTTGGCTTCTCGTCGCGGATATCCGCGGTTTTACGCCCCTCAGCCGCCACATGCAGAGCGAGGACCTGGATGTTCTCCTCGGAGCGTGGATTTTCACCTCCAAGGAGATCATCGAGAATCAGCACGGGATAATTAACAAGTATCTCGGCGATGGTTTTCTTGCCTATTGGCCGGATGCTGCTACGAGCCCGGAGGAGATTGTGGCGGTAATCTCCGCGCTCAAAGAATTGCAACGAAAAGAATGGCCGGAGTTTCGCTTCGTTGTTCACTTCGGGGCCGTCGCGATTGGAGGAGTCGCGTCGATGGGCGAAGAAAGCCTGATGGGAGGCGAAGTAAATTTGATCTTCCGCTTGGAAAAACTAGCTAGCTCGCTAGGCGAATCTTGCTGCTTGAGCGAAGCGGCAAAAATAAAGCTGGGGGAACTGATTCCGGTGCGTTCGCTCGGCGAATTCGAACTGAAAGGTTTTGAGGGCAAGTGTGCCTTTTTCGCGGGTTAGCGAAGCGGCGCGGTTTGCAAAAAAATTGTGGAAGGGCTCAGACCTGTTGGCGCACACTAGCTTCAGTGACGAGATCGCAACGGTGCAACCAAAGATGGCATCGCAAATCAACAGAAAGTTCCAAATTTGATTACGCCTGGCCCGCGAAAACAAGATCTTAAGCAGCGTGCTCGAAAGCCACGGCGTTCAGGGCATAAGAGGAGGAGCGTATGGTTTCAAGCGCGGAGCGCGTGGCCGTTTCGAGAAGCGCGTGTACACAGGCTGGTGACCGAGAGAGATCGCGTTCGGCGAGATCTGGCAACATCCAAGCGTGTGTCCCCGTGGAGATGCATTGGGCCAACGAACGTGGGTGGACGATTGACAAGCATCGTTTGCCACCCTCAGGACGCTAATCGTATTTGGGTGGGAGCCGCAGGCGGCGGTGTGTGGCAAAGTACGGACGCCGGCCTGAATTGGCACACGGTGTGGAGCAAGCAGGATAGCTTGAACATTGGCTCGCTTGCGATTGATACGGCGAATCCCGATGTCATCTATGCCGGGACGGGCGAAGCGAATCTTTCAGCCGACTCCTACGGCGGGGTAGGAATTTATAAGACGACGGATGGCGGTGCTAGTTGGAAACTGCTAGCTCCAGCATCCGACCTGGGCATTCCCACGCGTATCGGCGTAATCGCGATTGATCCTCGCGATTCAGCGCATTTGTTGGTAGCTGGCGTTGGTGCCAATGAATCCAGTCCCAAGCCCGAGGACTTTGGCGGAATGTTTGTCTCGCATGATGGAGGATTGACTTGGCGGCGAGAAACTTTCATTTCGACAAACAACTACTGGTGCCACGCGATCGTATTTCATCCCACCAAGCGAGATGTCATATTCGCCACCTTCACGGAGCAGGGCGCAAAAAACGGTATTTGGTTGTCTGAGGACGGCGGCGAGCACTGGAGGCAACTGAGCCAAGGCCTTCCTGCTCCGGAAAACTTTGGGCGAACTAGCCTGGCGATTAGCCCATCAGGTCCGGACGTGATCTATGCTCTCGCTCAAAATACCTTGAGCGATCGGAGTGATCTGGTTTTGGGAGTTTTTCGCAGTGCCGATGGAGGTGAAACATGGAAAGAAATTAGCGGTCGTCATTTCAAGGCGGAAGGTCAGATCTCCTATGGAAATACAATCGCAGTCCACCCGAAGCATCCGAATCATGTACTTTGCGGCGGCGTTGACCTGCATCTCACAACCGACGGCGGCAGAACGTGGATCAGAGCGACACGATGGAATTCCAAACCCGGACGGATTCATTACGCTCATGCCGATCATCATCACCTTTTGATGCCGCTGACTGCTCCAGGCCGTGTGTACGACACGAATGACGGCGGACTCGATGTAAGTGAAAATGGGGGGCGCACATGGAAGAATCGCAGCAAAGGTCTCGCGGTCACGATGTATTACGACATGGATGCAGCACAGAGCGATGGCCGGTGCTTTGGCGGAGGAGCTCAGGATAATGGGACACTCGTCACCACAGCAGGGCGGAGCAATGACCATCACGAGGTTCTCGGCGGCGATGGTGGCTGGATGATCTATGATCCCGGTGACGCAACGCATTTTTATGCCTCCTATTACAACATGGGTATTTACCGCTGGCGCAACGGGAGAAAGCGAAATGTGTCCCCGCCAGCTGGACAGGACGAAACGGACTCGGTGTGGATGGTTTACGTTACCATGGATCCCCAGGATCCGGACACAGTGTTCACCGGCTCGACGCGAGTGTGGCGTACTAAAAACGACGGGAAAAAGTGGCGACCAGTGTCTCCGGACCTCGATGGCAGCACGATCTCAGCAATCGAAGTTGCTCCCGCGGATTCGCAGCGAATTTATGTAGCCACAGAAAATGGTGGCTTCTTCCGCAGCCTGAATGGTGGGAACACTTGGAGCGCAAACCTTGCCGGCGCCACCTTGCCAGGACACACAATTACTCGAATCGATTCTGCAGCAAAGCTCGGCGCCGACTTTCTCTTAGTCACGATCGGAAACTTTGGTCACTCCCACCTCTTTTGTTCGAGAGACGGTGGCAAGACTTGGGAAGATATGGACAATGGGCAACTACCTGATGTTCCGCACCACGCTGTCGTTATTCGACCCGACGAGCCAAAAACAGTCTATGTCGGAAATGATGCCGGAGTGTTTGTGTCACATGACTCCGGTATTACTTGGATGAACATGACGCGAAATTTACCAAACGTGATGATCGTCGACCTGGTGCTACACGAAAAAGATGGAACACTCAGCGCAGCGACATACGGCAGGAGCCTCTGGCGTACGCGGATCTGATTAGGTTAGCCAATAAGCCAGGGCCGCATTCGGACACAGCCGGCAATTCACATGTGATCGCCGGAATGTTTGTGCCGATCTTTGAACGTAAGCTCAGCGATCCCGGATTTGTCGAGCTCACCTAAACCTTCGGCAATCATACGGTCGTATTGCTCCTTGGTCGCGCGCGCGAGTGGTAAATCGAGACCAAGACTGCGCCCGAGCTCGAGAGCGATGCCGCTGTCTTTGGCGGCGTGCGCGGCGGAAAAATAGCAGCTGTGCTCGCGATTTTGCATGTCTTCGCCGTCGGTTTCGAGCACCCGCGAGTTCGCGCCGGTTTGCGAAAAAACTTGTCTCAACATTTCCAAGTCGAGACCGAGCGCCGCGCCGAGCGCGAGTCCTTCAGCCAGACCGGCGGTGTTGATGTTCATCACCATGTTAACGAGCGCTTTTACCTTGGCGGCTTCGCCAGACTTGCCGATGTAGCGCACGACTGACCCGAGCTCCTTCAAAATCGGTTCAGCTTTGCGGAATGTCGCTTCATCTCCGCCGCACATCAGATAGAGCTTACCGTCGCGTGCCTGGGTGATGCTCGAGGCCATGCATGCTTCGAGACTTTCCGCGCCGGCTTGATGCGCTAGCTTCTCAACATCGATCTCCACCCCCGGCGAGATTGTCTCGCAGTTTATGAATAATTTCCCTCGTGCATTTACGAGTAAGTTGTCACCTGCTCCGGTAAAGATTTGCCGGACCGCGTTGTCATCAGTCACTACCGTGAAGATCACGTCCGATTCTGCCGTGACTTCCGACAAATCCTGGCTCGCCGCGCAACCAACCTCGGCAGCAACAGATGTAGCTTTCGCGCGGTTTATATCGTAAACCGCCGTAATCTGGAACTGCCGATCTTTTAAATGGCGCACCATGTTCGCGCCCATGCGACCGACTCCAACAAAACCAATATTCATGTAAGCAATGTAAGATGTTTGATGTTCGATTTTAGATGTTCTGCTTTTTCGTCGCGGATTTGCGCCCTGTAACAACAATTGCCGTCAGTTCGTCCGCTTCCCTTAGCAACAACGAAATTCTATGTTCGGAGACCAGTTTGGCGTCGCGAATTAGTTCCAGCCAATATAAACTCTCGTCTGCCTCTTCAAGTACTGTACCTAGTTTTGCGACAAACTCCGCGCGAGAGCGTGCGCGGCACGCAGCGCGATAATTTGCACCCACTGAAGTCGCGCTACGCACCAGTTGATTCGACATTGCGCGTCCGGCTGCTGTGCTCGGAAGCACATCCACGAGTTTTAATACACGAAGCGCAAATCGTCTGGTGCGGTCCTGAAGCTCGCGCTTATCCACGGCACGAGACTACATCATCCATCTTAAATCGGACATCTGACATTAGAGCTTCCCTGCAAAAAAGGGGTTGTGCTGCTTCTCTTCGCCGACTGTGGTCATCGGGCCGTGACCAGGGCAAATGATCGTTTCATCCGGCAACGTCAGAATTTTTCCGAGATTGTTTCGTAACGCGTCTTTGTACGATACGTTTCCTCCGCCCATTGATCCGGCAAAAAGTGAATCGCCGACGACGGCGATCGGACGCGCAAGCCCGGTCACGACATATGTCATTCCGCCCGGGGAATGACCCCAGGTCAGGCGCGTCTCGATTTCCAAGTTGCCGAGCCGAAAACGTTTTCCCTCGTCGATTGGCTCAGCACCAGGAACCGCTTCTCGCACTGGGGTAAACACATCTGCACCCGTTTCTTCACGGAGCCGCGGCAGGTCCGCGACATGGTCGGCGTGAGCATGCGTAAGAAGAATGAGTTGCACATTCAGTCTGTGGCGATTCGCAAACCGGACCATTTCACTGGAATCAGCGCCTGTATCAAAGGCTACTGCGGCGCGACTCGCCGGGTCCCAGACGAGGTATGCGTTAACGGCCATGCCGTCATAATCCGTGTTGAATTGGGCGAGGCCATCGTTTGCTTCGATTTCTTCCGGACGCCATTCACCTTTGGCCAGTTCACGGAGGGCTTGGCCGTCGAGGCCAAGGATAGGCGCTACGCTTTGAAGGGCAGGTCCGTCGAATTCGCCCTCGCGCAGCTTCCGAATTGTTTCCGGGCTGACAGACGCTTTTTCGGCCAGTTCAGAATCGGAAATGCCCAAGCCGCGTTGCGCTTTTCCGATGATGTCACCGACATTGTCTTCAAGCGGAATCATGTTCCTTGCATTTGTGGGGCGCTGATTGGTTCTGGTTCTGCCGCGATGCGTAAATGACTAATCCGATCGAGCGCCAATTTTTCAAACGATGCAGCAACGTCGGCAACTGAAAATGCCCGGCCTGCTTCCTTTTCCATCGATGTCATGGTGACATTATTGATGCCGCAGGGAACGATCTGATCAAAAGGCGAAAGATCGCCGCACACGTTCAGCGCAAAACCGTGCATGGTGACCCAGTGGCGAACACCTACGCCAATGGAAGCAATCTTGCGGTTGCCGATCCAGACTCCGGTAAGCGATTTACGTCGCGACGCGGTAATGCCGTATCCGGCAAGAAGCTCAATGAGCAGTCGCTCGAGCCACCGCAAATACTTGTGCAAATCCTGACCACATCGGCGGAGATCGATAATCGGATATCCCATCAATTGGCCGGGTCCATGATATGTCGCCTGACCTCCACGATTGATTGCGAAAAGTGGATGCGGCAAATGCGCCGCGCCCAGCAAACTGGATTGATCAGGAGTGCGGCCGATGGTGTAAACCGGCTCATGCTCGAGCAGGAGCAGTTCGTCCAGATGGGTAGGATCTTCTCGTTTCTTCGAGACGATTTCTTCCTGCAAAGCAAGAGCATTAGCGAAGTTTGTCCGGCCAAGCCAACGCACGTGAAGATCAACAACCGCTGCGTTCATATCTGCGTTGCTCCCGGAAGGCCCAAGCTCGCGACTTCTTGCGCGCGCAAGTGAGTCAGCCCGATCGCCAGCGCGTCCGCTGCGTCGGCATCCGGCGTTTCCGTCAAACCGAGAAGCGCGCGAACCATGAATGCGACCTGATTTTTCCCGGCTGCGCCGCGGCCAACGGTGGATTGTTTGATTCGCTTCGGTGAATACTCAAATACCGGTAATCCGTTTTCGGCCGCGGCCAGAATAGCTGCGCCCCGCGCGGCTCCCAGGACAATTGCGGTCTTGTAGCTCTGCACGTAAATGACGGATTCGAGCGCGCAACAATCCGGTTCGTGTTCCCGAATGAGTTCAACCAGCCGATCGCGAATTGCGACCAGACACGAAGAGGAACGCAGCGAGCTCGCGTTGTGAATCGTCCCGAAATAGACAGAACGCGGTTTGCCATTGGTTGCATCGACAATTGCAACACCCGTATTGCGAAGAGAAGCGTCGATGGCAAGCACGCGCATTGTCGCAATCTTAAAACCGACCGGCCTCCGTTCAACCACCAAACCTTTCGATATCAACATGGAATCGACAAATTCGCGAGTACCCGTTTTACTCGCGCCAAGATGTTGAACCCACCACCGGCCAGCAAAAAGCCAATCAGCTTCGTCAAAACTATCGTGGCGTCAATTATCGTGCTTTCAGGCGCGCCTTCATCCTTCGCTACCACAAAAGGTTTGAGCCAAATCGTGACGCCGGATTTGGAACCAGAAGGGGATTTCTCCCTGAGTTTTCAAATCCAAGACAAGCGCATTGCGAACCCATACCAATTACAAGGCGAGCTTGGCCTGACGAACTGGGCGGAAGTAGCAGTGTTTCGCGGGTTCCAACCCGACGAATGGATATTCGGCACGGAGATCGGCTTGTTAAGGAAAGAGCCTTATCTTCTTTCCATTGGGTTTATCAATTGGTCGCCACACCTGAATGAAGACCCACAGCCATTTATCGAGGCTGGTTATTGGGGAGAACATCACAAAGTATGCGTGGGAGCGATTCACGCTGACTACAAAAACGAAGCAATCCTCGGTTACGCCTACGACTTCAATGAGAGGTGGCGTGTACAAGTAGATTGGCAAAGCGGCTCTGAAAACTCGTCGACAATCGGGTTCACCTGCAATGTCACACCCGATTTCCAGTTTAATCCCGCGCTTTACGTCAACAACGGTCCGAAGCACGACCTGTTTGGCTACATAGTTTTCACTTACACGTTTCATTTGTGGGGGAATAAATCGGGAAAAACCGCCGAATCTCCGAAGCGACTTTCTAAAAAATAATCTTGCGGATTCCGTACGCCGCCGCAAACTCGCCAACAATGAAAAGCTCCACGACCGCGCGTGCTTCTATCGCTGTCTTCGTTTCCGCTGCTTTCCTGTGGATGCTCGCGCTGAGCGCTTCCCCTAGTCTGCATGCTCGCGTCCACTCGGACGCAAACCGGAACGAGCACACATGCGCGGTAACGTTCGTGACCTCCGGCAACTATACCCATTCCCCTCCAGCACTGGTGATCGGTGTACCCGTCGCCTTTTCTGAATTTTCAGAAATCCCCGTGCTGAATCCAGTTTGGGTTCAGCCGCTCTTGTTCGGCGCTCACATTTTCGCGCACGCGCCGCCTGCGTACTCCTGATCCGCTGATTCTTTCCCGCGGAAGCGGGTAGCGGCGTTCAGTGCGTTCCTCACGCCGCTGAATCAGCGCGCGCAGAACGCAAAATTCATTCGGCGATTTTGCCGAGGCTTTTGAATCAGGAGTTTTGAATGAAAAAAATTATTTTATTCGCGCTGGCCGTTCTTCCGGTAGCGGCCGTTTCCGCACAGGAAGCGGCGCCCGCTGCGAGTTCATTGCCGGCGCCAACAGTTTCAAATGCAACGCCGGCTACCGCAGCGGACGTGGAAGCGTTGCGCGAGCAAGTGCAATCCCTCACGGAGACAGTGAAAGCGTTGCAACAACAAGTGAAAGATCAGCAGGCTGCGTTGGAAAAGGCGAACCTTAGCGGCGAGTCGGGGCTTCCACAAAATCCAGAGCCATCTCCCATTGCGGGCGCCGAGGAATCTCCCGCGCCTGCGGGGAATGCGCCGCCACGGTTTCCAACTGAGGACACGTCAGTTGTCTCATCGACTACTGCGCCGGCGGCGTCGTCTGTTCCAGGCGTAAGCGCGAGCCCCTTTCCTGCGTCGGGAAGTTTTCCAACCACAGATACCTCGGTCGTAACTTCGACACCGGAAACGATCTCGAGCACGGGTGCTGGTGCATCATTAACGCAACCGATCACCATCGGCGGTGGCAGAAATTACATGAACATTTCGCTCGATGGATTGTTTGCACTCGCTTATTCCAGTGCCCGCGATTTGGATCACATCGAAGTTGGCGATCATGATCCGCAGCAGCGCGGTTTTAACGCGCGGAACATTGAGCTGGCGTTTGACGGGGCGGTCGATCCCTACTTCGAGGGTTTCGCGAACATCGTTTTCAAGCTAGACAACGACAACGAAACCGAGGTCGAAGTTGAAGAAGCATTCATGCAAACGACGAACCTGCCCTACAATCTCCAGTTGAAAGCCGGGCAATTCTTTGCGGCCTTCGGCCGGCTGAACCCGGTTCATCCGCACGCTTGGGAATTTGTGGACACGCCTCTCGTGAACGGCCTATTTCTCGGGCCCGACGGGTTGCGCGGCGTTGGGGCGCAAACTTCCTGGACGCTGCCTCTACCGTGGTATTCGCAATTGATCTTTGCGTCGCAAAATGGGCGCGGCAGCACAGGATTTTCGTTTCGGAATCCCGGTGACGACGGAATTTTTTTCGATCGCATAACGACCGATCGTGAGGCGCGCGGCTTGCAGGATTTCGTCTGGATTCCGCGCTTCGAAAATTCTTTTAATTTGAGCGACACGCAGACCGTGCTGGGCGGTGTATCAGGCGCGTTTGGTTCAAACGAGACCGGCGCAGATTCGCGCACGCAGATTTACGGCGCGGACCTTCTTTACAAATGGAAAAGCTCCCACGCCGAAGGCGGTTTTCCCTTTGTGAAATCGCAGACGGAGTTCATGTATCGCCGATTCCAGGCCGGCCATGGCGCAAATGGTTCGTTTCCTGTCGCGGAAACGTTTCACGATTGGGGACTGTATTCGCAGGTGCTGTGGGGATTTAAGAAAGGTTGGGTGGCTGGCATTCGTGGCGACTATGTACATATGCAGAATTCCATGTTTACCGACGACTTAGATCGGCAGTCGCGTTGGCGGCTCAGCGCTAATCTCACATGGTATCCGACCGAGTTTTCAAAAATCCGATTGCAGTACAATCAGGATTTTTTAGAGGAAAACTTTTTCCTCTCCGAACGGCAGGTCGAATCGATCTTTCTCCAGTGGGAATTCATCCTTGGCGCGCACGGCGCTCACAAATTTTAAACTTATGAAACAAATCCTCTTAATTCTTGCCACAATCCTCGCTTGTGCTTTCTCGGCGGAGGCCAAACTCAATGTCGTCGCGACTTTGCCCGACTTCGGATCACTCGCCCGTGAAATCGGCGGTGACAAAGTTGCTGTCACTGTCATGGCGAAGCCCACTGAGGATTCGCACTTCGTTGATGCGCGTCCCAGCTTTGTTGTGCAATTGCGCACGGCCGATGTGCTGATCGACGGTGGCGCGGAACTCGAACTCGGCTGGCTTCCGCCGCTCTTGCAAAACGCGCGCAACCCCAAGATCGAAGTAGGTAAGCCCGGCCGCGTGCAGGCTTCACAAGGCATCAGGTTGATGGGTGTGCCGACGACGCTCACGCGCGCCGCGGGCGACGTGCACGCTCTCGGCAATCCGCATTTCATGATTGACCCGATCATCGCCAAGGCGGTCGCGCAGCATATCGCGCAAGCATTTTCTGCGGTCG
>WNFV01005945.1_pt1 | contig 23656 bp, 24 predicted proteins | sample 5400101 | NCBI WGS metagenome assembly WNFV01 (sample SAMN13153361, study PRJNA577476) | soil metagenome | isolation source: 115 cm soil or saprolite under grassland replicate 1 | place: USA:California | collected 2016-06-15 | reverse complement strand
GACTCACGAACGTGTTGCGCAGGATGCGGAACAGCCACGCCTTGAGGTTGGTCCCCGGCGTGAACTGGTGCTCCGCTTTGAGCGCGCGCGCATACGTCTCCTGCACGAGGTCCTCGGCATCCGCCTGGTTCCCGGTGAGATGCCGCGCGAGGTTGTGGAGTGCGTCGACATACGCCAACGCCTCGTTCGCTACGGCACTCAACGGAGGCCACTCCCCTTGATCACGGCCTGCATAGCATTGCAGGGCCTTTCATCCTGCGCAACGCCCAGCACCGCGATTCGTTCCCTCAAACCTTTTCTGAACCGCATGGAACGGCGCCTGTGGTGGAGCGTTTGAACGTGTGAGGAAGGCAAGGAGAGAACCATGAAACACGACACAAGAGCGCTGGCGTGGTACAGGCGGGGGTTGGTCGCCGTCGGCGTGGTGACACTGCTCATCGGTGCCCACGCGCTGGCCGCGACGCCACCAACGATCGGGATCAAGGAATTCAAGTACGGACCGTCCGTGCTCACCGTCCCAGTGGGCACGACGGTGACCTGGGTGAATCACGACGAGGAGCCGCACACGGTCACGTCAGGGACGGGCGCCTTCAGCTCCGCCGGGCTCGTGAACGACGACACGTTCGTGCAGACCTTCACGAAACCCGGCACCTACCAGTACTTCTGCGCGATTCATCCTTACATGAAGGGCACTCTGGTCGTGAAGTAGACGCCACCAATGGCATGGAGGACGGCATGGATCGGATTGATCGGCGTGGATTTCTCGAGTGCATGGCCTGGGCGGGCACGGGTGTCGTCTGGACAGCGGCGGGTGGCGTAGTGTCGTCGCGACTGATCACGGACGCGTCGGCCGCGGACGCCGCCGCAGGAAGCTTCACCTTCGTACAGATCAGCGACACCCACATCGGTTTCAAGGGCGAGGCGAACAAGGACGCCGCAGCCACCCTCCAACAGGTTGTCGACCGTGTGAATGGGCTGCGGCCTGCCCCCGCGTTCGTCCTTCATACGGGCGATCAGACGCACGGGCAGAAAGCGGGCGCCTTCGATACGGTCGCGGAGATCCTGAAGAGCGTGAAGACCGAACGCATCTTCTACGTGCCCGGCGAACACGATGTGTTCCTCGACGGCGGCAACGAGTATCTGGCCCGCTACGGCAAGGGGACTGTCGGGGATCGCGGCTGGCAGAGCTTCGATTACAAGGGAACGCACTTCGTCGGGCTCGTGAACGTACTCAAGTACAAGGGTGAGGGGATGGGCTCGCTGGGCGACGAGCAGCTCGAGTGGCTGGAAAAGGACGTGGCCCCGCTCTCGAGTAGCACCCCGATCGTGATCTTCTCCCATGTGCCGCTCTGGGCGGTCTACCCGCAGTGGGGCTGGACCACCGAAGACGCCGAGCGCGCGCTGGTGTCTCTCCGCCGCTTCGGTTCGACCACCGTCCTGAATGGGCACATTCATCAGGTGCTCCGCAAGGTGGAGGGCAACATCTCGTTTCATACCGCGATGTCCACGGCGTTTCCTCAGCCGGCGCCGGGCGGTGCGCCGGCGCCGGGGCCGATGAAGATCCCTGAGGAGCAAGCACGCCGGATGATCGGTGTCACGGAAGTGACTTACGTTCCTGGCAAGCATCCGCTCGCGGTGGTGGACTCGACACTCGGTTAACGGCAGCATCTCCAAGAGCAGTGCGCGGTGCGCGACGGCCCCAAGAAGAGGCGGAGACGCATCAACAAAGTGGAGCAGAGATGTTCTCGGGCTGGGAGTCGGCCTTCGGGACGAGCGTAGAAAGTGGCTGTTCCTTCGAGCCGGGAGCGCCGCCGGGATGGTCGTGCTTCAGGAGCACGACGGTGAGTTCCCGAGCTACCATTTCGCCTTCACGGTTGACGGGTCTGATCTCGAACGGGCTGCGACTGTCCTCCGGGAATGCGGCGTACCTACCCGAGGCCCAATCTCCCACGATTGGATACCGGGCACGTCCCTCTACTTCGAGGATCTCGACGGCCATGAACTGGAGCTCTTCGCGCCTACCCGATAACCATGCTTCACGTCGACGTCTCCTTCCCGAAGAGCTCGAGTCGGGCCGCGTCCGCCCAGCGCCCGCGCTCCAGCGCGTAGCGCGACGGGATCGTCGCCAGGGCAAAGCCCGTCACGAAGTGCTCGACAGTGACCTTCGGAATCTCGGAGACCTGGTCCATGACGCGCTTGGCCGCGGCGTCCTGCCCCATCTGGAGATGCGCGTACGTCAGGTAGTCGAGCGCGTGGAGCTGGTCGAAGTGACTGCCCACGGAGCTGGCGGAGGCCCGGTTCGCGTCGATGGACTCTTGCCAGTACCCGCGCCGCGTGAAGATGTGGGACGGCATGTGGAGCGCGTGCGGCGCCGCCGGCGCGATGGACGCGTAGCGCCGCGCCGCGTTGAGGCCCTTTTCGGCGATCGGCGGGTAGTCGTAGCTGTGGATCAGGTAGTGCGCGACGCCCGGATGCTGTGGCTCGACGGCGAAGACCTTCTCCAGGATCGAGGCCGCCTTCAATTGATCGGCGTACGTCTTGTCGGTCGGGAGCGCCGTCGCGTTGAGTGCCAGGGCGTAGAACACCGCCGCCTCGCGGTCGTCCGGGTAGCGGGCGGAGAGCTGCTCCATCGCCTGCCGGTAAGCGAGCGCCCGCACCCGATGGTCGACCTTGTCGGCATCATTGTAGAACGTCTCGATCGCCGCGATGTAGTCGCGCTCGCGCTCCGTCTTGACGGCCGCGGCCTTCGCCCGCTCAACGGCCGCCCAGCCGTCGGCGAGCCCCTTCGGCGACGGTGGCCACGCGAACGGATTGCCGAGGAGGTTCATTGCGACGCCCCAGTGCGCCATCCCGCACGCGGGATCGGCCTGCGCAACCGCCGTGAACGCCGCCGTGGACGCGGAGAACCAGAATGAGTGGAGCATGGCGACGGCGCGCTCGAAGTCCGGCTGGACCGCGGCGCTGCACGACGTCGCGAAATGGACCGTGCCGACCTTCTCCTGCGCCACGGTCCCGGCAGCGCCGAGAGCGACCAGCAAGCTGAGACGGAGGGCGACGGTACGGAACGTCATGGCTAAACCTCCCGATCTAGGTGGCGACCACGCCGGACGGAGAACCTTGTGCGAGAATTCTAGCGTAAGTTCACACCCAGGACGTTAATGTCTGGAGGCCGACGAGGGGGAGGGTCACCAAAAATTCACGCTGACTCCGTTCTCTAGCTGCAAACTGACCCGCAACCTGATTCTCGGCGACTGCCATGCCCCGGCCCTTTCAAGATACTCCGTCGGATCCTGGCCCTGCTCCACGGGTGAACCGTCACCCGCTCGGGTTACACTATCGCTGCGATGCCTACTGATGGCCCCAAGAGCGCGTACGAGCTGGCGATGGAACGCCTCCGGCAAAAGGACCGCGAGGCCGGGGTCGAAGAGCGTCCGCTGACCGAGGCGCAGAAGGCGGCGATCGCCGAGGCGCGCCAGGTCTACCAGGCGAGGATGGCCGAGCGCGAGATTCTGCACCAGGACGCGCTGCACAAGGCCCAGACCCGGGAGGAAGTCGAGAAGCTCGAGAGCGAGCTGGCCATCGATCGAGACCGCCTGGCGAGCGACCGGGACCGCAAGATCGCCGAGATCAAGCAGCAGTCAGCGAAGTAGATAAGCCCCGCGCTCAGCGCCCGCCTGGTTCCATCGCCTCCGCGAAGCGCTGATACGCTTCCAGCGGATCGCCATACTTCCGATGTCCGGCCGTGTGCTGGGCGCTCGCCAGCAAGAGCCGGTCGCGGTCGTGCGCCTTGGTGTGCAGGTAGTCTTCAAGGGTGCAGAGCCCAAGCTCCTGGTTGTGCGGGTCGTTCCCAATCTTGCACGCGGCGGTGGCCAGCGTCTGCACCAGGGGCGCCCGGTCGTGGCCACCCTTCAGGTAAGCCGCGGTCAGGTCCACCGACTCCTCGGCCCGAAGGGCGAGCAGCGCCTGTTCGAGCTTCTCGAGGAGCTGGCGTGAGGACCACGCTTCCGAGCCGGCCGGTGGCGCGATCGTCCGCCGGCCGTTCCCCGGCGTGTTGGCCTGGTGCTCGGAGCCGCGGTTGATGAAGAGCGCGGCCACGAACAGGAGCTTCAGCCGGTGCGGGTGCTCGAAGGCATCGTAGAACCAGCCGACCGTGTTGCAGTACTCGTAGCCGTGCTGCGCCATCGAGTAGTTGTTGGGCTCGCCCGTCTCGAGAATGACTTGCGCCGCGGCGATCTGGATGGCGTCGAGAATACGGCGCGCGCTCCGCCCGGCCTGGAGCAGCGCCACCAGCGCGTCGATGACGGAGAACTCGCGCTGGCGCGTGATGGTCTCGACCAGCATCGCCTCTTCGGCCGGCGTGAGTGGCGTGTCCTGGCGGAGCAGCTCCTGGTCCCGGCCGTCGAGCAGGTTCTGGACGACGTTGCAGCCCACCTCGTAGGTGGAATACCAGCGCGGACCCACCGCGATGTCGGGCACGCCGGCGTAGAGCACGTGGTGCGCGTTGTCCCAGCCGAGGGCCTCGCCCAGCTCGATGGTGGCGCGCGCGCGATAGCCCTTGTGGCCGGTGGTGTAGGAACGGTTGTGCCACATGCGGTCCTGCACATCGATGAGCCCGGCGAACGCCAGATGCGCGAGGACGTGCCGCCGGTTCGGCACGTCCTGCATCAGTCCAAGAAACACACGGTAGGACGTCAGCACTTCGCCGCGCTGCACGAGTGTCAACCAGTGGTTGAGGCGCTCACGCAGCGTGCCCTCGATGGGCAGCGGCTCCTGGTCCGGCCAGTGCGCCTCGGGCATGGGCGGCGTCGTGTTCACCTTGATGTCGTAGAGCCTGGTGTAGTGGCCCGGGGCCTTGCCGATCAACTGGTTCCACGGATCGAGCCCGGTCGGCATGTACCAGACGGTCTGGGCCAGCGGCAGCCAGGAGAGCTCGGGGCGGATCATCGACGCGAGCGGCAGGCCCACCCGCTCACTCAAGAGACAATGATCGTTGTTCACGAACTTGACGACGCCGTCGTCGAGCCGCTGGTGGTAGGGGACGTGCGTGTACGGCGCGTGGATGCGCACGGTCTCGCGCGTGATCTCGGTGACGGAGCGGCCCTGCTTCATGAGCCGGTAGAGCACGTCGCTGGCGCCCTTCTGGTCGCGCGCGATGATGCGCTCCTCCAGGCGCGCGTACTCGGCGGTGGGCGCCGTCTCGTTCAGGACCGCGGCCGTCGTCGCCATGGAGTCCTCAGGCCTTCTTCACCACCTTCTTGTGAACCATCTCGACGTTCTGTCCGATACGGTCGCGATAGCGCCCGAGCGGATACTTCGACATGCCGGCCTCGTACTTCGACGCGAGCTGGTCGCCGATCTTGGTCTGCATCTCGGCCAGGGTGGCGCCGTCGGCCGCGGCCTTCTTCACGGCGGCGATGAGGTCGCTGAGGTAGCTGCGGAAGAACGTGAGATGGCTCTTGGGCAGGACCTCGCCGTGTCCTGGGACGATGTTCGTGAAGTCGAGCTTCTCCACGGCGCTCAGGGTCTGCACCCAGTCCTCCGGGTAGCCGTCGTTCAGGAACGGCATCCAGTCGATCAGCGCGTCGCCGGTAGCGATGACCTTCTCTTTCGGCATGTAGATGTAGAGGTCTCCGTCGGTGTGGCCTCGGCCCAGCACGTGCAGCTGGATCTCGCGGCCATGCTCCCTCAGGGTCACGGTCGTGGTGACCGTTCGCGTCGGGAGCGCCGGCTTCATCTGCTTGAGCTCCTGCATGAACGACTCTGCCTGCTGCAGGTTGGACTCGAGGTTCCGCTTCTTGTCGGCGTCCGACTCATTGAGAATGTCGCCCTTCAGCTTCTCGATCTCGCCGGGCAGCGCCGCGAGCTGCTTTTCGATGTAGGGGACGCCGCCAACGCCAGCGTCCGGCTTCGTCAGGTTCTCCTTCGTCTTCTGGGTGGCGATGATCTCCAGCTTCGGGTTCCCAGCCGAGTACACCTCGTTACCCTGCCAGTGGTCCCAGTGGAAGTGCGTGTTGATGACTTTGAGAACGGGCTTCTTGGTGATTCCCTGGATCTGGGTGTACACGGCGCGAGAGGCCGAAGGTTTGGAGTGCGAGTCGACGACGATGACGCCGTCGTCGGTCATGATGACCGCGGCGTTGCAGTTCACCTTGTACCGGGTCGCCGCGATGGCGCCGTAGACGCCATCTCCGACCTTCTTGAGCTCGAAGAGGTCCTTATCCGCCGTCTGCGCGTGCGCGGAGACGGTACAACAGAGCTCGTGGGGATCGAGGGTGTGAACCGCCGCGGCCGCGATGCCCATCTGGGCCAGTACCTGTCGACGCGTCCATTGCTTCGCCATCTCGTCACCTCCATGTGACTAGCGGCTGGTGCACTTCTCGATCGGCCCTCTTCAATCACCCATTAGTCGGCCCTGAAGATCAGGTCGGGCTTGAGATCGGAGATCTTGGTGCGGCCGCAGAGCCCCATCGCGATGTGCATCTGCTCGCGCAAAATCTCGAAGACGCGAGCGACACCATCGGCGCCGTCGGCGCCCAGCCCCCAGAGGGCGGTCCGCCCGAGCATCACCACCTTGGCGCCGCGCGCCAGCCCCTTCAGCACGGCGGTGCCGCTCGAGAAGCCGCCGTCGACCACGACGTCGGCGCGGCCGGCCACTGCGTCGACGATGAGCGGGAGCGCCTCGATGGACGACTGGGTGTGGTCGAGCTGGCGCCCGCCGTGGTTCGAGACCCAGATGAGGCGCACGCCCATCTCGACGGCGCGCCGGGCGTCGGGCACGGTCATGATGCCCTTGAGCCCCACGGGCAGCTTCGTCGTCTTCATCAGCCACTCGACGTCGGCCCACGTGAGACGCATCTGGTAGTCGTGGAACGGTCCGCGCGGGTTCGGCGCGATCTCCATGGCCTTGCGCGGGCTCCAGCGCGCGAGGATGTCGCGCTCCCGCCGGCTGTAGTGCTGGGTGTCGACGGTGAGGGCGACGGCCTTGTAGCCGGAGCTCTCCACGCGCTTGAGTAGCTCGCTCACCCAGCCGCGGTCGCCATGGTGGTAGAGCTGGAACATCTGGGGCGCCCCGCCGGCTCGCGCGACGTCCTCGACGGGCCACCCGGTGGCGCCGGAGAGCCACTGGAGCGTGTCGGCCTTGCCGGCGCCGCGGGCCATCTCGACGTCGCCCTCGGGATGGAAGAGAACGAGTCCGCCCATGGGCGCGACGCCCACGGGCGAGGAGAGCGGCACGCCGAGCAGGCTCGTGCGCAGGTCGATCTCGCGCACGTCGACGAGGACGTTCTGCGCGATCGCGAGGCGGTCCAGGTGGCGACGATTGCGGCGCAGCGTCGCTTCCGACTCGCTGCCGCCGTCGCCGAAGTTCCAGGCCTCGCGGGCGAGCCGCGCCTTGGCGGCGCGGCGGATCTCGGGCAGTGTGGCGAACGGGCGCGGGAATTCCTGTGATTGGGCCATGGCGCAGTACTATACGCCAGTCCGGTCCGCGGAGTCTTGGTACACTGCGGCGGCGTGAGCCGAGAGAGGATCTGGTGATGGAGATCGGCTGTCATCTCCCGACAACCCAAGCGCCCGAGGCCATGGGCGACGCGCTGGTCGCGTTCGCGCGCGAGGCCGAGCGGTGCAACATCGCCTCGCTCTGGGTGAGCGACCACGTCGTCATTCCCAGGGTGAGCACCGGCTACGGGCGCGGGCGGAGTTTTCCGCACCCTCCGGAGCGGCCGTACCTCGAGGCCGTGACCGCCCTCGCCGCCGCCGCCGTTTGCACGACGCGAGCCCGGCTCGGCTCGTCGGTGTTCATCCTGGGCCATCGCCAGCCCGTGCTCATGGCCAAGATGCTGGCGAGCATCGACGCGCTGTCGAAAGGACGTCTCATCTGTGGATTCGGTGTGGGGTGGTGGAAGGAAGAGCTCGAGATCCTGGGCGCGCCTTTCCACACTCGCGGTCGCCAGGCCGACGAGGCCTTGCGCGTCTTCAAGGAGTTGTGGACGTCGGACTCTCCGAGCTTCGAGGGCGAGTTCTTCCGATTCCATGACCTCGGCTTCGCGCCGAAGCCCGTCCAGAAACCCCATCCGCCCATCTGGGTCGGGGGCGCGAGCCCGGGCGCGTTTCGCCGCGTCGTCACCCTCGGCGACGGCTGGCACGCGTCGCCGAGAAGCATGACCGAGTTCCGTGATGGCCTCGCCCAGCTCCGCAAGGCGGCCGACGCGCACGGCCGTTCATTCGAGACCATCGAGATCTCGATACGCTTCGGCTTGAGCGACGAGCTGCTGGCCCAGGGCCAGCAGGCCGTCGTCGATCAGCTCTGCGAGTACAAGCGCCTCGGGGTGCGCCACGCGCTCGTCGAGTTTCGCCGGCCAGATCTCGGGCGGATGCTGGAGCTTCTCGGACTGGTCGCGGCGACCATTCGTCCCGCTGTCGCGGCGGCCTGAGATCGCGACGAGGCCTGAGGTCGTGACGCAGCGATGGGCGAGGCGGATGCCGGGGGAGGAGATGCGACATGAGCGGTGACGGGGCGAGCGCCAGAGGCGTGAAGCAGGTCGGGTACTTCGATTGCCCCGGCGGCGGGCAGGTGGTCGTCGACGGGCGCGTAGCCTTCATCGCGCACATGAAGGCGCCTCACGGCACGACGCTGGTCGATGTCAGCGACCCGGCAAAGCCTCGGCAGCTCGCGTCGATCGAGGTGCCGCCCGGCACGCACTCGCACAAGGTGCGCGCGGCCAACGGCCTGATGCTCGTGAACCGCGAGGCCCACGGCGGGCCGCCGTCATCGCCGAACCCGCCCCGGGGGCTCGGCATCTACGACGTGTCGACGCCGAGCCGGCCACGCGAGATCACACTCTGGCGCAGCGGCGGCACCGGCGTCCACCGCTTCACGTTCGACGGCCGCTACGCCTACATCTCGCCCGAGATGGACGGCTACGTCGGCAACATCATGATGATCCTCGACCTGCACGACCCGAGCCGCCCGCAGGAGGTCGGCCGCTGGTGGATGCCCGGGCAGTGGACGGCCGGTGGCGAGACGCCCTCATGGACGGGGCGGCAACACCGCTGCCATCACCCGATTCGCCTGGGCAACCGTCTCTACGTCAGCTACTGGCACGGCGGCTTCGTCATCCTCGACGTGGAAGACCTCGCGAAGCCGCGCTTCGTCTCGGGGCTCGACTGGAGCCCGCCGTTCCTGACCCCGACGCATACGGCGCTGCCCGTGCCGTTTCCGTTGCATGGACGGCGCGTCATGCTGGTGGCCGACGAGGACGTGGCGAAGCTCGAGCCAGGGCCGCCCGCGTTTCTCTGGCTCGTGGATATCACCCACGAGCAGCGGCCCGTGCCCTTCGCGAGTTTCCAGGTCGACGCCGATGGAAAGCCCCAGCCGGACATGACCGGCTGCCATCAGCCCTGCGAAACGATCACGGGCCCGGAGATTCCCGTGGCGTGGTTCGCCCGCGGCCTGCGCATCGTGGACATCGCCAACCCGCACGCGCCGCGCGAGGTCGGGCACTTCCTGCCGCCCGTTCCCGAGGGCTCGACGCGCGTATGCAGCAACGACGTGTGCGTGGACGACCGCGGGCTCATGTACCTCGTCGACCGCGGGCGCGGGGTCCACATCCTCGAGCGTGCGTGATCCGGAGGCGCTGAATGGCCGATAGCCTGCCGTCCCGGCAGCAGGACTTCAACGAGTGGTACAACCAGCTCGTGCTGCGCGCCGATCTGGCGGACTACGCGCCGGTGCGCGGCTGCATGATCGTCAAGCCCTACGGCTGGGCGCTGTGGGAAAACATTCAGGCCGCGCTCGACCGGCGTTTCAAGGCCACCGGCCACGTGAACGCCGCGTTCCCGCTCTTCATCCCGAAATCCTTTCTCGAGAAGGAAAAGCAGCACGTCGAGGGCTTCTCGCCCGAGCTGGCCGTGGTCACGATCGGCGGCGGCGAGGAGCTGACCGAGCCGCTGGTGGTGCGGCCGACCTCGGAGACGATCATCGGCCACGCCTACGCGCAGTGGATCAAGTCGTATCGCGATCTCCCGGTGCTGATCAACCAGTGGAACAGCGTCGTCCGCTGGGAGCTGCGCACCAAGCTCTTCCTGCGCACGCTCGAGTTCTGGTGGCAGGAAGGCCACACCGCCCACGCGACCTACGACGAGGCCGAGGCCGAGACGCGCCAGATGCTCGACGTGTACACCGACTTCGCCGTCAACGAGGCAGCGGTGCCGGTCATCCCCGGCATCAAGTCGCAGGCCGAGAAGTTCGCCGGCGCGCTTCATTCGTACACGATCGAGGCGATGATGGGCGACAAGCGGGCGCTGCAGGCCGGCACGTCGCACAACCTCGGCCAGAACTTCGCCAAGGCCTTCGACATCAAGTATCTCGATCAGGGTAACGAGCTGCAGCACTGCTGGACGACGTCGTGGGGGCTCTCCACCCGATTCATCGGCGCGATCATCATGGTGCACGGCGATGACCAGGGGCTGATCATGCCGCCCCGCCTCGCCCCGTTCCAGGTCGTCGTGGTGCCGATCTACCGGAGCGACGCCGAGCGTGCCACGGTGCTCGAGGCCGCGGGGCGGGTGAAGACGCACCTCGTGGCGGGCGGCGTTCGGGTCAAGCTCGACGAGCGCGATGGGGTGACGCCGGGCTTCAAGTTCAACGACTGGGAGATGCGCGGCGTGCCGCTGCGCATCGAGATCGGCCCGCGCGATGTCGAGAAACGCTCGGTGGTCCTGGCGCGGCGCGACATGCCGGGCAAGGCGGGCAAGTCCTTCGCGCCGGAAGAAGGGCTCACCGGCGCGGTCACGGCCATGCTGGAGTCAATTCAGAAGGCGATGTACGAGCGGGCTCTGACGTTCATGCGGGCCAATACCTCGGAGCCCAGGACCTACGACGAGTTCAGGCAGGCGATCGAGGCGGGTCTCTTCTGTCGCGTCTGGTGGTCGGGTGATGCCGGCCGTGAGGCGGCGATCAAAGAGGAGACGAAGGCCACGATTCGCTGCATTCCGCTGGAGCAGCCGGGCGGGGAAGGCGCCTGCATCGGCACCGGCCGGCCCGCCAAGCAGGTGGCGATCTTCGGACGCGCGTACTGACGCGCTTACGTCGCTACGGGGATGCGCGAGAGCGCGGAGATCGGGAGCCTCACCGACTCCGAACACGCGAGGCACGCGAAGTGTAGCTCGTCCGGTTGTCGCGCTTGCAGAACCATCCGCTGACCGCAGCTCGCGTGGTGGATGCCGCCGTCGAGTGCCCAGTACACGGTCACGATCTGAGGGGATACCGAGGTGTCCATCTATATCGCCCTCCTCACGAGTGCCCAGCCGAATACTTCTAGGTCCGTGGTGATGTCTCGTTGCCGTCGGTCTCCGTGTCGCCTCTCGGCCGACATGGGCTCGTCGCGGCGGCGTCGCGCCTGCACCCGGCGGTCGAGGATCACGTCCCCCGTCTCGCTGTCGAAGACGTACTGGAGATAGGCGTATCGCTCGCGTTCCGAGCGCGAGACGATCAGGAGCTGGCGGGTCACCGCTGCCTCCGCTGGCCTAACGAGCATCCCTCCCTCCAGCCTCATTCAGGCACGTGTTGATCGAAACGGATTTAGGCAGCGAGAGTCGTGCCAATTGTCACCACGCTCGAAGCCTTCAGGCTTTTCACCGAGTTGGCCGCACCCCGAGCCCGGGCGGTCTGCAAGGAAAGTCACAAGGCAGAAGAGATTTCTTCTCAGGCTCTGTAGGACTTGTCAGGACTTGTCAGGGGTGGCGCTCAGCGGCGCGCGAAGCGCCCGGATTCCGGATTTATCGGCTTGAGGACGTGAGACTCGAAGTGTTTTGGGACCACCACGCGAGTCCGCGGCGCCGCCGCCTTGACCTCCTTCACGAACAGGTCGGCTTCGCGCAGGCGGGCGTCCTGGGGCGCCCCATAGGGCAGGGACTGCTCGTCCCAGTGGGTCGCGAACACGAGGGGCGGGCGATCGAGAACGCGCATCAGGCGGCTGGTGTACTCGTGGATCTCGAGCCGCTGCCGGGCGGCGGCGATCAACGCGACGTCCGGCCGCAAACCCTGAACTTCCCGCTCGAGGTAGTTCATGGAGCCGAACCAGAGAATCCGATAGCCCGCCAGCCGCAGGAGATAGGCGAGGGTCCCGCCCTCGACGTCGTTGTCCATGCGCCGCGGCCCGCGGAAGTCGCGCGGCACGACGCGGCCGTCGTAGTAGTGCTTGCCGTTCAGGGCCGAGTGAAGGCTCGGGATGACCTTGATCGACAGCGGGCCGAATTCGTAGTCCTCGCCCCCGCGCACGGTGAGGAGCTGCGGCTCGGGCACGCCGCCGGAGCGGGCGAGGATCGTCGTGCTCTCGGTGCCGATGACCGTCGCGCCGGTCTTCCGGGCGATGTACGGCATGTCGAGCGTGTGGTTGAAGTGCGAATGCGAGATCAGGATGAAGTCTGCGCGCGTGATGCGGGCGTCGACGGCGGCCGTGTCGGAGACGAGGTCGTCGTCGGGCCCGAACACGCGGCGCGTGTCGCCGGGCAGCTCGGGCGTGTCGAGCAGACCGAACCGGGCTCGATACCGCAGGCGGGAGAGATAGGGGTCCATCAGGATCAGCCGCTGGCCGTCGGTGATCTCCCAGCCTGCGGCGCCGAGATGCGTGAGGCGCACCCGCGCCGCGCTTCGGGCGCGCGTCATGCTTCGAGCGCGTGCGATGGTGGTCTCTTCAGCAGCCGCCGGCGGCCGCGCCGGACTTCCGCGCCTCGACCAGCTCGACCCTGACCTCATCGGGCGCTTGCAGGAACGCGATGCGCGGGCCGTTCGGGTTCTGGATCGGCCCCTCCAGCAGGCGGGCGCCGAGCCCCTCGAGCCGCTTGATGTCAGTTTCCAGGTGCGTCGAGTCGAAGCCGAAATGCTCGAGTCCGTGGTGCGCGCTCGCGTCGCCCGGGCCGAGGCGCTCGTTGGTGCGCGCCCCGGAGATGTTCACGTTCATGCCGCCGTCCTCGCTCTGGCAGCGGATGAAGCGGTCGCCGAACACCCGCGTCTCGTCCCCCACGATCTTGAAGTTGAAGGCGCGCACGTACCACTCGGCCGTCTTCCGCGGATCGGGCGCCTTCAGGTGGATGTGGTTGATCCGGAATGCCATGATCGTTGTCCTCCCTCGTGAGCTGGATGCCTGTCGGAATCTTCTCAGTGCATAACGAGGCCGCCGTCGACGCTCAGCGCCTGCCCCGTCATGTAGCCCGACTTGCTCGACACGAGAAAGCCGATCACGCTCGCGACGTCCTCGGGACGCTCCATCCGCCCGAGTGGGACCTGCGAGGCGCGCTGGCGCGTGAACTCCTCGGGCGTGAGACCCATCAGCTTGCCCTGCTCGCGCGAGACGTAGGCCCACATGTCGGTCTCCACGAAGCCGGGGCACACGCAGTTCACGCGGATCCCGTCCGCCGCGTGGGCGAGGGCCAGGCTCTTCGTCATGCTGATGACCGCGGCCTTGCTCGCGTTGTAGGGGAGGTTGTTGCGGTTGCCGATCTTGCCGGCCATGGACGCGAGGCTGACGATCGCGCCGCGCTTCTGCGCGATCATCGTGGGCAGCACCGCCTGAGCGGCGAAGAACACCGCCTTCGCGTTGACGTTCATGATCGCGTCCCAGTGCGCCTCGGTGACGTCGAGGGGCGCCGCCGCGCGGTAGATCCCCGCGTTGTTCACGAGGACGTCGATCCGCCCGAACTCGGCGCGTGCGCGGTCCGCCATCGTCGTGAGATCGTCGCGCGAGGTGACGTCGGTCCGCACGACGCTCACGCGGCGCCCGAGGCCTTTCACCTCGGCGGCGGTGCGCTCGGCCCCCTCGCGGTCCAGCTCGGCGACGACGATGTCCGCGCCCAACTGGGCCAGCTCGAGCGCGGTCGCGCGGCCGATGCCACGGCCCGCCCCGGTGACGATCGCGACCTGTCCTGAAAGCTCCATGATGCTCTCCCTTTCGAGCGGCTGTGCTGAGCCGCGAGTCTACCACCCGGCGTCGTCCAACGTGTACGATGCTGGGCGGTCATGGCGCCCGAGCCAACGGATATTCTTGTCCTCGCGCAGCGCATCGAGCGCGCCGATCTGGCCCGGTCGCTTACGCTCTTTGGTGACATGATCAAGTACGTCGTGGACGTCGAGCGCGGCGTGATCGCCATCGGGGGCGAGCTGCACGCCGACGCCGAGCACGTGCTCCTGGAGCACGGCAGCCGCCAGGCTGACCTCTGGGGGGCCAACTACTATCCCGGGCGTGGGCGGGAGGACTGCATCGAGTTCACCTCGCTCATCAACATCCGCCCGGCCCGTGGCAATCGCGGCATGCAGGTCGAGGCCCCGACGATCAGGGAGCGCATCCGCGCCCTCACCTTCGCGCTGGTCGGCACTGGAGAGCCTCTCTGAGATGGCTTCCCACGCCGGATCGTGGGCGCCTCTTGAGCGGCTACGAGCGCACCCTCCAGCTCACGGATCTCACCGTTCAGGTCGGTCGGCCGGCGCTGCGGCGCGAGCTACTCCGCTGGCGTGATCTCGTGGCCGCGCTCTACGTCGCTGCTGCTTCCGACCCCATCGCCCACGCCGCCGCCTTCCGCGCCCTGCTCCTCCTGACGCCGGAGGCATCGAAGCAGCTTCCGCTTCTGCGCGGAGGTTAGGTTTTGACGGGCTCGATGACGCGGGCGGCGTGCAGCGCGGCCAAATCGTCCTTCGCGAGGCCCAGGAGCTCCGCCAGCACGCGGTCGGTGTCCTGACCCAGGAGCGGCGCCGGGCGCGCGACGGCCGCGGGATCGGCGCCGTGCAGACGGATCGGCGAGATGGGCACCTTGGTCTTCCCGCGTCGCGGGTGCTCGATCTCCGCCCAGACGCCCCGGGCGCGCAGGTGCGGATCGTCGACCACCTCGGCGGCCGTCCGCACTGGAGCGCAGGGCACGTGGGCTTCAGTCAGGATCGCCATCACCTCGTTCTTCGTGCGCTCGCGCGTCCACGCCGTGACCATTGCGTCGATCTGTTCGACGCGGGCCGCGCGCCCGGGTGTGGTCGCGTAGTCGGGGTTCGCGAGCAGATCCTGGCGCCCGAGCACCTTGGTGATGCTTTCCCAGTGACGATCCGAGGCTGTGAAGATCGCGATGTGCCCGTCGCTCGTCTCGTAGACGTTGTAGGGCGCCATGGCGAGCGCCGGGTGGCGGTTGCCGGTACGCGGCGGAACTGACGTGTCGCCGTCCATGAAGACGCCGAGCGCGCTCGCGAGCGCAATGATCGCGGCGTCCAGCATCGCGACCTCGACGAACTGTCCCCGGCCCGTGCGCTCGCGCTGCATGAGCGCCCCCAGAATGCCGGCGAAGAGATGCACGCCGCCGAGGAAATCGCAGACCGCGGGCCCGGCCTTGACCGGCGCCCGGTCGGGAAAGCCCGTCGCGTTCATGATGCCGCTCATCGCCTGGATCGTCAGATCCATCGCCGGCAGATCGCGGTACGGGCCGGAGAGACCAAAGCCCGTGCCGCTGCCGTAGACGAGCCGTGAGTTCTCCTTCTGCAGCACGTCCCAGCCGAGACCGAGACGATTCATCACGCCGACGGCGAAGTTCTCGACGACCACGTCGGCCTTGCGGGCCAGGCGAAGGAACAGGGCCTTGCCGTCGTCGTGCTTGAGGTCGAGGACCACCGACTCCTTGTTGGAGTTCAGCATCACCAGCGGGTAGGGCTCGATCTGGCGCTTTCGGCGACGCACGATGTCGCCCTCCGGTGACTCGATCTTGAGCACGCGCGCGCCCATGAAGCCGAGCAGCAGGCCGCAATACGGGCCGTTGTAGATCTGGCCGAGGTCGAGAACGAGCATGCCGTCGAGCGGGCGGCTCACCTGATTACTCCTTTGCCGGCGTGATCATGGTCTTCACGCCCTGTCCGGCCGCCGCGTGGGCGAAGGCTTCGCGGATCCCCTCCAGCGGGAATCGCGCGGTGACGAGGTGCTTGAGACCGAGCTTCGGCATCAGCGCCAGCGCGCGGCGGTACGCGGTGCCGCGACCGAACGCCCCGCCGATCCGGATCTCGCGGAAGTGCACGTCCCAAAGGTCGAGCGGCAGCCGACTCCCCTTCGGATTCACCCCGACGAGCTGGAAGAAGCCCGTGGGCTTGGTCAGGGCGACCGCTTCCGCGACCAGCTCGGGCTTTCCCACCGCCTCGCAGACGACGTCCGCTCCACGCCCGCCCGTGAGCTCCATCACCTTGTCTCTCAAGCTCTCGCGGACGGGATCGATGACCACGCTGGCCCCGAGACGTCGCGCCATCTGGCGGCGTTCCTCGATCGGATCGGAGAGGATCAGGCGCCTGGCGCCTCGCCGCCTGGCCAGCACCATGGTGACAAGTCCCATGATGCCGCCGCCGATGACGAGCACCGTTGCGCCGCGTGGCATCTGAAACGTCTCGAGGCCGGCGAGACAGCAGGCGGCGGGCTCCGTCATCGCCGCGGTCACGGGATCGAGCCCGCGCGGCAGGGGATGGACGTTGCGCGCCGGCAGCACGACGCGCTCGGCGAAGCCGCCGACCCGAACGCATTTCGGACACTGACTCACGCGCCCCGCCTCGCACTCGGCGCAGGCACCGCAGCCGTACGAGGGCTCGCACCCGACCATGCGCCCGACGAGGCGCCGGTCGACTCCACGGCCCACTTGGCGCACGACGCCGGTGTACTCGTGGCCGAGCACCAGGGGCGGCTTCCAGGGGAAAAGCCCCTGCGTCGCGTGAACGTCGGTCCCGCAGATGCCGGCGGCATGAACGGCCACCACGACCTGGCCAGGCCCGGCGACGGGCTCGGGCACCTTGTCGATCGTGAATCGGCTCTCACCTTGCCAGGTCGCGATTTTCACGTGAGCACCTCGGTCACGGGCTCCTTTCGCTGTGCCGCGAGGCTACCACACGGCGCCGATCGACAATACAATCCCGCCATCTCTAGTCAGGGAGGCCGGAGCTGCCGAAGGAGGTCTTCGGAGAGATGCGCAAGGAACGCTGACGGCGACGGCGGTCAGGCGAGAAAGCGCCTGAAGGTCATCCCGACGAGCAGCGCCAGGGCGAGCTGGAACAGATCAAGAGCCGAAAGCCCGGGCACCGCTCCGCCGGGGACGCCGCCGGGCAAGACGGCGTCCCGGCCGACCGCCAGGAGCTCGCTCATCGGCAGGCCACCGCCGACTGCGGCGAGGAACAGCGCATAGAGCGCTGCGCCGGCCAGTGACCAGCCCGCAACCCGCACCGCCGTTGCAAGCTTCCTCGACTTCTTCTCGACGGCCATCCTCCGGGGTGTCGAGATAATTTCCAGTTCCCGCCAGCGACACCAGCGCGGAAGGGGAAACAGCAAGCGACGTACCGGCTCGATCGGGTTGCCGACGGCGCGGGGAACAACTCGAAACAAAACGCCGATCCTGCACCGCAGCGAACCAGCCCCGGACGCGCCCCCGAAGTCGACCCGATGACCGTCAAGGTTTCCGACGCTTCGAGCATGCTATCGTCGTGCGGGAGGCTTCCGGTGGTAGACGTCGTCGTCATCGGAGCAGGGGCGGCGGGGCTCACGGCGGCTCGCGAGCTCGTGAGCGCGCGTCTCGCGGTCCGCGTCCTCGAGGCGCGCGGCCGTGTCGGCGGGCGCGCCTGGACCGATCGGGAGACCTTCGGCGTGCCGATCGATCGAGGGTGCGCCTGGCTCCATTCGGCCGACCGCAACCCGTGGGCAGCGTACGCGCGCGAGCACGGATTCACCGTGCTCGAGCGCTCGCCCGACTGGGGTCAGCGCATCGGTCTGGAGCTGGTGAGCGAGGAGCGGCGGGCGCGGCAGGATGCCGACTGGGATCGGGCGGCCGACGCGATCGGGGCCGCCGCCGCGTCTGGGCGCGACGTCCCAGCGTCGACGGTCCTGCCCGCCGATCTCGAAAACCGGCCGCTCTTCGACGCCATCATGAGCTGGTGGTTCGGGGTGGACACGCCGGAGCTCTCGACCACCGACTTCGCCGCCAGCGAAGATACCGAGATCAACTGGGCGGTCGCGGAGGGGCTGGGCGCCGTCGTGGCCAGCGCCGCCCAGGGGCTCGACGTCGTGCTGGAGTGTCCGGTCACGGCGATCGACTGGAACGCCGATCGGGTATGCGTGTCGACTTCGCGCGGGACGATCGAGTGCCGGGCCATCGTCGTCACCGTGCCGACGACGTTGCTCGCGCGGGGAGAGCCACGGTTTGTTCCTGCGCTACCCGCCGAGTACTCAGACGCGTTCGCCGGGCTCACGCTCGGCGTGGCCAACAAGGTCTTCCTCGAGCTCGAACCCGGCAGCCTGCCGTTCCAGGACACGACCAACTTCATCGCGAGCGACAGCACGGCACGCACCGTAAGCTTCTCTGTTCGGCCGGCCGGGCAGGAGGTCCTGCTGGCGTACTTCGGTGGCGACTACGCGCGCGAGCTCGAGCGCGAAGGGGCGCTGGTCGCCGCGGCCCGCGAGGCGCTCGTGCGTCTCTTCGGCACGGAGCTCGGTCGACGGATCCGACGGACTACAGCGACGGCGTGGAGCACCGATCCCTGGGCGCGCGGATCGTACTCGGCCGCCCGGCCCGGATTTGCTCGCTACCGGACGGTGCTTGCCCGGCCGCTCGCGGGTCGTGTCTTCTTCGCCGGCGAGGCCTGCGAGACCGACACGTTCGGGGCGATTCACGGCGCCTGGGCGTCGGGGACCGAATCCGCTCGCGAGGTCGTCAGAGCCCTGGCCGGCCGCGTACGCTCGGACGCCGCGTGACTGGGTGGATGGGCGAGCCGCAGGCCGTCGCGGGGCTGGGGCCCCGCCGGCCGAGGCGAGCGAAGTGGATGTCGTCCGCGATTGGTGCTAAGAAGGGGCCCAGGAGCGAGACGCTGTTCACGGGAGGATCGGCATGAGCACCAGCGAAAAGATCACGGTTCTGAACCCGATGGGCTTCGCGCCGAAAGTGGTCAAGAAGCCCCTGGCGCCGCGCCTCTCCACGCTCGACGGCAAGACCGTCTACCTGGTCGATTGCCGGTTCGACGACTCGGACGTCTTTCTCAAGCAGATGCAGGCGTGGTTCGGGGAGCACATGCCCGGCGTGCGCACGGTCTTCAAGCCAATCTCGAGCGTCTATCTCAAGGACGATCCGACGACCTGGGAAGAGATCAAGGCGAGGGGACACGCCGCCATCGTCGGCGTCGGCCACTGAAGCACCTGCGCGCCGGCGGTCGCCGCGCACGCGATGACGATCGAAGCGCAGTACGGTGTTCCCACCGTGGCCATGCACACCGACAAGTTCGATCGGGTGGCCCGGTCGGTGGCCGCGGTGAACGGCATGGCCGAGCTCCGGCAGGTGTTCGTTCCTCAGCCGGTCATGGGCAAGTCCCCACGCGAATTGCGCGCCTACGTCGACGGTAAGGACCCGCTCACCGGGCGTCCGGTCATGCAAGAAGTCATTGAAGGCCTCACCACGCCGCTCGACGGGCATGGGGTCGGGACCATCGAGTACGACCGGTCCACACCCCGGCTCGTCGAGGCGGACACCGAGGAGAACCTGCACCGGTTGTTCATGGAGCGCCGGTGGACGGACTACCTGCCCATCGTGCTCCCTACGGAGGAGCGGGTGGCAGCGATGCTGGCCGCGACGCGCCGCAAGCCGGACGAAGTCGTCGGGCGCATGCGGCCGACGCATTTCCGCGAAGCCTGGGAGTACACCGTCGAGAAAGTCGCGGTGAACGCGGCGATGGCGGGCGCCCGGCCGGAGTACTTCCCGGTCATCCTGGCGCTCGCGGCGACCGGCGTGAGCGCGCGGGGCAGCACGACCAGCTCCATGGCGGCCATGGCCGTGGTCAACGGCCCGATCCGCCTGGAGATCAAGATGAACGCGGGGACCGGCGCCCTGGCGCCCTACAACCACGCCAACGCGACGATCGGGCGCGCCTACGGCCTGCTCTCGCAGAACCTCCAGGGCGGCTCGGTGCCCGGGGTCACCTACATGGGTTCGATGGGCAACAACTACGCCTACAACAGCATCACGTTCCCCGAGAACGAGGAGCGGAGCCCCTGGGAGCCGTTCCACGTCCAGCAGGGCTTCCGGCCGACCGACAGCACGGTCAGTGTCTTCAGCGGATGCCGTTCCACGGCCTACACGCTGGGCATACGCGAGAGGCACTGGCGCGACCACGTCCGCAACATGCTGCGCGGAATGGATCCGCACATCCCGCCGGTCTTCGTGCTCGATCCCATCACTGCGCGGCAGTTCATCGACCGGGGCGGGTTCACCAAGAAGGATGCGCTCATCGACTGGATCTACGAGACCGCTCGGATGCCGGCCAGCGAATTCTGGGACTACCAGCTCGTCCAGAATTACCTGTACCCGCGGGCCACCTTCGGCGAGGAGCCGTGGGCCTCGAAGCTCAAGGCCGCGCCCGACGAGATGATCCAGATGTACCGGCGCGAGGATATCCACGTCGTGGTGGTCGGCGGGGAGACCAACGGCTACTGGCGCATCATGGGCGCGTCGTACGCGAAAACCGTCTCGGTGGACGACTGGCGGTGATGCCGAACTCCTGAGTCGCGGGGCTCAGATGTTGAGCAGTCGCTCCAGGTTCCGCCAGAGGATCGCTTCTTTCTCCTGCTGCGTGAGGCTCTCCATGGCGAGGATCCAGGAGACGGGCCAGTCGAGCGCCATGTCGTAGGGCCAATCCGTGCCGAACACCACCCGGTCGGCGCCGACCGTGTCGATCAGGAAGCGCAGCGCCGACTCGGTGTACACGATGCAGTCGTAGTAGAAGCGCCGGAGATAGGTGCTCGGGGGCTGCTGGATGTTGGCGCGCGCCTCCGAGCGGACTTGCCAGCCACGGTCCATGCGGCCGATCCCGTAGCAGGTGTAGCCCCCACCGTGGCCGAGGACGATCTTGAGGTTGGGGCACTCGTCCATGACGCCGCCGGACACGAGCGTCGCGAAGGTCACCGCGCGATCGACCAGATTGCCGACGGTGTTCGGCAGGTGATAGCGCTTGGTCCGCGGGCTCACCAGCGTTTCGCCGCCCTGATGGAAGAAGACCAGGGCGCCGAGCTGATCGGCCGCCTTCCAGAAGGGACGGAACTCCGGCTCGTCCAGGGTCCGGCCGTTGACGTGATCGTTGATCTCCACGCCCTTGAGGCCGATCTGCGTCATGCAGCGCTCGAGCTCCGTGATCGCGGCCTTCACGTCCTGCATCGGGAGGGTCCCGAGTCCTGCGAACCGCTTGGGCCATGTCCGCGTCATCGAGCTGATCTCGTCGTTGGTGGCCCGCGCCGTGGCCGTCGCGACCTTCGTATCGAGCTGGTAGTTGTAGAAGCCGACGTAGGGCGAGACGACGTGTACGTCGACGCCGAGCGAGTCCATGTCGGCGAGGCGCTCTTCCGGCGTCCACTTGGCGCGCGGCGGGAGCACCTGCCGCTTGCCGGCGATGACGGCGAGCTCCTGCCCGCGCTCGTCCTTCTCGCGCTTGAGCGTGTGCCAGTCGCCGCCTTTCTCGGTGGCCTGCCAGAAGCACTGCGGAGTCAAGTGGGCGTGCACGTCAATGCTGCGCATCGGTCCCTCCCGTACCTGGTATCCTGCCTGCGTGCCCGTACGCGTCGCGGCCATCGGGGTCAGTCACTGGCACTCGCTGTACGACTCCGCCTATCTGCGCCACCTGAGCGGCATGCTCGACATGCAGCTCGTCGGGCTTCACGACTCGAGCGCGGCGATCGCCGCCAAGCGCGCCGCGGTGCTGGGCGATCCGCCCGTCTTCACCGACTATCGGCGGATGCTCACCGAGACGCGCCCCGACTTCGTGATCGCGCTCGGGCGACACAGTACCATGGCGGAGACCGCTCTTTATCTGCTCGATCAGGGCTATCCCTTCTTGATGGAAAAGCCCATGGGCGTCAACGCCGAGGAAGTCCGCCGCGTGGCCGACAGGGCCGCCGCGAAGAACGCGTTCGTCGCCGTGCCGCTCATCCAGCGCTATCACCCGTTCACCGTCCGCGCCCGCTCGATGCTCGCCGATGGAAGGTTCGGCCCGGTGTCGCACATCTACTTCCGCCTGAACCGCCCGACCTCGGCGCGCTACGTCGCCTGGGACGCGACGTGGATGCTCGATCCCAAGGAGGCCGGCGGCGGCTGCCTGCGCAACCTGGGGCCGCACGGCCTGGACTTGTTCCTCGTTCTGACCGGCGAGGAGGTGGAGGTCGCCGGGGCTCAGCTCAGCTCGCGGGCCCTCGACCAGCCGGTGGAGGACTACGCCTCGGTCCTGGTGCGATCCGCCGGCGGCATTCTTGGAACGATCGAGGTCGGCAACACGTTTCCCCGAGCCGGCACGGACGGCGAATGGAAGATCGCCTGGCGCGACGCGATTCTGATCCTCCGCGATGGGACGCTTCGCCTGACGACGACGGGCGGGGAAGAGGTCACGGCGGGAGAGCCCGGGGAACCGCTCGCGCTGACGGCCCTGCGTGATGCCCTGGATCACTGGCGCCGCGGCGCGCCACCGCCCGCCAGCGTCCACGACTGCCTGCGCGCGGTGCGCCTCATCGACCAGGCGTATGCGCTCGCGCGTCGGACCGGCGGGGGACTCGCCTGAGGGGTTGGGAGCGCTAACGATCCGGCGTGCCGTGGCGAGCGGTCGGCTCACCACGGCACGCCGGGCTGCGAGTCTCGGCGAGAGTTACTTCTTGGGCGCGAGCCCGAGCCGGTTCTCCAGGACGAGCCGCATCTCCTGCACGGCCGCGCGCCAGAGCTGGCCACCGGCATACGCTTCGCCGACCTGCTTGCGCATCTCGTTCATCGCCGCGTCCGCCTGCTCCTTCGGCGCGACGTCGACGGTCTTGGCGCGTATCTGGGCGGCTTTGCCCGTCGCGGCGTGCGAGCGCTCGATCCAGTGGCCGATCTCGTTCCAGTCCTTGTCGAAGAACGCCACGACCGGAATGGACTGATAGCCGTTGTTCAGGTAGGTGTCCCGCAGGTCGGCTTCCTTGTCGCGGAAGAAGACCCGCAGCTCGCAGCCCTGCATCGCCTCGCAGACGTGCGCGATTAGCGGCGAGTTGCGGTGGACGTCGCCGCACCAGTTCTCGGCCAGCATCATCGCGTACTTGACCTGGTTGACGGCGCCGAAGAACTTCCGCTCATCGTCGGTCAGGGCCGACTTCGCGTAGTAGTCCTCGGTGCGGGCCCGGGTGTCACCCATCTGGGCCATATAGTCCTTCCAGGTCAGGCCTTTGGAGAAGCGCTGGGCATCGAGGGGAATCTTCAGCTGGGCCATTCGGGTCTCTCCTTTGTTGGTGTTCGACTACGGGCCCCCTTTATACACCAAACGGGGCGCCGAGGACAGCGACAGGGGCGTGCGAGGACCAACCTCGCTGGGAGGGTTGCCCGCGCATCATTCGGTGAACATCTCTTGCAGCCGATGAAGGACCGTCGTCACCGCTTGTGGTGTCAGCCGACCGAGCCGCCGGAGAAGGCGCTCGGCGTCGACCGTACGGAGTTGGTCCAAGGCGACGAAGCCAGATCGCCGCTGGAAGCGGCACGCGATCCGCCATGGATATGCGCGACCGCTCGTCGTCATCGGCGCGACAATCACAGTGCGTAGGTACTGGTTGAGCTCGTCTGGGGACACTACGAGACAGGGACGGGTCTTTTGAATCTCGCTGCCCAGCGTGGG
>WNFV01005660.1_pt1 | contig 23658 bp, 25 predicted proteins | sample 5400101 | NCBI WGS metagenome assembly WNFV01 (sample SAMN13153361, study PRJNA577476) | soil metagenome | isolation source: 115 cm soil or saprolite under grassland replicate 1 | place: USA:California | collected 2016-06-15 | reverse complement strand
ACGGGAGCGACGGGACTCGAACCCGCGACCTCCGGCGTGACAGGCCGGCGTTCTAACCAACTGAACTACGCCCCCAGGGGCTCGGGCAGTGTAGCCGAGCCCCGGGAGGTGAAACGTCAGCCGGGAATGCGGACCACCTGACCGCCCGTCGTGCAAGGAGGCGGCCCCGTGCCCGTCCTCGAGAAGATGCTGCAGTTGGAGATGTAGATCGCGCCGTCGGCTCCGACCGTCACCGACCCCGGCGTCACGAGGCCGGTTGCGACGAGCGAAGGCGGGCCGACCTGCGGAACTCGCCAGAGATCGCCGGGTCCGAACTCCAACACGTAGAGGCTCCCGTCAGGACCGAACGTGATGTCGATGATCGTCGTGAAGCCGGACTTGAACACCGTCGGCGACTGGCCCGGGACGACGCGCCAGACATTCGCCCCGCCTGGGACGAAGCTGCCCAACTCGCCGACGTAGTAGGCGCCGTCAGGCCCGGCCGCCACTGACGTAGGGACCGAGTCCGCACCACGGGTGCTGTTCGACCGTGACGGGAAGACCGCGAGCGTCGAGATCGAGCCGTTCGCGGCGACCCGCAACAGGTCGTTGCCACCCGCATCGGTCGCGACCGTCGCTCCCGGCTCGGCGAGGAGCCCGTACGGATTGCTGTCCGGAGGAATGCTGCCGTCCGGGTTCGCAGCCGCCTCGTATGCGGAGACGTCGACGTCGAGGCGCCAGTTGCCGCTTGCGGGTACCTGCGCGACCCAGCCGAACATCGGCCCGAGCACGCCACAAGCTGATCGAGCGCTCGGATTGTTGCCGAGGCCGATCGACACGCGCGCGTTCCCTCGTCCGAGCAGGACGATGTCGTGCGGTCCAGTCGCGGCGACTCCGGTCGGCCCGTTCTCCGTGTAGGACGGAAGGCCGGTGGCAACACGCTCCTGCATGCCGTGCCACCAGCGCGAAACGGCGCCGGTGGGGCCGGCGAAGGCCGGGCGTCGCGCGGTCGCGAAGCACGGCTGAGTTCCACCCTGGCCTGCTTCGGCGACATACAGCGCCCCCTCCGGACCCCACGCGAGCCCGCGCGGATTGTCCAAACCGGTCATCACCGTCGGGAACGGCGGCATCGCGGCTGCGCCTGCTCCGGCGGCGGTCGCCAACGCGCAGAGCGCGGCAGCGACGATCAGAAGGACGGTTCGCATCGAAGACTCCCGTCCCCCGGTGTCGAGTCGCGGGGATCGTACTGCTCTCGCCGCCGAGGAAGCTAGGCTCGGAGAGTGACCAAGGTCGACCTGATCGCGCTCGGGTTCGTGGTGCTGACCGCGTTCATCGGCTGGAAGAAGGGGCTCGTCGCGAGCGCTCTCTCGGTCGCGGGAATCGTGCTTGGCGCCTGGCTCGGCTCACGCGTCGCGCCGGAGCTGCTCGCCGGCGGCACGAGCTCTCCGTACACGCCGCTGGCGGCCCTCGCCGGCGCGGCGGTCGGTGCGATCCTGCTCGAGACGCTCGGGACGCTGGCCGGCACGGCGCTGCGCTCCAAGGTGCGCCGGCCACGGCTCAGCACCTTCGATGCCACCGGCGGCCTCGTCCTCGGCGCGGTGGCTGGGCTCGCCGTCGTCTGGGTGCTGGGCGCCGTCGCCCTGTTGCTGCCGGGCCAGGCCGACCTGCGTCAGGGCGCTCAGAAATCGGCGCTGCTGCGGCGGCTGAACGAAGTGATCCCGCCGAGCGACCTCCTGAACGCCCTGGCCCGGATCGATCCCTTCCCCGCGATCTCCGGTCCGGCGGCACCGGTTGCGCCTCCCGATCCGCGCCTCGCCCGAGCGCCGGGAGTGCGCAGGGCGTCGCCCAGCGTCGTGCGCGTGCTCGGGACCGCGTGCGGAGTCGGCGTCGAAGGCAGCGGCTGGGTCGCGCGCCGCGGCCTCGTCGTGACCGCCGCGCACGTCGTCGCCGGCCAGAGCGACACGGTCGTCGAGCTCCAGTCGGGCGCACGTCTGCCCGCGGACGCCGTCGCCTTCGACCGGCGGAACGACGTGGCCGTGCTGCAGGTCGGCGGGCTCGAGCTGCGACCGCTTCCCCTTGTCACGGCGAAGCCGGGCGCGCCGGTCGCAGTCCTCGGCTTCCCCGAGAATGGGCCGTTCACCGCGACACCGGCCCGGATCGGCCGGACCTCGTTCGTGCTGGCGGAGGACGCCTACGGGAGCGGTCCTGTTACACGCGCGATCACGTCATTGCGCGGACGCGTCCGCCACGGTGACTCGGGAGCGCCGGCCGTCGACGCCCGCGGCGCGGTCGAGACCACGATCTTCGCTGCCCGGATCCGCACCGCGGGTGGCTACGGGGTCCCGTCAGACGTCGTCCGCGCGGCGCTGAGCTCGGCGAACGGACGGGTCTCGACCGGCGACTGCGCCCCCTAGTCTGCGAGCAGCTCCAACACGCGCAGCGGCCGCCTGAAGGGCGCCACGAGGTACACGCCGTCGGCCCGCTCGCGTGCCAGGGCTATCAGCTCCCTCGCATGCGCGAAGCCCACGTCGGCTGCATCCGAGCCGGCCGACTCGAGCGCGTCCTGGAGCGACTGCGGGACGACGATTCCGGGGACCTCGTTGTGCAGCCGCAGGGCCAGCCGGTAGCTCGTCAGGGGAAAGATCCCGACCAGGACCGGGATTGGCCACTTGCCGCCGAGCCGCTCGACGAAGCTGTCCAGGTACTCGACGTCGAAGACGATCTGCGTCATCGCGAACTTCGCGCCGGCTTCGAGCTTCTGCTCGAACCGGTCGAGCTCGACGTCCATATCGTCCGGGGTGGGGTTGACGGCGACGCCGGCGAAAAACGACGTCGGAGCGTCGATGGGGCGACCGTTGAAGTCCTCGCCGCGGTTGAGGTTCGTGATCAGCTGCGTCAGTCCGATCGCATCGATCTCGTAGACGCCGCGCGCGCCGGGGTAGTCGCCGACCTCCGGCGGATCGCCCGTGATCGCCAGCACGTTGCGCACGCCCTCGGCGTGTGCGCCGAGCAGCATCGACTCGAGCCCCATCACCGACCAGTCGCGCGTCGTCAGATGGGGGATCGTCTCGGTCTGGGCGACACGCTCGATCGTCGCGGAGACCATCAGCGCGCTCATCCCGGCGCGCGCCGTGGCGTTGTCGTTGATGTCGACCCAGCCGACCCGGCCCGAATCCTTCAGGGCGGCGGCGACCTCGACCAGCCCCGCGCTGTTGCCGCCGAGCGGCGGATCGAGCTGAACCGAGACGACCCATTCGCCGGCGGCGAACGCGCGCGAAAGGCCGGTCTCGCGCCGTTCCTCGCCGAGCGCCACGACGAGCTCCGCCGATTCGAAGACGAGCGGCGAGCGGGGCTTGCGTTCCTCCTCGACGGCCGACCTGATCGCGGAGATCTCTGCGGGCGTCGTGCCGCAGCAGCCGCCGATGACCTTTGCGCCGAGGTCGCGCGCATGGGCGGCGAACTCCGCGAAGTACTCGGGCGTCGCGTGCGGGTAGATCACGCGCCCTCCCGCAAGGCTCGCCAGGCCGACATTCGGCAGGGCCGCGAGCGGCTTCCCGTTCTTGCCCATGCGCTCGAGTGCCGCGAGCGCGGCCAGGAGACCGGCGCCATGGTTCGCTCCAATCGCCGCGACGTCGAGCTCGGCCAAACGGTCCGCCGCTTCGGCCGCAGTCACGCCTGCGAGCGTCTCGGCGCTCTCGTCGAAGGTGAGCAGCGCGACGATCGGCAGTGCAGACGCGCTCCGCACCGCCTCGATCGCATCTACGACCTCCTCGAGATCGTAGAACGTCTCGATCATGAAGAGGTCCGCGCCGCGGCCGTCGAGCACGGCAGCCTGCTCGGCGAAGAGATCCCGTCGCAGGCGCGACGCCGCCGGCTCGCCGAGCGGGCCGATCGACCCGGCGATGAAGACGTCACGGCCGGTGACCTCCCGGGCGTCCCGTGCGAGCTTGACCCCGGCGGAGTTGATCTTCTCGAGATCGTCCTCGAGGAAGTGCTGCGCGAGCTTGCGCCGGTTCGCTCCGAAGGTGTTCGTCTCGATGAGCTCGGCGCCCGCGTTGATGAAGCTCACGTGCAGGGAGACGACTGCGTCCGGCGCACGAAGATTCGCTTCCTCGGGAGAGCGAAGTCGCGGGACCGCCGCCGACAGGAGCGCTCCCATCCCGCCGTCTCCGACGATCACCGGACCGGTCTCGAGCCGCTTCAGAAACCGGTTGCGGGTCTGCGTTTGGGCGGGCACCTCGTCTCCTTCCGAACTCGCTCGACACATCCTCCCGGGCTTGCGCCCGGCCGGGTTTGGCACCTTGCGCTGGGGCAGGTTGCCGAGGCTTCACAGGGCCGGTTCCCTCAGCCTCTCTCGATGCGGAGCGGGACGCTGCCCGCTTCCGCCACTGAGTATAGGTATCCCGGAAACGCAAGAGGGGCCGCCGCCTGGCCCCTCCTGAGTCTCCTTGAAGGAGATTCGCCGAGGTTGCCCCCGCCGCATCGGGGCCCCGCTCGGTATGCCTTCTGACTATCGCGGGGAGGGCTCACTTCATCCATCACCCGTTCTCGGTTGACTGAGCCACTTGACGGCTTCTCTCAAGGTGGAAGAGGCGAGTGCCGATGCCCGTCTTGACTCCCAGGCCAGGGACTGACGGCAATCACTCCTGCGGCCCACGGAGTGTGCGGCGGCGCTCGAGGACAGCGCCGCCACCTTTCTATTCGTGGACGACGCGGCCCTCCATGCCGCCTGCGACCGTGACGACCTGGCCCGTGACGTGGCCGGAGAGCTCGGGCGAGGCCAGGATCACCACCTGCCGGGCGACGTCTTCCGGCTGCGCGACCTTGCGGAGCGCCATCGTCCGCGACACGCGCCTCACCTGCTCGTCGTCGACGTGGCCGCGCGTCATGGGCGATTCCGTCCACCCCGGGGCGACCGCGTTGACGCGCGCCTGCGGGGCCCTGCGGACGACCTCGTTCTTCAAGCTGAGCAGGAGGCCGCCGAGGATCGCCGACTTCGCCGCCGCGTAGTCCGCATGGCCCGCCTCGCCGAAGAGTCCCGCCGTCGAGCCGACGAGCACCAGCGCGCCCTCGCCGCCGAGTTGGCGCAGGAAGCCGCGTGCCGTCAGGAAGCTCGCGGTCAGGTTCGTGTCGAGCGTGGCGCGCCAGCGATCGAGGCTGAGCTTCCAGACCGGGACGTCTTCAGACGGCCAGACACCGGCGACCGCGGCACAGACGTCGAGCGCACCCGCGTCTGCAAACAGGCGGTCGACCTGGTGCTCGTGCGTGAGATCGGCACCGACGACGAGGGCGTTGCCGAGCTCGGCGGCGACGGCCTCCGCGCGGTCGCGGCCGCGGTGGAAGTGGATAACCACCTCCGCGCCCTCCGCGGCGAAGGCGCGCGCGCAGGCCGAGCCGATCCCTCCCGACGCACCGGTGACGAGCACGCGTTTACCGGCAAGCCCCGTCTCCATCTGTGGGATTCTCCCCGTTGTGGAGCGTGAACGGATGACGTGGGAGGACCTCGGCACCGCGGTCGAGGACCTCACGTCGCAGATTCACGCCGACGGGTTCGCGCCGGACGCCGTGCTCGCGCTCGCGCGCGGCGGCCTGCCGCCCGCAGGCGCGCTCGCGTACGCGCTCGGCATCAAGAACATGGCGACGCTGAACATCGAGTTCTACACCGGCGTGGACGAGCGTCTGGAGGAGCCGCTGCTCCTGCCGCCCGTCCCCGATCTCGCGCTCCTTCGCGCCGAGCGGCTGCTCGTCGTGGACGACGTTGCGGACACGGGCCGCACGCTCGCGCTCGCCCGGGACTTCTGCGCGCAGCACGGCCCGGAGGTGCGGACCGCGGTCCTCTACGAGAAGCCGCAGAGCGTGGTCCGCTGCGACTTCGTCTGGCGCCGGACCGACCGCTGGATCAACTTTCCGTGGAGCACGCCCGCAGCGGTCGCCGCGTCGCAATGAAGGTCTTCATCGTCAGCGACATGGAAGGCGTCGCCGGGATCGTGAAGTGGCAGCAGACGGACGGCGCGAAGGAGAAGCGCGCCTATCACGAAGGCCGCGAGCTCTACACGGAGGAGATCAACGCCGCGGTTCGCGGCGCGAAGTCCGCCGGGGCGAAGGAGATCGTGGTCATGGACTGCCACGGCGCCGGCGAGGAGTGGACCTTCAACTCGCTGATCCCGGACAAGCTCGATCCAAACTGCGAGTACGTTGTCCAGAACGACTGGACGGAGTACACCGAATTCCTGGAGCAGGGCTGTGATGCGGCGCTGTTCGTCGGGATGCACGCGAAGGCGGGAACGCCCGACGGGGTGCTCGCGCACACGGTCTCCGGACAGGCCTGGCGGGAGCTGAAGTTCAACGGCACGTCGGTCGGCGAGACGGGGATCAACGCCGCGCTCTGCGGCCAGTGGGGCTGCCCTGTCGTGCTGGTGACCGGTGACGAGGCCGTTTGCCGCGAGGCGCGCGAGCTGCTGGGCGACGGGCTCACGACCGTCGCAGTCAAGAAGGGGCTCGGCGCCTTCAGCGCTCGCCAGGTGCCGCCGCTGAGGGCGCGCGAGCTGATCGAGGAAGGCGCGAAGAAGGCCTTGAAGGATCTCGAGGCCGTCAAGCCGTACGACCCGGGCCGGCCCTCCGAGATCCAGATCGAGTTCCACGCGCCCTCTCGGCTCGTCGAGTACCGCAATCGCAAGGGGATCGAGCAGCTCGACGCGCACACGCTCGTCTCGCGGGCCGACGACTGGTGGACGGCCTGGTCGCAGTTCTACTTCTGACGAATCTCGCCGCGTTCTTACCGCGGTCGGCGTATCCGCCGGCCAGTGCGGCTGGGCAATCGCCACGAGCGCCGGGCTCGCCGCGCTGCTCGTCGCGTCCGAGCCCGCCTTCCTCGCGCTCCGGCTGTTCGGCGCTGCGTACCTCGTCTTCCTCGGAGGTCAGGCACTCTGGTCGGCCGTGCGCCGCACCGAGAAGCGGGAGCTCTTCGCTGCACCGCTCCGCGACCGGCGGCCGAGACGCGCGTTTCGCCAAGGGCTGATCAGCAATCTCGGCAATCCGAAGATGGCGATCTTCTTTCCGAGTCTGCTCCCGCAGTTCGCCCACTCGTTCGCTGCGCTCCTCGCTCTCGGCCTGCTCTTTGCGTCGATGACGCTCGTCTGGCTCGTCGCCTACGCGTTCGCGGTCGCGAAGGCCGGCGACGTGCTGCGCCGTCCGAGGATCCGTCGCACGATCGATGCGGTCGTCGGTGCAGTGCTGGTCGCGTTCGGGGTCCGGCTCGCAACCGAGCGCCGCTAGCCCAGGATCCCGAGCTCGTCCAGCAGCGTGAAGTAGGCCTTCGCGAACGGGGATTCCTTCGTTCGCTCGCGCACGTCCTCCCAGTCGACCTGCTCCCGGAGCGAGCGCGCCAGCTCGAGCACGCTGGAGAAGTCCGGCTGCTGCTCGCTGAGCGTCAGCAGCTTCTGCACGAGGACGTCCTCCAGCGGGGCGACCTTGAATCGCATCGCGTACACCTCGAGGTCTTCCGCCCGGCGGAAGGTTTCCTCGTCGATCGGCCCGCTCTTCGGGTTGAAGATGAGATCGATGAGAACGCCGTCGTCGTAGGCCTTCAGCAGCCACCCTTCGGGCGGGCTCTCAGTCCGCATTCCTGCCTTGGCGAGCGCCTGCTGAGCTCGGTCCGCATCGTCCGGCTTGACCAGGAAGTCGACGTCGTGCTCGGTCTTCGGTCCGCCTCGCGCCCAGCATGCGAGGCCGCCGCCGAGGACGAAGGGAACTTCGGCGTCGTTCAGGGCTCCGCCCGCCTTCTTCATCGCCTCGAGCAGTCGCTCGAACTCCTGGTCCAGATCGCTGGTCACGGTGGCCCGGTTTCCCGTCGCGCCTGGACGTGGAACATGGAGTCATGGTCAAGATCGCGGCAGCGGGGGACGTCCATGCGTCCGAGGTGACGCGCGCGCGGATCGCGGAGTCGTTCGCCGCCGTCGAGGACCAGGCCGATCTGATCTTGCTGGCCGGCGATCTGACGACTCACGGCGAGCCCGAGCAGGCCGAGGTCCTGGCCGACGCGTGTCGCGGTCTGCGCATTCCGGTCTGCGCCGTGCTCGGAAACCACGACCTCCACATGGGGCTCGGCGAGGAGGTGTCCGCCGTGCTCACCGACGCGGGTCTGCGCATGCTCGATCACGAAGCACCCGCGGTCGAGCTTTGCGACGGAGACGTGGGCGTGGTGGGGACGAAGGGTTTTGTCGGAGGCTTCACGGGGTCGGCACTGCCGGACTTCGGCGAGCCGGCGTTGCGGCGGTTGTATGCCGAGACGACCGTCGAGGTCGAGGCGATCCACCACGGCCTCGAGGAGATCGCCCATTGTCCGATCCGGATCGTGGTCCTTCACTATGCGCCGACCTCGGACACCCTCCACGGCGAGCCCGAAGGAATCTGGACGTATCTTGGCTGCGATCGCCTGGCGACGCCGATCGCGGAATACCGGCCGGACGTGGTCCTCCACGGCCACGCGCACGCCGGCAGCTTCGAGGGCGCCATCGGCACCGTCCCCGTCTACAACGTCGCCGTCCACGTGACCGGCCGTGACTTCTACGTGTTCGACCTCGAGGGCCACGAGGTCGAGGTGGAAACGCGGGCCTGAAGACCGCGTAACCTTTCTGCATGGCTGTGGTCAGCACTTTCGTCGTCGACGAGGCTGGGCTCGAGGCCGCTCGCGAGGACGAGGACACCGCCGAGGTCAAGGTGACCTTCGATGCGTCGAACGGTTGCGAGCACCTCGAGCAGCGCGTGATCAGGTTCGCTCCGGGTCGTTCCCGGGAGCGCATGCTGGAGGGTCGGCACGAGTTGCTCTACGTCGTCGCCGGCAGCGGCACGCTCGAGCTCGAAGGCTCGCGTCACACGCTCGAGCCCGGCACCGGGGCCTTCATCGCGCCCGGCGAGACCTCTGCGGTCGAGAATCCGGGTCCTGCAGAACTGCTCGTCGTCTCGGTCCTCGCGACGGCCGAGGAAGGTGTTGCCGAGGGGCGGCGCAAGGTCACGGTGCGCTTCGACGATCAGCCCGAGCTCATGGCCTCGACCGAGCGTACCTTCCGATATCTCATCAATCAGGACGCCGGCTGCCTCGACGTCACGGAGTTCATCGGCACCGTCCAGCCGAGCAAGGCTCCCTTCCACAGCCATCCGTACGAGGAGCTCGGGTACATCCTCACCGGGGAGGGCATCGCGCACCTCGGCGGCCGGTCCGTCCCGCTGCGACCGGGATCGTGCTTCTACCTGCCGCCCGAGAAGGTGCACTGCATCGAGAACGTCGGCCCCGAGCCGATGCACATCCTCGGGGTCTTCCATCCGTCCGATTCCCCGGCCAATCGCACATATCGAGACAACAAGTAGGCTCGGGCATCGTCACAAGAGGGGAAGGACTGGGGTAATCACCAAGGAGGGAATCGAATGAAGAGAAGGGGAACTGCGATCGCGGTCCTGCTGGCGCTGACGACCGCACTCGCAATCGTGGCGGCTGGCTACGCCACGCCAAACCATGCCCTCAAATCGGCGGCGCCGCTCGCAAGCGACGCCTCGCTGATCAAATGCGGCAAGACGCGCACGATCGGATTCGCCGCCCCGATTACGGGCCCTGCGGCGTCGCTCGGCCAGCAAATGCTCGGCTGGGGCCGCTTCTTCGTGTCGCGCTACAACCGCTCACACTCGAAGAAGCTGCAGCTCGTGACAGGCGATACTCAGCTCCCGGATACCGCGCAGGCGATTCAGGTTGCGGAGCGGTTCGCTTCGAACTCGAAGATTCTCGCGGTCGTGGGCCCGGCGGGCAGCCAGGAGGTCCAGGTCTCCACGGCGCCGCTAAAGAGCGGCGGACTCGGATTCATCTCGGGCACGGCGACGCGGACCACTCTCACGACCGACGGAACGCGAAAGGGGTTCTTCTTCCGGACGGTGCCGAACGACGATCAGCAGGGCCCGCGTGTCGCGAACTGGATCCGGAACCAGGTGAAGGCCACTCGCGTCGTCATCGTCGACGCTCAGAACACCTACAGCACAGGGCTCTCGGACACCGTCGAGCGGATCCTGAAAGGCGCCGGACTCAACGTTCGGCGAGAGTCAGTCAGCGAAGCGACGGTCAGCGACTTCTCGTCGCTCGTCGCGCGGATTCCAGGCGACACGCAGGTCGTCTACGTCCCGTGGCAGATTTCCGCGAAGGCGCAGCTCTTCGGCGAGCAACTCCGTGCGGCCGGAAAGCAGGCCCGACTGTTCGGCTCGGACGGTCTTTTCGATCCGGACAATTTCAAGATCCCGAACTCGCTCATCTCGTTCTTCCCGATCGACCTGAGGAGTAAGGTCATCGGCGCGTACCGGCGGGGCCCCGGCGGGGGTAAGAGCGACCTCTTCGGGCTTCCCAGCTACGAGGCGACAGACGTGGTCGCCCGGGCTATCGACAAGGCGTGCGCGAATGGCTCGGCGACCCGTGCCGAGGTTCGGCGTTTTATCAGCCGGACGAACATCCCGAAGAAGCAGTCGGTCCTCGGGTTCGCCGTTCGGTTCGTCCAGCAGGTCCGAGCTCCGCTGGGACCCGGCGACATGGAGCGCCCGGCCGACTTCGGCATCTACCGCATCAATAACAGCGGCGCGTACGTTCGCGTCGGCTGACCGGCTCGGAAACGTGACCTAACGGCGTGCGGCCCATCGATTCGATGGGCCGCACGCCGTTTTGAGAACCTTTCGGCTCCGTGGAACTGCCCCTCGTATTCGACAGCCAGCTCGCCACGCAGCTTTTCGTCAACGGGTTGACGCTCGGGAGCCTCTACGCGCTGATCGCCCTGGGCTACACGATGGTCTACGGGATCCTGAAGCTCCTGAACTTCGCGCATGGCGACGTCTACATGGTCGGGGCGTTCATCGGATTCGGGGTCCTCAACGGGCTCGGCGGTCCGCTCTCGCCGAACATCGCGATCGCCCCGCTCATCGGGTTGATGTTCCTCGGCGCGATGCTCGGCTCCGGCGCTCTCGGCGTCGTTATCGAACGGTTCGCGTATCGTCCCCTCCGAGACGCGCCGCGGATCGCTCCGCTGATCAGCGCACTCGGTGTCTCGTTCTTCCTCCAGAACAGTGTCTTGCTCCTCTTCGGAGCGAGCTTCCGCAGCTACAACTCGTTCCTCCTCGGCTCGGCGCACCCGCAGCAGTTCCTTCCGGGACCGCTGTCGGACGCCGTCTTCGTCGTGAACGGTGTGAACGTTCAGCTTGTTCAGATCATCGTGCTCGCGATGACGTTCGGGCTGATGGTGGCTCTTACTCTTCTCATCGCCCGTACTCGCATCGGCAAGGCGATGCGCGCGACGGCTTACGACCGTGAGGCAGCGGCCATGATGGGCATCGACGTCGATCGGGTCATCGCGTCGACCTTCCTCATCGGCTCGATGCTCGCCGGCGCGGCCGGGGTCATGTTCGGCCTTCTCTTCAGCCAGATCTTTCACTTCATGGGATTTCTGGCCGGGCTGAAGGGGTTCACCGCCGCCGTCGTTGGCGGGATCGGCAGCATCCCAGGTGCAATGCTCGGCGGAATCCTCGTCGGACTCGCCGAGGCCTATGCGACCGGCTACGCGGGCGGTCGCTGGGCGGATCTGATCGTCTTCGGAATCCTCATCTTCGTCCTCCTCGTGCGACCGAGCGGTCTTCTCGGTGCCCGCGCGATTCAGAAGGTCTAAGTGGAGTCGGGCGGCGACATCCCGGACCTCCCGGCGCCGCCCGACGCCCGTGACCGCCCGCGTGTCGGCGTCGACGAGTGGGTCGCGCAGGTCGAGCAGCGTCGCGAGCGCTACACGGGACTCGCCGGACTCGCGTACCGCGCGCTTGCGTTCGTCCCTGCACCCGCGCGCCTCGGGCTCTTCGCGGCCTTCGCGGCGACGCTGCCTCTCTGGATGGGCCGCGGAGACCTGTTCACCTACGGGATCTTCACGCTGCTGTACGCGCTCCTCGGGCTTGGACTCAACGTCGTCGTCGGTTACGCGGGACTCCTCGACCTCGGTTACATCGCGTTCTTCGGCTTTGGTGCGTACTTCTATGCGGAGCTCTCATCCCCCCAGTACGGGATTCATTGGCCGGCTGTCGCTTCGATCCCGGTCGTAGTCGTTGCCACCTCGCTCCTGGGTCTCGTTCTGGGGATCTCTTCGCGCCGGCTGCTCGGCGACTACCTCGCGATCGTCACGCTGTTTTTTGGCCAAGCGTTCGTCGTCTTCGTCAACGTCGGGAACCCGACGGTTGCGGGAAAGGGCCTGACCGGCGGGCCGAACGGCATCGCCGACATCGACCCCCTGAGCTTCTTCGGCTACAAGCTCACGACGAGGAACCACCAGTTCTACTTCCTCCTCCTCTCCGTCGTCGTCGTTCTCGTGGGTCTCCATTTCCTGAGCGAGTCCCGCACCGGGCGCGCGTGGCGCGCCCTCCGCGAGGATCCGCTGGCGGCGGAGACGATGACGATCCCGGTCAAGCGTCTCAAGCTCATGGCGTTCGCGTTCGGCGCCGGGATCGCGGGCTTCACCGGGTGTATCTTCGCGTCGGTTCTCACCGCGGTCACGTCTGGGAACTTCGACCTACCGCTCCTGATCACCATCTATGCCGTCGTCATCCTCGGCGGTCTGGGCAGCCTGACAGGGGTCGTCCTCGGCGCGATCGTGATCAACGTCTCGTTCCAGTTCCTCGCGCCGGAGAATCCGCAGAACAACGCCCGCATCCTCTTCTACGCGGTCGTTCTTCTTCTGCTCGTGCTCAGCCTGCGCCCGCGGTGGCGGCTCGCTGCGGTCGTCGGAGGGATCGTGGGGCTGGGGCTCGTCACCCGGCTCGTCGTCGAAGTCCTGGCGCCATCGTGGGCGGGCGGTTCAGTTGTCGAGGGGGGTCGTCTCGCGCCCGCGATCAGGGAATGGGTTGTGATTCCTGCGCCGGGGCATGGGCGCTTCGGCAGCTTCGCCTACGTCGCCCTCGTGGTCGCCATCCTGATTCTCACGCTCGTGCGGGGCTCGTTGCGGACCGCGCTCCTCGTTCCCGTTGTCTACCTCGCGGCGGTCGTTTGGGAAAACAGCTTCGTCGAGCAGCCGGCGGTGGCGCGGTGGATCCTCTTCGGCGCGCTCCTCATAGGCCTGATGACGGTGCGTCCCCAGGGATTGCTCGGGACGCCGAGAGTGGAGATCGTGTGAGCGACCGGCCGCTGCTGGAACTGCGTGGAGTCGACAAGGCGTTCGGCGGCCTCACGGTCGTCTCCGATCTCGACGTCCACGTCGCCAAGGGCGAGATCGTCAGCATCATCGGGCCAAACGGGGCCGGAAAGACCACCCTCTTCAACCTCATCACCGGGATCTATCGCCCGGACGCCGGTGACATCCTCCTCGACGGAGGCAGTCTGGTTGGACTGCCACCGCACGAGATCACGAAGCGAGGAGTCGCGCGGACGTTCCAGACGCTTCGGCTCTTCCTCAACATGACCGTCAAGGAGAACGTCATGGCCGTGCAATACGGCCGGACGAGAGCGACCGTCGTCGAATCGATCTTTCGGCTTCCGCGCGCGCGACGAGAGGAGCGCGAGGTCAATCGAGTGGCGGAAGAAAAGCTGGCGTTCTTCGGCCAGCGGTTGGTGGGGTACCGCTGGGAGCAGCCGGCCTACTCGTTGTCGTACGCGAACCGGCGACGGCTCGAGATCGCGCGTGCGACGGCGACCGAGCCGCGGATCCTCCTCCTGGACGAGCCCGCGGCCGGGATGAACCCCGTCGAAACCCATGAGATGACGGAGCTGATCGGGAAGCTGCGCGGGGAAGGTGGCTACACGATCCTCGTGATCGAGCACGACATGCACGTCGTCGAGGGAATCTCCGACCGCGTCGTCGCGCTCGACCACGGCGTCAAGATCGCCGAGGGATCGTTCGATGCGGTTGCAACCGATGCGCGCGTGGTCGAGGCCTACCTCGGCCTCCGGCAAGCGGAGACCAGATGAGCCTGCTACGCCTTTCCGGGATCAACACGTACTACGGTCAGATCCACATCCTCGAGGATCTCGAGCTGAAGGTCGGCGACGGCGAGCTCGTCTCGCTGCTCGGTGGAAATGCGTCGGGCAAATCGACGACGCTGAAAACCATTCTCGGGCTCGTCCGGCCCGCAACCGGTACGGTCGAATTCGCCGGCGAGGACGTGACCGGCAAATCGACGAGTTACCGGATCGCGCGGGGAATGGCGATCGTCCCTGAGAACCGGCGGCTGTTCGCGCCGATGACCGTGCTCGAAAACCTGGAGATGGGTGCGTACCTGAAGAAGAACGGCCACCGACGGGACGACGACTTCGAGCGCGTCTACTCGTTGTTCCCCTTGCTCCACGAGCGGCGGAACCAGCTGGCGGGGACGCTCTCGGGCGGCGAGCAGCAGATGGTGGCGATGGGACGGGCGCTGATGTCCCATCCGAAGCTGCTCCTGATGGACGAGCCGTCGATGGGCCTCGCCCCGATCCTCGTCGAGCGGAGCTTCGAGATCATCCAGCAGGTGCACCAGTCCGGCGTCGCCATGCTGATCGTCGAGCAGAACGCGAACATGGCGCTCTCCATCGCCGACCGTGGCTACGTCCTCTCGACGGGCCGGCTGGTCCTGGAGGGCCGTGCGAAGGAGCTGCTCGAGCACGAGGATCTCCGCAAGGCCTACCTCGGCCGCTAAGGGACGTGTCCCAAAAACCAGGGTCTGACCCTGGTTTTCAAGGAAGCGTGACGTTTTTTCCACAGGCGGCTCCTACAATCCGTGAGGTGAGCACGCGCCCCTCCGGCACTCGCGTCGACCCGTACGGGCTGAACGGAGCCCGGCCGATGCGGTACGGGCCCCTGCCGGACCGGATCCGGCACCGGTTCCCGATCTTCAAGGAGCGCGTCTACATCAACTCCTGCTCGCAGGGCGCGCTCTCCGATGCCGTGCGCGCCGCGTACGAGCGTTACCTCGACGACTGGGACGAGCAGGGCGCTCCCTGGGAGTACTGGGTCGAGCGCCAGGAGGCCGCGCGCGCAGCCTTCGCCGGCCTCGTCAACGCGGCTCCCGACGAGGTCGCCGTGACGACGTCGCTCTCGGCGGGCGTGAGCGCGCTCGCGAGCGGCCTGCGCTTCGCTCGGCGCTCGAAGGTTGTCCTCACCGACTGGGAGTTCCCGACGATCGGACAGATCTGGCACGCGCAGGAAACGCGCGGTGCGCGCGTCGTCCACGTCGCGGCGGCGAAGGACGGGACGATCCCGTACGAGCACTTCGAGCGCGCGATCGACGACGACACGCTCCTGGTCTCGATCACGCACGTCTGCTACCGGAACGGCGCGATGGTGGACGTGCCGAAGGTCGTCGAGCTCGCCCACGATCGCGGCGCGCTCGTCCTGCTGGACGCCTTCCAGTCCGTCGGCTCGCTTCCCGTCGACGTCCGCGAGCTCGACGTCGACTTTCTCGGCGCAGGCGTCCTCAAGTACCTGCTCGGCTCGGCGGGGCTCGGTTTCTTCTACTGCCGGCGCGAGCTCGTCGAGCGCGTCTGGCCGACGCAGACCGGCTGGTTCGCGGACGAGAACATCTTCGCCATGGATCACACCGACTACTCGCCTGCCCGTACCGCGGCGCGCTTTCAATCCGGCACGCCGCCGATCCCGTCGATTTACGCCGGCATCGCCGGCATCGAGCTGATGCAGGAGGTCGGGATCGCCGAGACACGCGAGCACGTCCTCGAGCTCAACTCACACCTGCTCGACGGGCTGGACGAGCTACGCGCGAAGGTCGTCACGCCGCGACGGCCAAAGCGGCGGGGCGCACTCATCTGCATCAGCTCGAAGGACTCGAACGCACTGGTCGCGGTCCTCGGCCGCGAAGGCATCGTCACGTCTGAGCGCGACGGCAATCTGCGCATCTCTGCGCACTGTTACAACTCCCTGGAGGACGTCGAGGCCCTGCTCGCGTCGCTCCAGCGACACAAAGACCTCCTCGCCTAATCACAGTCGAAGCGCCTGACGTACAGACGTACGGAGGTCGCGCGCTGTCCGGCCGGGGGACTCTGATAACAGACCTGCCAGAGGTGCTTGATGCGCGGCGTGCCCTCGTCGCGGGGCTGCACCTCGAAGGGGATCCCGCGCTGGTCGAGCTCTTCCTCGGCGTCTTCGAGGCTCATGCCTTCGACGTTCGGGAGCAGGAAATCGAAGGTCGCGCAGTCGCGCTCGACCACGAGCCGCACGGTCGTCGCCTTCTTCCCCGGTCGCGGTTCCTGCGAGCACACGTACCAATGCGAGCGCACGACGATCCCGAGATTCCCGCCGCCGATCTCCTCCCAGTCGAGCCCGCGGGCGTCGAGCCGCTCCTCCGCGACGTCGAGCCGCTGACCGCGGACGTCCGGGACAGGCTTCGGCGACGGCGCCCCGCCGCAGCCGGCGAGAGCAACGGCGAGGGTCAGCAGCAGAACGAGACGCATCACCACTGGAGATACCACCCTCGGGAGCAAGGAGAACCCGGGCTAACCCTGAACTCGCCCGGAGGTGGGCCCGGTACCGGCAGCCTCTCGAGCGCCCTAGTCTGGGGATTGACCGTGCATAGCAACACTGCTATATGTCATAGCAAATTTGCGATACGAGGAGAAGCCTCGCGATGAACGGAAACAGTCCTTCGATCAGGAAGCCCCAGGGCGGATCTCCCTGGGTCATCGTCGCGCTCGTGCTCGCTGCTCTCTTCGCCGGCGGCAGCGGCAGCTGGCCTCTCGCCGTGCTGCTCGTCGTCGCGCTCGTCGGCTACCTCGTCGTTCGTCCCTCAGGTCCTGCGACCGCCGGGCCTGACCTGAGCCAGCGTGTCGAGTTCCTGGAACGCCGCGTCAAGGAGCTGCAGGACGCGGTCGAGGCGCTTCGCCGCGCCCGTCCCGCGGCACCGGCACGGGAGCGCGCAGCAGTGCCGCCGCCGCGGCCGGCCGCTCCACCGCCTCCGCCTCCGCCGCCCCCGCGCCCGCCCAAGCCGGCAGCCGCCCCGGCGCCGCGCGTTGAGGCTCCGGCCGCGTCCTCGTTCGACTGGGCTCGTACGATCTCCACGGCGGATCTGATGGGCGCAAAGGCCCTGGCGTTCGCGGGCGGCATCGTGACGCTCCTCGGCGTCGTCTTCTTCTTCGTCCTCGCGGTCAACCGCGGCTGGGTCGGCCCCGAGCTAAGGATTGCGTGCGGCGGTGTCGCATCGGCGATCGTCTTCGCAGCGGGCTTCTGGCTGCAGCGGCGCTACGAGACGACGTACTCGGCCCTCGCCGCGGTCGGCGCAGGCATCGCGGGCGCGTACGCAAGCCTGCTCGCCGCCGTCTCGCTGTACGACATGGTCTCGAAGCCGGTCGCGCTCGTGATCGCCGCGGCAATCGCATCCATCGGCGTCGCGCTTTCGCTCGCATGGTCTGAGGAGATCGTTGCCGGGTTCGGCCTGATCGGCGCGATGATCGTTCCCGCGACGCTCGTCTTCCAGGGCGGGTTGCAGGAGATCGGGACGGCGTTCGTCGCCGTCGTGTTCGCGGGCGGCGCCGTCGTCGCCGTGCGCGAGCGCTGGTGGAAGATGCTGCAGATCGCCGCGCTCGTGAGCGTGCCCCAGGCGATCGCGCAAATCGCCCAGGCGGATGCGCCGCATCCCGGCATCGTCACGCTCGCAGCTTCTTTCTGGGCGCTCTACCTGGCAGCCGGGCTTGCCTTCCAGGTCAGGCTCGGGCCCGCACTTGCCGCGGCTCCGGCGTCCTTCCTGACCGGCGGCGCGGTGTTCGGCGGCGTGTCGGCGGCGCTGCTCTACGGTCAGCGCCACGACGGGCTGCTGCAAGGGATCGCACTGCTCGTCGTCGCGGCCGCCTACGTGTCCCTGGCGGCCGCGCTCTTCAGGCGCTTGCGCGAGCCGGCGACGTTGCTCTGGGCGCTCGGTCTCACCGCCGCCGCCGTCGGGCTGGCGCAGGTCTTCACGGGTTCTTCGCTGACGTACGCATGGGCCGCCGAGGCCGCCCTCCTCGCCTGGCTCTCGAGCCGCGTGCGCGATGCGCGCTTCCAGCTGCCTGCGCTCGTGTACCTCGGCCTGGCACTCGTGCACGCGATCGCCCTCGAAGCGAGCCCCGACCACCTCTTCGAAGCGATGCGCCATCCCGCCAAGGGGGCTCCCGCTCTGCTCACCATCGCTCTGGCCTCGATCGTGTTCGGCAGCGTGAAGCGATCCTGGGAGGACGAAGCGCCGGCGACAGGAATCCTCCGCGCGCTCGATCCCTTGCTGGCGTGGCTCCGCGCACGGGAGTCTGCGGTCGACGCGACGGTCTTCTCGCTCGCCGCAGTCGTCACCGCATATGCGGCGTCGCTCGGCATCCTCGAGCTCTTGCAGCTGATCGGGCCCGGCAGCGGCATCGACACGCCGTTCGAATGGGGTCACGTCGCAATCACGTCGGTGTGGTCGGCCGCCGGCCTCGCGGCCGTCCTGATCGCCTTGGGCGGCCGTTCGAACGTCGGCCTCGCACTCGGGCTCTCGTGGCTCGCGGTGGTCGTCCTCAAGGTCGTCGCCTTCGACGCGGTCTCGCTCGGGCACACGCGTTACGGCATCTCGTTCCTCGCAGTCGGCGCCGCAGTGCTGCTCGCCGGCCTCGCGAGAGAGCTGACGTCCGGCGAAGGGCTGACGGGCGAGGGTGCCAGTGCGGTCGTGCTCAGCCTGGCGCTGCTGCTGGCGGGCGCGCTCACGCTCGTCCCGGACGAGGTCGCCGGGATCGACGGCGACGGTGTCGTGCTCGCCGGACTCGGCGGCCTTTACGTCCTGCTCGCAGCAGGTGCCTTCCCGCGGAGGAACCGGCGCGACCTGAGCACGCTGCTCTGGACGCTCGGGCTGGCAGTCGCAGCCGTGGGCGAGGATCTCCTCGTCTCGGGCGTCTGGCTGGTGCTGGCCTACACGCTCACCGCCGCTGTGCTCGCGGTCCTCTCGGTCGCGCTCGGCGAGCGCCGCCTTCAGGTCGCGTCGCTCGTCTACCTCGTGCTCGGGGCGGGCTGGGCCCTCGTCGGCGAGGCTCCCCCGTCGCAGCTCGTGAACGCGCACCTTCATCCCGGCCACGGCGTGCCGAGCCTCCTGCTCCTGATCGGGGCGATCGCGACGTTCGCCTGGTCGCTCGGCTGGCGCGAGCGGTACCGGCTCCAGGCGATCTGGGTCGCCGGCGCGCTGAGCGTCTACGCGGCATCGCTCTCCATCCTGGAAGCCGCGCAGCGGCTCTCGCCGGAAACGGTGCACACGGACTTCCAGCGCGGCCACACCGTGGTAAGCGCCTTCTGGGGACTGCTCGCCCTCGTCTCGCTCTACGTGGGACTGAAGCGGCGCCGTGGATTGCTGCGCGGCGGCGGGTTCATCCTCTTCGCCATCAGCCTCGGCAAGCTCTTCCTCTTCGACCTGCCGAGCCTCAGCTCCGCGCAGCGCGCGCTGTCGTTCCTGGCGGTCGGGGCCGTCCTGCTCCTCGGCGGTTTCTTCTACCAGCGCCTGAGCGCCGAGTTCGACGAACGAGTCACATAGCATGTCTGCAATGGCCGGCCGCGCAAAGAGCCCGCTCGAGCGGTTACAGGAGCGAATCCGTACCGCCGACCGGGGCTGGTTCTTCGCGGCGGTCGCCGACAAGGTTGCCGAGCGCCGGCAGGCGAAGGGCTTCTCCCAGCGGGAACTGGCCGAGATCGTCGGCACGACCCAGTCGGCGATCGCACGCCTGGAACGCGGCGGCAGGCCGCCGCGGATCGACACGCTCCTCCGGATCGCAGACGCCCTCGACTGCGATCTGGTCGTTGATCTGAGACCGCGCCGCTAGCGCTACTCGACCGCGCGAACGATGCGAGCGGCAGGGCCCCGCTTCTTCACGACGAGATACCCATCGTTCCGCTCGACGACGTCCTCGACCTGTCTGTCCTCGTGACCGGGAAGAACGAGAAACACCTCGTCGGCGCGCTCGATCTTGCCGAACTCGACCGCCGCGATGCGGATCGTTCCGACGCACGTCTGGTCGGCGCACTCGCAGACGACATCGATGTCGGAAAGCTGGGCGCGGAAGCGTTCCGTCATCCCGACGATCTGCTCGTTCACGGCTCGAAACAGAAGCTCGTTGCGCGCGCTGCGGGCGGCTCGCTCGGTTTGCTCCGCCACCGGGTTCCCCTTCCCATAGAGGCCGACAGAACGGCCGGGGGAAAACCAGTGCCAGCGGATCGCCCTCGGTCCGTCTTCACGGTAGCGCAGTTTCCGGCTCCCGGCCGCTCACGCGAGCGTAAGATCACCCGCCGTGAACGAGAAGGTGCAGAGCCAGGCGATCGAGTCGCTCAGCGAGGGAAGCGTGGGGGAGGCGGCCGCCGCGATCGGGCGGCTCCTGGCAGTGACCGAGGCCACGTACGAGCGGCGGGCCCAGCTCGAGCAGGCTCTCCAGTCGCGGGTCGCGATCGAGCAGGCGAAAGGGGTCGTCGCCGAGCGATACGGGCTCGACGTCGACGAGGCCTTCGAGCTGATTCGCCGTGCCGCCCGCGCCAACCGCGTCAAGCTGCACGAGCTCGTAGGAAAGATCCGTCCCGGGTCTCCTACACCCGGCGAGCTGAACGCGGTCCTCGGCGAGTCGCCGCCTTCCGGGCGGGACGTTTAGCGGAGTGCCGATCGCGCAATGAGCCGCGCCAGATGGACGACACGGTTGCAGAGCGCATCGTGAAGAACAATGCGAGGTTCCGTGAGGCGAACGAGCGGATCCGAGAGAGGGCGGACCACTATCAGGTCGAGATGGAGCGCCTTCCATTCCTGTGCGAGTGCCCGGAGCCGAGGTGCAGCGAGATCGTGCGCTTGACACGCCCGGAGTACACCGCGGTACGGGCTGAGGCCGGCCACTTCATGACCGCGGTCGGTCACGAGGAGCGAGAGAAGCCCGTAGGCGAGGTCGTGGCGCGTCGGGACGGATACGTCGTCGTCGAGAAGTAGCCGGGAATGAGTGATCGAGAAACACGAATCGGGCTGAACGAGGCCGTGTTTCGGGAGGTCAACGAGCGAATCGAGGACCTCGCCGACGCGTTCGATCTCAAGTCGCAGCCGCTCGACCTGATCTGCGAATGCGGCGATGGTTCGTGTGTCGAGCGGATCAGCATGAGTCATGGCGAATACGAGCAGCTTCGCTCCGATCCCCATCAGTTCGCCGTCTATCCGGGGCACGGGAAGACAGACGTCGAAGAGGTCGCCGAGAGGCGCGCCGGCTACGACGTCGTCAAGAAGATCGAGGGAGGCATTCCGGAGCGGATCGCGGAGCAGACCGATCCCCGCGACGCGGGCTAGCGACCGTCTCGTCGTCGCGGCGCTGGGCGACTCGATTACGGAAGGATCGCCCGGCTACGACTTGCGTCGCGGCGGGGACGAGACGAGTCAGTGGGAGTACTGGGCCGCGCGCGCCGATCCGCGCCTGGAGTTTCGGAACTGTGGCGTCTACGGCGAGCGGACGGACGAGATCATGTTGCGTCTCGCCGAATGCGCTCGGCACGCGGACGTGCTCGTCGTTCAGGGCGGCATCAACGACATCGCCCAGGACCGCACGATCGACGCCGCGGCGGCGAACCTGCGCGCAATGGTGCGGCGCGGCAAGGAGCTCGGGCTGACCGTCGCGCTCGCCGACGTGCTGCCGTGGAACAACGGCTGGCCCGGTTGTTGCCGTTCCACGACACGCTCGAGGATCCGGACCGACCCGGACGGATGCGGGAGGACTGGACGTCGGACGGGGACCATCCCTCGGTCGAGGGCTACCGCCGCCTGGGCGAGATCGCGTTTCGGCTCGCGTAGCTACCCGGATCCTGCGGTAAGTGGCTGACGCGACGGTTGGCGGAGCGTTTGGGCGATGTCGGTGGCCGTGAGGGCGGTCGGTCGGTTGTGAGGGGGCGGCGGTCGCTGTCGCCGTTTCGGTGGGTCGGTATGAGGCGTGGCTGCGCCCGTTTGCCGGTGGTCTCGGTTGCGGGATCGAGCGATGCGCTCAGGCGGGCGCGCGTGCGAGTGCGCGGATGCGTTGCAGTGTTTCGATGAAATCGTTGAGGAGCGGGTAGCCGGCCGAGAGGCGCAAGAGGAGCCGGCGGCCGGAGCGGCCGACGGTGGCGGCGACGGCGATGAAGCGGAAGCGGAGCCGTTTTGCGTAGCTGGTGCGCTCCTGCTCGGGCAGGGCGAGCAGCTTCAGCCAGGCGAGCAGGTTGAAGGCGAGCAGCGTGCAGAGCAGGTAGGCCCAGTTGGCGTGGAAGCCTTTACAGGGCAGGTTGTCGAGGCCGAGCCCGAGCTTCGCTTCCTTGATCTGGTTTTCGAGGTTGGCCTTCGCGCGGTGCCAGCACTCGAGCTCGTCGGCGCTGCGTTCACTGTCGTTGCTGACGAGCACCCAGTAGTGCCACTCGCGTCCTTCGAGGCTGAGCTGCTCGCCGGCCTCGACGGGGTCGCGGCGGACGACGAAGCGCCGCTCCTGTCTCCAGGTCTTGGGCCGCCAGCAGAAGCTCGCGACCTCGCTGCCTCCCCGGTAGCACGACGGCTGCCAGTCGGCCGCCGCGATCTCGCTGATCCGGCCGCGTACCGAGGCGATCAGGGGCGCCCCAATCGCGTAGGTGATCTGCTTGCGCTCCAGCTCGGCGAAGAAGTCCTGGCCCCAGAAGCCCTCGTCGGCACGCAGAAACAGCCTGGCGCCGTCGGGTAGCCGGCGCAGGCACTCGTCCAGAAAACGGGTCGCGCCGGTCGAGGCGGCGGCGTGGCCGTTGCGGAGCTTCGCGTGCAGCCACTCTCCGGTCTCGGCGACAAAGCAGAGCAACGGGTGCCAGCAGACCTTGCCCTTGTAGGTGCCACGCGTCCCCTGCCGCGAGCCGACCGGGCCGTGATGCTCGATATAGGTCGCGTCGAGATCGAGCGTCACCGTCTCACGCCCCACAAGCGGGTGCACGCGAGCAAACAACTCGTCGAGCGCCCGGTTGAGTTGGCCGATGTGGCCGAGGCTGAAGCGGCGCAGAAAGCGGCCGAGCGTCGTCGGCTCGGGCAGACGATGACCGCGCAGAAGCTCCTGCGCCCTATCGGCGCGCAAAAGCGCGACATCGTCGAGGCACTCGCCGCCGGCGATCAGCGTCTCGCACAAACCGAGGATCGCCTGCGCCGGCGAATAGCCGCGGCTGCGCTTCTTCACCGTCACACGGTCGAGCAACTCGCCAACTCCGAGTCGGCCGGCCAACTCGCGCACAAGTACGAGCCCGGCATGAGACGTCAGCTGCTGCGTCGATGAGACGACCTGGACCAGCGCCGACCGCTCTGTTACCTTCACCGTCAAGAGTGCCTCCCTGTCGCCCGCGGGATGTCTCGTCAACACCCATCGTGAGCGGCAGGGAGGACGTCTCTCTGCGCACTACCCGCCCGCTAACGCAGGATCCGGGTAGCTAGGAGACAACGCCCGCTCGCCTGCGCGAGCGTCCTTTCGCCTGAATGCGGCCTCCCGCCACCGCCACGCTTGACAACGCGCCGAGGTATGCACCGGGGTCTGCACGCGACGCTTTCGCGGCACGTCTGTCACAAATGACCCACTCAATCAAGCCAAAACGGCTTGAGCTTGTGACGTAGGAAGGCGCATACGGGATTCGAACCCGTGCCGCCGCCGTGAGAGGGCGGTGTCCTAGGCCACTAGACGAATGCGCCGGCGGAGATTCAGTCTAGCGGCGGCCGGGAACA
>WNFV01002644.1_pt1 | contig 23662 bp, 5 predicted proteins | sample 5400101 | NCBI WGS metagenome assembly WNFV01 (sample SAMN13153361, study PRJNA577476) | soil metagenome | isolation source: 115 cm soil or saprolite under grassland replicate 1 | place: USA:California | collected 2016-06-15 | reverse complement strand
ATTCCCTGGCAGCTACTCGTGTCGTTTCTCAGGTCATCAAGAAATATCAATTAGAGATACCTATCCAAGCTCTGTTCCAATCACCGACTGTCGCCCAGATGGCAGCTGTGATTACAGAGAACCAAGCAAACACCCTTGACGAGCAGGAGATGGACCGAATTTTAACTGAATTGGAATCGCTATCAGACGAACAAGCGGAGCAGTGTCTAGTTCGAACCAAATAGCCCTGTTTACGGGTCAATAGTTGCTCACTCGCCAACAAGACAAAGCCCAAAATTTTATCTCAATCGGAGGAGGTCGTCGCCATGGAAGAAAAAGACGATACGATGGTCTACAAGGTCGTCGTCAATCATGAGGAACAATATTCGATCTGGTTCGCGGAGCGAGAACCGCCGCTCGGCTGGAGAGAGGTCGGAAAGAGCGGCTCGAAGGCGGAATGTTTGGCTTACATTAAAGAGGTGTGGACGGACATGCGCCCACTGAGCCTAAGAAAAAGAATGGAAAAGTCGACAGGCAATTCTTGAGGCGATGATTTGACGGCGTCGGCCAAAACGCTAAAGGGCATAGCCCGCAGATCGCGGGTTAACTTCCGAATGGGAATATAACGTGAGTCTCCCAACTATTCATTCTAAGCAGGAGATTGGCTTGTCCGAGGAGTTGACTATCGATCAAATTCTCAGGCGGCGGACTGCGCAAACTCCGAACGCCATAGCCGTAGCGTCGCCCGAGCGCAAGCCACTCACGTACCGCGGGTTGATTGACCAGGTGGATTACGTCGCAGATTTTCTGGCTATAAGTGGGCTTACCCACAAGGACTGTGTCGCCATCGTGTTGCCGAACGGTGCCGAGATGGCGGTTGCTTTTCTTGGGGTCTCATATGGTGCGATCAGCACGCCATTGAATCCTGGTTACCGCGAGGCTGAATTCGACTTTTACTTGGCGGAGTTGAATGCCAGGGCACTTATTGTTCAATCGGGGTCCGACAGTCCGGCTATTACCGTAGCCCAAAAAAGAAATATCCCTGTCATTGATTTGTCACCCGTTGTGGACGGCATAGCAGGGTTGTTTCATCTGAGAGCAGAACAAGTAAAGGGGAGTTCAGTAGTTCGTCGTGCTGAACCGACAGATGTCGCGTTGATCCTTCATACCTCCGGCACTACTTCACGGTCTAAGATGGTGCCGTTGACGCATGCCAATCTTTTAGCTTCAGCACGCAATATAGCTAACAGCTTGGGTCTAACCGCCGACGATCGCTGCCTCAACGTCATGCCCCTTTTCCACATTCATGGACTTGTGGGAGCTCTGCTCTCTTCCCTGATGGCGGGTTCAAGTGTGGTCTGCGCTCCTGGGTTCGACGGTGACAACTTCTTTTCGTTGCTGGAGACGTTCCATTCTAGCTGGTACACAGCCGTTCCTACGATTCATCAAGCGGTGCTCGCATCGGCGCAAACCAAGACTCACATTGCCTCTGATTGTTCCTTGAGGTTTATACGGTCTTCGTCTTCTGCATTGTCTCCGCAACTGATGCGTGGGCTGGAAAACGTTTTTCATGTTCCCGTGATCGAAGCCTATGGGATGACCGAAGCGGCCCATCAAATATGCAGCAACCCGTTGCCGCCCGGTGAACGCAAGGCAGGCTCCGTGGGCTTAGCAGCAGGACCACAAGTTTCTATCATAGACGAGGATGGGAGGCTGCTCCCTTCTGGGAAAGTCGGTGAGGTCGTGATTCGCGGCACAAATGTCATGCCTGGTTATGCAAATGATAGCGCTGACAGCTTCACCAACGGATGGTTTAGAACCGGCGATCAGGGATATCTGAATGACGATGGTTATCTATTCATTACCGGGAGACTAAAGGAAATCATCAACCGGGGCGGTGAAAAAATTTCGCCCCGCGAAATAGATGACGTACTTTTGGAACACCCGTCGATCATGGAAGCGGTTACCTTTGGAATTTCACACGCGACTCTGGGGGAGGATGTTGCAACGGCGGTAGTGCTGCGAAAGCAAGTTGCAACAACGGAACTAGAACTCCAACAATTTGTCGCAAGCCGCTTGGCGGACTTCAAGGTGCCGCGCCAAATAATCATCGTGGACGCCATTCCAAAAGCTGCAACAGGCAAAGTCCAGCGCATCGGCCTCGCGGGCAAACTCGGCTTTATTGACAGGCATGAGGAACTCGCCACTCCTCGAACAGTTTTTGACACGCCTCGGACACAAACAGAAAACACGTTAACCGGCATTTGGTCCGCTGTCTTGGGACTGGATGTTGGTCTCGAAGATAAATTTTTTGATCTTGGAGGAAATTCAATCCACACAGCGCAGATCATTTCGCGCATTAGGGAATCACTCGGCGTTGAACTGACCTTTCCTAGGTTCTTTGAAGCGCCCACGGTCGCCGCGATGGCGAGAGTAATTGCAACGGCAAGTCAGAAATTGCGCAGTATGAAGGCGTTACCGTTTCCGGAGGATGGCACTGGACCTCTTTCTTTCACCCAAGAGGCCCTGTGGTTCCTCGATCAACTCGACCCGGGCAATCCCGCTTACAACCGCCCAGTTTTTGCGCAGTTGGAGGGGGACCTCAAACCATCAGTATTGGAGAAATGCATAAGCGAAATCATCCGCCGTCACAGTTCCCTTCGAACTCATTTTCCAGCAGAGGACGGCGAAGCCACGCAGCGCGTTTACGCGGATCAGCACATTTCGTTACCGGTAATGGATATCCGTCGGCTGCCGTTCCGCGAACGAGAAGCGCAGCTTCGGAAACTCACCGCTGAGGAGGCACGGAAGCCATTCGATTTAGCTAAAGGTCCAACGTTTCGCGCGAAGTTGGTTCGCGTCGAGGAGCGATTGCACGTTTTATTGGCTACGGCACATCACATCGTCATCGACGGGTGGAGCGCTGAAATATTTCTGCAAGAGCTGCAGACGCTCTACGAAGCGTTTTCCACCGGCCTTGCTTCGCCGTTGGCGGATTTGTCTATTCAGTACCTGGCCTTCGCGCGGTGGCAGCGAGAGTTGGCTGACGACGAACTCATGAAGGAGCACGTTGATTACTGGAAACGGCAGCTCGATCCGAGCATTCCGCCGCTAAACTTAATCACCAGCCGCCCAAGACCTCCAATCCAGACCTTCAACGGGGCAAAGCGACTCTTCACACTATCAAAGGATCTCCTGAACGGACTCAAAGCCATAAGCCGCCACGAGGGAGCGACTCTCTTTATGACACTCCTGTCGGCATTCAAGACGCTATTGCACCATTACTCGGGACAGGAGGACATCATCGTTGGCACACCTTTCGCCGGTCGTAATCAAATTCATACTGAAGACATGATCGGCAATTTCACCACTACATTGCCTTTACGCACGAACTTATCCGGCAACCCCAGTTTTGGTGAGCTTTTGGCGCGGGTGCGTAAGACAGTGCAAGAAGAACACGCACATCAGAACAACCCGTTCGAAACGATCGCGCCACAATTGCACTTGAAAAGGGATAGCAGCCGCCCGCCGGTGTATCAAGTATTGTTTCAACTGCGAAATTATCCGCGAGACTTTAGGCAAAGCAGCGACCTGCTTATCGAGAAATATGAGTATGAAAGCGAAGCTTCGGCTTTTGACATGAGCTTGAGCATTTCGGAAGACAGAAACGGGCTAAAATACGACATCGTATACAATACGGATCTATTTGACGATTCTACTATTGAGCGAATAGCAGCACAGTTTGACAATTTGGTTACGAACATTGTGGCTAATCCAGGTCAAAAGCTTTGTGACTTTCCTTGCTTTATCGAGAGTGAGCAACGCGCACTAAAGTTAGCAAAGCTGAATGATGCGGAAGCACAGCAGGTTTTGGCTCATGGGAACAACACCGAGACCGATTACGCCAAGGACCGATGTGTCCAAGAACTTTCTGAAGTCAGGAAAGATAAATCACGCGCAACCGATTTTCCTAGGGTCACCTCGATTCTTCCTCCGGAGCAAGAAGCCGTTCGCGCGAAGTGTTTACATCCCACGGGCACCTTCGTTGAATTCGCGAAGGAAGAGATCGAGCAATCGATACCAGAACGGTTCGAGAAGATTGTGCGGCTCTATTCCGATCGTCTGGCCGTCAAGGACAGGCACCACAGTTTGACCTACGAAGAGCTCAACAATGCCGCTAATAGGTTAACTCATGCGATAATTGCTCAACGGCGCAGCGACGCTGAACCTATCGCCCTTTTGCTCGAACACGGCGTACCTATGATCACGGCGATTCTGGGTACGCTCAAAGCAGGGAAAATCTATGTACCGCTAGATCCTTCGCACCCCCCCGCACGATTGACGGCTATTGTAGAGGACTCGCAGACGGCTCTGATTGTTACGAACTATAAAAATCTGCGGCTCGCCGACGAACTGTCACACAACAAGATTAAGTTGATTAATATCGATGCGATAGTCAATCAGTTCTTCGATGAAAATCTTCGCCTTCCTCTATCACCGGACGCGTCAGCCTATATACTCTACACATCAGGCTCCACCGGGCAGCCGAAAGGCGTCCTTCAAAATCACCGGAATGTGTTACATGATTGCATGAGCTATACAAACAATCTTCACATTTGTGCGGCTGACCGAGTAGGTCTTCTTGCCTCCTGTGCCGTTGGCGCCTCCGTTCACTATCTCTACGGGGCCTTGCTGAATGGAGCAACTCTATACCCCTTGGATATCAGAGAAGAAGGTCTAAGTCGTCTAGCCGCCTGGCTGATCCAAGAAAAAATTACCTTTTTCCAATTGAGTGCAAATGTCTTCAGGTATTTTCTGAAAACATTGACAGGAGCGGAGGAGTTCTTAGATCTTAGGCTCATTGCCTTAGGCAGCGCACGCGTCACAAGCAAAGATGTCGAACTGTACAGACAACATTTTTCTCCGACTTGTGTTCTTTTAAATCGACTGTCAACGACGGAAAGCAACACTATCCGATGGCATTTCATTGACAAAGTATTGCAAATCAGTGGGGACACCCTACCGGTTGGCTATGCGGTAGAGGATAAAGAAATCATGATCCTCGATGAAGCTGGATCCGAGGTAGGACGTGATGAAATCGGCGAAATTGCCATAAGGAGTCGCTATCTTGCTCCTGGTTATTGGCGCAGGGCAGACCTCACGCAAGCTAAATTTCTCCCAGATCCGAAGGCATCGGACAAGCGAATTTACCTGACCGGAGACTTAGGAAGACTGACATTCGGTGGTTGTCTTGAACATATTGGACGCAAAGATTTGCGGATTAAAATCAGAGGTTTCACAGTAGAGGTCGCTGAGATTGAGAGAGCACTCCTTGAACATCCCGACATCCGAGAGGTTGTTGTGACGGCTTCTGAGGATAGGCGAGGCGACAACCAACTCGTCGCCTATGTTGTTGCAAATAGCACGAGACTGACGCCTACTGAACTGCGTCAGTTCCTTCGGGCGAAGTTGCCAGACTACATGGTACCTACAAGTTTCATGATTTTGGATAGTTTGCCGTTGAACTCGAATGGCAAGGTGGACCGGCAAGCGCTTCCGTCACTCGATCTGACAATGCCACAGGCGGAGATTGCGGTAGTTGGTGCCACGAGTCCCGAGGAGATCGACCTGGCGGTGATATGGGCTGAAGTAATGTGCCTTAATCACACAGGCGCGCATGATAATTTTTTTGACCTCGGCGGGCATTCTTTGTTAGCTATGGAGATCATTTGCCGGATACGGGATGTTTTTCAGATAGAATTGGCCCTGCGCGATTTTTTTAAGAACCCGACGATAGCTGGCGTTGCGGAGCATATCTCGCGTCGGAATGGTGAAAAGCGAGCTGGAGCTGAGATGGCGATTCGGCCGATTGTGGACGACGGACAATTCCCTCTGTCGTTCGCTCAGGAGAGCCTGTGGTTCTTGAATCAACTCCAACCCGAAGCTGCGATGTACAACGAGGCTACCGGCTTACGATTGGAGGGTGCGCTGAACATGGAGGCGCTACGGAAGGCCCTCGATGCCATTGTAGATCGACATAGGGCGTTGCGTACAAATGTTGTGTCCGTCGATGGAAATCCTTTACAGGTGGTGGTGAAAAGGTGGTCCGTGGAGTTGCCGGAAATCGATCTCAGTCATTTGCGGGAGGTGGAGCAGAGAACTTTGTTTCAACGCTTGGCTAGTAACGCAATCCAGCGGCCATTTAATTTGTGCCAAGATTTGATGGTTCGTGCCACGCTATTTCGACTGGGAGAGAATGATCATACCCTGCTTCTTGTCACGCACCACATTGCTACCGATGGTCGATCTGATGATATCGTCTGCCGGGACTTGGCGACGCTCTATAAGGATTTTTTGGCAGGGGGCGGTTCCACCTTGCCTGACCTTCCGATCCAATATTCTGACTTTGTTCGTTGGCAGCGTCAGCGGCTGGAAGGCGAAATTCTAGCGCAGACGATCGCGTACTGGACGGAACAGCTTCAGGGGCTTCCTGAGCCTTTGGAATTGCCATCAGATCGTCTGCGACCTACCGTGCAGAGTTTTCGTGGTGCGAGCGAATCTGAAATGTTTTCCAAGACTCTAACCGATGATCTCAGGGCATTGGCCCGTCGGGAAGGCGTTACACTTTTCATGCTGCTCCTCGCGGCAGTTCAGGCACTGCTGGCCCGCTTGACAGGGCAAATTGACATTGTCGTGGGCTCTCCCATCGCCGGCCGAAGCCGATCGCAGTTCGAAAACTTGGCAGGACTGTTTATTAACACATTGATTTTGCGCGCGGATATGTCAGGTGATCCGAGTTTTCGTACGTTGTTGGAACGAGTACGTGAAGTTGCGCTGGGAGCCTATGATCATCAGGAGGTGCCGTTTGAAAAGGTGATGAGCCAAATTCAGTTGAAGCGAAGTCTCAGCCAGAACACGCTTTTTCAGATAATATTTGCATTTCGTGCGGATCCTTTAGAAGAAATTTATGAGTCCGGGGAGCTTGTCATCAATCGGTTTGCGGTTCAGAAAGGGACAGCTAAATTCGACTTGAATGTCGCGATTTATGAGAGAGCAGATGGCCTACGATGTGTTTTTACTTACAACACTGATCTGTTTGATTGTTCCACGGTCAAGCGGATGATAGGAAATTTTCGGACGTTATTGGAAGGGATCGTTAGCAGCCCGAATGAGCGGCTTTCGGCATTGCCACTTTTGACGAACGCAGAGCGACAGCAGATCCTGGTGGAATGGAACAATACGCGGAGAGACTACCCGCGAGATGCAATCGTTCATGAGCTTTTTGAGGCTCAGGTTCATCGGACGCCGGATGCCGTGGCTATGAAGTTTGAGGAACAAGAATTCACGTATAGAGAATTGAATCGACAGTCCAATCAGTTAGCGCACCATCTGCAGAAGCTTGGGGTAGGGCCTGAAGTCTTGGTAGGCCTTCACATGGAACGTTCTCCCGGCATGATCATTGCCCTGTTAGCTATCCTGAAGGCGGGGGGAGCGTACGTGCCCCTGGATCCAAATTATCCCTTTGAACGGTTGGCGTTGATTTTGAAGGATTCCCAAATACGTTTCGTATTGTCTCAGCATGACTTGCCGGAGAGTCTTGGCAAGCTTGCATCCACAGTCATCCACCCGGCCTCCGAGTGGGACATTCTTTCTGACGAGAGCGAAGAAACACCTACTACCGAATTGACGCCTGATAATTTCGCGTACGTGATCTATACGTCGGGTTCAACTGGCAGACCTAAAGGGGTCGGAATAACGCACAGAGCACTCACAAATTTTGCTACCTATGCAGCAAACGCGTTTGAATTAGAGCCAAATGATTGCGTTTTACAATTCGCTTCGCTAAATTTCGACACCGCCGTGGAGGAAATATTTCCGTGCTTGCTTCGCGGCGGAACACTAGTTTTGCGTACAGAATCTATGCTGGACTCTGCTTCAGTATTTCTTCAAAGGTGCCGTGACTGGAACATTTCTGTATTGGATCTTCCTACCGCCTACTGGCATGAACTGACGGCGAGTCTCTTTTCGGAACAGTTGACGATACCCGAGCGGTTGCGTTTGGTGATTATCGGCGGGGAAAAGGCGATAAGGGAAAGATTGACCCAGTGGCAGGAGGCTGTCGGCTCTAGCGTGCGACTTTTGAACACATATGGGCCCACCGAGGGAACGGTTGTTGCCACGATGTGGGAGGCTCCCTCACACACCGATGTAGATTCTTCAGTCAGGATAGTTCCGATCGGTCTCCCTATTTGCAATGTAAGCACATATATTTTGGATAGGGATTTAAATCCGGTTCCCGTTGGGACTCACGGTGAATTGTACATTGGCGGAGCGGGCCTAGCCAGAGGCTATGTGGCTTCTCCAGACACCACTGCCGAAACATTTGTTCCTGATCCTTTCAGTTCACATCCGGGAGAAAGGCTTTACAAGACTGGCGATTTGGTACGTCATTTACCTGACGGCAACATCGAATTTCTCCGACGACTCGATGGCCAGATCAAAATCCGCGGGTTTCGTGTAGAAACTGGAGAAATTGAGACCGTGCTCCGTCAACACCCAGCCGTCGGTGACGCGGTCGTCATGGCCCGAGAAGACGTTCCAGGTGATAAGCAGCTATCTGCTTATATCATTTCAGATCAACCTGCGGCTTCTCTTATTGGTGAGCTACGTGACTTCCTGAAGAAAAAGTTACCTAACTATATGTTGCCGTACGCCTTCGTTTTTCTTGATAGCTTACCCCTTACAGCCAATGGAAAAATCGATCGCAGATCACTGCCGGTACCCGACCCCACTAGACCTGACTTGAAAGACACCTTCATGGCTCCGCGAACTCAACTCGAAAAGCAAATAGTGGCGATTTGGGCGGAAGTCCTTAAGCTAGAACGTGTCGGCATACATGACGATTTCTTTGATCTAGGCGGCCATTCCCTTTTGGCTATCCGGGTGATTTCCCGTGTGCGCGAAGCTTTTCAGACGGAGGTGCCACTCCGAAGTCTCTTTGAAATGCCAACTGTCGCCGGCCTCGCCAGTGTGATTAACAAAGACAAGGACGGAGGTACTGCAAGCCCGGTACCCAAAATATCGTCAGTCTCGCGTCAACAGTATCGTGTAAAGTTATCCTCACGACCGTCGGGAAACGGTTCCAACGTGTAAAGACAGAAAAGGGCTACTACAGCACGATGGAAAAAGAAGTCTTTATCTTTCCGCCGTCTTTTGCGCAGCAGCGGCTATGGTTTCTTGAGCAGCTCGAGCCTGGCGGCTCAGCCTACAATATGACCGCTGCCTTTCGTCTCACGGGACGGCTTCGTCTCGCCGCACTCGAGCAGAGCCTGAACGAGATCGTAGCTCGCCACGAGGCGTTGCGGACGACGTTTCAGACTGTGGATGAGCAACTGGTCCAGGTCATCAACCCGAGTGTAACCTTGACCCCAGCAGTGAAGGACCTACGGAAGCTATCTCAGCCTGAGCGGGAAACAATAGCTCAGCATCTGATAAGCGAGGAAGCCCGCCGCCCGTTTGATCTAGTCCAAGGTCCTCTTTTACGCGTAACGCTATTACAAGTCGATGAAGAGGAGCATATCCTGCTCATCACGATTCATCACATTGTTTCAGATGGTTGGTCCATGGGGATCTTATTCCGAGAGCTGATCACGCTCTACAGAGACTATTGTAGAGGAGAGCCGCCTTCTCTCCCTGAGTTGCCTATCCAGTACACGGACTTCGCGATCTGGCAACGGGAATGGTTTCAAGGAAACGTTCTGCAGAAACAACTTTCCTATTGGAAAAAACAGCTCGAGGGTGCTTCTACTCTCGACTTCCCGACCGACTGGCCTCGTCCGAAAGTTCAGACCTTCCATGGCGCGAAACAGAGCTTAGCTCTATCGAAATCGCTAAGCGAGGAGCTTAGACGAGTTAGTCAACAAAGTGGCGGAACGCTTTTCATGACGCTTTTCGCAGGATTTACGATCCTCCTACACCGATACACAGGCCAGACCGACGTCGCTGTTGGGGCTCCGATCGCTGGGCGGAACCGTACGGAAATCGAACCTCTCATAGGCTTTTTCGTAAACACGTTAGTACTACGCACAGACCTTTCGGGCAATCCCACGTTTCGGCAACTGTTAACTCACGTGCGCGCGACAGCCGTAGATGCATATGCTCACCAAGACCTGCCTTTTGAGAAGCTAGTCGAAGAGCTGCATCCCGAGAGGGACTTGAGCCGAACCCCACTATTTCAAGTTTTCTTCAATATGACTCGCACTGACGGTTCGGGACTATCACTGCATGAGCTGATCGTAAATCGGATCGCAGCCGGCGAGCCCAAGTCAAAGTTCGACATCACTTTGTATGTGAAAGAAGATCGCCAGGAAATTGATTTTGAGTTAGTCTACAACTCGGACCTTTTTCGTCCCGATACTATGAGTCGAATGCTCGGCCGTTTACAGACGTTGCTCAATGGAATCGCCGCCAATCCAGAGTGCCGAGTTTCAGATTTGCCAATCCTGACCCAACCTGAAAAGCAGCAGCTGCTCCTCGACTGGAATGGGGCTGAGCGAGGTTGTCAAAACGACAAATGTATCCACGAACTCTTCGAAACGCAGGTAGAACACACTCCGAACTCCGTGGCAGTGCTGTTTAAGGATACAAAGCTAACTTACTCTCAACTCAATCAGCGAGCGAACCAGGTGGCGCGCTGCTTGCGAAAACTCGGCGTGGGACCTGAGATGCCCGTAGGCCTTTGCATGGAGCGTTCGCTGGAAATGATCGTAGGGCTGCTGGCAATCCTCAAATCAGGCGGCGCTTACGTACCGTTGGATCCAGAGTACCCCAAAGCTCGTCTAGCCTACATGACGGATCAGACGCAAGTTGGCTTTCTTCTCACTATGGAACGTTTGCTAACACATTTTCCGGCCTTCGAGGGGCGAGTGCTTTGCCTTGACCGAGATATTTCGTTGTTTGAAACTGAGAAAAAGCAGAATCCGACACGCACGGTAGAGCCGGACAATCTTGCCTATGTTATTTACACGTCCGGTTCCACTGGAAAGCCTAAAGGAGTGCTTGGCTATCACCGGGGAGTAGCGAACTACTTTTCCTATTTGTGTCAAACCTATAACCTAAACAGCACTGACAAAGTCTTACAAATCCCCTCCCTTTCTTTTGACGCTTCGATGCGAGACTTGGTCGGACCTCTTACCGCCGGTGCTCAAGTGGCGATTGTAAATGCCTTTGATGTCAAGGACCCGGCAGCTCTGCTCACAGAGATTAAAGAGCATGACGTGACTTGTATTCTGAGCGTCGTACCTAGCTTGTTACATGAACTCGTTGAGGTAGCTTCGACAAGAGGTGCAAAATATGATTCGTTACGGCTCATTTTGGTGAGCGGGGAAGCATTGCCTATAACGATGTGCGAGAAGGCGAAACGAGTCTTTGGAGACAGCACATGGATCGTCAATCAGTACGGCCCGACGGAGTCGACGTTGACAAGCAGTTATCATCGCGTTTCCGAGGCCGATTTCGATCGGAGACTCGTGCCACTAGGCAAACCCATTCCCAACGCTCGGATGTACATCCTCGACAAGTATCTGAATCTCGCACCGATGGGTATTCCCAATGAATTGCATATCGGGGGTATCGGTATAACCCGAGGATACATAAATTCTCCCGACCTAACCGCCGAAAGGTTTATTCCCGACCCTTTGAGTAGTGAGTTTGGCGCAAGGCTTTACAAAACCGGCGATCTCGCCCGCTATATGCCAGACGGCACAATCGAGTTCCTTGGCCGGATCGATCACCAAGTGAAAATTCGTGGCTTCAGAGTTGAACTAGAAGAGATCGAAGTTGTTCTGACTCAGCATCCCGCGGTGGAACAGACTCTTGTTGTGGCGCGTAAAGACATTGGCGGGCTGGTGGCATATATAGTTACGAAGAAAAACCGGGTCGCTACAGTGGAGGATCTTCGACATTTTCTCAAACACGACTTGCCCGAGTACATGGTGCCGTCGGATTTCATACTGCTCGAGGCATTCCCCTTAACGCCGAATCGGAAGGTAGATCGACGCGCGCTGCCAGCTCCGGGTCGAAGCACAATTGAGAGAGACAATCTCTTCATCGCGCCAAGCAATCCAATCGAGCAACGCATAGCCGACATCTGGGCGGAAATCTTGAAACTTGAGTGTCTAGGGGTTCATGACAACTTCTTCGATTTGGGAGGTCATTCTCTCTTAGCCACTCGTGTCATCTCCCGCATCCGGCAAGAATTTGAGACAGACCTTCCCCTAAGGAAACTATTTGAGAATCCGACTGTAGCCGATCTAGCGGTGCAAATAACAGAGGTGCAACAAAAGCGAGCGCCCGAACAATTGACAGAAGTGTTAGCCGATTTGGAAGTGCTTTCAGATGAAGAAGCGGAAAGGCAGCTGAGTCTGGAAGCTTCTAAGATCGTGTGAATATTGCCGCATTACGCCTTTTCTTAAGCTTCGATGAATTCTCAATCAAGTTGTCCTGAACTGTGGGTCTCTACCGTCTTCTGAAAGAGAACAAGCAGCGCTAAAAACTTGGGCCCTAGAAGTAGGACTCACATGAGGCAGTTCGGGACGTGAATGAACATGGAATGGATAGGTGAGAAAAGACTACGTTATGGATGAAAGTCTCTTAGCAAGACGTCTTGCCCTTCTTTCGCCAGCGAAGCGGTCGCTGCTGGAAATGAAACTGAAACAAAACGGCATCGATGCCCCGGTTGACCTGATTATCCGCCGCCGTTCGATGCGAGGCTCCATCCCGCTTTCGTTCGCGCAACAACGCCTATGGTTTCTGCGCCAGCTCGACCCTGAAAGCGCTGCTTACAATCAACCAACAGCCATTCGGCTCTGTGGCTCTCTCGATATACCGGCATTGACCAAAGCGCTCGATGCGATCGTGGAACGCCACGAGACTCTGCGAACCAATTTCGTTATGTCGGACGATGGCGTACCAACGCAATTGATCAACGCACCCCGTTCTGTGGGCGTGGCGCTGGTAAATCTCAGTGGATTGCCCGAGACCACTCGGGAATCCGAACTACAACGCGAGATCGAGGGCATCACGCGGCGCCCCTTCGATCTTTCTCGTGATTTGATGTTGCGAGCCTGTTTGGTGAAATTGAGCACTGCCGAGCATGTGTTAATATACGTAACGCATCATATCGCCTCCGACGGTTGGTCGAGTGGCATTTTATGGCGAGAGCTAGCAACGTTTTACGGAGCATTCCCAAGAGGGGAGGGGGAGGCGAATCCTCTTCTAGAACTCTCGATCCAATACGCAGACTACGCCGTTTGGCAGCGCGAGTGGCTGCAGGGTGAAGTCCTGCAGCGGCAGCTTTTGTATTGGAAAGAGCAGCTCTCAGGTATTCCCGTATTAGACATGCCTACTGATCGACCTCGACCTACCGTTCAGACCTACCGCGGCGCAAAACAATATCTTGTGCTTACCAGGACACTTTCCGATCAGCTTCAGTTTTTGAGCCGCAAACATGGCGTGACTCTATTTATGACCTTGCTGGCGGCTTTTCAAACCCTGCTTTACCGCTACACTGGACAAAATGAGATCGCCGTGGGTTCTCCAATTGCGGGGCGCACCCGCGCCGAGACCGAGGGAGTCATTGGGTTCTTCGTTAATATGCTGGTGCTGAGAGTCGATGTATCTGGCAATTCTAGCTTTCGGGAACTGTTGCGCGGAGTCCGCCAGATGGCGTTGGACGCCTATGAGCATCAAGACATACCATTTGAAAAACTGGTGGAAGAACTTCATCCCGAGCGTGACCTCAGCCGTAGTCCGCTCTTCCAAGTCATGTTCGCTTTTCAAAACGCGTCCGGGCAGACCCGCGAGCTTCCCGGTCTCACCGTGAGCCCGGTAGAGATCACCAACGAGACGGCAAAATTCGATCTGAGTCTGTACATGTGGGATCGGAAAGGAGGGCTCGAGGCACGATTGGAATACAACACCGATTTGTTCGATGCCGCGCGGGTCAGTAGGATGCTCGGTCATTTTGAGACCTTGCTTCAGGGGATTGTCACCAATCCCGATCAGCGCATTTCCGACCTACCGATACTCACCGAAACCGAGCGGCATCAACTACTCGTTGAGTGGAACAACACCCAGAGAGACTACCCCAAGGATAAGTGCATTCATGAACTGTTTGAGGCACAGGCAGAGCGATGCCCTCATGCGGTAGCCGTGGTTTTTGAGAACCAGCAGCTCACCTATGGAGAGCTCAACATCAAAGCGAATCAGCTGGCCAGTCACCTAAGAGAGCTGGGAGTGGGCCCGCAGACGTTGGTCGGTCTTTGTGTAGAGCGTTCTTTGGAGATGATCATCGGTCTGCTTGCCATTCTCAAAGCCGGCGGTGCCTATGTGCCGCTCGATCCAGCTTATCCTAAAGAACGGCTGGCCTTTATGCTCCAAGACGCCCAAGTCCAGATTGTTTTAACCCAACAACAATTGCTGTCAGAACTCCCTACCGATCACGGAGTACAGCTCCTGAGTCTCGATACAGACTGGGTCCAAGTTGCTGAACAGGCGGATACTAACCTAGACAACAGAGCAAGCCCTGAAGATCTCGCCTATGTCATCTACACCTCGGGTTCGACTGGAAAACCCAAGGGGGTACAGATTTCACACAGTGCGGTGGTGAATTTCTTGAGTTCCATGCAATGTGAACCCGGGCTCGCGGCCAATGACATACTGCTCGCAGTCACAACGCTATCTTTTGATATTGCCGGGCTGGAGCTTTACTTGCCGCTCGCCGTAGGTGCGCGCGTGGTGATCGTTAGCCGGGAAGTAGCCTCAGACGGAATCCAGTTGATCAAGACGCTGGATGACTCGGGTGCTACTATTATGCAAGCAACGCCAGCAACTTGGCGAATGCTGTTGGAGACCGGATGGCAGGGCAGCAATCATTTGAAGATCTTGTGCGGCGGCGAGGCCCTATCATCCGAACTCGCCGGTCAGTTACTCAGTAGATGCTCTTCCCTATGGAATGTGTATGGACCTACAGAGACTACTATTTGGTCTTCGATTCATGAAGTCCAGAGCGTCAATGGACCAGTTCCCATCGGCCGGCCGATTGGCAACACGCAGATCTATATTTTGGATCGCTATCAACAGCTTGTGCCCATCGGTGTTCCGGGGGAACTTTACATTGGCGGAGATGGTTTAGCGCAAGGCTATTTGAATCGTTCCGATCTGACAGATGAGAGATTCGTTCCCTATCCCTTTAGCACATACGCACGCAAACGGCTGTATAAGACAGGGGATCTTGCGCGATGGTTGTCCGATGGCAATATTGAGATCCTCGGCCGGCTTGACCATCAGGTCAAGATCCGCGGTTTCCGTATTGAGCTGGGAGAGATCGAGGCGGTGCTAAGCCAACACCCAGCGGTCCGCCAATCTGTAATGACGGTTCGCGAGGATGTTCCGGGCGATAAGCAATTGGTGGGCTATGTTGTGGGAGAACGGGAGGCTCCTCCAGCTGCGGATGAACTTAGAAATTTTTTAAAGCGAAAGCTGCCGGACTACATGATTCCTGCGGCCTTTGTGGTAGTGGATGATCTGCCACTGACACCGAATGGGAAGTTAGATAGAAGCGCGCTTCCTCGGCCTGATCAAGTGGGCTCCGGGTTAGAAACATATAAGCCTCCTCGGACTCCAGCTGAGGAAACCGTGGCGAAAATCTGGGCTGACGTGCTCAAGGTAGAACGAGTCGGTGTCGATGACAACTTTTTCGATTTGGGAGGCCATTCGCTTTTAGCTACGAAAGTGATTTCTCGCGTGCGCGCGACCTTCCACATCGACTTACCTCTCCGATCTTTCTTCCAGGCCCCTACAGTGGCGGAGCTGGTTGCCGTCATTACGGAGAACCAAGCACAAAAGCTGGACGACGAGGCCCTAGACCAGATGTTAACTGAATTGGAGTCGCTTCCAGTAAAGCAAGCACGGTAGAGCCTGTCTCGAAAAAGAAATTATTGTTACCTGAGAGCGACTCTTACTAATGAGATGAAATCGGCCAGTTAATGGCCAGCTGTGCCAACGCACTCTCTCGCGCAAGAATTGGATGATCGACAAGTTTAAACTTAAAAGTTATCTCACAATCTTGGGGGTGCAGATTTATTATCAAAGATCATCGGAACACATAGTCGTAGGGTAAATTCGAAACGGCGCGATGAATTATCGCCGGGTTACGTACTCTACGGTCATGACTAGACTTAAATTAGTGAAAGTTCTCGATGGTTGATGTAAAATATTGTTGTAAAGATTTTGATTATGAAACGTGACAAAACATTAGCTGATCGGATCGCGAACCTTTCTCCTGAAAAAAGAGCACTCCTTGAATCGAGGCTCAAGCAGAACAATTCTGCCAAGATTCAGGTGCAAATAACCATGCCACGAAGGCAAAATCAGGCTCCGGCGCCTTTGTCCTTCGCGCAGCAGCGATTATGGTTTTTAGATCAACTTGAGCCGGAGAGCTCGTTCTACAACGTGCCCCACACCGTTCGTTTGCAGGGTTCCCTAAACGTAGAAGCTTTACGGGAAGCGTTGAACACTATTGTGGATCGTCATGAGATACTTCGAACGACGATCAGTGTCGTGGACGGAAATCCAATCCAGGTCATCCGCGAGAATAGTGAGGCCTCGCTTTCAGTAGTCGATCTGAGTGAAACCCCGGAGCCCCAGCGGCAAAATAAGGCGCACAGCAGCCTGAAAATTGAAATTCAACGTCCTTTCGATCTTTCACGGGACTTAATGTTACGGGCCACGTTGTTGAAGTTGGGTCGTGCGGACCATATTCTGCTTTTGATCACTCATCATATCGCCTCAGATGGCTGGTCAACTGGCATTTTATGGGGAGAGCTGGCGGCACTCTACAGAGCATTTTCACGAGGGGAGGCGAATCCTTTACCCGAGTTGCCGGTCCAATACGCGGACTATGCGGTATGGCAGCGTCAATGGTTGCACGGCAAGTTCTTGGAGAGACAACTTTCCTACTGGAAGCACCAACTCGCAGGTATATCGGCACTCGATTTGCCCAGAGATCGGCCTCGGCCAGCCATTCAGACCTACCGGGGCGATAAACAGTCGTTGGTACTTCCCCAAACCCTTTCTAATCAGCTTCAGGGGTTAAGCCGCAAGGAGGGAGTTACCCTTTTCATGACCTTGCTGGCAGCTTTTCAAACCCTGCTTCACCGCTACTCTGGACAAGATGATATCGTCGTGGGTTCTCCGATTGCAGGGCGCACCCGCTCGGAGACCGAGGGTCTCATTGGCTTCTTTGTCAATACGCTGGTGTTAAGAAATGATCTGTCGGGTAATCCGACTTTTCGGGAACTCTTGCATAGAGTCCGCCAAATGGCGTTGGGCGCCTATGAGCATCAAGATATACCTTTTGACAAACTTGTGGAAGAACTTCATCCCGATAGAGACTTGAGCCGTAGTCCGCTTTTCCAAGTCATGTTCGCTTTTCAAAACGCGCCTAGGCAGAGCCGCGAGCTGCCCGGTCTCACTGTAAGCCCTGTAGAAATTATCAATGAAACAGCAAAATTCGATCTGAGTTTATACACCTGGGAGGAGAAAGAAGGACTCAGGGCACGATTGGAATACAACACGGACCTGTTCGATGCCGCGACGATCCACAGGATGCTCGCCCACTTTGCGACTTTGGTTCAAGGCATAGTCACAAATCCAGATCGGCATCTGTCCGACCTGCCGATACTCACCGAAATCGAGCGATCTCAACTGCTGATTGAGTGGAACGATACCCAGAAAGACTACCCAAAGGATAAGTGCATTCATGAACTCTTTGAAGAACAGGTGGAAAAATCACCTGACGCCATAGCCGTGGTCTTTGAGGATGAACAGCTTACCTATCGAGAACTCAACACTCAGGCTAATCAATTAGCCCACTACCTGCGTAATCTAAAGGTGGGTGCGGAGTCGTTGGTCGGTGTGTGCATGGAGCGGTCCTTAGAAATGATCATAGGACTGTTAGGTGTTCTCAAAGCGGGCGGTGCCTATGTACCATTGGATCCGGCTTATCCTAAAGAACGGCTGGCGTTTATGCTTGAGGACAGCCGTGCTCTGGTGGTGTTAACCCAGCGCGGACTGCTTGACAGCCTTCCTCCGAGCAGTGCGACTGTCGTGTGTGTGGACAGGGAATGGAAAAAGATAGTCAACGAGAGCGATGAGAACCCTGACAGTAAGGTAACATCCGACAACTCAGCCTATGTGATCTACACTTCGGGATCAACTGGGAAACCAAAGGGCGTGGCAATTGAACACCGTAGCCCGGTAGCATTTCTAACTTGGACACATAGCGCTTTTGCTGCAGAGGACTTAGCCGGCGTTTTGGCCTCAACCTCCATTTGTTTTGACCTCTCAGTCTTTGAATTGTTCGCGCCGTTAACGACGGGTGGCAGGGTCATCCTGGCGGAAAACGCTCTCGCGTTGCCCACACTACCCGCTGTTTCGCAAGTCACCCTTATAAATACAGTCCCCTCAGCCATAGCGGAGTTGTTGCGACTTAACGGGATACCACCATCAGTGAGAACCGTCAATCTGGCTGGAGAGCCATTGGGAACCGGCCTGGTACAACAGATCTATGAGAAAACTTCGGCAAAACTTGTGTACGATCTCTACGGTCCGTCGGAAGACACCACTTACTCGACGTATGCGCTCAGAACCTCTCAAGGCCCGCAGACAATTGGTCGGCCCATTTCAAACACCTGTATCTACATTCTTGACGGTCGGTTGAATCCCACACCAACTGGAATTCCCGGTGAGTTATATCTAGGTGGAGTCGGTTTGGCGCGTGGATATCTCAACCGGCCCGATCTTACGGCGGAGAGGTTTGTTCCCGATCCTTTCAGCAACAAGCCAGGAGCGCGTCTTTATAGGACGGGAGACGTTGCCCGTTACCTCTCAGATGCCAATGTCGAGTTCCTGGGCCGCATCGATCATCAAGTCAAGGTGCGCGGCTTTCGTATTGAGTTAGGAGAAATAGAGGCGGTCTTAAGTCAACACCCCGACATTGATCAGGCGATCGCCGTCGACAGGGAGATCGCGGGAGATAAACGACTGATCGGTTACGTTGTGCCGAAGGGCGAGCAACGCTCAAGTACTGACGATTTGAAGGCTTTTCTGCGCAAGAAGCTGCCGGAGTACATGGTACCCTCGGCTTTTGTTTTCTTGGACGCCCTGCCACTGACTCCTAATGGCAAGGTTGATCGCAAAGTCCTGCCGAAACCGGATCAGAGCCGGGCTCACTTGAAAGAGCCCTACGCGGCACCTCGCACGCCAATAGAGGAATTATTAAAAGAAGTCTGGGCTGAAGTATTGAGACTGGAGCAAGTCGGCATCCATGACAACTTTTTTGAGCTAGGGGGGCACTCGCTATTGGCCACCCAGGTGGTGTCTAGGATTCGTCAAGCGTTGCAGGTCGAGCTACCATTGCGTGATCTGTTTGCGAATCCCACGGTGGCCGGCATAGCCGAGCGAATCGAAGAAAGCCGTCGCGAGGAACAAGGGCTGGCAACGCTCCCGCTAGTTCCCGTTTCGAGGGAGAAAGATCTTCCGCTTTCCTTTGCGCAGCAACGATTGTGGTTTTTAGATCAACTCGAGCCGGAGAGATCGTTCTACAATATACCATACGGCGTTCGGTTGCAGGGGCCGGTGAATGTAGAAGCTCTACGGAATGCACTAAATGCTATCGTGAATCGTCATGAAATACTTCGAACGACGATCAATGTCGTAGATGGAAACCCGATCCAGGTCACTAAACAGAATGAATCGGTTTCCCTTTCAACAATTGATCTCAGTAAGACTCCGGAGCTCCAGCGAGAAGATGAGTTGCACAGCAGGCTGAGAAATGAAATCCAGCGTCCTTTCGATTTATCTCGGGATCTAATGTTGCGGGCTACCTTGCTGCGATTCGATCCAGTGCAGCATATTTTGCTTTTGGTGACCCATCACATTGCATCTGATGGTTGGTCAACTGGGATTTTATGGGAAGAGCTGGCAACGCTCTATGAAGTATTTTCACGAAGGGAGTCGAATCCTTTACTCGAGTTGCCGATCCAGTATGCGGACTACGCGGTCTGGCAACGGCAATGGCTGCAAGGAGAGGTTCTTGAGAGACAGCTTTTATACTGGAAGAAGCAGCTTTCCGGGGTTTGTGTGCTGGAGCTGCCCACTGATCGACCACGACCCGCGGTTCAGACTTACCAGGGCTCAAGACAATCGATAGAGCTATCCAAAGAGCTAACTCAAGAGCTCAAGGCGCTCAGCCGTAAAGAGGGGGTCACTCTGTTCATGATCCTACTGGCGGCGTTTCAAACGCTGCTTTACCGCTACAGCGGACAAGAAGATATCGCGGTGGGAGCTCCGATTGCGGGGCGGACTCGCTCCGAGACTGAGGGACTGATAGGGTTTTTTGTCAACACACTGGTGTTAAGGAGCGATTTGTCCGGCGATCCGACATTTAGGGAGTTTTTGGATCGAGTACGCAAGATCGCTTTGGAGGCTTACGAGCACCAAGACATTCCGTTTGAAAAACTGGTCCAGGAGGTGAACCCTGCAAGAAACCTTGGTCGGACGCCGCTTTTTCAAGTCGTGTTTGCCCTTCAGAATGTACCGAGACAAACGCTAGCACTGCCTGGACTTACCGTCACCCGCGTAGATGTCAGCGCACCGACCGCCAAGTTCGACCTGTTTTTAGCCGTGCGCGATGGGTCAAACGGGTTGACGGGATCGATGGAATACAACACCGATCTATTCGGTGACGCCAGAATCGCCGGGATGCTGAGGCATTATGAAAGACTCTTAGAGAGTATCGTCGCCGATCCCGAACAAAGGATTTCTGAGTTAGCGATGCTGAGCGGAGGAGAAGAGCATCAGTTACTCAACGAGTGGAACGACACCGATCGAGAGTACCCAAAGGACAAATGTATTCAGCAATTGTTTGAAGAGCAGGTTGAGAAGACACCAGAGGCAACCGCAGTCATCTTCGGGGAGGAGCAATTGACGTACCGTGATCTCAACAAACGGGCCAATCAATTGGCGCATCATCTAAGGAAACTTGGAGTCGGTCCTGACGTGCTGGTAGGCATCTGCGTAGAGCGGTCGTTGGAAATGGTTATCGGACTATTGGGTATACTTAAAGCAGGAGGAGCCTACCTGCCATTAGATCCCGGCTACCCTCCGGAACGTCTTAGGTTCATGCTCGAAGATACAAGCGCACGGGTGCTGCTCACTCAGCAGCGGTTCGAGGAGAATTTACCAAAAGAAGGCAGGGAACTGTTATCTTTGAATCGCGCCTGGGGAGAGATCGGGCGAGAGAGCGAAGAGAATCTGCCGACTCAAAGCTCACCGGAAAATCTTGCCTATGTGATATATACGTCGGGGTCTACAGGCAAACCTAAGGGCGTTGAGATCCCTCATAAAGGGATCGTACGGCTGATCTGCGGCGCGGAATATGCTCGCTTCGATTCGTCAGAAGTCTTTCTCCAACTTGCCCCCATCGCGTTTGACGCCAGCACTTTCGAGCTCTGGGGCGCCTTGGCCAATGGTGCCCAGTGCGTACTATTTCCGGGGAGCATTCCTAGCCCGCAGGAACTCGGTACTATTCTGCGCCAGTACAAAGTAAGTACCCTATGGCTCACCGCATCATTGTTTAACGCGGTAATCGAACAAGCTCCTGAAGCACTATCGGAAATCCGCCAGCTGTTAACGGGCGGTGAAACGCTCTCGGTCGCCCATATTCGACGGGCGCTCTCGGTGCTACCGGACACGAGAATTATAAACGGTTACGGGCCGACGGAAAGTACCACCTTCACCTGTTGTTATCAGATTCCAAAACAATTGGATGAAACAGTCATTTCCATTTCCATTGGCCGTCCGATTTCTAACACTCAGGTATTTATCCTTGATTCCCATCTGAAGCCAGTTCCGATTGGAGTTGTGGGTGAGCTCTATATTGGCGGCGATGGGCTGGCGCGGGGCTACGTTCATCGGCCCGGGGAAACGGCCGGGACGTTCATTCCGAATCCATTTAGTGACGAGCCTGGAGCAAGACTCTACAAGAGCGGTGATCTGGCGCGATATCTAGCCCAAGGTGGCATCGAGTTTATCGGTCGGCTTGACGATCAGGTAAAAATTCGCGGATTTCGCATCGAGCTAGGAGAGATTGAAAATACACTGAAGCAACATCCCTCTGTCCGTAATGCCGTCGTCGTAGCGAAGGAAGACAATCCTGGGAATAAAGGCCTGGTGGGTTATATCATCCTAAACGAATCATTCAATACACCAGCCAATGAGCTGAAAAAGTTTTTAAAATACAAGCTGCCAGAGTACATGGTGCCAACAGCGTTTGTTTTTTTGGATACGTTGCCGTTGACAGCTAATGGGAAGGTGGATCGCCAGGCACTCCCGCCACCCGACCAAGGCAGGCGCGAAATTGAAAGTGCTTTTGCGGCGCCTCAAAACGAGTTACAGCAAAAACTGGTAAAGATTTGGGAAAAAGTCATCGGTGTTAACCCTATAGGCATCAAGGACAATTTTTTTGATTTGGGCGGACACTCACTTATTATAGTACGGCTTATTGCGCAAATTGAGAAAGCGTTCGGTAAACGTTTGCCTCCCGCTATCCTGTTTCAAGCGCCGACGGTCGAGCAATTGGCCGATATCATTGGCGAAGAGCCAGATTCCTGGTCCTCTTTGGTGCCGATTCAGCCTCTTGGCACGAAGCCGCCGTTCTTCTGGATTCACGGCGAATTCAGCAATGCCATTTTGCCCCGCTACCTGGGGCTGGATCAGCCGTTGTACGGTTTGGAGCACCAGAGCCAAGATGGTAAACCGGCGCAATATACTTCGGTCGAGACCATAGCCACACATTACCTCAAAGAGATACGGATGGTTCAGTCGCATGGACCGTATTTTCTAGGAGGCTATTCTTTGGGAAGCATCCTAGCTTTCGAAATCGCGTCGCGACTCATAGACCAAGCAGAAGACGTAGCTCTATTAGCTTTGCTTGATCCGCCCGGACCATCAGGTGTCGCCCGTAAAACCCAGCCGGAGCTAAATAATAAAATAATAGTCTTCAATCCATTACGAGAGCGCATGCGCCGCCATTATCGTAATCTTGCTGCACTCGGTAATGAGAAAAAATTAGCGTATTTTTGGGTGCGAGGTAAGGGGATAATTAAGGCGAAAATCTGGGATGAAAAAACTAGAATTAGCGAGAATTTGAAAAAAGCCTTGTGGAAGGTTTGTTTGGCTCTGGGTAGACCGCTACCCGTTTCGGTGCGGAGTCCCTATATTTTAAATGTTTATCGTCGGGCTCTACGGAACTATGTACCGAGACAATACACAGGGCGGGTCGTCTTATTTAAAGGAGAAAGCCGTGCTGATAATTACTTGCGTCACTGGCGAAAATATCTGCTTGGAGAAATAACAATTCACGATTTGCCCGGGAATCATATGCAGTTGCGCGAAGAGCCGTACATTCATCTCTGGGCAGAAAAATTAAAAGCTTGCCTCGAAGAGGCCCAAGCAGCCAAAGTTTCCGGCTCCGGAAATTGGCAACATCACCCACGAAACGCTGCGGCAAATCTGGTGTGAAGCGAATCAAGGAGCGCCTGCGACACTTAAAGAGAACCAT
>WNFV01003360.1_pt1 | contig 23664 bp, 18 predicted proteins | sample 5400101 | NCBI WGS metagenome assembly WNFV01 (sample SAMN13153361, study PRJNA577476) | soil metagenome | isolation source: 115 cm soil or saprolite under grassland replicate 1 | place: USA:California | collected 2016-06-15 | reverse complement strand
TCGGCGAGGCGAACCGAGATCTTGCGCTCCGGGCCGTCAAACTGCGCCTGCGCCTCGAGCACATTGAGGGCAGCGTTCAGCGCGCCAGGGCTCGGCGCATCCCAGGTCCGCTCGTAGTATTGCTGGCGCAACCAGGCACGAAAGCGTTTGCTGCGAACCGGCCAGGTTTCCCGGTGGTCGTCCATGACGAGATCGGCAAAGGGGGTCCCGTCGGTCGCGTGGAAGAGCCGGGCGGCGGTTGCGACATTCAGCAGGATATCCGTGCTGCTCACGGCGTTCGACCGTCGCCGGCACGGCTTTTGACTGGCTGATCGGACCGGGATTCCCTCGTGCCCTTGGAAGTCGAGGCAATCGGTTGTGTCTTCGGGCGCGCCGCGGGTCCGGCCTGCTCACGATCTTGTGGATCATTGAGCCTGGTCTGTCTCCAGAGCTGACGGGCGACCTCGACGGGGTTAATGCCGGCCGCCTTCCACCACGCCTGTTCGTCGCCGGCGCGATGAACCGCGCGGTGATGTGAGCGGCAGAGCGGGACCGCGAACTCATCGCTGACCTTGCGGCCGAGCGCCCGGGGCTGCATGAAGCGAAGATGATGGGGATCCGAGGGCTTGCGGCCGCAGACAAGGCACACCTGCTGGGCCACGAACCGAAGGTGCTCCCGGTTGCGATAGCGGCGCGGGGCGGGAACCGCGAGGACACTCTTGTCGATGCCGTTGGGCTGATCCCTGTCGGCACGTTCGGCTGCAGCTTCGGCCGCGGCCTTCTCCTGGGCGCCGTCACTCGAAACCGGAGCTTCTGCAGCCTTGATCGCGGGCCCTGAGCTTTCAGAGAATGCGACCTCCGCCAGTCTTCGCTCGAAGGCATCCTCGACGAGCTTGGCATCGGTGGCCGTGAGGCTGTTCTTGGCGGTGAGCGCCTCCCCCGCCCAGGTCGCCGCGGCATCGGTCGACGCAATGTTGGCTACCTCTGCCAAGAGCCGGTCACGCACGGCGGCCGACTGATCGGGAGCGAGCAAAGTCTGGGGCTTCAGCGCGGCGCGCGCGTGCCCATTGCCGGGCCGGTGCGGCGGCACTGGTGATTGACCAGCGCGCGGCTTGGCCCCCTCGCGGTCGGCTGCCGAGGGAGATGGCGAAGACGCGGGAGCCGCACAAAGATCAGGTGCATCAAGATCATCCTCACCGGCGATGCCAACAAGGGTGAACAGGGCGTAGCGGCGGGCATAGGTCAGGGCGGCGCCCATGCGCTGCGGGCTCGCCATTTCCGCCACGGCACAGACCGGCCAGTCCGAGGCGATCCACTCGCCGGAGGCATGGACAAGCATGGTGGTCAAATTGACGATCCCGGTCGCCTGATCGACGGCCGTGGTCTGCACGGTTGCGATCTCGTGCTGCCCAAGCGTCTTGCGCACGATGTCGAGGCCGCTTGAGAGCGGCGCATAGCGGAACGAGCGCTCCCCCTCCCCTACCCGTCCGGTCCGGATCGTGGCGGTCAACGACTTTTCGGGATTGACCAATTCGGCCTGGGCCTTGGCCAGGGCAGCGGCCAGAGCGGCGACCGATTCACTGGACCGCTGCATGGCTGGCCTCCGTCTCCAGGAGATCGAAGCTCACGGCGCCTGATTTCGAGCGCTTGGCGCGTACGCCGTGCCCGATCGCCTCCTTGGCGTCCTCAGGCATCAAGGTCTTGAGCTCGGTCTTTGCGCGCTCGTGGTCGAGAAAGGCACTCCGGGTGTTGCGGAACATCGCCGCAAACTCCGCCCAGGAATTCGACGCGCTCATGTCCACGATGCGGATCGCCTCGATGCGCGGCCGCGGCGGCTCGGCATTGATCAGGTGCGGTGTCTCGCCCGACTGCACGCAGCGCCAGAACTTCTTCTCCGCCGAGACCAGAACGCTCAGATAGAGCGGGTCCATCGGAATGGTAAGCTCCACCCATTTGCCGCCACCGGTGATGATCGACAGCACTGCGAGTCTCGCGTGAGTGACCCACATGTTGTGCTGGAGCTGCGCCATGTATTTTTCGGCTGCGGCCTCCTCGGAGAATGACCAGGGCAGCATGAACTTGGATTCGAAAACCGCTCCGGTCCCCTCAACGATGCCATCGAGGGTCGCCGCCATCCACGGAATGGCCGAATGCTTGACCCGCCGTTGCACGTCTGTGATGGCTCGCCCGGTGTTGCGCTCGTACCAGGTTCGGTTGAGCGCCTCGGTTGCCACACCGAGCTGGACGATGAGGTTGTTCGATAGGTCTTCCGGCTCGGCCTCGCCGCGCTTCTCGCGCCAAAGCCGAACCAATGCACTTTCGTCGGTCCCCATGATGATGCGGGCGTCCGAACCGCCGATGAAGGAGCGCCTGTCCGCAGAGAATTCTGTCCACACGCTAGTTTTCATGTCTTCCTCCAATGACGAATATGGCGTCTGGTGAACGGGAGATTCTGCTCGAATATTATATGATATGTAACATATCATATAATATTCGAGAGTCAACATGAAACTTAAGCCCTTGACCAGCGCTCAGATCAGGGCTGCCCGCGCCCTGGTGCGTTGGCGCGCAGAAGATCTTGCCCGGCAATCCGCGGTCGGTGTTGCCACCATTCGCCGAGCTGAGCTTGCTGAAGAGGCGACCTCTATGACAGCCCCAAACGACCTCGCAGTTCGTCGCGCCTTAGAAACAGCCGGCGTCGAGTTCATCGACGAGAATGGTGGAGGCCCAGGCGTTCGCCTGCGAAAGCGCGTGCGCCCAAAGACCTCCAAGGTCTAAAAGCAGGTGCGTTCGCCCGCAACGAACGTTCCTTCCCAGAGCACGACGGGCTGCTCGGAAATAATCAAGACGACTAATTTCCGCTCCTACGAACTCGGCCCCGTACGACCTGAAAATCAATGTCTGATGACGCTAATGGCGGGGCGATCAGCCGGTCGGCGATGGAAAACCGTGCTCCCGAGACGAGAGTCGTCCACCTGCGCTCGAGAAGCCTTTCGACCTCAGCTGAACGATCCCCGAAAAACCACTCAACATCCCAGCTGCCTATCCAACCTCCGTTGGCGCGACGTAGCAGCCGGTCCAACTGTAGATCTCGAGGGGTGGCGGCGCCTTGTAGACCCGTGCCTTGACCGCCGCCATGTCAGCGGCATCGCAGGCCCGCGCTTAGCGCCGCAAGCCCAACGCTTCCGAGCAGTAGCTTTTTCACGACGAGTTTGTTCCAGGAAACCGGAAATCATAGCTATCAATTGGCGATGTTTCCCGACTCGAAGTCCGGGAACATCGCCTATCAATTCCACGACTGGCTGTTGGCGGCCGGGCAACAGCCAAGAGAATCTATGGAACCTGAGGGCAGCGGATTCCGGGAACAACATCAGCTGACCGTTATTTGGAACCGACAATTTGGTGACGAAAAATTTGGCATTATTGCCATTACGTTGCCGGCAGCCACCAAAATGACACGTTTAACGTAAGATCAACGGCATAAGGGGACAGATAGATTATTGCCCAATCGCTCCGCCACGAGACGGAGCACGGCACGGACGGGAGAGGAAAAAGTTCCCAATGAGAACCAAGACTTATGACGGCCGTTTCGATCCTGATGGACTGCAAACGGACGATGGGGAACAACTGGACACTCCGGAACAGGCAGCGGCCGGAAGCGGTGGGCCGACGCAAACCAGCCGGTCGGAACCTATCCGCAGCTGGCCGATTTTTTGATCAACGGGTATTGGGAGGCGAATGGCTACAGCGCCCATCACTGGGCCAGCAACACAATCAGCTACAACCTCGGGAATTTGAATTCAGCAGAGCAAGCGCTTGCTATTGCCGCGTTAAACGCCTGGCACGACGTCGCCAACATTACGTTTGTCCTGGCCACGAGCGGGGCGAATATCAATTTCAACCACAATGGATCGATGCAGGCCTACACCAGTTCCTCTTGGAATGGCGCTGGGTACATGACATCGGCGACCATCGATATCAGCTCGAACTGGGTGACCACCTACGGCACTCAAATCGACAGCTATTCGTACCAGACCTACATTCACGAGCTCGGCCACGCGCTCGGCCTCGGCCACCAGGGCCCATACAACGGAAGCGGCACCTACGGCACCGACAACATCTATGCCAACGACACCTGGCAATTCTCGGTGATGTCGTATTTCGGCCAGGACAATTATAGCGGCAGCTCGTTCCGGTTCGTGATGACGCCAATGATGGCCGACATCCTCGCGACCCAAACGGTCTATGGGGTGCCGACCAACACCCGAACCGGCGACACGGTCTACGGCTTCAACTCGACCGCCGGCTCGCTTTATAATTTCGCCAGCTACTCCACCGCGCCGGCGCTGACCATCTTCGACAGCAGCGGCATCGATACGCTCAATTGCTCCGGCTATTCCGCCGTCCAGACGATCGATCTTCGCGCCGGCAATTTTTCGTCGATCGGCGGGCTGATTAACAATATCGGCATTGCCACCAGCTGCACGATCGAGAGTGCGATCGGGGGTAGCGGCGCCGACACGATCTACGGCAATTCCGCCAATAACACGCTGTCAGGGGGCGGCGGCGGCGACATCTTCGATGGATTCGGCGGTTTGGATACGCTTGCTGGTGGCGCCGGCGGCGACAGGTTCGTTTTCGACAGTTTCGCCTATATCGACGCGACGAGTGCGACCCCACGCTTCGATCACATCACCGATTACGACCGGGGCAATAGCGGCTCGTATAGTGCGGCCGAAGGCGACCGGATCGATATCTCGGCATTGGTGTCGGCGGCCTTCGGCTCAGGCCAAGCGGTCGGTGCGCTCGTGCGTGTGGTCGAAAATGGCGACGGCACCGGCGCCCTTGTGCAAGTGGATGTGGACGGCACCGGGACCGGCTCGCACTGGACCACCATTGCCCAACTCGACGGCATCCACCTCGGCAACACCGTCAACGTGGTCCTGAGTTCGTCGCAACCGACCGGCACGACGCTGACGCTGCAGGGCGACTATGGCTTCGCCGGCGACTTCAACGGCGACGGCAATGCCGATCTGCTTTGGCGCAACGACAATGGCGCGCTTGCAACGTGGCAAATGAACGGCTCCCAGGTCCAATCGTCCGGGGTAGTCGCGGCCGTGGGAGCCGACTGGCATGTCGTGGGCGTTGCTGACTTCAACCACGACAACATGAGCGATATCCTCTGGCGCAACGACAACGGTGCGGTCGCCCTATGGGAGATGAATGGTACGCAGATTCTCACCGCCGCGGGTGTAGGCGCGGCCGGGACCGATTGGCATGTGGCCGGCACCGGCGATTTCAACAATGATGGCAACAGTGACATTCTATGGCGCAATGATAACGGGGCAATCGATGCATGGCTCATGAATGGAACTCAAATTCTTTTTCAGCGGGGGTATCGGATCGGTCGGAAGCAATTGGCACGTGGCCGGCATCGGTGATTTCAACGGCGACGGCAGGAGCGATATCCTGTGGCGCGGCGACGATAGCACTCTCGGGATGTGGCAGATGAATGGTACCCAGATTCAGTCGGCTGCGAATTTCGGAACGGTCGGAACCGACTGGCACGTCGTGGGCATCGGTGATTTCAATCACGACAATCGTAGCGACATCCTTTGGCGCAGCGACAGCGGAGCAGTAGGGATTTGGGAATTGAACGGCACACAGATTTTGGCCGCCGCGGGCATCGGCTCGGCCGGGACCGATAGGCATATCGTTGGCACTGGCGATCTCAACCACGACGGAATGAGCGACATTCTCTGGCGCAATGACAACGGAACCATCGGCGTTTGGGAAATGAACGGCACCCAAATCTTGACTGGCGCGAGCATCGGTGCGGTTGGAACCGACTGGCAAACGGTGACACAGCACTACGACTTCGTCTAAATCGCGCTTGATCACCGGCTATGGTCGCGAACGGTTTTTGCGACAGCCTGCAAGCCCGTTCGAGCCACATTTCGCCGGAAGTCACATCGGCGCCTCGATGCTCATTGCGGAGTGAGCGATTGGTTGGGCTCGCAGTCTACACTCATAACAGACTTCCATGATGCACGCCCGCTCTTATCCGGTCTCTCGCATTGCAGGGAGAGCCGCTTGGCGGCACAAAAAAAGGCTCCGACCGAATAAAGTCTGTCATTGAAGATGCAATACTCCTTCAGCTCCTCTGCGGCGATGTTCCTGGCGGGGTTGACCACGATCGCCGGCACTTGTGCCGAAGCGGGTGCAAAGGGGATGGCAGCGCATGCCAGTATCAGCATCACGAAGAGGCGCATGGCCGTTCTCCGCGCCATGCGATGCTCGCCAGCGGCTGCGACACGATCATGCGGCCCCTCCTCATTGATCCAGAATGCGCCCCCAAAGGCTGGATAGCTTCTGATGGCGCTACGTAAGCCCCGCTCGTTATGTGGCGATTTTGCTATGTGTGCGGCTCGATCGTCCGCGCCGCGTATTGGTGCTCTGGACGACTATAATCACCTAGCTCCAGCATACCAGGTTAACGCCATCTGTTGAGCCAAGGCGACCTGTACGACGGTCATCTTCGAAGCTACACCATCGCGAATTCTCACTTTGAAGTCGCGATCCTCCCCGACGGCTTGGGAGGCCGACAGATTCAACCACAGGTAGGCGCGCACCAGGTCCAGGTGAACACCTTGCCCTTTGTTGTGAAGAAGGCCCAAGGCGAATTGCGCGCCACCATGTCCCTGCTCCGCCGCGCAACGATACCACTTGGCAGCTAAGACGTAGTTCTGCGGCACCCCGCGACCAGTCGAATACATCCAACCGAGTTGCGCTTGGGCCCGAACGTTACCCCGCTCGGCCGCTCGCATCACTTGGGCGGCATAGGAATACGGGCTGCTCGCGTGAGCGATTCCATTGTGGCGCAGCGCAGCGCTAGCCGCGTCCGCTGCGACGAGCGCCAGCACAATCGCAATGAATCGGCTGCCCTTTCTCATCCCGGGCCCCCTGCAATTAGCGAAAGAATGTACTCCGAAAACCGAGCGACCGGCTATTCCCAACGGACCTCTCTACTGGACGACGCGAAGAAAAAATCGATCTGTAGCATATTCGCAACAGGGGTCGTCCCGAGCCTTTCTCGCGGCTCCTCAAGGACGAACTGGAACCTTCCTCCGCCGCTTAAGAATTGACGAGCACGGGCGCCTCTGAAGGCTCCTAGCACCGAGCGACGGGGCAGCCTGCCGAGGGGTCGAGCGAGCGGAGATGGCGGAGCGATACCATACGCCGGCCCTCGGAATTGATCCGAGGGCCGGTTGCGCCGCCTCATCACTCCGCGCCGGCGGATTGGACGGTCCAGCTGAGGTCTACGACGCCGACATTGCCGGTCGACTTGATTGCGACGCCGTTCATGAACCAGATGGACGTGGTGCCGACGGCGCCGGGGGATATGCTGCCGGTCTTGCGCCAGAGAATGTCGCTCTTGCCGTCGAAGTCGAAGTCGCCGGTGAGGGCGACCGACCAGTCGGTGGGTATCACTCCGAAATTGTGGGTCTGCTTGATTGTCGCGCTATTCATCTCGCCCTTAATGAGCCAGATCTCCAGCTCGCCGTTGTTCCTGCGCCAGAGGATGTCGTCGAAGCCGTCGCCGTCGAAGTCTCCGGTTCCGACCACCGTCCAGTCGGCGGGCTTAGCGCCGATAGTCTGGGACGTCACGAACGACACGCCGTTCATGAACCAGATCGCCACGGCGCCTGTCGTGGCGTCGCGCCACAGAATGTCGCTGTTGCGGGGGATGCTGGTATTGCCGTTGAAGTGACCGACCCCGACGATCGACCAGGTCAAGGGCACACCCTTGAAGCCGTTGGTAGCGATAAGTTGCGTCGTGCTGTTCATGAGCCACACCCCAACATCGCCGCTGGTGCAATTGGGGCCGTCGGTGGTGCAACGCCAGAGAGCGTCGCCGAAGCCGTCGCCATTGAAATCGCCGGTTCCGACCACCGTCCAGTCGGTGGAGACATTGCCGAAAGGCTGAATCTGGATGATGGCCGGGCCGGTGCCCGTGCCGTTCAGAAACCATCTCTCCAGATTGCCATTGGTTTTGCGCCACAGCAGGTCGGCTTTGCCATCGCGGTCGAAGTCGCGCTGCCCGACGATCGACCAAGTGTTGTCCCTAGTGGGGGAGGAGAGAGGGATGGACAATGCGAGCACCGCACCGTCCATCATCCACATCGCCACAGTGCCACTGGCGTCGCGCCACAGGATGTCGCTCTTGCCGTTGCCGTTGAAATCGTGGGTCGAGGGCGGCGGATCGGGCTCGACCGTCGTCGTGTCGATAAAATTCACGTCATGTACCACCAAATTGGTGCACCATCTTTCACTCGGCAAGCACGGCGGCACCGTCTTGGTCACAGTCAAATTGGGCGGACCCTGTGTGATATTGAACTGGTAGGCTAAGCCTTTGAGATCCCTCGCCGTGATCGTGCAAGGATAGCCGAGGGGATAGAACAAAACCGACGTAAACGACGGATCGACGGGTTTGGTGAAAGTCGGGCTGCAAAGCGAGATCGTCGACCACTCAGGTATGCCCGGATGCTCGGGTCCCAAAGTGATGACGACCCGCTTGGTCGGGTCCAATTCGTTTGGGTTATCCATCCCGTTGACCCCGGCGAGAGTAATGATAATGCCGTCGCCCGGGTAGCTCTGGAAGCCGATGGCGTCATCCACGGAGAACGCATACGCGGCCATCTTCAAGTATTCTTTGCCGTGAATGAGCTGGACGTAAGGATTGAACGTCGTCGTGGCATCCCCCGGCCTGTACTGCAGCCCGTGGGTATAAACCTCATCCTGGAACTTGTTGAAATCGAGACCCAATTCCTTGGCGGTATTAAGGAGATCGTTAGCTTTTGGGTTGGTCGAGCAATTGAACGGGACCCAGCCATAGATCCTTTTCAGCATCTCCGTATTCAGAAACTGCAAAGCTGGGCAACCTTGCCCCAAATAGTCTTTATAGTTTCGCGTGAAGAGGCCGGTGGGCGCCGCGGACGGGTTGGGGTTGACGAGCTTGTTGTAATTCTCGCAAACGCCGGTTGTCGAAGTCTGGCAGGTCGATAACAAGCTTATCAGGTTCGTCACGGCTGGTCCGTATGGCAACGGGTGGCCCTGCCAGCTAAGGACGCCGTTCGATGCATTCGTTTTTGCGCCCGCGAATAAATTGGCGAAAACGTTATATGCCCCTGGGATGCGTGGCAGAGTGCTTGCATCCGGCTTAGCGTTTGTAGCCTTGTTGTAAACCGGCCATCCTTCGAAATCTTTCAACCACTTGTTCAGCCTGGCTCTGAAAGTCGTTACGTCCATCACCGTGCCGATATACGGGACCAGCCGTGGCGGATTGGTCAGGGCTCCATGGCAACCGGCAGATAGACCTGGTCCACGGAGGAGATGTTGTAGCCAACCCCGGTAAGAGTGATCGTGAATGGCAAGCCGTTCTTCGTGACCGCATCGGCGAAGGTGTATTCCATCAGCTGGCGGCGATCCGTCGGCGGCAAACCGGGCTTCAGCTGGTCCTCCGGCTTCGTCGAGATTGCAAAGACCGCGGGTGTTGCAGAACCGCAATCACCGTCTCTCGCAAAGACAATGCCAGAGCGGGATCGTCCACGTTCCACATGACAGCCACTCGGATGAGAGTGGGTACAAACGCCCTTGAGGAGCCGTAGCCGTCATGAGCGACGACGGCTTGGTGCCGGCGCCGACCACGTTGCCGGCCCAGCTCTCGATCGCGATGGCGGCCTGGTCGACAAAGGTGACACTCGCAATCAGCACACGCGGTAACGCCAACCGTCCTGATTTTCGCGCTGGCAGTCATACGGGTACGGCAGCGGCCGAGGATACTCGTAATAGATGGGCGCCGGCGCGTAGGGGTCACCGTACGGGTATCCGCGGTAGTAGTACTGTCCCGTGTAGTAGTAGGTGGGGCCGAAGATGCCGGTCGGGACAGCGGCAGTAGCGACGCCGCTGAAGGCAGTGGCTGGCCTCCACCCGGGGCGGCGCACCTCGGCCGCGGCTGCGCTTGCGATCATCATGGCGCCGACGACGGCGGCCGCTGTTACCAGCGTGGTCATGGTCCTCATGCGACACCTCGACAGGCACTACACGGGGCGACACCGCCGCCGTTGTTATTCCAATGGCTCAGGCCCCTTAGCCAAGCGCGATAACCATCCTTCCCTGCTTCAACATTGCGGCGCCCGCATCCATGCAGCAGCGTCTACTCGTCGACCTTGGCTAAGCCATCCGTGACATCGAGGCGCGCGCTCGCCTGAAAGCAGTCAGGACCAGTCACTGCGGCTTAGTGTACCAGTTCATCGCCATCTGCTGCGCGACGGCCATCTGAGCAACCGTCATCTTCGAAGCGACCGCGTCGCGGATCCTCACCTTGAAATCGCGATCCTCGCCGTTGGCCTGAGACGCCGACAGGTTCAGCCACGTATAGGAGAGAACGAGATCGAGCTGGACGCCCTGGCCCTTGTTGTGCAGCAGGCCCAACGCGAACTGAGCGCCATGTCCTCGCTCGGCCGCGCACTGAAACCACTTCGCTGCAAGGGCGTAGTCTTGCGGGACGCCATGACCGATCGAGTACATCAGACCCAGCTGCGCTTGCGCCTGAATATTGCCTCGCTCGGCCGCCCGCATCACCCGCGCCGCATCCACATAGGGATGGCCTGCATAGGCCGCGTTGCCATCACAGAGGATCACGCGCGTCGCATCGGCGGCGACGAACGCTACCAGCATCACAATGAGCAGGCTCGTCTTTCTCACCGTCGCCCCCTTCATGACTAGTATACGCGGAAAGAAGGCCGAGCCACTATTGCTGGCGCCCAGGCAATACCAAGAAAATCAAGAATTGTCGTAAATTTGCAACACTCGCTCTGCTGGACCTCGTATCGAACCCCAACAGACTACCGAATCCGGAAGCCTCGGCGCCGTCGTCGCAACCAACTGGACCGTCGTCAGGACCGGCGACTTCGATGGCGATGGCAGGTGCAACGTCGTGTGGCGGGATACCACCGGCGGGACGGTCGCGATCTGGCTGCCTTCAGACCCTGCAGTCAGGAAGCCTCGGCGCCATCGCGAGCTACTGAATGATCGCCGGCACCCGCCAGCGGGACGGTTGCGATCTGGTTGCTGAACGGCCTGCAGGTCTTGCAGACCGGGTGTCTCGGCGCCGTGCCCGGCGACTGGAGCGGGCAGGCAATGATCTGGTTCTTGAACGGTCTAGAGAGATGTCGTCCTCCGCGAACATCGGCGCCGTCGGGCTTGATTGGACGATCCAGGGCTCAATCCCGACTGACCAGGCAGCCTCCCATCGCCAAGTCGCGACGCGGAGCACCGCCGCCTTATCGCATGAGGCCGGGGCTTGTCGTCGGGGTGTTGATGTAATTCTTTTCGCCGTCGATCGTTGCCACCTCCACGAAGCAAACCCATTGGGGAATCAGCGGCCGAGGATTACAGCTTGCGGGGGATGTTTACATCCAAATTTGGCGGCCCAGTTTTGATTTCGAACTGATACTTGGCGCCTTTGAGGTCCTGCGCCGTGAACATGCAGGGATACCCGCCGGGATAGAACGTTGCGCACGGGAACAGCGGATCTACGTTCTTGCTGGTGTCGTTGCTGCAAAGGCCTACCTACGCCCATTCGGGCACGCCCTGATGGACGACGCCCAAGGTCACCACGACGCGCTTCGTCCGGTCCAACTTCGTCTTGTTGTCGAGCCCGTTGTCCCCGGCGTAGGTGATGATGATCCCGATGCCCGGTAGCTCTGAAGCATACCAGTAGGTGACGCGCTTGCCGCTGGCGAGCTTCACGATCGCCGAGTAGATACCCTTTAGCAAACAAGCGACCGGTGGCGTTTCGATCCCTTATCAGTCGGCGTTGATGGCCTGGATGGTCCAGCCGGATGGAGGCGTACCGAGAGGCACAGGCTGCGGCGGCGCCAAGCCGTTCATCAGCCAGATAGAAACTGAGCCACCGTTCTCTCGCCAGAGGATATCGCTCTTGCCGTCGTAGTTGAAGTCGCCGGTCATCAAGACTGAATAATTGGTGCCAGGATTGCCGAAACTGACCTTGGATTGGGCCGTGTTGCCGTTCATCAGCCAGATTCCGACCCGGCCATCGGTATGGCGCCAGAGAATATCGGCAAATCCATCTCCATTGAAGTCGCCGGTTCCCACGATTGTCCAGTTGGTGGCATCAGGTGGTTTGACGACGTCAGCCATCGTCACGACTGACACGCCATTCATGAACCATATCGCTACATTGCCGCCGCTATCGCGCCAGAGAATGTCGGCGTTGTGGTCGCCGTTGAAGTCAGCGATCCCCGCGACCGACCAGGTGCCCCCGGGATTAGGAATTGGTCCTTTTTGTCGTATTGCACCGTCTATTGGGGCCCGGTGGGCATCCATAAGCCACACTTGGTAATCGCCGGTGGTGGTGGGGCGCCAAAGAATGCCGCCCAAGCCGGGGTTGTTGGCGCCGTCGAAATCACCAGTTCCGGCCACCGTAAAGCCGGTGCCCACGCTTCCGACATGATACGGGGAGAATGGGGGCTCGTTGATTCTACTTGTGCCGTTCATCAACCACAGCTCCACGTCGCCGTTGGTTTTGAGCAAAAGCAAGTCGGCTTTGCCATCGCGGTCGAAGTCGCGCTGCCCGACGATCGACTGGCTTGGATCCGCCACCGCGGTAATCCCGGCCTCGGAGAACTGCCCATTTTTAATGAGCCAAGCCCCGACAGTGCCGCCGGTGTGCCGCAAGATTATGTCGCTGACGCCGTCGCCATTCACGTCGTGGCTCGAGGTGGGCGGATCGGGGTCAATTAGGGGCGTGTTGGCCTGGTTCTTTTGGTTGGGCCCACCATCGCCGTTTGGCACAAGCGACACTCCCTGGCACCACTTGAGATTGGGCACGCCCGTGCAGCCCACCGCCATGTTTGGCGGCCCCGCGGTAAGGATGAACTGATAGGTCTTGTTCTTGAAATCGGTCGCCGTGATCGTGCAGGGATAACCTAAACCGTGCGAGTTATCAGTTTGCGGCCAGAACGGATAGAACGGCCCATTGGGATCGACGTCGGTGAAATTGGCAGTGGTGCTGCAGAGGCCGACCCGATTCCACTCCTTGATTCCCGGGTGCAGAGTCGTCAAAGTTACGGTAGCCCGCACTTTCGTATCTATCAGATCGGTGTTGTCCAAGCCCGTTTTTCCCGCCACCGTGATGATCACCCCGCCGCCGATGTACTGCTGGAAGGCGAAGACGTCGTCGACAGAGAACGAGTAGGCGAACTCGTTGAGGAAATTTGGGCCGTGAATGAGCTGCACGTACGGATTGAAGTCGCTTTTGTCCGCACTCGTGATGTTCGGATTTCGATACGCGTACTGCATTTCATGGATGTACCTCTGCAGAAGCTCGTTGAACTTATCTACTCCGAGCGAGTCTTTGAGCGCATTGGCCCCCGCCCCGCAAAACTCGTTCCACTGTACCCAGCCGTAGAGTTTCTTCAGAATGGTTATCTCGTCATTAGTTACGCTGTTGCTCTGACAAGACAAACCCTTGTAGAGCTGAAAATTCTTATCGAAGAGGGCGAGCACCGCCTGATACGCGTTGCAAATATCATTTGCGGGCGGGTTAACCGCCGCTCGGCATCTCTTGTATAACTTATACATCCTTTCCACCGGCGGACAGTTTGCAATGCCGGGCTCGGGATCTTTCCATGGGGTAGTAACACAGTTTGGAGCAAGTATGGCGGGGTTGGGATAGGAATATGGCGGGAAGAGGTTGGCCCATTCATCTGCAAAAACGTTGTATGCGCCGGGGACGCGCGGACGATCAGGATTCACGGGGATGTTATTCTTGGCAGCGAAAGTCGGCCATCCCTTGAAGCCCGTTGGGGGATCATCCTTAACAAAAGTGGACAAGTGCTCGCTGAACAGTTTGGGGCTTATCACCGAGCCGATGTAGCGGATCAGCGGGTTGGCGAACGGCTCCATCGCGGTCGGAAGATAGACCGAGTCCACCGAGGAAATGTTGTAGCCGGCGAGCTGGGTGTTGATCACGAATTGCACCGCCGTGTTGGTTGGCGGCGCCGGATTCGCGGCGCCAAAGCTATATTCATGCAACTGCATGTGGTTAATGTTCACCGGATCGGCGAGAGGGCGAAGGAGGAGGGGTGATTTGCAAGGGCCCAAGACGTTGTTGGTTGATTTCTTGATGCACGGACCCGGCGACAACGGGGTAACGCTGCTCCCCTTATCTGTGGCATAGTTTGCTTGCATCTCAGCAAGATTGTCGTAAATGAGTACGCGACCGCCGTTCCACCAATCGCTGTACGCATTCTCGCAAGTCGAATTTGGCGCACAAGTGGCCAATTGACTGTAAAAAGGCACCGTGACCTCGACGTATTGGCCGTTCGCGATCCCACTTTCGTCTAAGGTTCCATCGTCATTGGTGGGGACATAGATCGTGTTGTTCTTGGTGTTTTTGTAGGTGGTGATTAGGTTATTTCTCGCGACCTTGAACTGGGCCATCAGCCAATCATCCATGGGCTCTTTTGGCCCAGTAAAGATGATCGCCCAGATCGGACCGCCGGTGTTATTGGCGATTCTTATCGTTTTGCATGGGTTCGTCGTGTCGCACACAGGCGTGTCCGCCAGCGCACTGCCGGCGACCAACAACACAAACAAACATGTTACGAGAACGCGCATGGATCCCTCCCGTCGAAGCCCGAAGGCTCTTTCTTTCATTCTTTCAATTTGGAGCATGCTCGAACGCCCGACTGTACCGGACCGAAAAGAATGCCCAAGAAGCAGCGAAACAGCAAGGTCATAACGCGCGTTCGAGTGCGGTCCCCGCATGCGTTGGTGCACGCCCGCGCCTTCCTATGCGGGATGCGCGGGACATAAGCGCGTTTGCGCGCGTCTTACGGCGGCGCGCCATGCCCGCGCGTTTAGTTTGGATGTTGGTACCGCCAAGAGCGTCAAAATAGAAGTAGACGCGGCCGCCATTCCACCAATCGATGAACTGATCGATCGCGGTCCCATCAAAGCTCGAGGACAACCGTGTATAGAACGGAAGGACGACCTCCGCGGAGCTTTTCGCCGGGATCCCGGTCGTTCCATTGACGTATATCCGGACAACCTGGCGGGCCGAGTACTTCCGATTGGGTTCATCTGACTTGACCTTGAACCAGGCTTGCAGCCACTCATCCGCAACCTTCTTCTCTCCAGCCTCGATGATCACCCACAGCGTGTCGGTGGGGTGGTTGTTGAATATCCTGATCCTCTTGCATGGGATGGCGTCGGGGTGGGCATTCGGGTCGTACGAGGGGCCTGGGTCGGGCACGCTTGGACATGACGGAAAATCGACGGCGTTGCTTACGCCACCAAGAGCCAACAACAACAAGAAGGCTAGAACCACGCGCATCGAATCCTCCAGATGTGCAAGCCCACGTCGATCGTCCCGGCGAGGCCGACCTAAGTGGTGCTCAAGCGTCCGCCCCTTGCGGGCGGCGCCGCACAAGCATCTCGGACTGGTCAACTCATCGCAGGGAATTGCGAGAACCATCTCCCGCGCATCACGCTACCCCGGCCATGGAACGTTTTCAATATCTGTTCGCTCGCCGACATTAGAATGCGTCATCGACGGTGGCCCGATACTTCCTCGCAGCCCGGCTGACGGTCTCGGGATCAGCCGGCATGTGATACGGCGGGCGAGCTCTCCCGTGCACCTATCGCGGCCCTGTGGAAGACGGACCGGCGATGCGAGCGTCCGACTCCGGGCCGCGCGCCCGGACTACGGGATCTTACGGATGGATCCCGCGACAAGACCGCTCGCGCTTCCGCATGCGCAGCAGGGCGAGCGGAAGCGCGACCATCTCAGCGGAGATTTGCCGACGTTCAATACCGCGCCACGACCGGACCGTAGCTGAAGCGATAGTTCAGGCCAATCTTGGTCACCCAGACATTGTCGTGGCTCTCGAACTGATAGGGAGTACCCGCCGCACCAATGATGCCGTCGCCGGTGAAGGTCTGAGTGTCACGCTCAAAGCGCATGTAGAGGAACTCGCTCTGCAGGCTCCAATTGTCCCAGATCGCCCATTCGGTGCCCACGCCAGCCGTCCAGCCCCACTTGGTGCGCCGCGAGGAGAAGATGCCGGTGGTGGGCGGGCCGTCCTCGAAGAATGTCCAGTCCCGGTCGAAGCGAGCGTAGGCAAGGCCGCCCGTGACATAGATGAGGACGTTATCAACCACGACGCCGGTGCGTGCCCGCACCGTACCGAACCAGCGCGTCCGGCTGGAAACGGCCATGCTGTCGGCGGTCGCGGCAATCGCCTGATCGCCGTCGAGCTGGAGTGCCTCGGCCCGCAGGTTGGTCCAGCTCCAGTCGGCCACCAAGCCGAAGACCGAGCAGCGGCTCTGCCAGTTGTAGCCGATCGACACGCCGCCAAGGAAACCATCCCCCTCGGCACTGAGATTGTTGCCCAGGCCGGTGTCGATGAACGCCCCCAGGGCGTCGCGATCGTTAAACTTATGGTTGTAATAACCCCAGCCGACGTGGCCACCGAGGTAAAAGCCGCCGAACTGCGCGCACGCCGGCGGGGGTGGCGGCAAGGGCCGCGCCTTCACTGCCAGGTCGGCCGCACTCGCCGAGGCTACTGTGAATGCGAGCAAGGCAGTGGTCGCAAGCAAGATTCTCTTCATCGGAGGCCCCCTTCTCGGTTGTCAAAGCCGCTGCACAACTATCCCCTGCAGCAGCCTAACCCTGTACGCGCAACTCAGTGGCACCTCGCGCACTCAGTGGCACCTCGCGCACTCAAACCCACCTTAACCCAAAGACGTGGAAATAGCTGTAACTCGGCGGCCACACTGATGCGTGAATCGACACCAACCCCCTGGCATATCGGTGCACCCCGGCTGATGGAGGGGACCGGGCAAGGGCCTATGCAGATCGCTGCCCCAACCGGCGAGCGCAAGGTGGACAGGGAGCCCTTTCCATCACCAACCATCTGCCATCTCGATCTCGTATCCGATCCGACGCTCAAGTTATTTTGATCCTTGCAAAACTGCGCAATCTCCCCCCACATCTTGCTCGCGTGGCATGCGTCCATCAACCTCACGTAGTTTGTAGCGAGTCGGAAGGAGACGATCTGCAGAGCCTGGGAGGCGATGATGCGGAGGCGGTCGTGGTCTCGCGTGCGGCAATTGGCTACCGCCGCGCTGCTGGCAACGCCGGCATGGGATGGGATCGCCGAGGCGAATACCTACGGGGTCCAGCAGGTCGCCTCCGGGCTGACCAGCCCGGTGGCCTTGACCAATGCCGGCGACGGCTCGAACCGGCTCTTCATCGTCGACCAGACCGGGATCATCAGAATCTTCAACGGGACTCAGGTCCTCGCCACGCCTTTTCTCAGCATCACCTCGAAGGTTCTTTCCGGCGGTGAGCGCGGGCTCCTGGGCCTGGCCTTCGACGCCAACTACGCCACGAACGGCTTCTTCTACGTCTTCTACACCGGCCAACCGGCGGGAGATATCACGATCGCGCGCTACATCGTGACTGCCGACCCCAACGTCGCCAACCCGAATTCCGAACTCATTCTTAAAACCCAGGCGCATCCCACCTTCGCAAACCACAATGGCGGGGCGCTCGTGTTCGGCCCCGACGGATGCCTCTACGCCGGCATCGGCGACGGCGGCGGTGCCGGCGATCCCGACAACAATGGCCAGAACCTGGGCACTCTCCTTGGCAAGATCATTCGCATCAGCCCCAGCGACGGCACGCCATGCGCGGCGGCGCCAGGTAACCCGTTCGTTGGAACCGCGGGGGCCCGCAGCGAGATCTGGGCGCTCGGCCTGCGCAATCCGTGGCGCATCACCTTCGACCGCCAGACCGGCGACCTTCTTATCGCCGATGTCGGCCAATCGCAGCGCGAGGAAGTGAATTTTCAACCAGCCGCTGCCGCCGGGCGTAACTACTGCTGGAGGCACAAGGAAGGCACGTTGATCTTCGACGCGAATGTGGCTTGCACGGCCGGCACGCCGACCGATCCGGTGCTCGAATATGATCATAGCGGCGGCAACTGCTCGATCACCGGCGGCTACCGCTACCGCGGCAGCAAGTTCCCGGGGCTGGTCGGCACCTATTTCTACGGCGATTTCTGCTCCGGCCGCATTTGGGGCGCTACCGCGAGCGGCGGTACGTGGACAACGTCGGAACTGCTCGACACTGCTCTCAACATCAGCAGCTTCGGCGAGGATGAGGCGGGAGAGATCTATGTCGTGAATCTGGCCGGGGCGATCTATCGTCTCGTCGCGGTAATGGCGCACGACTTCGACGGCGACGGCAAGAGCGACATTGCCTGGCGGCAGAACGGCGGCGCCACGGCAGCATGGCTGATGAGCGCTGCGCAAATCCTGCAGTCCGGAGGTTTCGGCACGGTGCCCACCAATTGGCAGCTCGTCGGGCAGCGCGATTTCAACGGCGACGGCAAGAACGACTGGCTCTGGCGCGACGGCACCAGCGGCACGGTGGCGATCTGGCTGTTGAACGGCCTGCAGATCCTGCAGTCCGGCAGCCTCGGCACGGTGCCGAGCAACTGGACCGTCGCCGGAACGGGTGACTTCAACGGCGACGGCAAGGCGGACATCCTCTGGCGCGATAGCAGCACCGGCACGGTGGCGGTCTGGCTGTTGAACGGCTTGCAGGTCGTGCAGTCCGGGAGCCTCGGCGCGGTGCCGAGCAACTGGACTATCGTTGGCACGGGTGACTTCAACGGCGACGGCAAGGCCGACATTCTCTGGCGCGACGGCAATACCGGTACGGTGGCGATCTGGTTACTGAACGGCATGCAGGTCTTGCAGTCCGGGGCTCTCGGCGCGGTGCCGAGCAACTGGACTATCGTTGGCACGGGTGACTTCAACGGCGACGGCAACAGCGACATCATCTGGCGCGACAACAACACTGGCACGGTGGCGATCTGGTTGCTGAACGGCCTGCAGGTCGCGCAGCCCGGGACTCTCGGCACGGTGCCCGGCAACTGGACCGTCGCCCTAACCGGCGACTTCGACGGCGACGGCAAGAGCGACATTCTCTGGCGCGACAGCGCGAACGGCGCGGTTGCGGTCTGGCTTCTGAACGGCTTGCAGGTGTCACAGTCTCTGAGTGTCGGCACCGTCGGCCTCGACTGGACGATCCAGGGCCTCAACGCCGATTGAAGACCCGACACAGAGCAGTGCTCAGCGATCGAACTTGCAGAACTATTGGCGCAAGAGCGCCCGCAGCGGTGCCGCGCGCTTTTCGGCTGACAGGCAATTTTGCCATGCGAACCCGAGCCTCCCGAGTTCGCCAGTTTGAAACACGCGGGTAAATAAACCCGGCTTGCGGTGCGTCCGAGACCAAGCACGCGACAACGCGTGGCAAAGGCGCACAACCCCGTTCCGTAATTGAAACGCACATCACCCGCCTTTGCCCACCCCGCGAGCCACGAACGTCAGTCGGCATTGAGGCCCTGAATCGTCCAGTCGAGCCCGACCGTGCCGATGCTCGCCGACGACCTCACCAGCAGGCCGTCCATGAACCAGATGGCCACCACGCCGCTCGTGGTGTTGCGCCAAAGAATGTCGCTATTCCCGTCGCCGTCGAAATCACCGGTCTCAGCGATGATCCAGCTGCTGGGTACCGCGCCTAGAGCTCCAGACTGCGAGACCAGCAGCCCGTCCATCAACCAGACCGCCACCGTGCCGGTCGTGCTGTCGCGCCAGAGAATGTCTGGCTTACCGTCGCCGTTGAAATCGCCCGTTCCGACGATGGCCCAATTGCTCGGCGCCGCGCCGACGGTCCCGGTCTGTGCGATCTGTAACCCGTTCATCAACCAGACCGCGACCGTGCCGCTATTGCTGTCTCGCCAAAGGATGTCGGTATTGCCATCGCCGTCGAAATCGCCCGTTCCGGCGACGATCCAGTTGCTTGGCACCGCGCCGAGAACCCCAGTCTCCCCGATCTGCAGCACGTTCATCAACCAGACCGCCACCGTGCCGCTGTTGCTGTCGCGCCAGAGAATGTCGGTGTTGCCGTCGCCGTTGAAGTCCGCCGCGCCGACGACGGTCCAGTTGCTCGGCACCACACCGAGAGTGGCGGGTCCGGCCTGGAACCCGGTAATCAACCAGATTGCCACCGTACCGCTGTTGCCGTCACGCCAGAGGAGGTCGGTAATGGCGTCGCCGTTGAAGTCGCGCTGTCCGATGATCTGCCAGTTGGTGGGTGCAACTGTGGGCAAAGTCCGCTGTTTCCAACACGAGAAGGCCTGCGAGCGCCAACAGTCGCGATGCAAAACAAAGCCGTTCCATGAGCTCTCCTCCCGTTTTTGGCCGCTTGTAAGCTCGGGTCTCGCGCAGAACGCTCGACCCAACCCCTGGTCGCCACATCAATCGGCGTTGAGGCCCTGGATCGTCCAGTCGAGCCCGACCGTGCCGATGCTCGCCAACGACGACACCTGCAGGGCGTTCAGGAACCAGATCGCTGCGGCGCCGTTCGAGGTGTTGCGCCAGAGCAGATCGCTCTTGCCGTCGCCGTCGAAGTCGCCCGTTACGGCGATGGCCCAGGCGCTGGGCACGGCGCCCAGACTGCCTGATTGCGAGACCTGGAGTCCGTTCACCAGCCAAATCGCAACCGTACCGGTGCTACCGTCACGCCAGACGATGTCGCTCTTGCCATCGCCGTTGAAATCCCCGGTCCCGGCGATCACCCAATTCCCGGGCACCACGCCGAGGCTCCCAGACTGCAGCACCTGCAGCCCATTCAACAGCCAGATCGCCACGGTTCCAGTTGTGCTGTCGCGCCAGAGAATGTCGGGCTTGCCATCCCCGTTGAAGTCACCCACGCCGGCGATTGTCCAGTTGCTGGATACGAAACCCAACGACGATGTCTGTGTGACCTGCAACCCATTCACCAGCCAGATTGCGACGCTACCGGTGGTCGTGTTTCGCCAGAGAATGTCGCCCTTGCCGTCACCATTGAAGTCTGCGGTGCCGACGATAGTCCAGTCATTTGGCACCGCACCGAGACTGCCGGTCTGCAAGAACAAGCCCCCGAGCAGCCAGATCGCCACTGTACCGGTCGCAGAATCACGCCAGAGCAAGTCATGCTTGCGGTCGCCGTCAAAGTCCCGCTGCCCAACAATCTGCCAATTCGCGGGCGGCCCGCCGATGCTTCCAGAAAATACCGTCTGTCCGCCGTTCATGAACCATACGGCAACGCTCCCGGCGTTGCTGTCGCGCCAGCAAATATCGCTCCTGCCATCGCCGTTGAAGTCATGCGTGCCGGTAGGCACGTCAACATCGACGCTAAACGTACACGTGAATCCTTCGATGGTGCCATTCACAACAAGCGTCACCGTCTGTCCAGCGGTGAGGAACACAGCCATCGTCGCGCCGAGACTGCTCGTCCCGATATCGCCGAGGTAGTTCGTAGCTCTGCTGGCAGGGTTAAAGGGACCGCTGTAGACCGACACAAAAGCGTTGCCGCCGCACGTCCCGCCTGAGTATGTGAAAGTCACACACCGCGCGCCGCCCGAGTTCATGTATTCAGTTGTTTCGTAACGGAACGTGTTTCCTAAAGTGTCGCCCGGATAGGATTTGACCGCAGCACACGTGGATGAGATTCCGTCGCGAGTTATCCGGCCCGACATCGTGGGTGATGTTACGTTCAAACTTCCGGAAAAAGCCGTGACCGCGAAGGCGCTCTCCGGCAATATGCCGACACCGGCAAACGCAACGACAATGAACATTGAAAGCAGACGCCACAATCGGCGGCCAATTTTCTTTTCAGATGATCCGGCGAACGCACAAGAAGGCCCTAAACCGGTGCCCATGAATGTACGTTGCATGGAACCGCCTCCCGCTAACTCAAACAAACCGGGATTCCCCGGATGACTCCGGACTAGCGTGAATATTCCCGCTTTCCCGGCCTTGCTGCAAGACTGACGCGAGGTGTCCGCCGACCCTGCTGGTTGCACAGGACCCTCGCGGCCCGAAATCGACCTCCCGGCCCGGTGCTTCCGACCGTACCCTATGCGGCGACAGCGCGGGCGTCCTTGGCCTCTCTGAGATCTTCTGAATCGTCAATCTGCGTTGAGGCCCTGGATGGTCCAGTCGAGCCCGACACTGCCAACGCTCGCCGAGGACGACACCTGCAGGCCGTTCAGGAACCAGATGGCCGCGGCGCCGCTCGAGGTGCTGCGCCAGAGCAGGTCGCTCTTGCCGTCGCCGTTGAAGTCGCCGGTCTCGGCAATGGTCCAGGCGCTAGGCACCGCGCCGAGGCTTCCGGACTGCACAACCTGCAGGTCGTTCAGCAGCCAAATCGCCACTGTGCCGGTGTTGGTGTCGCGCCAGAGAATGTCGCACTTGCCGTCGCCGTTGAAGTCGCCGGTGCCCGCGATCACCCAGCTCGTCGGCACCGCGCCGAGGCTCCCGGACTGTACGACCTGCAGGCCGTTCAGCAGCCAAATCGCCACCGTCCCGCTGCTGGTGTCGCGCCAGAGGATGTCGGCCTTGCCGTCGCCGTTGAAGTCGCCCACGCCGGCGATCACCCAGTTGCTCGGCACCGCGCCGAGGCTCCCGGACTGCGACACCTGCAGGCCGTTCAACAGCCAGAGCGCCACCGCGCCGGTGTTGCCGTCGCGCCAGAGGATGTCGCCCTTGCCGTCGCCGTTGAAGTCGCCGGTGCCGGCCACGGTCCAGGTGCTGGCCACCGCGCCGAGGCTGCCGGTCTGCAGGACCTGCAACCCGTTCAGCAGCCAGATCGCCACCGTCCCGGTATTGCCATCGCGCCACAGCCAGTCGTGCTTGCCGTCGCCGTTGAAGTCGCGTTGCGCCACGATCTGCCAGTTGGTGGGCACCGTGCCGAGGCTGCCGAACTGGGAGACCTGCGCGCCGTTCATCAGCCAAGCGGCGGTGGCGCCGCCATTCTGCCGCCAGGCGATGTCGCTCATGCCGTCGCCGTTGAAGTCGTGGCTGGCCGTCTGGATACTGAGATCGCTGCGTATTTGGTCGAATACTTTCGTGTCCGTCGCGCTTTTCCCGGTAGCAAGTTGAGAATGGTTGTAGCCCGAGAATAACGGCTGTCGAACAATATTGTGACCCTCGAAGTACGCGCTGGAAGTCGGCACAATTCCATCATTGGGCAAATCGAAGGCGCCAATCAGTACCGTGCTGCTCCAATAGTAGAGGCAGTTAAGACCGCTAGAGAAGCAAATGTTCTCAGATGGCGCGATTGACCCCGCGTATGCTATAATTTTGCTGTCGTAGATTGGGTCACCATTCATCGCACTCAATAACAAGTTTTGCTCATTTGGATAGGTTTCGTAATCCAGCTGAAATCCACCGGGATAATTGTCCCACGTCAGGTCCGACCGATTCACTTGATCATAACTTACGGCAACATAGTTGTCCATTTGCTGAAGTGCCCAGGTCCATTCTGGGCCAGCCTTCGCGTCGCGCGCTGGGCCATTGGCGGCAGGAGAACCATGATGGGGTGTGCCCAACGTAATGAACCTGAGCACCCTTTCCCCGCCATTCTGTCCGGCAAAAGGCCCTTGCTGCTGCGGGAGACCCATGAAATACCGGGCGATTAAGCCGCCCATACTGTGAGCGATAATGGCCAGCCTCTTATTTCCAAAATTTTGCGGGTCG
>WNFV01002639.1_pt1 | contig 23683 bp, 19 predicted proteins | sample 5400101 | NCBI WGS metagenome assembly WNFV01 (sample SAMN13153361, study PRJNA577476) | soil metagenome | isolation source: 115 cm soil or saprolite under grassland replicate 1 | place: USA:California | collected 2016-06-15 | reverse complement strand
CGACCAGGCCCATTGGGTCGGCGCAGGCCCAGCTGGTCTTCCACAAGCCGGTCAGCTGCCAGACCAGGTAGGCATGAACGTCGAGGATTTTATGGGCGCGGCGCAGCCGCTCGGGCTCGTGCTCTTGCAGCCAGAGGATCTTGTATAGCGAGGGCGTCATCGCCACCGGCTTGCCGGTGATCTGGTGGATGCGCGCGGCGCCGAAACGCGCATCCATCGCGGCCACCTGCGCGAGCGAGCGCTCATCGAGCCACAAGATCGCGTCGCGGATCGGCCGGCACTGTTCATCCACTAGCACAAACGACTCGCGCTGGTGGGTGATGCAGATCGCGCCGATGCGCTGGGCGTCGATCTGGCCGGTGGCGGCGCGCAGCGCCTGGGCGGTGGAATCCCACCAGGAATCGGCTCGCTGCTCATACCAGCCAGGCTGCGGGTTCAGCAGCGGGAAGCTGGCGCGGCCCTCGGCCACCGCCTGGCCATGGCGATCCCAGATCACCGCTTTGCTGGCCGTAGTGCTGCTGTCGACCGCGATCACCAGGTCGGGCTTAGTCGCCATTGACGTCTCCGTGGTGGGACTGGGGACTGGGGGCTAGAGACTGGGAGACTTCAGCCTCTCCCAACCCCCAACCCCCGATCCCTAATACCCAATACCCAAATACCCAATACCCAGTACCCAATCGCTAATCTATCTCCACCGCCACCCGCAGCGCGCCATCAGCGTAGTCGGCGGCCAGCGCGAAGGCAGCGTTGGTCTGTTCCAGCGGGAAGTGATGCGTGACCAGCCAGTCGATCTGCACCAGGCCGCGCTGCACCAGCGCCAGCGCGCGCGGGTAGACATGCGCCGCGCGCCGCACCGGGCTGATCGTAATCGCCTTGCGGCGCAGCGCGCTGGTGTGGAGCACCACATGGTCGTCGGGCTGAATGCCGACCAGCACCATCCGCCCGCCGATGCGCGCCATCTCGATCGCCTGCTGCGGCGTGGCCGATGAGCTGGCGGCCTCGAAGGCCACATCTACACCGCGCCCGCTGGTGCGATCGAGCAGATCGCGTACCGGATCGGCCGGATCGAGCGTCGCGGTGGCGCCGGCGCGGATAGCGGCCGCGCGCCGGTAAGCCAGCCGATCGGTGGCGTAGATCGCGGTCGCGCCGGCGGCGCGCAGCAGCTGAATGATCAGCAGCCCGATCGCGCCGCAGCCGATCACTGCGGCCGTCTCGCCCACCCGCAGCTTGCCGAAATCGAGCGACTTGACCGCGATGCACAGCGGCTCGAGCATGGCCCCATCGACAAACGACAGCTCGGGCGGCAGCGCGAACAGCGCGTGGGCCGGGAAGGCCATAAACTCCTGGATCGCGCCATCCACTGGCGGCGTGCTGCAAAAGCGCACCCGCGGGCACAGGTTCGGGTAGCCGTGCTGGCACTGCTCGCACACGCCACACGAGATGCCCGGCTCGACGGCAACGCGCGCGCCGGCCGCCAGACCCCGGACATGCTCGCCCAACGCCATAACCTCGGCGGCGAACTCGTGGCCGATCACAATTGGCGCAGGCGACTGCATTCCGTGATCATAGTAGTGCAGGTCGCTGCCGCAGATCGTGCAGGCGCGCACGCGCAGCAGCACCTCATCCGCCCCGATCGCCGGCGTCGGGCGATCTTCGATCCGAATATCGCGGTGGCCGTACAGCACAGCGGCGCGGTGGGTCGAGGGCCGAGGGCTGAGGACTGAGGACTGAGCTGTTGTCACACGTATTACCCAAATCTATTCGGCATGTGCTGTTCACCGCTCGCGGCGAACAGCACATGCCAACAAAGATCTGTTTTTCGTTTTTCCGCTCGCAGAGCGGAAAAACGAAAAACAAAAGAAAGAAAAAGTACCGCTATTCCATCACCACCAGCGCCTTCAGGCCCTGGCCAGGGTTGGCGGTGATACGCAGCGCCTGGGCGGCCTGGTCGATCGGAAAACGGTGCGTGATCAGCTGTTCCGCGTCCAGCGCGCCCGCCTCCAGCAGCTCCAGCGTGCGGCGGGTTTCGCCCGGCCCGCAGGAGTACGATGCGCGCAGCGTAATTTCCTCGAAGAACAGCCGGTTAGGAGCCAGTTCGAGCACCGTGTCGGGGTCGCTCGGCCCGTACAGCATCACTGTCGCGCCGGGGCCGGCCAGATCGATCCCCATGCGCAGCGCCGGCAGCTTGCCGACCGCCACAATCACCACGTCCGCCAGCCGGCCATCGTTGGCCGCACGCAGAGCGGCGCTGATGTCGCCGGCGTCCACGTCGAAGGCGGCGTCGGCGCCGAACGCGCGCGCCAGCTCCAAGCGCGCCGCGATCCGGTCGGCAACAAAGACTCGCCGCGCGCCCCAGCGGCGTGCCAGCGCGGCCATCACCAGGCCGTTGAATCCGGCGCCGACTATGATCACACTGTCGCCCGGCGCGATCTCGGCCCGGTCGAGCGCGCGCACGCAGCAGCCGACCGGCTCGATCAGCGTGGCGTGGTCGAAGCTCATGCTGTCGGGCAGCTTGAGCACATCCAGCGCCACCTGCTCGGCCGGCACGCGGATATACTCGGCCATGCCGGCCGGGTCGAGCCGGGTGCGCTTGAAGGTCGCGCACAGCGTCTGGTGGCCGCGCCGGCAGTGGCGGCACTCCAGGCAGGGCACATGGTGGTGCACAAACACACGGTCGCCGGGCGCGAAGCTGTCCACGCCCGCGCCCACCTCGGCGACTGTGCCAACCGGCTCGTGGCCGATAAATAGCGGGGCGCGCGGGCGCATGTACCACTCCATCACATCGCTGGCGCACACCCCGCAGGCCGCCACGCGCACCAGCAGCTCGCCCGGCCCGGCGCTCGGCTGCGGCAGCTCGACCACGCGCACATCGTCGTTACTATAGTATTGGATCGCTTTCATAGTTTTTAGGACTTACGCGAGAGCGATTATAGCCTGCCCTTCGACAGGCTCAGGACGTGGCTTCGACAGGCTCAGGATGTTCGGCAGCATGGTACTTTACTTCTTTATGTCTGTCGTTTTTTCGCCCCGCGGGGCGAAAAAACGACAGACAATGGGATTAGAAATCCCGAGGCTGCCTAAATCCTATATTATCAGCTTGCTCGTTCAAGCTTCAAAAACCCTTGCTGAAAGAACTGCTCGAAGATCGGCTCGACCGGCCGGCCCTTGACCGCAACGGCGTAGATCTGGCGCAGCAGCGGCATGGCGTTCGGCGGCAGCACGCCGCGCCCAATCAGCTGCTCGACCGCCGGGGCGATCGCGAGCGATGCATCCAGGCCCTCGACCGACTCACCGGCCATCTGCTCGGCGGCCTCCTCGGGGTCCATGCCCATGCCCAGTAGCCGGCCCATGCGCGAATTCCGCCCGCCCTGCGTGGTCACATACAGGTCGCCCGCACCGGGCAGGCTGAAGACCGTCTCCAGCCCGCCGCCCATGAGCTGAACCAGCTGCGCGGTCTCGACCAGGCCCTGGGCGAAGAATGCAGCCGCGTGGTTGTGCATAGCCGCGTTGCCATCCGGCCCGCCCGCGGCCTCGAGCAAGCCCGGAATGAGCCCGACTCCCAGCGCGTAGACATTTTTCATGGCCACGCACACCTCCACGCCGACGATGTCGGTCGATGTCCAGATATGGTAGTAGCTGGTCGCGAACAGCGGCGCCAGGTAGCTTAGCGTCGCCGCGTCACGGCAGGCGAAGACCACGGCGGTCTGGCGGCGGGCCGCCAGCTCGCCGGCGATCGAGGGGCCGCCGATCGCCGCGACCGGCACGCCGGCACGCAGATTCTCCGGCCACTCGTCGGTCAGCTGGTCGGGGAAGATGCGCAGGTGGCCGTTGGTGCCGGCCGCCAGGCCTTTGGTGACCATCAGCACGCGCTGGCCGGGCCGCAGGTGTTTCGCCAGCACCTGGCCAGCCCAGCGCACGCCGCGCGAGTTGACGCCGAGCGCCACCACATCGGCGCCGTCGATCGCCGCGGCCGCTTCGCTGAACGCATACGGGCGCACGCCCACCGGCAGCGCGCGGCCAAGGCGCGGGTGCGTACCATCGGCCTGGCAGCGCGCGATGATCGCGTCGTCGAGATGCGTGCCGATCAGGCGGATGTCGTGGCCATTATCGGATAGCGGGAAGGTCAGCGCCGTGCCCATCACGCCCGCGCCAAGCACCGCGATACGCGCCATTGGGGATCTCCTTTTTTTGTCGCGGAGCGCGCAGCGGTGCTTTTCATTTATTGTTCAACGTTCGTTTCGCCCGCAGGGCGAAACGAACGTTGAACAGAGAATCGTGAAGTACCTTGCTGCCGTACATCCTGAGCCTGTCGAAGGGCAGGCTAAAAGTACGTGGGCCGGACATTCTGTCTGTCGACACATCGAGAGCTTTTACAATAGTATCGTGCGGCGATCTTAGCCGAAAGTTGTGCGCGGGTCAAGCTGTGGTACCATGTCGGTCATCCGTTCAATTCGCACCCTGAGTCCGCTCATAGCATAGTGTGATGAACAAATGGAACAGCTAATCGCAGAGCTACGCGCGCACATTCGCGGCGATGTGCGCTTCGACCCAATCTCGCGGGCGCTGTATGCCACCGACGCCAGCATCTACCAGATCGAGCCGCTGGGCGTGGTGCTGCCGCGCGATGAGCAAGATGTTGTGGCCACGCTGCGGCTGGCGCGCAAGCATGGCGTGGCAGTGCTGCCGCGCGGCGGTGCGACCAGCCTGGCAGGGCAGACGGTCGGCCGCGCGATTCAGATCGACTTCACCCATACGATGAACAAGCTGCTGGAGGTCAATGCCGCCGAGGGCTGGGCCTGGGTTGAGCCGGGGTTGGTGCTGGATGAGCTGAATGCGCTGCTGGCGCCACATGATCTTAAGTTCGCGCCCGACGTTTCGCCCGGTAACCGCGCCACGATCGGCGGGATGATCGGCAATAACTCTTCGGGCATGTACTCGCTGGTGTATGGCAAGACGATCGATCATGTGCTGGAGCTGAAGGTGATGCTGGCCGACGGCAGCGTGACCACGCTCGGGCCGCTCGACGCGGACGGGCTGCGCGCGAAGCTGATGCTCGACAGCCTGGAGGGCCGCGCCTTCCGCACTGTCCGGCGCCTCGGCCGCGCGCTTGCCGACGAGATCGAGGCGCGCTACCCGAAGATCCTGCGGCGGGTCGGCGGGTATAATTTGGATGCGTTCGTTCCATCAGACGAAGGACGAAAGACCAAAGACGAAAGTATGCCAAATTTTCTTGATACGTCCTTCGTCCTTCGTCCTTCGTCCTTCGTCGATCCACGATTCAATCTATCCAACCTGATCGTCGGCTCCGAAGGCACGCTGGCGATCATCCTGGCGGCCAAGGTTCGGCTGGTCGTGCGCCCGAAGTTCACGGCGATCGATGTCGTTCACTTCGGCGCGCTCGACGACGCGCTGGACGCGGTGCTGCCCTGCCTGGCGTGCAAGCCGGCGGCGGTGGAGCTGATGGATGATATTCTGCTCGACCTGACCCGCGAATCGCGCGACTACGCCAAGCACCTGGCATCGTTTCTGCAAGGCCACCCGCGCGCGGTGCTCCAGGTCGAATTCTTCGGCGATTCTCAGGAAGAAGTGATCGCCAAGCTCGACCAGCTGGAGCGCCACCTGCGCGAGCATACGCGCTGCCAGGCCTTCACGCGCGCGCTGACGGCGGCTGAGAAGTCGGCGATTCTCCAGGTGCGCAAGGCCAGCATGCCCCTGCTCCAGGGCATGTCGCCCGACCGTAAGCCCGAGACGTTTGTGGAAGATTCGGCGGTTGCGCCCGAGAAGCTGGGCGATTACATTCGCCAATTTCGCACGATCGTCCACGCGCACGACGTGCAGGTGTCGTTCTACGGCCACGCCAGCGTCGGGCTGATGCACGCGCGGCCGCTGATCAACCTCAAAGATCCGGCCGACGTGTCCAAGATGCGCTCGATCGCCGAGCAGGTCAAGGATCTATCGATCGAGTTCGGCGGCGCGCTCTCGGGCGAGCACGGCGATGGGCTGGCACGCTCAGAATTCAACCGCGAGCTGTTCGGCGACACGCTGTACGAAGCCTTCCGCGAGGTCAAGCGCACCTTCGACCCACACAGTGTGCTCAACACCGGCAAGATAGTCGACGCGCCGCCGATGGACGCAAACTTGCGCTACGGCGCCGATTACCGCGTCACCTTGCCGCTCCAAACGCATTTCCACTTTCGCGACAGTGGCGGGATGGCCGGCGCGGCCGAGCTGTGCAACGGCAACGGCCTGTGCCGCAAGACCGCCAGCGGAACGATGTGCCCGAGCTACATGGTCACGCGCGATGAGCAGCACTCGACCCGCGGCCGGGCTAACGCGCTGCGCATGGTGCTCTCGGGCGCGCTGGCGCCGGATGAGCTAACCAGCAAGCGCATGCACGAGGTGATGGATCTGTGCATCGAGTGCAAAGGCTGCACCGCCGAATGCCCTTCGCGCGTGAACATGACCCGGCTGAAATCCGAGTGGCTGTCGCAATATCAGGCCTCCAACGGCGTCCCGCTGCGGTCGCGCCTGTTCGGCCATATTCGTCTGATCAACCAGATCGGCAGCGCGCTCGCGCCACTTTCGAGCTGGGCGCTTGGCATGCCAGGTGTTGGGGTGCTGAACGAGCGGCTGCTCGGCATCAGCCGGCACCGGCAGCTGCCGCGTTTCGCGCGCGAACCGTTCGATCGCTGGTTCCACCGCACTCGTGGACAAGGAGACAAGGAGACAAGGAGACAAGGAGAATCGCAAATACCATCTATTTCCTTGTCTCCCAATCTCCTTGTCTCCCGGTCTGTCGTCCTGTTCCCCGACACCTTCACCACCTACAACGACCCCGCGATCGGCCAGGCGGCGGTGCGCGTGCTGGAGGCGGCCGGCTACGAGGTGCTGCTGCCGCGCCGGCCGGTCTGTTGCGGTCGGCCGATGATCTCAAAGGGGCTGCTGGCCGAGGCGAAGCTGCTGGCGATGCAGCAGCTGGAGTGGCTGGCACCCTATGCTGCAGCCGGCTTGCCGATCGTCGGGCTGGAGCCGAGCTGCATCCTGACCTTCCGCGACGAGTACCCCGACCTGCTCGACGACCCACGCGCCGCCGTGCTCGCCAAACAATCGTTCCTGATCGACGAGTTCCTGATGCGTGAGATCGCGGCCGGCCGTGCGAAGCTGCGCTTTGCGGACGAACGACGAATGACGAATGACGAAAGTAGCCTGTACGACAACAACGACGTTGCATTACAGAACAACCTGCATTCGTCCTCGGTCCTTCGTCGTCGGTCGTTCCTGCTGCACGGCCACTGCCACCAGAAGGCGCTGGTCGGCACGGCGCACGCGCTGGCGCTCCTGCGCATGATTCCCAGCGCCCAGGCGCGCGAGGTCGATAGCGGCTGCTGCGGCATGGCCGGGTCGTTCGGGTACGAGGTCGAGCATTACGCGATCTCGCAGGCGATCGGCGAGCGAGCGCTGTTCCCGGCCGTCCGCGCACTCGCGCCCGCCGCCGAGGTGGTGGCGATGGGCACCAGCTGCCGCCAGCAGATCGCCGATGGCACCGGGCGGCGCGCGCGGCACCTGGTGGAGGTGCTGGCGGATGCCATCGCGTAAAAGTAGGCGCCCGCGTATGTCCTGTAAGCAAAAGATGTGTGATACAATCATCTTGTATTACAGTAAAGTCGTCGATAGGGAAATGGTATGACAACAGTAACGGTGTCACCGAAATATCAGGTCGTTATTCCGCGTGAGATTCGCGAGGCACTTGGCATCCAGCCCGGACAGAAGGTGCAAGTCCTGCAATACCAGAACCGGATCGAATTTATCCCCGTGCGCCCGATCGCGCAGATGCGTGGATTCTTGAAAGGTATCGACACGACTATTGAGCGCGAGCCGGATCGCTTATGAACGTCGTAGATTCAGCGGGATGGCTTGAGTTCTTTGCCGATGGGCCGAATGCCATGTTCTTCGCGCCAAGCATTACGGATGTGGAGCACTTGATCGTGCCGGTCATCAGCATCTACGAAGTCTTCAAGCGCATATTGCAGCAGCGAAATGAAACAGATGCGCTTCAGGCTGTCGGGCAGATGGCACAAGGGCAAGTGATCGATATTAATCAAACGTTGGCCCTAAGCGCGGCAAAACTCTCGGTCGATCTCAAGCTGCCAATGGCCGATAGCCTTATTCTTGCTACTGCCCAGGCCTATGATGCCGTGTTGTGGACACAGGACGCCGATTTCAAGAATATAGACGGGGTTCAGTATATCGAAAAGTAATGAAAAGTTCTATGCAGAGCATCTTCTTCCTCGGCCCCAGCCAGCTAGAGCTGCGCGACGTGCCGATCCCCGACCCCGGCCCCGGCGAGGTGATCGTCAAAGTCGTGGCCGCGCTGACGTGCGGCACCGACCTGAAGGGCTACCTGCGCGGCCACCGGCTGTTCGTGCCGCCGATGCCGTTCGGCCATGAGTTTGCCGGCCGGATCAGCGCAGTTGGCGCGGGCGTGGCCGGCTGGCACGCGGGCGATGCGGTGACGGCGGCCAACTCCGCGCCCTGCAACGCCTGCTTCTACTGCCGGCGCGGCAGGCAGCAGCTGTGTGAGCAGCTCGATAGCCGCTTCAACTGGGGCGCGTTCGCCGAGTACATCCGCGTGCCGGCGCATATTGTCGCGCAGAATATGCACCGCGTGCCCGCGGCGCTGCCGTTCGCGCAGGCCGCGCTGATCGAGCCGCTGGCCTGCGCGCTGCACGGCGTGCGCGATGCCGCGATCCAGCTTGGCGATACGGTGGCGATCATCGGCGCGGGCGCACAGGGCTTGATGCAGGTGCAGCTGGCGCGCGCCAGCGGCGCGGCGCGTGTGATCGTGGTTGGCCGATCGCACGGGCGGCTGGAGCGCGCGCGCCGGCTGGGCGCGCACGTCACTATCAGCACGCTCGACGATGACCCGATCGCGCGCGTGCGCGAGCTGACTGGCGGGCATGGCGCCGATGTGACGATCGAGTCGGCTGGCAGCGCGGCGACATGGCAGCTGGCCCACGCGCTGACGCGCTCCGGCGGAACCGCGCTGATGTTCAGCGGTCTGCCCGGCGGAACCGAGGTGCCCTTCGACGCTGCCCGGCTGCACTACCAGGAGATCACGGTCAAGGGTTGCTTCCACCATACGCCGCTGCTGGTCGAGCAGGCGCTCGATCTGCTGGCCACCGGCGTGGTGGATGGCGGCGCTCTGATCGACGGCCAGATTCAGCTGGCGCAAGTCGAGCAGGGACTCCAGCGCATGGCTCGCAGCGAGGCGATCAAACTGGCGGTAATTCCGTAGTACAATGATCTAGCATCGCATAGACTCAGGACGTACGCATCACACGGATTTTCACTGCTTGTCGGTCGTTTTTTCGCCCGGCCGGGCGAAAAAACGACCGACAAAAGAAGAAAAGTACCATGCTGCTGCAGGCGAGAGCTGCGCTTTGCACAAGTCCTATGATCGTCAATTGCTGCGCCTAAAGCGCATGAGCGAAGAAGAGGCTCTATGGAATGGATCGTCTTTACCTCGGCATTCGCCGCATCGTTTGTCGAGTGCGTCGAGGCGTTTACGATTGTACTGGTCGTCGGCATGACCATCAACTGGCGCAGCGCGCTGGTGGGCACCGGCGCGGCGCTGCTGATTCTGGCAGCGTTAGTCGGCGTGTTTGGCGTGGCGCTGGTGCAGTGGGTGCCGCTGGATGTCCTGCGCCTGGTGGTCGGGGCGATCTTGATCTTGTTCGGGCTTAAATGGCTCAAGAAGGCCATCCTACGCTATGCCGGGCTGAAAGCGCTGCATGACGAGGAGGCGATCTACGAGCACGAGCTGGCCGAGATCAGGGCGCGCGGTGAGCACCCTTCGCAAAACCTCAATAGCTTCGGCGTGGTGCTGGCGCTGAAAAGCGTGCTGCTCGAAGGGCTGGAGGTGGCCTTTATCGTGATCACCTTCGGCGTATCCGCCGCTCGCACCGAGGCGGCTAAAGGCGCGGGGCTGGCATCCGCGGCCTTGGGCGCGCTCGCCGCCGTGGTGGCGGTGATTGTCCTCGGTGCGCTGGCCCATGCGCCGCTTCGCCAGGTGCCCGAGAATACGCTGAAGTTCGTGGTCGGCCTGATGCTGACGACCTTCGGCACGTTTTGGGCGGGTGAAGGGCTGGGCATCGCGTGGTGGGGCGCAGACGCGGCGCTGATTATCGTCGGCGTCGCATATCTGGCGCTCGCATGGCTGCTAGTCACCTGGCTGCGCGGCCAGGCCCGCATACGCGCCGCACACGTGCCCGCCGCACCAACCAACACATCGGCGGAAACATAGAATAGAGCTTACGCAAGGGATGTAGGGCAGGTTGCACCTGCCCCCACATATTCATTTTCCCGCCCGTTGTGGGCGGCCGGTACCCCTTTGGGTGCCGCCCCACAACGGGCGGGAAAGAAGACTCTTGGAGGGTCTCAGACCCTCCAAACCTCCCGCTCGCGTAAGTCCTCTCAATCAATGAGGAACCAAGTGCGCTCAGCGATCTGCCGAGAAAGCGGAGTGGTCGGTCGGGTAGCGGCTGCGGCTGGAGCAGATCGACGAAGGCATGCGGCTGGCCCGCGCGCAGCAGGCGATCAAGGTGCTGGTGGGGCCAGGCCAGGAACCAGATCGATTTCGCGAGCTCTTTCAAGCAACCAAGCGGTATGCTAGCGGCGATACGCAAGAGCGCGACATCATCGTTTACTCATGCCGCATACCTTGAGCACAATCGGAGCACACCGATGCCCCTGGACACAATCGCCGCCCCTGAGCTCGCCGGCCTGAGCGCCGAGCAGCTGCGCGGCTACCTGCGCCAGATGTACCTGATTCGCTTGTTCGAGGAGCAGGCCGAGCAGCTCTACATTCGCGGCCTGATCCATGGCACAATGCACCTCTCGATCGGCCAGGAGGCCAGCGCGGTGGGCGCCTGCGCGGCGCTCCAGCCGGATGACTATATCCTCTCGACCCATCGCGGCCACGGCCACTGTATCGCCAAAGGCGCGCGGATTGAGCGCATGATGGCCGAGTTCATGGGCAAGGAGACCGGCTACTGCCGGGGGCGCGGCGGCAGCATGCATATCGCCGATGTCGAGGGCGGCAACCTCGGCGCGAACGGCATTGTGGCCGGCGGCATCCCGATCGCCACTGGCGTTGGCCTGAGCCTGAAGATGCGCCGCGATACACGCATCTGCCTGACATTCTTTGGCGATGGCGCGGCCAACGAGGGCGCGTTCCACGAGGCGCTGAACATGGCCGCGATCTGGTCGCTGCCGGTGGTGTTTTTCTGCGAGAATAATACCTACGCCATGTCCATGCATGTCGCGCGGGCCTTCCCGATCGCGAATATTGCCGACCGCGCGGCGGCCTACGGCTTCCCGGGCGTGACTGTGGACGGCAACGATTTCTTCGCAGTGTACGCCGCCGCCGGCGCAGCCGTGGCGCGCGCCCGCAGTGGCGGTGGCCCAACGTTGATCGAGGCCAAAACATATCGCTGGCGCGGCCACTCCAAAAGCGACCGCAACCTCTATCGCACCCAGCAGGAGATCGACGAATGGAAGCAGCGCGACCCAATCCCGCGTCTCCAGAACCGGCTGCTGGAGTTGGAGCTGCTGAGCGAGCTGGAGATCGCGGCGATCCGGGCCGAGTCGCAGGCCGCGATCGAGGCGGCGGTCGAGTTCGCGCGCAACAGCCCCGACCCCGACCCGGCTGGCCTGGAGGATGAGGTGTACGCCTAAAGTGACACATATCAGCAATGCGGAAAACATCCGAGCTTGGGAGTCGATCCCAGCTCAGCTGATTGAAGGGTTTGGCGACGAGGGTGATTTCGGCAGGCAGCACCTGCTCAATCCAGCGATTTTTCGCATGCTCGGCGACGTTGGAGGCAAAAGCATCCTGGACGCCGGTTGTGGGCAGGGGTATCTCTGCCGCTTGCTGGCGCAGCAGGGCGCGCATGTCACGGGTGTCGAGCCGGCCACACCGCAGATTGCGTATGCGATCAGAAGCGAGCGCAGCGCCAGGCTGGGAATCACCTATATCCAAGAAGATCTGTCGCTATTGCGATTGAATGATCGCCTGTTCGACGCCGTCGTCGCCAATATGGTCTTCATGGACATACCCGATTACCATCAAGCAATGCTGAATTGCGTGCGCTGTCTGAAAGATGGCGGCAGCTTGATCTTTTCACTTATACATCCTTGTTTTGAAGGCTCCGACAGCGAATATAGTGAAAACGGCTATATCGCGGTGACAGAATATTTTCAAGAGCACAGCATTGAGCAGACCTATGGCTATCGGTTCCACCGAACGCTCAGCCAGTATCTCAACATGGTCATCCAATCCGGCTGCCGGATCGCGGAAATCGTCGAACCACAACTCGATGCGCGCTTCGAACAACACGATCATAGATACGCCAGAAATGTGCATGTGCCGGCCTTTATCATTGTTCACGCGGTGAAAAACTAAGCATGACAACTTCCCCAACCACCATCCGCGAGCTTTCCTACGCCGAGGCCATCCGCGAAGGCCTGCGCCAGGCCATGGAGCGCGACGATCGCGTGTTCATTCTCGGCGAGGATATCGGCGTCTACGGCGGCGCGTTCGGCGTGACCGGCGACCTGGTGCATCAGTTCGGCCCCGAGCGCGTGCTCGACACGCCGATCTCGGAGCTGGGCATTGCCGGAGCGGCGATCGGGGCGGCGCTGGCCGGTATGCGCCCGATCGCCGAGATCCAGTTTTCTGATTTCATCACATTGAGCATGGAGCAGCTGGTCAACCAGGCCGCCAAGATCCGCTTTATGTTCGGCGGCAAGGCCAGCGTGCCCATGGTGCTGCGCGCGCCCGGCGGCTCGGGCACCGGCGCGGCTGCCCAGCACTCGCAGAGCCTGGAGGCCTGGTTCGCGCATGTGCCCGGCCTCAAGGTCGTTCAGCCGGCCACGCCCTACGATGCCAAGGGCCTGCTGCTGGCCGCGATCGAAGATCCTAACCCGGTGCTGATCTTCGAGCATAAGCTGCTGTACAAGACCAAAGGCCATGTTCCTGAATTGCCCTACACGGTGCCAATCGGCGTGGCGGAGATTCGCCGCCAGGGCCGCGATGCCAGCGTGATCGCCACCTCCGTGATGGTTGGCCGCGCACTGGCGGCGGCTGAGCGGCTGGCCGGCGAGGGGATCGACCTGGAGGTGATCGATCTGCGCAGCATCCGCCCGATCGACACAGCGACGATCATCGGCTCGGCCTGCAGGACCGGCCGCGTGCTGATTGTTCACGAGGCCTGCCTGACCGGCGGAATCGGCGCCGAGATCGCGGCCATCCTGGCCGGCGGCGAGTCATTTGATTTTCTCGACGCGCCGATCCGCCGGCTGGGCGGTCGCGACATCCCCATCCCCTACAACCCGGTGCTGGAGCGCAGCGCCGTGCCGCAAGAGGATGACATCGTAGCCGCCGCGCGCCGGCTTGTTCGCGAAGGGCGCTGAACAGTCGAGTACAGCTAAAACCTTCGTTGTTCGTTTTTTCGCCCCGCAGGGCGAAAAAACGAACAACAAAAGATAGAAAGTACCTTGCTGCCGTGCATCCTGAGCTTGACGAAGGGCAGGCTAAAAACCACATTGGCGTGCGAAAGCGGTAGTGCAAAATAAGACAACTATGATCGAAGTCATCATGCCCAAAGTCGATATGACCATGACCGAAGGCACAATCGCGCTCTGGCGCTATCGCGCCGGCGAGGCCGTGCGCATCGGCGAGCCGCTCTTCGACATTACCACCGACAAGGCCGACGTCGAGGTCGAGGCGCCAGCCAGCGGCACGCTCTGGGATGTGCGCGCTGCCGCCGGACAGACCATCCCAATCGGCCAGTCGGTAGCCTTCATTCTCGCGCCGGGTGAGCAGCCGCCCGCCGACGACCGACCCTTCGACGCCGCTCAGGGCAGGCGACCGACGACCGACGACCGACGACCGACGACCGACGGCGCGGCGCGGCAGCAAGATCAATACGGCGACTTGACGCCTCAGTTCCCAGTCCCTAGTCCCCAGTCCCCAGTCCCCAATTCCCCGTCCTCAAAAATCCGCGCTACCCCGCTGGCGCGCAAGCTCTGTCGCGAGCGCGGGCTAGATCTCGGCCAGATCCAGGGCAGCGGCCCGAGCGGCCGAATCGGCCGGCAGGATGTGCTGGCATTTTTAGAACAAACGCCGCCCCCTCTCCCGTCGCAACGGGAGAGGGGGCGCGGGGGTGAGGGCCCACCCCCAACCCCCGACGATATCACGCGCATCCCGCTCACTGCTCTACGCCGAGTGATCGCCGATCGCGTGACCGCCAGCGTCCGTAACGCGCCGCACTTCACGTTGAACATGCAGGTGGACATGGCCGAGGCGGTCGAGCTGCGCCGCCGGGTCGGGCCGGCGATCGAGCGCCAGACCGGCGCGCCACCATCGTTCACCGCGATCATTGTGCGGTCGCTAGCAGCGCTACTGCTGGAGCATCACTACCTCAACGCCACGCTCGAAGATCATACTGTGCTGTTGCATCACCGCGCCCATGTCGGTGTCGCGATCGACCGCGCAGGCGATCTGCTGGTGCCGGTGCTGCGCGATGCTCAGCGCCTAACCTTAGCTGAAACATCCGCCGCGCTGCGCGACCTGCACGCGCGCGCCCAGGCCCACACGCTTACCCAGGCCGAACTGCGCGGCAGCACCTTCACAGTATCCAACCTGGGCATGTATGGCGTCGATAGCTTCACCGCGATCATCAACCCGCCCGAAAGTGCCATCCTAGCGGTCGGCCGGATTACCGAGACGCCGGTGGCGCGCAATGGCGCGGTGGTGGTGCGCCCGATCGTGCAGCTGACGCTCTCCGCCGATCATCGGATCGTCGATGGCGCGACGGCGGCGCGCTTCCTGTCTGCGCTGCGCGAGCGGCTAGAGGAGCCGTATTTGCTGATCTAGATACGACGCGTTGCGGATTAGAATGATACGTGATGCTTGATACTTGATACGTGAGCAACATTCGCGTATCAAGCATCAAGCATCAAGCATCAGGAGCCAAACATGGGCACAATCCACCATCAAGTCGCCACATCCGGCGCGCCAGCGTGGGATTACGCGACGGTGTCGATGAAAGAGTACACCAGCGGCGACGCGACCGCCGGCTCGACGCGGCGGGTGCTGATTGGCCGGGATGAGGGCGCCGAGGATTTCATCATTCGCTACTTCACCATCCCGGCCGGCGGCCACTCGGCCTTCGAAAACCACCCACACCAGCACGGCGTGGTGATCACCCATGGGCGCGGGCGCGTGCTGCTCGGCGATGCGTGGAGCGAGATCGGCGCGGGCGACGCGGTGTTTGTCGCGCCGAACGAGCAACACCAGTTCGAGGCGCTGGGCGATGCGCCGCTGGGCTTCATCTGTGTGATCCCCAAGTGGGCCAAGAGCCAGGCTGCCGCACAGTAGTGCTGGACAGCTGAGAAAGAAGGAGTGATCTAATGGCAAGCGATCCTTTACCCCCACACCTGCACGAGTACCTGGACAGCCTGGTGCCGCCGCGCCCGCCCGAGATGCAGGCCATGGAAGCGTACGCAAAGCAGACCAACTTCCCGATCATCGGCCCGGCGTCGGGCTACTTCTGCTACCAGGTCGCGCGGATGATCGGCGCGCGGCGGGTGTTCGAGCTTGGCTCGGGCTATGGCTACTCGACCGCCTGGTTTGCCAAGGCAGTGCAGGAGAACCTTGTCCTGAGCGGAGTCGAAGGAGGCGGCGGCGCGGTGCATCATGTCGTCTGGGATGAGCAGCTCTCTCAGCAAGCGCGCGGCCATCTCGGCGCACTCGGCTTCGGCGACCTGCTGACCTATCATGTCGGCGAGGCGGTGCAGGCGTTGCGCGAGGCGACCGGCCCGTTCGACCTGATCTTCAACGATATCGACAAGCACGGCTACCCAGCCTCGCTGCCGGTGATCGCCGAGAAGCTGCGGCCGGGTGGCGCGCTGATCATCGACAATATGCTCTGGCATGGCGCGATCTTCGACGATCACGATCGTTCAGCCAGCACCGAGGGCGTGCGCGAGTTCACCCGGCTGATCACCAGCGACCCCGGCTGGATCGCGTCGCTGGTGCCGTTGCGCGATGGCATGTTCCTGGCGTACAAAAAGTAAGTACAGGATTGCTCGGCCTTTTGGGGAATGTTTTTCGCCGCGCCGGGCGAAAACATTCCCCAAGTAACGCACCGCTTGCGTAAGCTATTCATAAAAATCGAAAGCATGCAGATTATTCCCGAGCAATTGCGCGGCCGCATGTTCGCACTGCTGCGCACACTGATGCAGAGTGGCAACCCGCTTGGCGGAGCAATCGCGGGACTGCTGCTGCCGATGCTCGGAATGACGGCGATGATCGCGCTTTCGGCGCTGGTGGCCGGCGTTCCTGGCCTGCTTGGTTACCAAGTCGGGGCGCTACGCCGCGCAGGTCGCCCAGGCGAGCTGCTTGAACAAGTGGCGCTGGTTGCGGAGGGAGATCTTCTATAATCGAACCGGTCGTCTATCATCTAAATCCCACCTTACCATCATCCGCGCAATAGTCGCAGTATCTATCTGCGTGCTACAATAAGCGGGCTATCATCCCCGCCGGCGGATCGCCAGAGATAACGTTCTGAAGAGACCGGAGATGCCCGTGCTCCTTCGCCGCATACTCGTCCTTCTCGTCGCGCTGTCCCTGGCAGCCTGTGGTGGCGCGCCGCTCGCAGAGGAGGCGACCGTGCCGGCTGCCCCAGCGCTGCCCACCGCTGCGCCGCCCTCGCGTGAAACGTTCGCGCCGCCGCCCGCGCCGACCGCACTCCCGCCCACGCCGCCCGCGCTGGCGCAAGCCACGGCGTTGCCGCCCACGCCAACCGCACTTCCACCCACGCCGCCGCCCGCGCCGACCGCACTTCCGCCCACGCCGCCGTCCGCAACGGCGCTCCCGGCGGCATCGTTCGGCAGCGAAATTCTCTTTTTGCGGAAGGGCGCGCTGATCGCATTTGACGGCGCCACGCGCAAGGAGCGCCAGATCGCCGATGCCGTGCGTGATTTTGCCGCGACACCGGATGGTTCGCAGGTCGCGCTAATTCGTGGCGCGGGCCGGCAAACTGAGCTTTGGGCAGTGCGGCGCGATGGCAGCGCACTTCATCAGCTTACATCCAACGATCGCGCCGAAGCTGGCCTTGCCTGGTCGCCTGATGGCAGCGCACTATTGTATGGCTCTTCATCGACCGAAGCCGCCTACCAGCCTGAGTGGATGGCCTGGTCGGCTTGGTGCGTCAACAGCGAGGTACGTCTGCTCAGCCTAAACGATACGAATGAGACATCGTTCGGCAGTGGCTGCGATCCGGCTTTCTCTCCAGACGGCAAACGTATCGCCTACGCTGCGCCGCCGACGAAATTCGAACCCGACTTGAACAATGGGCCGACGATAGTGAACAGTATTCGGCTGATCAATCGCCAGGGGCAGCACGGATGGGATTTTGCCAAAGCACAAGGCATCGACGCCCCGCCACCGCACACTGGTCGGTTAGTTTACGCGCCGGCCTGGTCGCCCGACGGTCAGCAGATCGTCTATCACCGTTTCCTGGGCTATCAGGCGCTGGTCGATCTGAATCTGACCGAGATTGCCGGGTCGTTTGATGGCAAGGGTCAGCCAATGGACTCGGGCGCCGGCTGGCTGCTGCCGGCGCGCTTCGCGCCCAATCGGCAGTCGGTGGCGATCACCGAGAATAATCCGGGCGATGCGCGCGGCTTCGGCGGGTACGACAACTGGGCGGTCACAGTCACAAGCCTGGGCGGCTCGCATGAGATCGCGCTGCCCACTGGCGCGCTCACCGCCGTCGGCCAGCGCGTCGACCGTCTGCCGCGTGGGCAGGCCGCCGCCTGGTCGCCCAACGGCGCCGCGCTGGCGGTCGAGCTGCCGCCCGGCTGGAACCCCAATCTTTCGCCGAACGAGCCAGTTAACGCCGATGGTCAGCCTGGCGAGATCTGGCGCTGGCAGCCCGGCAGCGCACCGGCGGAGCTGCTGGTGAAAGGTGTAGATTTCGCGTCGCCGCTGGCGTGGCTGGCGGCAACACAGTGAAAAGCCTTTACGACTTCCCCGACGTCTTCGACGTGGTCATGCGCCGCGAGCCTGGCGTGGCAAAACCGTGTATTACACTCGTCCCGGCGTAGCGAATCCGTTCAATCCGCTCCCGAAATCCGCTGACAGTTCTGTCCGCTTAGCCCTTCAGCGCCCTCATCAGTTCTTGGTACTTCGTGTGGCGTCGGCCAGAGCGCGAATCCCAGCGCCAGCCCCGGCAGTACAAAAACGCCCGATAGCAGCACCGCCAGCGCGCGTGGCGTCCATCCCGCATCGGCCGCCCCGCCGGTCATATAGCTGGAAAGCGCGGTCGCCAGCGTCAGCAGCGCGCCCTCGACCGCGAAGACGCGCCCTTGCAGTCGATTGGGCACATTGAGCTGCAACAGCGAGGTGCTGAAGACCCACTGGGTGCTGCCGCCGATATGCGCGATCATCACACCCAATGATGCCAGCAGCAGCGACGGTGCGCCGCTGACCAGCAGATAGCCGGCCCCGGTCAGCAGGATTGCCGGCCCGATCGCGCGCCGCAAGAAGCGCTCGCCATCGCCGCCGAACCGCCGCGCCAGTAGCGGCCCGATCCCCGCGCCGACGCCGCGCGCCGCGTACAGCAGCCCAATGCTCAGCGCGCCATCCACCCCCAGCGGGAAGATCTGCCGGCCGAACAGTGTCAGCAGCAGCAGCACGCCGCCGGCCAGGCTCCACAGCGATTTGGTCAGCGTGTAGAGTGCGATATCGCGCTGGCTGAACACAAACGCCAGCCCTTCGCGGAATTCCTGGATTTTGCTGGTCGGCGTGCGCTCGCCCAGGTGAGTCTCATGCACTGGCACAGCCCAGATGAACAGCGCCGACAGCACGAACGAGCCCGAGTCGATCATAAACGCGGCGTCGGTGCCCAGCGTTCCAGCCACCAGGCCGCCGAGCGCCGCGCCGATCGCCAGCATGGCCGACCATGTCGCGCCGCTGATCGCATTGGCAGCAATGAGTTCGTCGCGAGTGGTCACATTTGGTGTGATCGCGGTGCGCGCCGGGTCGAAAAAGGCGACAAGCGACATTTTCAGGATGGCTACGATGTAAATGATCCAGACCTGACTGGCATCATGCACCAACAGAAATAGAAGTACTAGTGCCGCGCTACCGAGATTCGACAGTATCATTACCAGTTTACGAGGGAGCCGGTCAACGACTACTCCAGCAAATAGCCCCACTATGGCCGATGGTAAAAACTGCGCTACCATGAGCATACCCACCGCCTGACCAGAGCCGGTCAGACGCAGCAGCAGCGCAAAGAGCGCGATTGAGTCGAACCAGTCGCCCAGCTGGCTGACAACCTGGCCATACCAGAGTCGCCGGAATGCTTTATTGTTACGCAGCAGCTTGACATAGCCGATTGGTTGGATGGACATTGAAATGACCTCTACATAGCTAATATTTGCGCATTATAACCTGAATAATTTCAAGGTGGTTTGTAGTAGTAGTTCATGAAAAGGTCTTTGTGACGGTTCTTTTGTTGCCCTCACCCCTGCTTGCTCATAGAACTTCCTGGCGCGCATGTTCCCCTCAAACACGAACTCTGTGTGCTCGAGGTTGGTGCGGTTGAAGGATGGGGGCATCATTTGTCTCCCATCCGCGGTAGTCCATGCAGAACAGCCGTTGCAAGCCCAGGAGACGCACGCATGCGGGCGCGGGTGCACGCCGTCCCGGCCAACGCGGGACACCACCGTGGCGCACCAGCTCGGGGGACGGGTACGGCTGCGTGCGCTAGCGCGCCGCTGCCCCGCAGCACCAACGCGCTCCGACGGGCGAAGTCAGTGGCACCGCCGGGTCGTGGCCACCGCCCCAGCAGCGCGCGACACCATGGTGGGCGTGCGGGTGGGCTGGAGCGCAGCGGCACGCGCCCGGCCGAGTAACGCGGCGGGCGGTCAGGGGGATCGGCCCCAGCCGATGGGGGACGTCCGCTACGATCAAGAGGTGGCGCTTGGGCGCGTTGAGCGGATCGTCGCGCCTGGGCTAGAAGGGGGGCAGCCGCTGCGGAGCGACGAGTGGATGCTGACATCCACTCGTCGCTCCCAGCATCCAAGCGGAGTGACGTGATGTTTCGTCTAGTGACATGTTGGGCCGCCGCATCACGCTCCTGCCCTGTACACCGCCGCATGGGAATGTTATAATCCGTGTCGTATCCGATGACACCTTCAATGTGTTCGCACTGGCTCTGACGTTCATCTCGACTGCCTAACCCACAGCGGAACCCTGCCCGTAGTCTGCACCATCGCTGCTGATGACGAAGGAGTTGCCCTATGTTCAAACTGTTCAAATGCCCTATACTTCGCTCATACGAAAGCGTGCAGGAGGCGCAGCTATGAGTTTTCTTTTTTCTCGTCCCACTGCGGAGGAATGCAGCCCGTACTACCTCACCTATATCCAGCTTGTGCCGGATGGTGATATCGTTCATACACTCCAAACACAACACGCGGACATCCATGCCCTATTAACGCATACGACCGATGCGAACGCTTCTGCTTATCCTGCGCCGGACGAGTGGAGCATCAAGCAGGTGGTCGCGCATCTGAGCGATACTGAGCGTTTGTTCGCGTTTCGCGCATTGTGGTTCGCACGTGGTGAACAAGCTGCACTCCCTGGTATGGAGCCGAATCCGTGGGTGGCGATTACGGATGCCAACGCACGTGCGCTGAGCGATCTGCTGACAGAATTCGACCAGGTGCGTGCGGCAAGTATCTCCTTGTTTGCGAATCTCGACATGGCCGCCTGGCAGCGTCGTGGTAGTGCGAGTGAGAATGTGATGAGCGTGCGCGCATTGGCCTGGATTATTGCCGGTCATGAATTGCATCACAACCGCTCCTTGCGTGAAGAATACCTGTAAGAACAGGACTGGAAGCAGCGGCTACCGGTCCTATCTCTGGTGGTATCGGCGATTGCGGCTCGTGCTCGCGATCACGGTCACACGATAGCAGCGTTATCGCATCATTCCTGATCAAGGTTTTACTGCTTCCCAATACACACTTTCAAAGTCTGTGCCAGCATGCGCCCAACCCGAGCATCCAGCCGATCGCCTTCGGCGCGCAAGATCGCGACTATTTTGAAGTCATCCAATGCTGCGCACCTTCAGCGGCGGCTGAACCGCAAGCCGTTGGGCCGCTTCCCCTCGACAATCGCCCTAGTCGTCCATATAATTCCGCCTCGAGGGCGATTGTGCTACCCGAATGGGTGTCCCGCTAAATCGGCGGACGGGAGCTGCCATCCACACTGCCAGCGACGATCGAGCAGCGAACCTGTCCATCCATCAACTGACTTCTGCGTGAGCCATGGCAGCACTCATTCGCCAGCACCACATCAGGAGACGAGCGAGGAGGAGCGAAAATGATTGCACGCGTTTGGAGAGGATGGACGAATGCGCAGGATGCCAACGCTTATGAGCAACTGCTGTGCGACGTCGTCTATCCTGGACTTGAAGGCATCCCTGGTTATCACAGTGGCTACATTTTGCGCCAAGACAGTATGGATGAAACTGAATTTGTCAGGGTGAACCTGTTTGAATCAATGGATGCGGTCAAAGCCTTCGCGGGTTCTGAGTATGAGCTCCCGGTGTTCGAGCCAGCCGCGCGCCGCTTGCTCTCCACATCGGAGGACCGTCTCCCGCATCCCCAGTACCCTGCCGACCACATCGCCTCCCCTTGGGGGTTACCTGCCCGGCAAGCCTGGTTTTTCGTATTGGCGCTCTCCACCGGGGCACTGGTCGTGTTTCTGCGCCTCATCCAGCTCGACGAACTTCAGGCGGAAATGTATAACGATATCGTGATCCTCTACAACTATCTGGCGGAGATACGTCGTGGCGCGTGGCCGCTGCGTTTCGTCCTGAGCACCGGGCCCCTCTACCACTACCTGATCATGCCGATCGTCGCGCTGACGGGCATGAACTATTTCGGTCTAAAGCTAGCCTCAGTGATCGTCAGCTTGGGCGTGCTGGCCGCGACCTATGGGCTGAGTCGTCGACTGATCAATGATCACTTCGCACTGCTGGCCGTATTCATTGCCGGGGTGTCATCATGGCTGCTGATCTTTAGTCGCCTGGGAAACTCCCAGATTCTGGTACCCCTGCTGACCACATGTGCACTGTGGCTGTTGGTGCGCATGATCCAAAGGGCTCGCCGGCTCGACCTCGTGGCCTGCGCGATCGTTTCGGCGCTGGGCCTGTATGTCTACCCCCAGTCCTGGGTGCTGCCGGCGGTAATCGTGGTAACCCTTGTATGCCTGCGCTGGAGTGGTCACTCCGTCAGATGGGCGGATGTCGGGCGCTTTGTATTGCTGCTCATTCCGCTAAGCCTGCCGTTTGTATGGCTCGTCTCCCAGGACCCCAAGAACGTTGTTTCTGGATACATCGGCGACAAGTTGACAAATTATCATGGTGATTTCGTCGGTGTCGTGTTGGGTAACTTCACTCGTGCGCTGCTTGCGCTGCATGTGCGTGGCGACAGCATCTTCCGCAGCAATCCGCCTGGCCTGCCACATCTCGACCAGATCAGCGGGCTGCTGTTCCTTGTTGGTATCGTATTCTGGCTGGAACGTGGCAGACGCCAGTGGAGTTCAGTGTTGCTCGTGCCATTGGTATTGTTGCAGCTACCCTCCATGCTGGTGTTAGCGGTGCCGGAAGAAGTACCATCGGCATCGCGAAGCCTTGGTGTTGCGCCACTCGTATACATTCTGGTCGCAAGCGGCCTCTGGTGGCTGGTGCAAACCATCTGGGCCCTACAGCGTTTAGCAGCCAAATTGCGCCCGTCAAAGGCCCGCCACGGAGGGCCTCTCACGATCAACGCGGGCGCAATCATTTCGCACATTGCTACAGGCGGGCGCTGGGTCGGGCCGGCGATCGCCGGATTGCTCTTAGGCGCCATCCTGCTCCTCAATACGCATCGCTATTTTCAGATCTATACCAGCGGACTCCCATACCACAATACACCTGTCGGGCAGATCATCGCGACATATGTGGACTTGTTACCGGCCGATACGCAGATCTATCTCATCGGATGCTGCTGGGTGTCATCCATGCCGCAGACCGAAAGTGTGCAATACGCTATGGCACGGCCGCAGAATCTGCACCTGGTTGAACCAAGCCGTTTGAGTTGCGATCAGCTTCGATCTCTGCCACTGCCGGTGGTATTGGTGTGGAGCTTCCACATGACCGTTCCGGCGCCACAGCTTGAGGCCTGCAAACAGTGGCTGCCAGCGCAGTTGTATAGCAGCCGCCAGGGGCTGCCGGTCTTCTTTGCCGCCCCGCTCCAGCGTGACCGGGCGATCGAAGTGCCGGGCGAGCAAAGCCAGCAGTGAGGATGCTGCTGCTCATGCAGATCGCGCCGCCCTTGTTGAGGGATGCCTTTGGCGCGATGGGGCGGGCCGCGGTCATGGACCCCGGCACCGCGGCCGGCAGCGCCGACCCGCGGGTTGGCGGACGGCAAGCGGGTGCTCGCGCCCAGCGCGCCCAGGATGGGCATGGCTGCCAGCACCGCGATCCCTGGCCGCGGTCTCGCCGAGTACCGTCGGGCGCTGGCGGCTGGCGCTGGGCGGCGGGCTGCTCTACGGCCTGGGCCA
>WNFV01003956.1_pt1 | contig 23688 bp, 18 predicted proteins | sample 5400101 | NCBI WGS metagenome assembly WNFV01 (sample SAMN13153361, study PRJNA577476) | soil metagenome | isolation source: 115 cm soil or saprolite under grassland replicate 1 | place: USA:California | collected 2016-06-15 | reverse complement strand
TCGGACTTTTCGCATGAGTACCTGTACTGGGTCGGGTGCGCCGGCAGCTTCGACGACAACAACCGCAAGGTCACCATGGCCGTGGCCAAGCTGCTGCAGCGGGCGGGCGTCGACTTCGCCATCCTCGGGCCGTCCGAGATGTGCACCGGCGACCCGGCCCGCCGCTCGGGCAACGAGTACCTGTTCCAGATGCTCGCCGGCCAGAACGTCGAGGCGCTCAACGGCATGGGGGTCAAGAAGGTCATCACCCAGTGCCCCCACTGCTTCAACACGATGCGCAACGAGTACCCGCAGCTCGGCGGGGACTACGAGGTCGTCCACCACAGCGAGTTCATCGAGTGGCTGATCGACTCGGGCAAGCTCGACCTGTCCCGAGCCAAGCTCGACGAGGACGAGAAGATCGTGTACCACGACTCGTGCTATCTCGGCCGGCACAACGACGTGTACCTGGCGCCCCGGCGGGTCATCGGCTCGATCGGCGGCATCGAGGTGGTCGAGGCGCCCCGCAACGGGACGCGCGGGATGTGCTGTGGCGCCGGCGGGTCGCGGATGTGGATGGAGGAGACCGTGGGCAAGCGGGTCAACGAGGCCCGCTCGCAGGAGCTGGTGGCCACCGGCGCCAACCGCATCGCCACCGCCTGCCCGTTCTGCTACGTCATGATCGACGACGGGGTGAAGGCCCAGGGCAAGGAGGACGACGAGGTCAAGGTGGCCGACATCGCCATGCACCTGGTCGAGGCTCTCGAACGGGGCGAGGCCGAGCGGGTGATGCCGTCGGCCGCGGCCTCGGCGGCGGGCTCGGTGGCGGCCTTGATCCACTCCGACGAACGGCCCGGGCCCACGTAGGCCGGGGTTACGGCTCGCTCGCCGTTCCCTTTCGGAAGTTCTCCCAGTAGCGGCTCGGGGTCGGTCCCCGCTGGCCCTGGTACTTCGAGCCGATCGCCGCCGACCCGTACGGCACGTCGGCGGGCGTGGTCATGCGGAGGAACGAGATCTGGCCGATCTTCATGCCCGGATACAGCGTGATCGGCAGGTTGGCCACGTTCGAGAGCTCGAGGGTCAGATGGCCGTCCCACCCGGCGTCGACGAAGCCCGCCGTGTTCGAGACGAAGACGCCTGAGCCGGCGAGGAAGTTCTCGATCTTGGCGCCGCCCGGCTTGACCTCGAGGTCGAAGATCGGCTCAAGGCGTCCGGTGTCGACGACCTCGACCACCGTGTCCCACGCCAGTCCGCCGTCGACGAGCCGGTCGAGGTTGGCGGCCGCCCGGCTACGCCCTGCGGATCGATACCCGTCTCGGAGCCGGCGGAGCGTGGCCACTCGCACGGCGTCGCGTCCGCAGCGTCGCTCGATGTTGTTGAGATCGGTCGCGTTCCGGAAGCCGGCGAGCTGGGCCGCCCTGACCTGGCTGAGCTCCAACTCGGCCCGAACGTCGACGAGCAGGCGATCCGGGAGCGGCACGCTCATGAGCAGCTTGCGTTCCCGATGCGGGAACACGATCTGGTAGACGGGCGCGCCCGTGCGACTCCGTCGATAGGCGGCGGCACGGAGACCCAGCCGCTGGGCTAGCAGGAGGACGTCGTCGACCAATCCGGGCGAGGTGGACCAGTACGAATCGCGTTGGCTGTCGCGGGAACCGCCGCCGTCCATGAGGCCTTCGAACAGGGCCACCTGGAGTCGCCTGGGCCATCCGAACGCCGCGACCGGCAGTCGCTTGATGTGGGCTCCGCCGCCCGTGCCGAGCCAGCCGAGCAGCGCCGTCAGGATCTGCGATGTGCAGGTGATGGCAGCACCCTTCGATCGGTACACGATCTGGCCAAGGGAGGCCAGCACCGTCTCAGCTCGATCAAGGATCGCATCGTCGGTGTTGGACACCACAACCTGGTTCCGCCGGCGATAGCCCTCGGCGACATACAGGCCGAGCAGCCAGGCAAGCTCGTCGCTAACCGCAATCTTGACCGGCAGCCCTCGCCGAGCACCCCGCCCGCGCAGGATGTCACCGTCATCGAGCCGGTCGATGAGCCCAGGCACTTGCCGGGCGACGGCAATCGGCATCGCCCGCCGCCGGCGGTAGAAGTCGACATGGGCGTATCCGGCCGTCTTGAGCATCTCCCGAACCGCAGGTTCATCCAGAGCGCCTCCCACCGTTGGGCCCTCGACCACCAACCAGCTGTAATCGGACTCGGGGACGAGCATCCGAAGGTCGAGTACGGCGTCGGGCAAAACGGGATCAGGGACGCGCCTGGGGATGGCGACCCGTGAGCCGGGCCCGAGCTGCAGGGTCCGAAGCCTCATGAGCTCGCCATTCCGGTCGAGCGAGAAGAGGTTGTGACCTGCCGTCACGCTCACGCTCCGACCGGATGCGAGCCGGACCTCATAGATGCGGTCGCTCGGACCCTCGTACCAGCCAGTGACCGGGAAGTAGCTGGTCTCGAAGGTCTGAGGGTCGAAGCCCACCACGGAGCCGGGCAGTCGTTTTCTAACGATCTCCTCGATCGGGTGGAGTCGAACTTCGCCGTCGTGGAGGTACAGCACGGGCTCGCCTCCCGGCAAGCTCGAGTGGATCAGAAGGCCGAGTCTGCCAAGACTGGACTTGCCTTCTAGGCGCGCCACGAGGTCGTCGGGCAGCGCTACCCGCTCGAGAGTCGAACCGAGCACGAACTCGCCGGGGTGAAGCATGAACACGCCGTCTGGCTCGATCTCAACCAGCTCCGTGAGCTCTTCAAGATTCTGTTTGACGTCAATGTGACCCATCGTGTGGTTGAGAAAGACCCGGAAGAATCGGTCAAGGTGGAGGTCAACTGAGCTCGGCTGAATGCTGCCGTCGTCCACGGGATCGATGACGATGCGGCCGTTGGACAACTCTTGCCGGATGGTCCGGTCGGACAGGATCACGGCCCGCAAGCTAGTTGGGGGCTATGGCTGGTCCCACCAAGCACCGCTCTGGAGTCAGTCGGCTCAATGGGGCAGTGGCGCCCTCGACCGTTCAAACCCCCTCGGACGGAGTCTGGTTGGACCGGCCGGCCCGGCCTGCTCTTGCTAGCGGCACTTTCCTGGCTATGGCGTGACGGCGCGACATATCCCCTGCTCAACGATGGTTTCCCGGTTCGCGTCGCGTATTACCTAACTGGCGTGCGGCGGGCGGCCAGGGGTGATGGCGATGGCGACCTCGTCGATGACGTGGAAGGGGTGCGAGTGGTTGTAGTTGTCGGCGGTCCCCCATGCGCTGGCCGGGTCAGCGGCGACGTGGTCGACTTCGTCGACGAACATGCAACGCCACCGCCGTCGGGGGTCGGCGGGGAGCGTGCCTGTGCTGGTCTGGCCGCCGGTCTGGTAGGCGAGGAGCATGGGCCTGCCGTTCTTCCAGCCGAGGGCGTGGGGGCAGATGAGCCGTTGGCGGCCGTGGTAGGAGAGGCGGACCGGGCGGCGTTGGCGGAGAGCGGCTTCGAGGGGAGGCCACGCCGCTGGCAGGGTCGGCATGGTGGTCATGGCTGGGCCGGGGCGTAGGCGTCGAGACCGAAGAGGTTGTAGAGGCGTTGTTGGGTGGGGTCGATCTCGGTGAGCATGCGCCGGGCCCGTGGGCGGCCGCGTTCGCCTTGGTAGAGCAGCACGGTTTCTTGGATGTCGGCGAGGGTGTCGAGCAGTTCGCGCACGCTCATGTGCATCCCGTGCCGGTCGGCTTCGCGGACCATGAGGCGGGCCACGGTGAGGGCGAGCACGCAGTAGAAGACGTGGACCCGGATCTTGTGGTCGGTCCAGTGGAACATGGGGGAGAAGGAGACGACCTTGGGGTCTTTCATCTGGCGGAAGTCGCCTTCGACCTCGGACTGGGAGCGGTAGTCGGCGACGATGTCGGCTCTGGGCGGGCGGTCTTTGTCGGTGAACAGGATGCGCTTGCCGAACAGCTCGTCTTCGAGAGCGGCTCGGGCCTGGGGCTTGGTGCGCCAGGTGAGGCGCAGCTGGGCGGGGCTCTCGCCGAGGAGGGTCGTGGAGATGACCCGAGACAGCCATCTGGGTTTGAGGATCACCTCGATCTCGGCTTCGACCTTGTCGCGGGGTTTGCGGGTCTTGCCTCGAGCGAGGCGGGCGGCGAGCGCTGAGAGCTGCCGGCGGGCCTTGGCGAGGGTCTGGTCGAAGCCGCGGGACTGCTTGTCGTGAAGGTTCTGTGAGTGGGTCACGACGATGCGCCGCTCGACACCGAAGACGACGGTTCTGGTCTCGAAGGCGCTGAGGCCAGGGAAGCGCCACTTGTCGACGGGGCGGTAGCGGTTCTTGGGCACGGCGAGCAGGTCGGGGTGGTCAGAGGGCGGGAGCGATCCGACGAAGTGCAGCGGGAAGCCATCGATCAGCTCCTGGTTGTCCGCGGAGTTCTGGCCGGCGTCGTAGACGAGGGTCAGCCGGCCGGCATCTTCGGCCAACGCTGCGAAGCGGGCGACGAGCTCTTGGACGATGTGGGGGAACTGGGTGACGTCGGGACGGTCACCGGCATAGGCCCGGGAGACCAGCGGGATGCCGCCGTCGGTGGAGACCACCAAACCCAATCCGACCAGGCGCAGGTCTCGGCGTTTCTGCTTGGCGTGGCCGCGCTGGGCGATCGGGGCCCGCTCGTTGGCCGAGTCGATGTAGGTGGCGAAGTTGGTCATGTCCAGCACCAGGCCCGACAGGTCCACCTCGAAGGTCTCCACCATCTGGGTGACGATCCGCCGCTCGATCTCGGCCAGCTGCGACTCGCTGATGGCGTCCATGGCGTCCCAGAAGCGCCGATGGTCGAGGGCCGCCGCGGCCAGCTTCACGAACCGGTCGCCGGCCGTCTTGGCCCACCAGTCGGCGAAGGCCCGCTTGGAGCAGGGGTCCACCACCCTGTTCGCGGTGGCCAAGGCGATGTAGGTCCCCACTGAGGTTGTCGCGTCAGCCCGGCGAGGGCCGACGACGTCGTCGACGATCTCGGCGACCTTGAGCCGCTCCAGGATCGCCCACACCCCGGCGAGGTCGCCGAAGGCGAGGTGACGGGTGCGGTCCGGCTCGCCGGGGCCGGTCTCGGACAGGCGGGCGACGATCTCGTCGGCAGGGCCGAGATAGCGCTGCGAGACGATGCGGGGCTTGCCCCCCACCCGGGCCGACTCAACCAGGTAGTAGTAGGTCTTGTTGCCCTGCCGCTTTCCCACGATCGAAGCCATACTTCTAGGTAATACACCATGGCGCTAACAATCGCGAGCACTCTCGTCCTGCAAACGTGCAGGTCAGCGGCCTATTTCGAAGAAATCCTCGGCGGACTGCGCCAAACCGCTACGGGGATAGCCCGGAAACTCCCGCTAGCACGGAGTCGGACGGGCGCACCCGTCCGACCCTGTTCAGCGCAGCTGTCGGGCCCACCGACCTGTGAAGCGGGGTGCTCACAGTTGGGCGCAGACCGCCTTGACCTCGGTGTAGGCCTCCAGGATCTCGTGGCCCATCTCCCGGCCCCATCCGGATTGCTTGTAGCCACCGAAGGGGAGGGCGGCGTCGAAGATGTTGTAGCAGTTGATCCACACCGTCCCGGCCCGGAGCCGCTTGGCCATGAGGTGAGCCTTGGAGATGTCCTTGGTCCACACGCCGGCAGCCAGGCCATAGATGGTGTCGTTGGCGACCTGAGCGACGTCGTCGAGAGACTGGAACGGCTCGACGACCACGACCGGGCCGAAGATCTCCTCCCGGACGATTTTCATATCCGGTCTGGTCTTGGTGATGACCGTCGGCTCGACGAAATATCCCCGATCGCCGATCCGTCCGCCACCTGTCACGACCTCGGCGCCGTCGGCTCGCCCGGAGTCGAGATAGCCCATGACCCGACGCAACTGCTCGTCTGACACCAGCGGGCCCATCTGGGTGTCCTCATCCAGCCCGGTGCCGAGCTTGATGTTCTTGGCGTAGTCGGCCACGCCGTTGACCACCTCGTCGAAGCGCGACTTCTCCACGAGCACCCGGGAACCAGCGCAGCAGCACTGGCCGTGATTGAAGAAGATGGCGTTGGCCGCTCCGGGGATGGCGGTTTCGGGATCAGCGTCCGCGAACACCACTTGGGGGCTCTTGCCGCCGAGCTCGAGGGTGACCTTCTTCAAGTTGCCGGCGGCGGCCTGGACGATGAGCTTGCCGACTTCGGTCGAGCCGGTGAAGGCGACCTTGTCGACGCCCTCGTGGGCCGCCAGCGGCGCCCCCGCGGTCTCGCCGAATCCGGTGACGACGTTGACCACGCCGTCCGGTACGCCCGCTTCCTGGATGAGCCTGGCCAGCAACAGCGCCGACAGCGGCGTCTGCTCCGCCGGCTTCAGCACGATACAGTTGCCGGTTGCCAGGGCCGGAGCCAGCTTCCAGGCCGCCATGAGCAGCGGGAAGTTCCACGGGATGATCTGGCCGACCACCCCGACCGGCTCGCGCAGCGTGTAGGTGTGGTACTCGGCGCCGGGGGTGTAGGGCACCGAGAGGCTGATGGTGTCACCCTCCAGCTTGGTGGCCCAGCCGGCCATGTAGTGGAACATATCCGCCGAAAGCGGCACATCGGCCGCCCGGGCGACCGCCACCGGCTTGCCGTTGTCGAGGCTCTCGATCTGAGCCAGCTCCTCGAGGTGCTCCAGGATGAGGTCGCCGATCCGCCACACAATCCTGCCCCGTTGCGACGGGGTCATCCGGCTCCACGGTCCGCCCTCGAAGGCGGCCCGGGCGGCGCGCACGGCGCGGTCGATATCCTCGGGCCCCCCGGCCGCGACAGTGGCCAACGATTCGCCCGTAGCCGGGTTCGGTGTCTTGAACGTCTCCCCCCACGCCGGGTCGACCCACTGACCGTCGATGAACAGCTGATGGCTGGTCTTGGTGAACTGCTCGACCTCATGGTCGAGGGTGGCAGTGGCCATTGTTACCCCCTATCTCGTCGAAGGGACACAAATCCCCTGTTGGGACGGTAAGCCGAGAGACGTTGCAATCGGGTTGCACCTCCGGTCAGGCTCTTGCCACGCTGCGCCCATCTCCATCGGGCCAGGCCACGCCGTCAAGGAGGAACCGCGCTTGGGCGGCGGCCGCTGCCCGCTGAGGCGAGGTCACCGGCAAGGCCTCGGCGAGCGTCTCCCACGCTTCCGCGTCGTCGGCGGCCCAGCAGGATCCGACCCAGCGACCGATGAGCGACGGGACGTTGGTGGAGAGGACGGCGGCCCGTAGTTGCTGCTCGACACTGACACGTTCGTCCCGCACCGCCGGCGCTTCTGATGCTGGAAGGAGCGGCCCGGCGTAACGCTTGAGGGCAGCGCGCAGCTGCCCCTGAGCGATGGCGGCCCGAACGGACACGAAGTCGGCGTCGACCGGGCACGTCAAGCCGTAGGGTTGCGAGCGCACGATCTCGGATCCGAGCACGCGCCTCAGCCGGTGCATCTCTGCCCGCACCGTCACCGTGTTGCCGTGCTCGCCGTACAGGTAGAGGGCCAAGCGTTCGGCGTTCAGCCCCTCGGGATGCATCACGAGGACGACCAGGATCTCGCTTAGCTTGGGGCGCAGCTCGAGGCAGCGCCCGTGAACCGTGGCTAGCGCCTTGTCGCGTCCAAGCGCGGTCAGCGCCAGCGCCGGCCGGTGCGACCGGTAATCGTCCGCTGCCAACAGCCGCAGCTCACCCATGGCCCAGCACCAGCATCATCGTTTCGGCCACCCGGTCCAGACCCCGCAGATCCCTCACCAGCTCGACCCGGTCGCACCATTCCGCGTAAAGAGGTAGGTCACACCTTCCTAGCCGCCACGAGTAACGCGGTTCGGGCGTCAGCCAGATCACGCTGCGGGCTCGGCGGGCCAACTGTTCGAAGGCGTTCAGGCCGGGATTGTGTTCGTTGCCGCGGCCGTCGCCGAGTATCAACAGTGTCGTCCGGTGGGTGACCACGCTCAGGTGCTCGTCAACAAAGCGTTCGAACGTGCGTCCATAGTCCGAGTTGGCGTCCACGTCCAGCAGGCGGCCGCCGAAGACCAGTTCGAGGGCGTCTTCCAGCGAGTGGTCATGAAACTGCTCGGTCACCTCGACGACGTCGTCAACAAAGATGAAGGTACGGGCTCGCGAAAAGGTGCGCTGCAGGCCGTGGACGAAGTGCAGGGTGAAGCGGGCCGAGTTGCGTACCGAGAGGCTCACATCCGCCAGGACGACGAGGCGCGGCCGGTCCTCTTTCCTTGCCACCGTGACCGGACGGAACGGGATCGCTTCGTACTTCAGATTGCGGCGCATCGTTCTGGTGATGTCCACCCGGCCGCTGGGAGCGACGCCCTTGCGATGGGTCAAGGCGCCGTGCATGCGCCGGGCCAGGCGGCGCAGCGCTTCCTCCATCTGGGCCCGTTCGGCCTCGCTGACCCGTTGGAGCAGCAGGCCGGCACCCTGGTGGTCCAGCTCGTACCGGCGGCGCTGGGCGGCCAACCGCTCGAGCTGTGCCTTGAGGAGTTCTGGCAGCCGGTCGATGACGCCGCCCGTCCGCTGGCGCCGCGCCGCATCGTCGGAAGAGAGGTCGTCCTCCAGCCAGTCCAGCAGCGTTTGCTGCTCAGCCAGAGTGAGCACGGTGTCGAGCCAGGTGCCCGTCGCCGGAGCCAGCTCCTTGACGTGGCCGGCCCCTCGGAGGCGGGACGTCTGTATCTGCACCCGGTTGGCCGCTCGCCCCCCCGCCTCCGAGTCGCCCTTTGAAAGTATCAGGTGCTCGGTCATCGACGCGATATCGATCTTGTCCGCTTGCTGGTGGAGGTTGTACTGGCTCGCCAACTCCCGTGCGTCGAAGTAGTCGCGGATGTCGGCCGGCTTGCCGTGTTCGTGGCCGGACTCCGCCGTTTCGGAGAGCTCTTCGGAAAGGGTCATCCGGTCCGCCAGCCCGTCATCTGCCAGTCCTTCATGACCGTGGTCGTGCGCAGGATGCTCCGTCGGCCCGGCGGGGACCAGATTGAAGTACTGGTCGAAAGCCGTTGCGTAAAGGGGCCAGTCCCTCCGTTCCTTGACCAGGGTGGCTCCGAGCACGCTCTTCAAAGATGCCCGGTCTGCGAAGCCGATCGCGGCGGCGGCGACCAGCGCGTCAATCACCTCGCTCGTCGACACCCGGATGCCGTAGGTCCGCAGGAGGCGGACGAAGCGCTGGATGCCGGCTTCCATGGTGTCGCTCCGCTCAGCGCTGACGGAACGCCGATAGGTCCGGCGTCCCGTAGTAGCCGCGATCAAAACGGCCAGGCCGGTCCTTGTCCCGACGGGCCAACGCTCCCTGTTCGTTCTCGTCGTCTGATGCCGCGTGGTCCTTGCCGTTGGAGTGCTCGGCCGTAGACGGGTCTCGCTCCACTGTGTCGATGTGGGGATGGTCGTGGGCATGCGGGTGGTCGTGCACGTGGTGGTGCTCCCAGCCCTCGAGTGGCACCAAGCTGGGCAACGCCTCGAGAGCTCGCTTGATATCGCGTTCGTACTTGAGAATGACGGAGATCGTGTCGGCCAGCACCCCTGCATCGAGGTCCTCGACACCCAGCACCGCCAGCGTCTGGGCCCAGTCCACGGTCTCAGAGATGCTCGGCGGCTTGCGCAGGTCCAAAGCCCTCAGGCGGCGGACGATGCCCACCAGCGACGTCGTGAGCGCCTCGCTGGCTCCGGTTCCCTTGCTGCGGATGATTTCGACCTCCCGTTCCGTCGAGGGGTAGTCGAGGCCGAGATGGAGGCATCGGCGCTTGAGAGCCGCGGAAAGGTCTCTGGTGTTGTTGGAGGTGATGACCACCCAGGGCCGCTGGCCGGCCCGAAAGGTGCCGATCTCCGGTACCGACACTTGGAACTCGGCCAGCAGCTCCAGCAGGACCGCCTCAAGCGCTTCGTCCGCGCGGTCCACCTCGTCGATCAGCAGCACCACCGGCTCTGGCGACCGGACCGCGGCGAGCAGGGGCCGCTCGGCCAGGAAGTGCTCGGAGAAAAAGATCGCCTCGTGGCTGGAGATCTTCTCTACGGCTGAGGAGAGATCGGTCGCTCCGGCAAGGAGGGCAGCCGTGTGCTCCCGAAGGATCTGCGTGTAGAGAAGCTGCTTTCCGTAGTCCCACTCGTAGAGGGCTTTAGTCTCGTCTTGGCCCTCGTAGCACTGAAGGCGGAGCAGCCGTCGACGGCTGGCGGCGGCCAGGGCCTTGGCCAGCTCCGTCTTCCCGACCCCCGCCGGCCCTTCGATGAGAACCGGCTTGCCGAGGCGGGTCACGAGGAAGACAATCGTGGCCAAGTGCCGGTCGGGTATGTACCCCTGGGCTCTCAGTGCTACAGCCAGCTCGTCCGGGTCGCCGAACACCTCGCTCTCACCGCTCATGCCCACTCCCCTGGGTGGAGAGGAGGCGGCGCCAGTTTCGGTATCCACGCGGCTCTTTCCGCCTCCATTAGAGCAGGTCGTCGAGCGAGCCGTTCAGGCAGTGGTCCACGACGGGACGCACGGTGTCGAACGTGCACTCCTTGGGGTTGCCGGGAGTGCAGGCGTCGCCCAGGACGTGGCGGGTGATTCGGTCCACGTCTTCGGCATCCCCTTTGATCACGTCCGCCTGTTCGTAGAACTTGGTCGGGCCCTGACCGAGCCGGTTTTTTGGATAGCTGGCCTGCTTGACGTCAACAAAGCGCTCCGGGATGCCGACGTCTCGGAGGAGCCGGATAGCCGAGGCCAGTGCTGCCTCGGCCGCCTTGACGCTCGTCATGCCCGAGGTGTCGATCCCCATGGCCCGGGCGATGTCCGCGAAGCGCTCGTAGCAGACGGGCATGTTGAACGCCCACACCCTAGGCAGGGCGATGGCGTTGTTGAGCCCGTGGTGGGTGTCATAGAAGGCGGACACGGCATGGGAAATGGAGTGAACGATCCCGAGGCCCCCGGAGTTGAAGGCCTGGGCGGCGATGTACTGGGCGTACATCATCCCTTCCCGGCCGGGCAGGTCGACCGGGTTCCAGGTCGCCTGACGGAGGTTCTGGACGGTGAGCTGGATGGCTCGGAGGGCGCTGCCGAGCGAGGGCTCGAAGTTGAGGCGGGATACGTAGGGCTCCGAGGCATGGGCCAGCACATCGAAACCACACTGAGCGGTGTAGGCGATCGGGCAGTCGTAGTACAGCGTGGGATCGTCCACGGCGAGGGTCGCCACGCAGGCGTCGTCGAAGGCCACATACTTGTGCGGATTGCTGGGATCGGTCGTCGTGTCGGTTATGACGTACGCCCAGGAGGTCTCCGATCCCGTCCCTGCCGTCGTCGACACGGCGATGTGGGGCGGGTTCTTGGGGTTCTCCGACTTGTTGAAGCCCTCGAACTCGTTCACGCTGCGGCCGTCGTGAGCGACGGAGACTCGCGCCCCCTTGCAAGCGTCGTGGCTTGACCCACCGCCGATGGAAATGAAGCTGTCGCACTTGTCCCGCTGATACATGGCGACCGCGTCCATGACGTTGTAGTCCTTCGGGTTGGACTCGACCTTGTCGTACACAACCGTTTCGAGGCCGTGATACTTGAGCGAACCCACCAGCTTGTCTACCGTGCCCGAACCGCGCAGGCCGGAGGTCATCACCAGTGACCGCTGGAACCCCAGCTTGAGGGCCTCAGGACCGATGATCTCCCAGGCCCCGGGACCCAGAAGCGCCCTCGGGAACGGATGAAACTCTTTAATCGGGAACGGCTTCAGAAGCTCCTCAACCTGCACGGTGCTCCCTCCTTGTCAGTTCAGGTGCAGCCAGGCGCACCGAGCGACCGGCACCTTGGGTCCGGTTCTCCTGCCCGGGCCAGCGGTGCCGAGGGTAAGCCGACCAAGGGGGAGCGACAAGGTCCACGACGCACAACCACCCTTTCTGCAACCCACGACCGTCCACCTGGACAGGTACCAACAGTCCAAGCGGACGGACATGGGATAGACGCTCGCCCGGATCATTGATCGCTTCCGATGAGCGACGCATCATTTGACCATCGCGGTCGGCCTTGGACCGGCCCGGGCCCATAAGAAAGGCGAGGCGCCCATGACGGACCACTTGATCTCCGAGGACGAGTCCGATGGCGGCGAGCCTGTCCAGCGGGACGAGGATGAACTGGTCATCGACGAGTTGCTCGTCGAAGACATTTCCATCGACGGGATGTGCGGGGTCTACTGATCGATGTCCACCGGCTCAGGAGCCTCTTGGGCGGCAAGCAAGAGCCTGACCGCTCAGTTGAAGGACGGCCTGGACGCCCCGATCTGCCTCACGTGGGAGGTGACCTACGGCTGCAACCTCGCCTGCGTGCACTGCCTGTCGTCGTCGGGCCGGCGCGACCCGGCGGAGCTCTCGACTGCTGAGGCGATGGCGGTCGTCGACGAGCTCCATGACCTCCAGGTCTTCTATGTCAATGTCGGAGGCGGCGAACCGACCATTCGCCCCGACTTCTATGACCTGGTGGACTACGCCGTCTCCCGCGGTGTCGGCGTGAAGTTCTCCACCAACGGGACCACCATGACGCCCGAGCGTGCCGGCCGCCTGGCCCGGACGGACTACGTCGATGTGCAGATATCGATAGACGGCGCCGACGCCGCAACCAACGACGCCGTTCGCGGCGAGGGCTCGTATGCGGCGGCCCGGCGGGCCATGGACCACCTTGTAGGGGCCGGCTTTGGACCGTTCAAGATCAGCGTGGTGGTCACCCGCCACAACGTGTCCCAGCTCGACGAGCTCGCCGCCATTGCCGACGGCTACGGCGCCCAGCTCCGGCTGACCCGGCTCCGCCCGTCGGGACGGGGAGCGGATACGTGGCACGAGCTGCACCCCACCGACGGCCAGCAGCGCGAGCTCTACCGGTGGCTGCTCGAGCGACCCAACGTGCTGACCGGTGACTCCTTCTTCCACCTATCGGCGCTCGGCGAGCCCCTGCCGGGGCTGAATCTCTGCGGTGCAGGGCGGGTGGTGTGCCTCATCGATCCCGTCGGCGACGTCTACGCCTGCCCGTTCGTGCTCCACCCTGACTTCCACGCCGGCAGCGTGAGGGCCCCCGGCGGGTTCACGGCGGTCTGGCGCACTTCCGATCTGTTCGTCTCCCTGCGCCGGCCTATGTCCGCAGGTGCGTGTGCCTCGTGTGGTTCATACGATGCCTGCCAGGGGGGTTGCATGGCGGCCAAGTTCTTCACTGGACTGCCGCTCGACGGGCCCGACCCCGAATGCGTGCACGGTCACGGCGCCCAACTGCTTGCCGGCGTCGACGCCCCCAGCACGCCCTCACCCGGCCGCGGCCACTCAGTGCCCGTGGTCCTCACCCGGCGCCGGCTGGCCCGGGCCACCTCCTGAGGAGGTATCGGGATGTGACCTGGAAGTTGCTCGAACCGCTCCCGCTCGGGTCGCGCTCGGCGCGCAATCGCGTCGTCTTCGGTCCCCATGAGACCAATCTGGCCCGTCGCCGAGCCGTCTCCGACCGCCATGTCGCCTACTACTCGCGCAGAGCGGTCGGCGGGACCGGGGTGATCGTGGTCGAGGAGGCGTCGGTCCACCCGAGCGACTGGCCTTATGAGCGGGCGCCGCTGGCCGCCGACTGCGGGCCGGGTTGGGCTGCGATAGCCAGCGCCTGCCATCTCGCCGGCGCCATCGTCCTGGCGGCGCTGGGTCACAGTGGGGGACAGGGCTCGAGCGCGTACAGCCAGGCGCCACTCTGGGCACCGTCGCGCGTCCCCGAAGTCAATAGCCGCGAGACACCGAAATGGATGGAGGCGATGGACATCGCCGCGGTGATCGAGGGCTTTGCCGCCGCCGCCGCGCTCGCGGTGCGGTCGGGGCTGGACGGTGTCGAAATCAATGCCGGTCAGCACAGCCTCGTGCGTCAGTTCCTCTCAGGGCTGACCAACCATCGTGACGACGTGTGGGGCACTGACCGGACGCGCTTTGCCGTCGAGGTGCTGGAGGCCGTGCGGGCGGCGGTGAATGCGGCAGGCGGTGCGATCGTCGGACTGCGGCTGTCGTGCGACGAGCTGGCGCCGTGGGCCGGGATCACGCCCGAAGCGGCCCCCGCCCTGGCGGCCGGCCTGGCCGAGCACGTCGATTACGTGACGGTGGTCAGGGGCTCGATCTACTCGATCTCGGCGACTCGCCCGGACGGCCACGTCGAGCAGGGCTTCAATCTGGCGCTGGCCCGATCGGTCCGCGATGCGCTCCCTCAGCGGGTGGCGGTGATCGCTCAAGGCTCGATCGTGGACGCCGCCATCTCGGAGGCGGCCCTGGCGAGCGGGGGATGTGACGCGGTCGAGATGACCCGGGCCCAGATAGCCGACCCCGACCTGACGGCCCGGCTGCTCGCCGGAGAGGCCGAACGTGTCCGGCCCTGCTTGCTGTGTAACCAGACCTGCCAAGTCCGAGACGTTCGCAACCCGATCGTGACCTGTGTGGTGGAGCCGGCTTCGGGCCACGAATGGGAGGATCCGCCCTTGGAAGGTCGGGTCCCCTCGCCGCTGGATGTGCTGGTGGTCGGCGGTGGTGTGGCCGGCCTGGAGTGCGCCCGGGTGGCGGCCCTACGCGGCCACCTGGTCACGCTGGCCGAGCGGTCAGCCACCCTCGGCGGCTCGGTCCTCACCGCCGCTCGTGGCTCGGGCCGGGCCCGGTTGGCTGCGATCGTCGTGTGGCTGGAGGCCGAGTGCACCCGCATGGGCGTCAAGGTGGAGCTGGAGCGAGACGTCACGCCCGACGAGGTAGCCGGTTACGACGGCCCGGTTGTGCTGTGTACCGGTGGTCGCTCCGGCACCCGCTCATATGAGGTCGATGGCGGTCTGGTGCTCACGGCGGCCGAAGTGCTGGATGACGCCCCGCGGCCCTCGGGGCCCGTGGTTGTGTGGGACCCGATCGGCGGGCCAATCGGTATCTCGGTAGCTGAGCGGCTGCGGGCTGACGGTGCGGACGTGACGCTGGTGACGCCCGACCTGATCGCCGGAAACGAGCTGTCCCGTTCGGGCGATCTCGCCCCCGCCAATGTGCGCCTCCAGAGCTCGGGGATCAGGATCGAGCAGCGGTCGATCGTGCGCCGGGTGAGCCGCGAGGGTGTGGAAGTGGAGGACCGCTTCACTGGCGCGCGCCGCACGGACCAAGCCGCGGTGGTCGTCGATGCCGGTCACCGGCTCCCGGATGACGCGTTGTGGCGGGCTACGGGTGAGCGGCTCCCTCGGGCGGGGGACGCGGTTGCCCCTCGCTCGATTCACGAGGCGATCCTGGAAGGCCGTCGCCGGGCCTTGGAGCTGGAAGGGAGCCTGGCGTGACCGCCGGATCCCGGTACCGGTTCTTGTTCACCCCCCTGCGGGTGGGACCGGTCGTTCTACCCAACCGGATTGTGTTCGCGGCCCATTTGACCAACTACGCCGAGGACGGGCTACCGAGCGAGCAGCATGTCTCCTACTACGAAGCCAGGGCCCGGGGCGGGACAGGTCTGATCATCACCGAGGAGCACTCGACCCATCCGACCGATTGGCCCTACGAGAAGCTGATCCACGGTTTCCACCCGCAGGTGATCCCGGGGCAGCGGCGGATCACCGAGGCAGCGCATCGGCACGACACCCGGATCTTCGCCCAGATCAACCACAACGGGGGCCAGGCATCGTCGATGTTCAGCCGGCTGCCGGTGTGGGCGCCATCGCCGGTGGCCGATCCGCTGTTTCGAGAGGTGCCCAAGGAGGTAGAGCGCCGCGAAATCGCGGAGATCGTGGCCGGCTACGCGCTCGTGGCCGGCCACTGCAGGACGGGTGGGTTCGACGGAATCGAACTGCAGTGTTCCCACTCGTCGATCGTCCGGGGCTTCCTTTCCCCAGCCACCAACCTTCGCCGCGACGACTACGGCGGTCCGCTCGAAAACCGGGCTCGCATTCTCCTCGAGATCATTGCCGCGGTGCGAGAGGCTATCGGCCGCGACCTTGCGCTAGGGGTCCGGTTGTGCGGCGACGAGCTCATCGAGCACGGCACGACCATCCAGGACGCGGTGGAGGTGGCCCGCATGGTCGAGGCGCAGGGGCTGACCGACTACGTCAACACCTCGATCGGGGTGGCCACCGCGACACTGTTCATGATCGAGGCGTCGATGCAGGTGCCGCCGGGTTACGCCCTCTATATCCCCTCGGCGATCCGCAAGGCCGTAGAACTTCCGGTCATCGGGGTGGGCCGCTTCAAAGATCCCGTCCAGGCCGACCGGGCCCTCGCCCAGGGCCACTGCGACCTCGTCGGGGTGGTGCGAGGCCAGATCGCCGATCCCGACTTCGCGGCCAAGGCCCGCGCCGGACTGGTCGAGGACATCCGCCTGTGCCTGTCCTGCAACCAGGAGTGTGTCGGCCGCATGGGGCTCAACCGCTGGCTTGGCTGCATCGAAAACCCCCGGACCGGGCACGAGGCCGACGCGGTAGCCAGTGCGGTCCTCCCGCGGGGGGAACGGAAGCGTGTGGTGGTCATCGGCGCCGGACCGGCCGGACTGCAAGCGGCGATCAGCACTGCCGAGCGAGGCCACCGGGTCGTCGTCCTCGAGCGCGAGGAGCAGCCGGGGGGCCAGGCCCGACTGGCCGCCGCCGTGCCCAGCCGCTCGGAGTTCGGCGATCTCGTCCGCAACCAGATGCACGCAGTGAGCGGGCTAGGCGTGGAGGTCCGCTTCGGTGTGGACGCCGACGTTGACGTGGTGCTCGCCGAGCGGCCGGATGCGGTGGTGGTCGCTACCGGCGCCGAGCCGGCCCGCCCCTATTGGGCGCCCACCGACGCCGGGTGCATCGTGGACTGCCGGCAGGTGATAGACGGCACCGTGTCACCTGAAGGGAGCGTCGTGGTCATCGACGAACTCGGCTTCCACCATGCCACTTCGGTAGCTGAACTTCTGGCCGACCGCGGGTGCGAGGTGACCGTGATAACCAACGGCATGGTCGTCGGCCAGGATCTCGGCGTCACCCTGGACCTCGAGCACTGGAACATCAAAGCCGCGGCGAAGGGTATTGCTCAGCGGGTCGATCTCGTCCCCATGGGATGGGAGGCAAACGGGAGGGGCGGGGTGCTCACGTTCCTTCACCACCCGACCGGCACCAACGAGGAGGTGGCTTGCGACTGGGTGGTGCTGGCGGTGCCGGCCAAGCCGGTCGAGGGGCTGTACTTCGAGTTGGTCGCCGCAGGCGTGAAGGCCTACCGCGTGGGTGATTGCGTGGCGCCGCGGCGAGCCCATGCCGCGGTGATCGAGGGCGAACGCGTCGGGGCGTCGCTGTGAACCGGTCTCCGATGGTTGCAGTCGTGCCCGTGCGCGAAGGGGTGTTGCCGCTGGGGGCCGACGAGGCGGTCGCCGAGGCGGGCGGCGCGGCAGTGGTGGCCGGCTCCAAGGCCGAGGCCGCGGCGGCCGACCTGCGAGCCGGCACGACCGTCTTTGCCGCCGAAATGGGGGACTTCGCTCCCGGTGCCTGGGCCGCCGCTCTGGCCCCCCACCTGGCCGGTTACCCGGTGGTCATCCTGGCCGGGTCCGCTGACGGCCGGGATCTGGCCCCTCGCCTCGCCCACATCCTGCATCGGTCGCTGCTCACGGGGGCGATCGCGGTAGGGCCCGACCGGGTGACCGTCGTTCGCTGGGCCGGGCTGGTCGCGGAAGAGCATGTGGTGGGCGGCCCGATTGTGGCCACCCTGGTCCCCGGGGTGAGAGGCTTCGATCCGGCCGGCTCACCAGCAAGGATTGAGTGTCTTGACGTGACTGTCCCCTCGACCGCTGGCGACGCTGAGGTCCTCGAAGTGCTCGGCCCTGACCCGGCCACCGTCGATCTGGCCGAAGCGGAACGCGTCGTTGCCGGGGGGGCCGGGTTGGGCGGACCCGAACCGTTCGATCTGCTGCGGCGGGTGGGCATCGCGCTCGGCGCTTCCTGCGGAGCTAGTCGAGTGGCGGCCGATGCTGGATGGATCCCCCAGGACCGCTTCATCGGCACCACCGGCGTCACCATCAACCCCCGTCTGTACATCGCCTTCGGGATCTCCGGGGCGGTCCAGCACGTCACCGGCCTCGGCCAGCCCGACCACATTGTGGCCGTGAACCTCGACGGCAGCGCCCCGATGATGGGGATAGCCGATCTGGCGATCGTCACCGATGCCCCTGCTCTCCTGCGACACTTGGCCGACCGACTGGGGGTGGAGCAATGAATTTCGATGCCGTCGTGGTGGGCGCCGGCCCGGCCGGCTCGGCGGCCGCGCTCGTCCTCGCCCAAGCCGGCAAACGCGTGGCCCTGATCGAACGGGGTCCCTTTCCGGGCTCCAAGAACATGTACGGCGGGGTCGTCTACGGGCGCGTTCTCGACACGATCATCCCCGAATGGTGGACAGAGATCCCAGCGCAGCGGTGGGTGACCCGCCGGGCCACCATGGTGCTGTCCGAAGCGCGGAGCCTGACCATCGACTACCGGACCGACAAGTGGGGAAAGCCGCCTTACAACGGCTGCACGACCTACCGGCCCGACTTCGATGACTGGCTGGCGAACAAGGCCGAGGCGGCCGGAGCCGTCCTGGTCTGTTCGACGACCGTGACAGGTCTGCTCCGAGACCGGCGGGGCGCCGTGCACGGGGTGCGCACCGACCGCCCCGGCGGGGACATCGAAGCCCCCGTCGTCATTGCCTGCGACGGAGTCAACTCTTTGCTGGCCAAAGAAGCCGGGCTCTACCAGCACCGAAACTCCGACCACTTCACCCTCGGGCTCGCGCTACCCCGTGACGAGATCGACAGACGCTTCGGACTAACGGGCGACGAGGGCGCCGACTTCGAGATTCTCGGCTGCACCGGGGACGTGCCCGGTGGCGGGTTCGTCTACACCAACACCGACACCGTGGCCGTCGGCGTCGTGCTGCAGCTCTCCGGCCTGGCCCGATCCGGGCGACGGCCCGAGCAGTTCATCGCCGACCTGAAAGCCCACCCGGCCATTCACCAGTTCGTGGCCGGCGGCGACCTGAAGGAGTATTCGGCTCACATGATCCCTGAGGGCGGCTACGACTCCGTGCCGGAGTTGGTGACCGATGGGATGCTCGTCACCGGGGACGCGGCCGCCTTCTGCTTGGCCGCCGGAATCTGGCTTGAAGGAGTCAACTACGCCATCGGGTCTGGACTGGCGGCCGGGGAGTCAGCCCTGGAGGCGCTAGCCGCCGGCGACACCAGCGCTCAGGGCTTGGCCGGCTACCGCCGCCGTCTCGAGTCGAACTTCGTGCTCCAGGACCACAAGAAGCTGCGCCAAGCCCCGCATTTCGTGCTTTCCGAACGGGTCCAGCAGCACTACCCTCGCCTGGCCTGCGACGCCGTCGAACTCCTCTTCACCGTCGAAAACCCCAAGCGCAAACGAGGCGGTATTCGGGCCGGGCTCTATGCCCTGCGGGATAGCGACCTGCGCATCCGCGACCTGCTCCGTGACGGTTGGACCGCAGTGCGGACGTTCGGGTAGGCACCATGATCAAGCTCACTTCGTACCCCAAGTTCGCCTTCGAGGACCGTATGGCGACGGTCGAGTTCCGGGTGGGCCAACACCCGCATATTGCCATCGACGGCGACACCTGCCGGGGCTGCACAACCAAGGCCTGTGTGACGGCGTGCCCGGCCAACCTGTTCGTCCCTACCGCTGCCGGAGGCATTCTGTTCAACTACGAGGAGTGCTTCGAGTGTGGTGCCTGCTACACGGTTTGCAACCAGGAGGGCGCCATCACTTGGCACTACCCCGAAGGCGGTCATGGCGTCGTCTTCCGGAGGTCGTGACCGGTGATCGCCGCTTGCCTGAAGCTGATCGACCGGCGTCCCGAGGTCGTCCCCCTGACCGCGGACGTCCACCTCAATGCCCGCACCTCCGGCCCCTCCGCGGCCGACCTGGCTGCGCTTGAGTGGGCGCTCCGCCTCGGCGAAGCAACCCGGACTGAGGTGCTTGCTGTGACGGCCGGACCCCCCGCGGCCGACGCCATGCTGCGAGAGGCGCTGGCGACCGGGGCCACCCGTGCCATCCGGGTCGATCTCGCCACCCGCGCGCCCAGCGAATCTATGGCAGCCCGAATCGCGAGGGCCCTTCCCGCTACGGTCGACATCGTGGTGTGTGGTGACGGAAGTCTCGACCGGGGCAGTGGCGCCGTGCCGGCCTTTCTCGCCGCCCACCGTGGAGCGGCTCAGGCTCTCGGTCTCGTCAACCTCACCATCGCCGGGCCGACGCTCATAGCCGAGCGGCGACTCGACGGCGGCCGCCGAGAACGCTTGCGAGTGGTGCCTCCCGCCGTCCTCTCCTTCGAGGGGGCCAGCGCCAGGCTCCGGCGGGCATCCGTCGACGGTGCCGTCCACGCCCGCGAGGCTGCCATCACCGTGTTCAGCGGTCCGTCGTCGTCGCCTCAACGGCAGCCAGCGCGCACCGGGCCATACCGTCCCCGGCCGCGCGTCCTCCCATCGCCTGCCGACCCCGACCCCCGTCAGCGCATCCTCAGCCTCACCGGCGCGCTCGCTCGCCACGACCCGCCCCAGCGCCTGGTTCTCGACCCCGCCACCGCGGCCGAGCGCCTCCTCGACCAGCTCCGACGGTGGGGTTACCTCGACTGATGGCTCGAGTTAATGGTCGACGTGGCGGCCCGAAGGCCGTCGAGGAGCCGGGCGGTCTCGGTGTCGTCGCCGACGACGACACCGAGACGACTGTCATGGCGGCCAGAAGCTCCCACCTGACTAGCCGAAGATTGTCCGATTGGACGGGCGGTCACTCCTCCGGCCGGACAGAAGTCGGACGGACAGGCTTTCGGATCATTGACCGCCCCCGCTGGAGGGCGCATTGTCTAAATCGGTTCGCATGGCATTCGAAGGGAAACACATCATGACAACAGCCACCGAAGATGGGGTGAGGGCAACAGAAGACAACAAGAGGGGCGCGGGCGTCGGCGGAGACGAGACCGTCGGGGTCACGCCTGCTACCACGACGACACCGTTTCATCGCGGCGCCCCGGCGACAGTCGGCGTGCCGACGTTCATCGTGGGCTCGGTCGCCCTCGGGCTGCATCTCATCAACTACGTGCCGTCCGCCGGGACTTCGATAGCCATCATCTTCGCCGCCACAGGCGTCGGGCAGCTGCTGGCGTGCCTGTGGGGCATCGGTCTCGGGGAATCCGTCGTGGCGAGTATTTTCGGGATCTTCACCGGCTTCTGGCTGTGCTACGCGGTTCTGGTCCTTGGACTCGCCCACAATTGGTTCGGAATCACCAAGTCTGACGTCACCCACACTGTTGCGCTCTTCTTGATCTCATGGATCGTCGTGGTGGGTTTGCTCCTCCTTCGGGACGCTCCGTCTGCCCCTCGCCTTCAGCGGCATCTTCATCCTCATCGACGTGGCCCTGGTGCTGGACCTCATCGCTACTATCACCAACTCGCTGGCGACGCAGAAGGCGGCCGGTGTCGCGGTGTTCGCCTTCGCCGCAATCGGTGCGCTGGTCTACCTCGACGCCATGTCGCAAGCCTCAGGCGGCCCACCGATCAAGCCAAGTTGGGGCGACCAGTCCATCCTCGGCCGGTGACGAGGGTGAAGTCGAAGGGGAGGGGACCGATGAGATGTCGGCTCGATCAAGCGAAGGCTGTTGCGTCGTAAGCCGAGTGCGCCACCCCTCGACTGGCTCGTTTGTGTCTACGTCGGTAATCCCCTTGTCTTCCACGCGCCGGCCAACGTCTACTTCCTCATGTTATGAAACGGCTTGCGAATGACCACGACTAGTCCCCTGACCGATCACCCAAAGCTGACGAGCTGGGTTCGGGAGGTGGCCGCCCTGACTCGGGCGGATCGGGTCGAGTGGTGTGACGGTTCGGCTGAGGAATATGACGCACTGTGCCGGTTGCTGGTGGCCAACGGCACCTTCACCAGGCTGTCGGAGGCCAAGCGGCCCAACAGCTTCTGGGCTGCTTCGGATCCGGGCGACGTGGCCCGGGTCGAACACCGCACCTTTGTCTGCCCGCGTCATGAGATTGACGCCGGCCCCACCAACAACTGGCGGGACCCGGTGGAGATGAGGAACATCTTGACGGGGTTGTTCGGGGGTTCGATGAGGGGGCGGACCATGTACGTGGTGCCGTTTTCGATGGGCCCGCTCGGGTCCCGCCACGCTCACCTCGGGGTCGAGTTGACCGACTCGGCGTACGTGGCGGTCAACATGAGGATCATGACCCGGATGGGTCGCAGCGCCCTCGAGGTCCTCGGTGACGACGGGGAGTTCGTGCCATGCCTGCATTCGGTGGGCGCCCCGCTGGAGCCTGGTCAGGCTGACTTGGCGTGGCCGTGCGACTCCGACCGCAAGTACATCGTGCATTTCCCCGAGACCCGCGAGATCTGGTCTTACGGTTCTGGTTATGGCGGCAACGCGCTGCTGGGCAAGAAGTGTTTCGCTTTGCGTATCGCCTCGGTCATGGCCCGGGACGACGGCTGGTTGGCTGAGCACATGATGATCCTCAAGTTGACCTCACCCGACGGTGAGACCCGCTACCTGGCCGGGGCGTTCCCCTCGGCGTGCGGGAAGACCAACCTGGCCATGGTCATCCCCACCCTGGCCGGGTGGAAGGCCGAGACCGTCGGCGACGATATCTGCTGGATGCGCTTCGGTGCCGACGGACGACTGTGGGCCATCAACCCCGAGGCCGGCTTTTTCGGGGTGGCGCCGGGGACCAACAACACCACCAACCTCAACGCCATGTTGACCCTGGCCGGCAACTGCGTGTTCACCAACACCGCCCTCACCGACGACGGGGACGTGTGGTGGGAGGGCATGACTGACAAGCCGCCAGCCCACCTGACCGACTCGAAACGCGAGGACTGGACCCCGGCCTCGGGGAGGCCGGCCGCCAATCCCAACGCCCGCTTCACCGCCCCGGCCCGCCAGGACCCGGCCATCGCGGCCGAGTTCGACGACCCCCAAGGGGTGCCCATCTCGGCCATCTTGTTCGGCGGGCGCCGCTCGGGCGTGGTCCCGTTGATCACCGAGGCGTTCGACTGGCGCCACGGCGTGTTCCTCGGTTCGATCATGGCGTCCGAAACGACGGCGGCCGCGGCCGGCGCGGTCGGCAAGCTGCGGCGGGACCCCTTCGCCATGCTGCCGTTCTGCGGCTACAACATGGGCGACTACTTCGCCCACTGGCTGGAGGTGGGCCAGGCGGCCGACGCCGACAAGCTACCCAAGCTGTTCTACGTGAACTGGTTCCGCAAAGACGCTGACGGCAACTTCCTCTGGCCCGGGTACGGCGACAACAGCCGAGTCCTGCAGTGGATCTTCCAGCGCTGCCGGGGGACCGGCCAGGCGGTGGAGACACCCATCGGCTACCTGCCGGCGCCGGGCGCCATCGACACCGAAGGCCTCCAGCTGAATGACGGCGCCATGACCACGCTGCTGACCGTCGACGCCGACGAGTGGCGGGCCGAGCTACCCCTCATCGCCGAGCACTACCGGTCCCTGGGCGAGCGAGTCCCGAGCGAGCTGATCGGCGAGCTCACCGCCCTCGAGAAGCGGTTCGTGCAGGAGTACGGCGCCGGGCCGGCCCCGCCGCGGGTCTGACCATGCCCGGATCGTTTGGTGGACAACGGACGTTCGCACGGCCACAATGAGGCCATGGAAGTCACCCAGAACGACGCCCTCAGCTCTCTTTCCGCACTTCTCGCGAGGGATATCGCGCGGTCGCATGAGGGATGGGGCTAGTCAGCTGGTGTAGGCGGATGCGGGGACGCCGAGCAGCTCAAGGACCTGGAGTTGCAATGGGCTCAGC
>WNFV01009549.1_pt1 | contig 23696 bp, 20 predicted proteins | sample 5400101 | NCBI WGS metagenome assembly WNFV01 (sample SAMN13153361, study PRJNA577476) | soil metagenome | isolation source: 115 cm soil or saprolite under grassland replicate 1 | place: USA:California | collected 2016-06-15 | reverse complement strand
GTCAGAAGCGGCTCGAGCGGCCGGAGCAGGAAGAGGTTTCGACCGTTGCTCATCTCCCACACGCCGGCAGTCGGGCCGGCCGTGACGAGCCAGCGGTTGTCGGCGCTGAACGACGCGCCGTTCACGTCCGCGGCTTGTGCCAGCGGGGGAAACAGCTGCTTGCCGCTTGAGGCAAGCCAGACGCGCGAGTCGTTGTCGGAGCTCGTCGTCACGACCAGGCGACTGTCCGGGCTGAACGATGCCGACGTGATCAGCCGTCCGTGGTGACCGCGGAGCACGGGTCCGGGCGCCCCCGTGGCCGTGTCCCAGATTCGCGCCGTCTTGTCCAGGCTCGCGGTGACGAGCCTGCGTCCGTCCGGACTGAAGGACGCCGCGACGATTTTCCGGTCGTGACCGGCAAGCTTGTGGAGGAGCGTCCCGTCGTCGACCCGCCACAGGCGAGCGACTTTGTCGGCGCCGGCGGTGACGAGCATTTTGCTGTCCGGGCTGAAGGCGACGACCGCGATCGGACGCTGCGTAGCCAATGTCCAGCGCGGGCGACCGGTCGCGAGCTCCCACAGGCGGACCACGCCGTCCGCGTCCGCGGTCGCTACGACGCGTCCGTCGGGACTGAGATCCGCGGCGGCGACCGAAGCCCGGTGACGGAAGGTGCCAACCGGATTCCAGTCCGATGTCCGCCATACACGCACGATCCCGGCTGCGCTCGAGCCAAGGAGAAGGGAACCGTCGCGGCTGAAGACGACCCGCGTCGCGGGTGCACCGATCGCAAACCTCTTGACCAACCCACCCGCGAAACGCCAGATCCGGACACCGCCCTCTTTACCCGCGCTCGCGAAGATCCCGCCGTCGGGACTGAACGCGAGCGAGGTGATCGTGCCCCGATGACGGCCGACCAACGCGAGCGGTGGGTCCGGCAACGGATCCCAGAGTCGTGCGGTGCCATCGAGGCTGGCCGACACGATCGTCATACCGTCAGGGCTGAACACCGCGTCGGACACGTCGTCCTGATGCCCGATCAGCGTGGCCAGGATGGTTCCCGACTTAGCTTTGAAGACCGAGCCCCGACCGTCGGCGCTTGCGGTTACGACGGTGCGGCCAACCGGACTGAAATGCGCACGCAAGACGCTGTTCTTGTGGTTGCTGAGAGGGGTTATCAGATCGCCGGTATTGGCGTCCCAGACGCGCCCGGTCTGATCCGTGCTCGCGGTCACGATCCGGTTACCGCTGGGGCTGAACTCGGCGTCGAGAATCGCACCGGTGTGGCCCGACAGCTCGAGGTACAGCGTGCCGGTTCGCGCGTGCCAGACTCGCGCAACCCCGCCGATGCCTCCCGTGACGACGCGATCGCCCGAAGGGGCGAAGTGCGCAGTCGTCACGGGATCCGGCTGGACGAGTCCCGACATGAGCCGGCCGCTCCGAACGTCGAAGACACGCGCGACTCGATCGCGCGCAGCAGCGTCGAGCACTGTGACGAGCAACTCTCCGTCGCCGCTGAACGACGCAGACGCAACCGCATGTGGATGTTTCAGCCGGTGCAGAAGGCGGCCGGTCCGGATGTCCCAGATCCGCGCGCTTCCGTCGGCGCTCGTGGTCGCAATCACGCTGCCGTCCGGCGAGAAGGTCGCGCTCGTGACCGGGCCGGAGTGCTCCAGCGCGCGTAGTCGCATGCCCGTCTTCGCGTTCCAGATCCGTGCGCTGCCGTCGCTGCCGGCCGTCACGATCAGGGAGCCGTCGGGGCTGAAGGACGCTATTGCGAGCGGCGCGCCGTGGTGAAGCGAGTGGACCAGTCGGCCGGTGTCCGTGCGGAAGAGACGTGCCTCGCCTCCTCCGTCTGCTGTGATCACCAGCTTCCCGTCGGGACTGAACCCGGCCTCGGCGACGGGTCCAGCGCCCGGCAGAACGGCCTGCACGCGCAAGGCGCGGAGGATTGTCCTCAGCACGTCCTCGGTGTCGCGAGACTGCTCGAGGCCGTTCGCCTGCAGCACCAGGCGAAGGCTTCGCTCTGGATCGACGGGCAGCTGCAAGCTCGCCAGCGCGGCGAGCTCACGCGCACGTGCGTGTCGCGCCTCGCTCCGGGCGTTGCTCCGCTGCGTCAGTGCGTATACCGAGATCACCGCGAGGATCGCGAGTGCGACCCCGGCCGCGATCGCGAACGCCAGGGTGCGCCGGTGCCGCTGCTCGGCGGCTTCGCGCTCGGTTTCGAGCCGACGGTCCGCCTCGTGCCGTGTCCGCCACGCGAGCACGGCATCGGCGAGCACGTCATGGAAGATCTCGTACCGCGGGCCGCCGGCACCGTCCCCGCCGACGCGGACGATTCGCTGGTCGGCCAGGCGGCCGAGCACCCGTCCGGCACCCGCCTCGTCCACGCCCGCATAGCCCGCGAGATCCCCGACGTGGTGCGAGATCTTCGTCCCGGACGGTGTGACGAGATGGTTGTACATCGCCGCCGCGGCGTCCTTCTCGTTCGGCGACAGCTCGGACATCGCCCGCTCGAGGTGGTCTTGAACCACTCGCGCGGCACCGCCGAGCTCGCGCAACGTGTCGAGACGCAAGCGACGGCTGCCCCGGCTGGTCTCCACATTCCACAGGCGCTCGAGCACGAGTTGCAGGTACGGCGCCTCGATTCGCCCCTCGTCCACCTCGTCCTCGACACCCCCGCGCCCGGAGCGGCCGAGATCGACGCGGCCGGCAGCCACCTCGCTGAGAACTGCGTCGACGAGCTCCGGCTCGATTTCCACCTGGCGATCTGGCCGAAGAGTGTTCGCGAACAGATTCGGAATCCGCCCTTTGAAAGCGTCGAGCTGGGCGAGCGAGTCCTCGCGTATGCCGAGAAGGAAGTTTGCGCGCAGGCCGCGCCGCCGGAGCGCCTCAGGCAAGTCCTCCATCAGCGTGCCCGCCCCGCTCTCACCCTCGTGGTAGAGGAAGTACTCCTCGAACTGATCGAGCACGAGGTAGATGTTGCTGTCGAGTCGCGCCGCCAAGGCTCCGAGCGCATCCGCGAGCGAGCCGGTCCGCCGGAGGGACTCGAGCGGAGGATCGGTGACCGGTAGCGCCGCCTCGGTCGCGTCGAGCAGGGAGGCGACGGGATCGCTTCCCCAGGACGAGGCCACTACCACGATGGCTTCGGGCTCCTGTCGAAGTCGCTGTGCGAGACCCGCGCGGAGCAGCGACGTCTTGCCGACGCCGCTGGGACCGTAGAGCACCGTGAGGCGGTTCGCCATGAGGTTCGCGACGATCACTTCGAGCTCGCGCTCCCGGCCGAAGAAGAGCAGCGCATCGAGTGCCGAGTCTTCGAACGGTGCGAGGCCCTTGAAGGGCGTGGGCGGCGCGGAAACCTGCAGCCGGCTCATGTTTGAGCCTCCGGGAGGTCGAGCCCTGCGTACTGCGCCAATGTCGCAACGCACCGCTCGAGCGGGACCTCGAGCACGTCGACATCGCGTCGACGCCAGAATTCCCGCTCGAGGGGCTTGGCCTCCGGCTGGACCGCCCAGGAGCGGTAACTGAGCGGCTGATCCCCCCACAGCCGGTTCAGGAGCAGACGCAGGTTCCAGTCGGCCATTCGGTAACCGAGGAACAAGAAGTGGCTGCGCCGGAGCTTCGCGGCGAGCGCGACCGGGACGACGCTGGCCACCTCTGACTGCGCTAGGTACTCGATGTAGTCGTCTTCGGTGACGACGAAGCTCTCCCAAGCGCTCTCGAGCCGTGGGTCGACTTGCCCGTGGAGCTTCAGGATGATCGTGCGCTGCTCGAGCGAGAGCTCCGTTGCGTATTCGTTCGGAACTTCGATCAGCGTTCCGCTCCCGTCGGGACGAACGTGGCAGAATTTGCCGCGGTTCCTTCCGGCGGCGAGGTAGGCGACGACGTCGAACTCCTCGCCGGCCTCCAGGAAGGCGCGCTCGAGCGCCAGGTCGTAGCTCGTCGAGACGATCAGCTGATGCGGGACGTTACGCTCGCGCAGCAGAGGTGGCAGAGCGGCAAGGAAGCGGTGCACTTGCGTCGGCGGAAGGTCCTGCCGTGACAGCAGGGCGTGCATCTCGTCGTACAACGGACCTGAGCCCTTCATCATCGCCACGTATTGCGCGACGCGAGGCAGCGCCGCTCCGTCCGACACCGGGTACTCGAACCGTTCGACGAGATGGGCTGCGAGCTCGGCAACGTCCGTGCCCAGCACCGGCACAAGCCGCCCGCCGAGCATGGCCGCGGCGAGATCCTTAAAGCGGTCTTGGGCGACGGGCGCCGCGCCTCCGAGGTCCAGCTCCGCATCCTGCCGAAGGATCGCGCCGTGCAGCTGTTGGAGGCTTCGGCTCGGATCGATCCCGAGCTCGTCCACGAGCACGCGGCGCGCATCGTGGTACACCTGAAGAGCCTCGGCCTGACGGCCCGATCGATAGAGCGCGAGCATCAACTGACGGCGAAGACCCTCGCGGAGTGGGTGCTCCTCGACAAGTGATTCGAGCTCGCCGACGAGCTCGGCGTGCGCTCCGACCGCGAGCTCGGCCTCGATCCGCTCCTCGATCGCTGCAAGGTGTAGCTCCTCGAGCCGCCCGATCTCCGGCTGCGCAAAGGCCTCAAGGGCGAAATCGGCGAGCGGTGGTCCCTGCCAGAGCGTCAGCGCCTGGCGGAGCTTCGCCGCGCGTTCCTGCACCGGCGACCGCTTGGCCGCGTCGACGAGCATCCTGAAGCGCTCGAGATCCAGCTGCTCCGGCGCGATGCGGAGCAGGTAACCGGGCGGCCGCGTCACGAGGATGTCTGCCCCGAGCGCCTTCCGTAAGTGCGAAACGAAGTTCTGCAGCGACGTCGGCGCCGTCTTTGGCGGGCGCTCACCCCAGAGCGCGTCGACGATGCGATCGATCGAGACGACGCGACCAGCGTCGAGGAGCAGGAGCGCGAGCAGCGCGCGCTGCTTCTGGCCGCCGAGGGCAATCGGCCGTCCGTCATCGAGGACCTCGAGCGGACCGAGGATCCGGAACTCGAGCACGTGCCGTTTCTAGCACCTTCTAACCCGCCGCAAAGCACCCATAGCTACTTGAGCCGGACCGGGTTTCGCGGGGACCTCGCTGTGCCCCGGCTTTGGTGGAGTCGCGTTTCTCGATTTCAGGCGGCCGCTCTCATGGTGTTGATCTTCTTCAATTCAAACTCGATTGGCGTCAGCATGCCGAGACTGGAGTGGCGTCGGCGGCGGTTGTGGAAGACCTCGATGTACTCGAAGATCGCGTTCGCGAGCTCCACCCGCGTCTTCCACCGGCGGGTGTCGAGCAGCTCGACCTGCATGCGCGACCAGAACGCTTCGATCATCGCGTTGTCGTAGCAGTCGCCGATCGAACCCATCGACGGTACGAGCCCGGACTCTCGCGCTCGCTCGGTGAACGCCCACGAAGTGAATTGCGTCCCGTGGTCGGAATGGATCACCGTCTCGCCGCGAGCTGCTTCACGCTGCTCGATCGCCATTCCGAGCGCGTTCGAGGTCAGTGCCGCCGTCGGGTTGTGGCTGATCGACCAACCGACCACACGACGGCTGAACGCGTCGAGCACAACGGCGCAGTAGACCTTTCCCTCACGGGTCGGATGCTCGGTGATGTCGGTGACCCACAACTGGTTCGGCCGCTCGCGGACGAACATCCGGTCGACGAGATCATCCGCTGTTGCGAGGCTCGGGATTCCGTAGCGCTTGCGGGCGCCGTTGCGGCCGGCGATGCCGGCGCGCTGCATCAGCATCGCGACCGCGTTGTGGCCGACCTGGATGCCGCGGCCGAGCACGAGCTCGGCGTAGACGCGCTTCGCACCGTAAGTGCCGTAGGACATCGTGTGGACCTCGCGAATCATGTCGGTCAGCCAGGCGTGGCGCACCGCCCGAGCCGATGGCGGCCGGAAGCGCCAGGCGTAGAAGCCTGAGCAGGAGACGTCGAGCACACGACAGGCGACCTCGACCGGCAAACCCTCACCGGCCATCACTGCGATCGCCTCGAACCTCCTTTTGGGCGCACCGACTCCTTCAGCAGCTCAGCCGCGCGGCGGTGCACAGCCAGCTCCGTCTCGAGCTCCTTGATCCGCAGCCGCGCCGCGCGCAGCTCCTCCCGCTCGACCGAGCTCAGCCCCGGCAGCTCGCCGCGATCGATCAGCTCCTGCCGCCGCCACGTGTAGATCGACTGGTCGCTGACCTCAAGCAGCCGCGCGACCTCGGCGACCGTCTTCCCCGCCGCGACCAGATCAAGCGCCCGCCGACGGAACTCCGCCGGATAGCCCTTCCGTGCCATACGCGACCTCCCGCATCATCGTCGAAGGTCGCCCGAATCTAGAAACCGGACCACACGGAACCGGGTCCACAGCAGTCCCCGTCAAACCCGGTCCGGCTCACGAGCAGCCGTGGCTCGGCTTCGCTCTTGCCATACTGCGCGACGTGATCAACCTCTCGGGGTCCGTCTACATGTAAGACCCAAGCAGGTTGGTTCTGCCCCCTCTCATACGGGCCTCTCATAGCCAGCCTCGTCGATCGGCGGACGGTGGCGTGATCGTCGAGCACCTCGCCGCCGCGCCGCGTTTTGAGTGGAGGTCGACCTCCACCGACACGACACCTGGGACGGCACTAACCGCGGTGAGAAGCGCGACACGGCAGCTGGCATCGGCTTGGTGTCCACCCGCTCCTCGCCAGCAGCGGGCTCTAATTCCCGCTCAACAGTGACGCGCTTTACGCATCCCGCTTGCGGTGACGCTGATTGGACTGCTCGCAGAAGCGCTCCTTACCCTGCAGCTACGTGCTCATCCGACGCGAGAGCCACCCGACGAACACTCCGATTACCAGCCCGGCTTCAGGCGCGATCGGAACATCGGTCGTGAGGCTGACAAGGATGCCGAGCGCCAGCCCGATCGCCGCGCCGGCAACCAGAAACAACCACGGTCCCCGACCGCCCTTCGTGATTCCGACGCCCATGCCGACCATCCTCGTGGCCGCAGGATCACGTGGTCAAGGGCCGTCGAAGGGGTCGGCAGGCGCTCGCGCCCGGCCGAGCCCGCAACGCAGGCTGGGTGGCGCAACGCGGGGAATCGTTCCAGGCTAGACGGTGCCCGGTTGCGCCTCGGCCTCTAAAGCCACGGCGGCGGGATTCAACCCCGCCAGGCAAGATTGGGGAAGCGCGGCGCAGCCCAGCCATGCGACTTGCGGTCGAACCGCGACGACGAGGATCGCGCCGAAAACCACCGCTACGCCATCGACGAAGACAGCGCCGCCGGGGCCGATCACCGCCGTCATGCCGGCGGTCAAGAGCGCTCCGAACGGGAGCATGCCGACAAACGCTGCCGCCCAGATCGCAAGCGCCCGCGCTCGGATCTCGTCGCTGCTCATCGCCTGTACCACCACCGTCGACAACCCGACAAAGACGACGCCGGCAAAGCCGCCCACGAAGGCCAATGCAAGCGACAGCCACGCGTTCGTCGAAGCGCCGATGCCGGCGACGGCCGCGCCGCTGACGACGAAGCCGACCAGCAGCGGCTCGCCCTTATTCGGCCGGCTGGAGAGGCGTAACAGCGCGATCGAACCGAGCAGCGAACCCAAACCGATTGCTGCCATGATCGCTCCCAACGTTCCCGCCCCCGCATGCAGGTTGTAGCGGACGAGCGCCGGGATCATGAAAGCCACCGGCGGCGAGCCGAACAGGCCGGCGACGAGCATCAGCACCATCATCGCCGCCAGGCTGCGCTGACCGAACACATACCGGAAACCCTCGCTGATCGCGCCGCCGCCCCTGACTGCAGCACTCCGGACGGCACCCGAACTCGGCAACAGCGCGAGCGTCCCGAGCACGGCGACAAAGCTCGCGGCGTTGACACCGAACACCCAAGTCGGCCCCGCTGCGGCGAGCAAAAAACCCGCGATCGCCGGCCCGACGAACCGCGCGACCTGCAGCGACAGGCTATTGATCGCCACCGCGCTCTCGAGATCCCCCCTCGGCACGGTCGCCGCGAGCATCGCCTGAAAAGGGGCGAAGCTGAGCGTCCCGAGGATCCCGCCGAGAACAGCAAGCACAGCGAGCAGCCCGATCGTCAACGTCCCTGTCGCCCAGGTGACAGCGAGCGCCACCGCGAGCGCCATGTTCAACGACTGGAAGATCAGCAACAACTTGCGACGGTCGTAGCGGTCCGCCAGTGCCCCTGCGGGCAACGCGAAGACGAGATTCGGGATCGTGTTCAAGAAGCCGATCAAGCCCAGGGTCGCAGCTGAACCGCCGAGCAAGAGCACGACGTAGCCATACGCCGCCGCCTCGACCCAGTTGCCGATCAGCGAGAGCAACACACCGGCCGAGTAGCGGCGGAAGAGCGGATGGCGCAACGCCGCAAGAACCGCTGCTGAACGGACCGCGGTGTCCTCCTCCCCGGACACCGGCTCCGCCTCGAGCCCTTCGCCGGTGAGCGCAGCGACTCCGCCACGCACCGCGTAGGTCTCGAACCCTCGGTCCCTCAGCCAGTGCGCCACACGGACGCTAGTCGCCTCGCGCAGTCACCCACACGCGAGCACGATCGGCGTGTCACGCGAAAACTCGTCGAGCCGCTGCGGGATCTTGTCCGGGGGAATCCGCAGCGCACCCTCCAGCGTCACGGCCGGATCGTCCCTCCGCCTGACATCAACGAGCAACGCGCCCTTCGCGACAAGCTCGCGCGCCCTCGCCGCATCGACGCGGGCGGACGAGCCCCGGATCGCCGAGGGCACGTGAAACCGCCGCGTCGGCGCCCGGCCCTGCTTCAAGCACCCACCCATAGGCCGACGTTACCTCCGCACACCGGCGTGTACGACTTCGGCGCCGCCTCCTTGCAGCTCGTGCGGTTCGCCGCAGCTCGTGCAGTGGGACCGAACATCCATGCTTCCGTCGATTGAACTCCCGGCCGCCTCGCGTCCACTTGTCCTTATTACTTGCGTCTCTGCACCCCGCGAGCCACTCGTCGAGTCATCGCTCATCCTCAGGGTGACGCAGGAGTTGCACGACAAGCCGCGGAGCCGCTTACGTTGAATACGGACCGCGCACGGCCAACCAGCTACCTCACGGCGTGAGTGGGCGGGGCGGCAACGGCGGTCGGGATCTGACCTCGATTCCGTGAGCGACCGACCGCGCGCTTGCCGGCGCAAATCGAGAACGGCAGCGCGCGAATGGAATCGGCGAGCGCGGCGATCCCTCGAACGTGCGAGCCTTGTCCTCCAGGGTCGCGGGCCCAGCGGCGATTACCGGCTCACGGACCGGGTACGCGAAGGCGATGCGGAGCGTCGTCGCGGTCGCAGTCGCCCTCGCGGTCCTGCGAGCAGGTGGCGAGGGCATCCCTTGGCGTACGGCGCGTCCGGCCGACTCGCTGGCGAAGCCGAGCGCCGTCTCGGAGACGTGGGATCTGCGGGCGGTCGCTCCGAACGGTCGGCGCGCGATCGTCGTCCGTTTTTGGACGAAGGACAATCCGTACTACATCGAATGGCTCTGGTATGAGCGTGGGCGCGGCGTTGCGAGCTACACGGAGCGTGTTGAGCTGGCACAGCATGCGGGCGCGGGCGTGAGCATGAAGGAACCGTTCGGGCATGGATCGATCCGGCGCGACGGTCAGCACTGGCTGCTCGATGCATACGGATCGATGAGCAGCTCGCGCGCGCACCTCGTGCTCCGTGCAATCCGTTCGGGGGTGACCGTTGGCCCGCTGCCCGCTTCCGCTGGTCGCGCGTCATGGCTGAGCGTCGTCGCAACGGGGCTGGTCGACGGCGTCGTCGAGACGCAGAGCGGCACGATGCGCCTGCATGGCTGGTACGGGGCGCACCTGCACGAATGGGCGACGTACCAACACTACGAGACGCGGGCCTACGTCCGCGAAGATCTGGCGCTGGTCTGGCGAAGCGTGGGCGACATTCACCTCGTCTGGGGGCTCGAGCCCTTCCGCACACCGGCCCAGACGACCACACCGAACGACTCGATCTGGCGCGGGATCAGCGCCCGGCTCGGCGCGCACGCGTCCGTGTGCGCGGCGCGCGTTCGCCGCGGAGGCCTGCAACGGGGAGCATTGACCTACGCGCAGCCGACGACGACCTTGGCGACCCGCTGCGGCCGCTCGACGCTTGCCGTGCACCATCCCGACGGCAAGATCGGCGGCACCGCTTGGATCTTCGGTCAGACCTTCACCGGCCTGGCCACGTCGAGCGCGGGCGGCGTCGGCTTCCTCGAGCAGACGATCCCGGACAGTTAGGGATTGATCTGAAACCGACGGGCTTTGATGTCGGGCGATGCTGAGTGTTCCACGTCCGGCTCGGGGAGGCGCCGGTCGCGGGCCAACCAGAAGCACCACCGCGCGAGCAACGGCCTGACGCTGGAAGCCGAGTTGGGGGCTCGTTCAACGTCGCCGACAAGACGGCGACGGGGCGGGTTCTTACGCGGTCATGGCCGGAGCAACCTGACCGGCGGCGGCAGCGACCTCGCTTTCTTGTTCTCGCCAAGCCGGATCGCGCCGCGTCACGTGCGGATGTGCGGCATTTGCGGACACCGCATGTCAAAGCAGAGGCGTGGGGAAGAACGGATGTCGCAACCTCGTGACTTGCATCGCTGAAGAAGATGGAGCGCCGACGCTGCCGATGGCTCGAGTCAGCCATGATGTCTGCATGGACATTGCGGCTGCGATCATTCTCGTTCTCTTGGTGCTCGTGCCCGCGGTGGTCGTCATCGCCTTGTTTGTCTGGGCCGCGCGTAAGGATGGGCAGGCGGACAGGGCTGTGCAGGCGCGGCTCGGCATTCGCCGCCGCACACGGCTTGGACGCTAAGTGGAAAGCGATCCGCTCGATGCTGTAGAGCGGTTCGAGGGGCACGCGCAGGATGCGCTCGACTCGCTGCCGTCGGAGCTGCGTGCACGCATGTCGAATGTGGAGATCGTGGTCGAAGACGAACCGCCACCCGGTCAGCGGCTGCTCGGCCTCTATCAGGGCGTGCCGCTAACGCGACGAAGCAGTTACTACGGCGGCGTGCTGCCGGACAAGATCACGATCTACCGCGGGCCGCTCATGCGGCTCTACGGACACGACGCGGAGCTGCTTCGCCGTGGAGTGAGACGCGTCGTCCTCCACGAGGTCGCGTATCACTTCGGAATAAGCGATGAGCGTCTGATCGAAATCGATCGTTACTGAAAACCCGTTGACGAAGAAAGGAAGGGTGCGGTCCGACTGAGATGCGTATGTTGATGACGGCCCGGCCACTCAAGCGACATACGGGACACTGGCTGCGCGAGCGTGCTCTCATTCGCCATTTGTCGCAGCCGCGCTCTCACACGCAGTGCTCGCGCTTCGTTGTCCCCGGAGCCAACGAGTGAGCGTACCAGGCTCGTCTCCGTAAGGTCGCTGATGGCGTTCGGAAGGCGCGGCCTACGGGCCCACGCCCTGGGGGTGGACGTCGGGCATCCTCTCGTCGCTGGTCGCAGGCCGCTCACACAAGCACAACGTTCTGACGCGTGTAGCCGAAGTTGAATGTCTTGTCGCATGCGAGCGATTGATCGAGACGATGCATCTGCAATATCTCATCCGGAAACTCTCGCCGCAGTCTCGACATCTGCCGTCTGACTCCTCCACGAGACGGTCCATCAACGCATCCTTCTTGGCCTCGTCCACCTGCCTGCGGTCGATCGACCAGTCCCATGCCATCGGAATATCGAATGCGCTAGCCACACCCGCCGAGATAACACCAAGCGTTCACTAATACGTTGGCGGCAACGATCTCCGCAACAACAACGAGCACGACAGCAATCGTGAATCGACGCTTGTCGCCCCCGAGCTTCGCGCTGATGAAGCCTCCGCCGAGAGCGATCGCAATCACCAAAGCGGAATACGCGATCTTCACCCAGCCCGGAGCATCTGATCGGACCTCACCGCCGACTTGCATCAGCGCGAACAACCCGCCGACGCCCAGAGCAACCATGAGCCGTTGCCGCAACGTCAAACCTGCTGCGCCTTGCTGCCGGGTCTGCTCTCGACGGCCGCGCATCGTGAGTTAAAACAACCGCGACTGCCGCCGACCCAGCCACCAGCCGTGCCCAAAGCGGTTCGTGCACGTCAACCCGGTCGACCGGCTCACGCACCTGAAGTAGCGAGGCCGCGTCCACGTCTGTCCATAGCGAAGGACGCGGCCTGGGACGGGCTGGTAGAAACCCCGGTTCGACAGATGGACGCTCTCCTGCGCATGCCCGAAGCGTCCCATGTCAAGCGTCAGCCCATCCGAAGACCGCCAACAGATGAGACGAAGCGGGCCTTCGCCCTCCGAGACGCCACAGTAGGCGGCTCTACCTGGCGTCACGAAGTCAGCCACCGCCGACGCGGAACCCGCCCAGACGAAGAAGGCAGCAGCAACCACGCTGACGACTAGAAGGCCCGTCAGTCGAGCGGGAGCCACGATCAAATGTTCTTAGGAAACGGTGCCGTCACTGTGCAGCCGCAAGCCGCTCGGCAAATCCTCCGGTCTTGGCGGCGGCATTTTCTTGAGGGCTCGCTTCAGAACCTCTAGCTCGAACGTCAAAGACGTGAGCACGACGATCGCGGCCCCGGTCGCGATGGCGAACTCGACTCCGATACGGCTCGCGAGCCATGCGGCTAGCGCGCTGCTCAGGACGCCGAACCCGATCGTGCGAGCCTGCCGCCTCGACATGTGGCGAGCGTACCCGGCCACCGTCGCCGGTAATCGACGCGCGTAGTCTTTCAGGCGGGTACCTCCCCGCCTGACGCGTGCTTCGAAGCATCGCCAGGAGCAGCGGCCTAGCTCGCCCTTTCGACCAACAGCGTGAACCACCAAACGGGGATCAACACGACTCCGACGGGCAGCATGATCAATAGCCGACGGGGCGCTGATCGCCCGCGAGTCTGACGAGTCCAATCATCCCAAGGCCCGAAGGCAGCAAGGGTCAACGCACGCGTTAGTTCCTGAATTACGACGGAGCCTGTCGGGGGAACGCCCCTTTGCTCGGGTTCGCCCGCTCGTGTTCGGCGGGTTGTCTCCGCACGGTGCATTTAGCTGCAGTTCGTTGCAACCATGATCGACACCAGTTGCAGCACGTTTCAGTCTTGCGCAACTCGTTGCAGCTAGCCGAGCCGGACTTTTAATCCCAAGGTCGCAGGTTCGATTCCTGCCCGGCCCATCGAGCGGACCGAGGATCCGGAACTCGAGCACGTGCCGTTTCTAGCACCTTCGAACCCGCTGCAAAAGCTCTCCAGCCGCTCGTTGTTTGCTATTCAGCGAACGCGCTGCGTGTACCGTGCGCGTATAGGCTTGTCTCCGGAAGGTGCAGTCTGCTTCAGTTCGTAGCATCCTCCAGGGCGCGATTCGCAGCGCGTTTCGCTCGGCGCAGCTCGTTTCAGCTGTGCCGGGCGGGTTCAGCTTCGGGCTATGTACGCAGGGAGTCCCTTCCGTAGCGCGCGTTGCACGATCTTCAGCGCCGACGACCGACGGCGCAAGCCGATGACCGCGACTTCGTGCGTGTGCTGCTCGTTCTCGATCACGGCGCATCGAAAGCCTTTCCGGCGGACAGTCCGGACCAGTGCCACCGCCCGCGACCAGATCTTCCGCCGGCCGAAGACCGCCTCCCAGTCGCCACTTGTCTTGCCGGCATGCGGCCGCACCACGGGGCAACCCCGCGGGGGCTTGATGAACTGCGTCTGTGCTGCAGTCGCTTCTGATGCGAGCACGGCCACCGTACAAATCAACACGGCGAAGAGGATCCGCACGTCGAGAGTTTCCTACGTGGCAGTGCCCGTGTCTAGACCAATCGCTCTGGTCGCCGAGTCACGAATGAGGACTCGGGTGCGCGAGCGTGCTCACACCCGACACGACCGACCTGGGCCGCACACGCGTCGTTCACGCGATCGGTTGCCTGTACAGCCAACGCGTTGCGCGTACGGTGGGCGTACGGGTTTGTCTCTGCAGGGTGCTGTTTGCTGCAGTTCGTTGCAACCATGATCGACGCCAGTTGCAGCACGTTTCAGTCTTGCGCAACTCGTTGCAGCTAGCCGAGCCGGACTTTTAATCCCAAGGTCGCAGGTTCGATTCCTGCCCGGCCCACTTTTTTCGGACGATGCGCAACCTCGGGTGTGTGATGGCGATAGACGGGAGGATCTCGGCCGGGCCAATGACGCGCACCTTCTCAATGCAGGAGCGAGGTGACGGAGAGGTGACTACTGCGAAGCAGTGGGCAACGCGCCGATCTGCCGGAGCAGCGCAATCCCGTCCCAGTTGCCCCAGCCCTCAGCGAACAATGCTTGCTGGTCGAAGCGATCGATCGAGATCCCGCTGACCTCGATGTGTCGGCGCGTTGCGGGCACTCCCATCAGGGTGCCTTCGTGGGTGCCGTCCACCTCGTGGTCACCGTTGAGCCCTCCGCGTATTGGTCTCGATCTCGACATGCAGATCCGGGATCGCGGCGCGGAAGGTTTCGACGAACCGGCGGGCTCCGTCGAGACCGCTAGCGCCCGTCTGTGCGGCAGCATCATGATCCTGGTACCGGGCGAGAACAGTTCATCGATTACCGACAGGTCGCCCCGATTCCAGCCGCGGTCGTAGAACTCTTGGACGGCCGCCTTCAGCTTCTCGCTCATCTCGCCGATCCCTCGGTGGACAGGAAGCCCACCCTAACCGAGACCCAGCCGCTCGACGCGCACCCTTACCTGGTTTGCGCAATGTTCGGTTCCGCCCATTCGATTTGCAGCGGAATTTCGCGGAGCGAGGTCGGATCACGCCCGCTTTGCGCGTACAGATGACTTACAGCTGAGCGCTTGCTCGCCGCAGCTTGGTGGAGTTTCCTTCCATTCGTTGCAGCTAGTGCAAGGGCATTGCGAATCCCATTGCGCGGCGGCCGCGTCACCCCTAGACGGCGCTGGCGACGAGAAAGCGCCAGCGGTCGATTACTGCGTCGCGTGGCTGATCACGCTAGTCCGGCTGGGAGGACTCGTCTAGGTGCAGGCCTCAGACGGGTTTTGTGGGTCAATCACAGTGGCAAACGCTGAATGCCGGTCAGGTCGAAGCGTCGCGTTGGCCGCGGGTTCTGAACGTCGTGGTCGTCGCTTCTGGGCGAGAACAGACCGGCATCTGGAAGTCCGTCAAACAAGGGGGCTCCACGATGAGAGTTGGCAAGCGCACACGAGGCCGGCGGCAGCGAGGCCTCGGGTGGAGGTGGGTCGCGCTCGCAGGATCGGTGTTGGCCCTGAGCGCGCTGGTCGCCGGTGGGGCGGTCGCGGCGGGAGGCGGGGGTCATCCGAGCCGGCCCGCAAATCCAGGCATCGAGGCGAAGGTGCACGCCTTGCTCGCCCAGATGACACTCGACGAGAAGCTGAAGCAGCTTCAGCTCATGGCCGACTGGCAGATCAACGACGTCGAAGCGGAGAAAGGCGTCGGCGCGGTCTTCAGCCTCACCAATCCGGAGAGGATCAACCACTTCCAGCACGTCGCGGTAGAGCAGTCGCGGCTGCACATCCCGCTGCTGTTCGCCTTCGACACGATCCACGGCTTCCGGACGATCTTCCCGATCCCGCTGGCCGAGGCGAGCAGCTTCGACCCCGACGTGGCGACGGCGGACTTCACGTTCGCGGCGCGCGAGACGGCGGCGACCGGCCTCAAGCAGATCTACAGCCCGATGGTCGACATCTCGCACGAGCCGCGGTGGGGCCGGATCAGCGAGGGCGCGGGCGAGGACCCGTACCTCGGGTCGGTGATGGCGGCCGCGCGCGTGCAGGCAGCGCAGGGCTCCGATTACAGCGCCGCGGACAAGGTCGTCACGAGCCCGAAGCACTTCGCAGCGTATGGACAACCCGAGGGCGGGCGTGACTACAACACGACCGACATGTCCGAGCAGCGGCTGTGGAACCTCTACCTGCCGCCGTTCAAGGCGGCGTTCGACGCGGGCGCGGACACCGCGATGTGCTCGTTCAACGCGATCAACGGCGTGGCGGGATGCGGGAACCACGAGACGGAGACCGAGATCCTGAAGAAGCAGTGGCACTTCGACGGGTTCATCGAGAGCGACTACACGGCCGTCGCCGAGCTCATCAACCACGGCGTCGCCGCCGACGGTGCCGACGCGGCCAGGGTGGCGCTGAACGCCGGCACCGACATGGAGATGGTGAGCACCAACTACGTCGACTTCGGCAAGCAGCTGCTCAACGGGCACGAGATCTCGATGCATCAGATCGACGACGCTGTTCGCCGCATCCTGCGCGTGAAGTTCCGCGCAGGGCTCTTCGAGCATCCGTACGTCGACTGGCAGCAGGCGGAGTCCAAGCAGTTACTACCTGATGCAGTGGCGGCCGCGCGGAAGGCGGCGGGTCGCTCGATGGTGCTGCTCAAGAACGACGGGACGCTTCCGCTCGACCCGACCAAGTCGGTCGCCGTGATCGGCCCGCTCGGGAACAACCAGCACGACATGCTCGGTCCATGGTGGGGCGTCGGCAGGGACCAGGACGCGGTCACCGTGTTCAACGGCATCAAGGCCCAGGACCCGAGCGCGACCTTCGCCGAGGGCTGCCAGATCCTGGACAAGGATCCGCCGGATCCGCCCAACGACGAATGCGGCTCCGACGCGGGGTTCGACGCGGCGGTCGCCGCTGCTCAGACGGCCGACCAGGTTGTGCTCGCGCTCGGTGAGACACGCGGCGAGGGCGGCGAGGCCGAGTCGCGCAGCAACATCGACCTGCCCGGCAAGCAGCAGGAGCTCATCGACCGCATCAAGGCGACCGGAAAGCCGTTCGTCGTCGTGCTCTTCAACGGCCGCCCGCTGACGTTGCAGAAGGTCGACGCTGCCGCGCCCGCGATCCTCGAGGCGTGGTTCCCCGGCGTCCAGGCAGGGAACGCTGTGGCCGATGTCCTGTTCGGCAACGTCAATCCAGGCGGCAAGCTGCCCGTCACGTTCCCGCGCAACGTCGGACAGGTACCGATCTACTACAACCACGAGCCCACGGGGCGACCCTGCGATCCCACGTTCAAGTGGAACTCGCGCTACCGCGACATCCCCACGTGTGCCCCGATGTACCCGTTCGGCTACGGGCTGAGCTACACGACGTTCGACATCTCGAACCTGAGGCTCAGCTCCGACACGATGCGGCCAAACGGCAGCGTCACGGCGTGGGTGGACGTCAAGAACACCGGGAGCCGCACCGGCGACGACGTCGTGCAGCTCTACATCCACGACCCGGTCGCGACGATCTCGCAACCCGTGCGCAGGCTGCGCGGGTTCCAACGCGTCACCCTGAATCCAGGCCAGACGAAAACAGTCTCGTTCACGCTCGACCGCGACGATGTCGGCTTCTACGACAACTCCGGAAAGTTCGTCGTCGAGCCGGGCACGATCGACGTCTACGCCGGCGACAGCTCCGTCGGCGGGTTGACTGACTCCTTCACGGTCACCCCGTGAGTCGCCGCTGACCAGGCCGTCCACGAGGCCGACTCGCCCTCGCCGGGCAAGTCGGCCTCACTCGGTCCTGCGCAGCGTCCTGGGATTTGACTCTTCTGGCGCGGGAAGGCAGGGTTCGCCGGTTCGATCTGCCGGCATGAACGCTCGAGAGGGGGAGCAGACTTGAGAACACGACTTCTGGCAGCCGCCGTGACCGCGACCGCCCTGGCGGCCGTGGCCGCGAGCCCGGCGTCGGCGCTACCGGACAACTTCAAGGGCCAGGCCGCCGGTGTCACCTCGCCGGCGCCGGCGCCCGCCCCAGAGCCGGCGGTCCCGACGTTCGTCAATGGCCTTTCCCAAGCCGTCTTCTCGACCAACGCCGCCGATTGGTACAGCGGCGAGGTCTGGGTTCAGGCGCCGTTCGACACCGACAGAGACGGCAGGCTCGACCGCATCCACGCCGACTTCACGGCGCCCGGGGAAGTCCTCACGGACGGCCTGAAGGTGCCGGTCATCTTCGAGGACAGCCCGTACTACGCAGGGACGGCGCCGCAATACAGCAACTGGGCCGTCGACCACGAGCTCGGCGCGCCGCCGGGGTCGCGCCCGGCGACGCCGTTCTGGGCAGCCCGGAACACAAGCCCGACGATCAGCACGAGCTACGAGTCGACGTGGGTGCCGCGCGGATTCGCGGTCGTGCACGCGGAGTCTCCCGGCACCGGCTACTCCGACGGCTGCCCGACCTCCGGCGGAACGAATGAGACGCTCGCGGCGAAGGCCGTGATCGACTGGCTCGACGGCCGCGCGCAGGCATACACGACGCGCAGCGGCGACACGCCGGTGGTGCCGACCTGGACGAGCGGCAAGGTCGGCATGATCGGAACGTCCTACAACGGGACACTCCCCGAGGCCGCCGCGACGACCGGCGTCGAGGGCCTCGAGGCGATCGTGCCGATCTCGGCGATCTCCGACTGGTACGACTACTACCGCGCCAACGGCATGGTGCGCGCGCCGCACTCGTCGTCCAATCCCTCCGGCAACAACAACGGCTTCCAGGGCGAGGACCTCGACGTGCTGGCCGACGTCGTGTACTCGCGCATCGAGGAGACCAACCCGCGCACGATCTGCCAGCCGGAGATCGATTACCTGAAGGCGCACATCGATCGCGCGACGGGCAACCGCAGTGGGATGTGGCAAGAGCGCAACTACATGAAGGACGTCGAGAACGTCCACGCCGCGTCTCTGCTCGCCCATGGCAACAACGACTTCAACGTCATGACCAAGAACGCGGCGCAGTTCTACGACGCGCTCAAGAGGCAGGGCGTGCCGCACATGTTCTACTTCCACCAGGGAGGCCACGGCGGCTCGCCGCCGGACGTGCTCGTCAACTACTGGTTCACGCGTTACCTCTACGGCGTCGACAACGGCGTCGAGAACCTGCCGCGCTCGTGGGTCGTGCGCGAGACGGCGTCGTGCCCACCACGACAGACCACGGTGACCGGCGATCAATCGAACACCGCGACGCTGGTCGTGGCGGACACGAGCCCGTTCCGGATCGGCTTCACGCTCACGGTGCCGCAGACCAACGCCGACGGAACGATCACGAACACGACGCGCCTGATCAAGGACATCCCGGATTCCGCGCATCTGGTGCTTGTGTCCGCGGTGGCAACGGGGACAGGCCAGAAGGTCGCGAACGGCGCAGTCGTCTTCCTCGCCTGCGGCACCGCCAACCCGACGCCGTACGCTGAGTGGCCCGACCCCGCGTCGCGCGCGGTCGCGCTGCACCTGACGCCGGGCGCCCCCGCGCGCGGCGGCCTGACGCTCGCGCCGGCGGAACCGGACGTCCCGACGGAGACGCTCATCGACGACGCGTCGATCGCGGGCATCACGTCGGCGAATGCAGCCTTCTCGAACGTGCGCCTGATCTACCAGACGCCGGCCCTCGCGCAGCCGGTCCGCATCAGCGGCACGCCGACGGTCTCGCTGAAGATTGCGTTCAGCAAGTCGAAGGCGAACCTCACCGCTGCACTCGTGAGCTACCCGCCGACCGGCAACGGAACGATCCTCACACGCGGCTGGATCGATCCCGCGAACCGCAACACCGACTGGGCCGACATCCCCGTCAAGCCGGGCAGCTTCTACCGGATCGACTTCGACATGCAGCCGAAGGACGTCGTTGTCCCGGCCGGAAACCGGCTCGCGCTGATGGTCCTGTCCAGCGACCGCGACTTCACGATCCGGCCGCCGGGCGGCACGGAGCTGACGCTCGACCTGGCGCGCAGCTCGCTCGCGATCCCGGTGGTCGGCGGCTCGACGGCGTTCGCCAACGCCCTCGGGTGAGAGGCTGAGACCGCAGTCCCGGGCGCCGGCTCCGTCCGGCGCCCGGCGGTCACGCCCGACCGCGGCCGGTGTGCGTGCCGAGGTCAGGGCTCCGGCTTCTCCTTAAATCTGTGTCCACCTCGGCAGCCGCGACTCCGATAGCGCCAGCGGATCCGCGGCCTCGCGCTCATGTTTGGCAGATCGACCGGCCGGTTCGGCAGAGCCGCAGGGGGACGTTGTATCGTCCGCCGCGAGGTGGTCGTCGCAGGGGCTTCCACGGGTCACGGTGGTATTCGGCGTACGCCGATCGAGTGGCGCCGGCTATGACCTCGGCAGCTGAGCGTCTCCCTCGAGCACGCCTAAGCCCGATTCTCGTCGCCGTGGCACTCCTTGGCGGTGCGCTCGTTGCGTGGATCGTGACGTTCGAGCGCATGCAAGGGATGGACGCCGGACCGGGAACCAATCTCGGTGGCTTCGGCTGGTACATCGGCATCTGGATCACGATGATGACCGCGATGATGCTGCCGTCGGTCGCTCCGATGGTGCTTGCGTTCTCGCGCATTTCCCAGGAGCGTTCGCGGCGGGGACGCAGCTACGTGCCGACATGGGTGTTCGGCGCGGGCTACTTGCTCGCGTGGGCGGGGTACGGCGCGGCAGCCTACGGCGTCTTTCGCATAGTTACCGGGATCGATACGGGCTTCCTCGCCTGGGATCGCGGCGGACCGTGGATCGCCGGCGCCGCGATCGCCGCTGCGGGCCTCTACCAGCTGACACCGCTCAAGCGCGTTTGTCTATTGCACTGCCGGACGCCGCTGCACTTCATCCTCCACGGCTGGAAGGAGGGATGGAGCGGTGCGCTCAAGATGGGTCTCTCGCACGGCGCCTACTGCGTCGGCTGCTGCTGGGGCTTGATGGTGATCCTGTTCGCCCTCGGCGTGATGAGCCTGTTCTGGATGGTCGTCGTGGCCGCGACCATCTTCGCCGAGAAGGTGACCCCGGTCGGCGCCCGCCTTTCCCGGGGGCTCGCCGTCGCGTTCGTCGTGTTCGGCATCTGGGTCGCCCTCGCTCCCGGCTCCGTTCCCGGCCTGACCCAGCCCGACGAGAACTCGCCCGGGATGATGCAGACCGAGGACATGTCCCCCTGATTCAAAGGCGGCCCTACGCCGCCGGAGAGGAGTGCCGTGGCATATCGAATTACCGGTACCTACATCGCAGTCTGCAACTGCGCCGGAATCTGCCCGTGCCCGGTCGACGGGCGCCCGACCGGCGAAAACGACGAGTGCTTGGGCTCTCTCGTGTTCGACATCAAGGAAGGCGATCTCGACGGCACCGACCTGTCCGGCACAACCGCCGCGCTCTACAACCACTTCCCCTCGAACCTGACTGCCGGGAACTGGACCGTCGGCCTCGTCATCGACGCCGCCACCGACGACCAGGCCCGCGCCCTCGAGGCAATCTTCAAGGGCGAGGTGGGCGGCCCGTTCGGAGAGTTTGCAGGTCTGATCAGCACCGTGGCGGGAGTCGAGCGGGGCAAGATCACCGTCAGCGGCGGCGATAAGCCGTCGGTCTCAATCGAAGGAAAAACGGAATTCACCTTCGAGCCCTTCACGGGCACAGACGGATCGTCGACGACGGTCAGCAATGCAATGTTCGGCTTCGCGCCGACGTACAAGATCGGCAAGGGGTCGGGGCACTCGGACGCGTTCGGGCTGCGCTTCGACGCTCGCTACGGCGAGTCCGCCGACTTCGAATTCTCGACCGAAATGGCGGGTGAGGTTCACCCCCGCGCGTAGCTGCGAATCGGCATCCGGTGGGAGCCGCACGGTCTTCCACCGGATGCCTTCGAGGAAGAGGTCGATCCACACATCGCCCCGCAGGCGCACCGGCACTGCTATCGATTGGCGCCAGTTTGCAATAGTTTTGGTTTATGATAAATATTCACGATCATGACGCAAGAGCTAGCGCCGCTCCTCACAGCACTCGGGGACCCGACCCGCCGGCGTGTGGTTCAGCTCTTGAGCGAGGGCCCGCGCCGCGCGGGCGAGCTCGCCGCCGCGTCCGGCACCTCTGCGCCAACGATGAGCCGGCACTTGCGCATCCTGCTGGCGGCGGGAATCGTCGGCGACGAGCGTCCATCCGACGATGCGCGGACGAGGGTCTTCTGGCTGCGGCCGGAGTCGATCACGGCCCTGCGGGACTGGCTCGACGAGCTGCAGGCCGCGGGCGATGAGCAGCTCGCATCGTTCAAGCGGCACGTCGAAGAACAGAGCGGAGCATGAGCGACGGCCGGTCACGCTCGTCCACGGTGGAGGTAGCGGCAGATCCGCTCACGGCCTTCACGGCTTTCACAGACGAGCTCGACCTGTGGTGGGTGCGCGGACCGATCAACGCGTACGACACGGGCCGGCTCGTCGAGATGCGTTGTGAGCCCGGGGTTGGCGGGCGGATCCTCGAGGTGTACGACGACGCAAGCGGGGACGCGCTCGAGCTGGCTCGCCTCACCGTGTGGGAGCCGGGGAAACGTCTGGCCTGGAAGAGCTCCCTGGACGACGTGACGATCGACGTGCGCTTCGAGCCGACCGCCAACGGCACGATCGTCCGGCTCGAGGCGACGGTTTCGGCGGGCGGCGAAGACCGCGGCGGCTCGTCGTTCGTTTCGGTGACACCCGCGTGGTTCGGCGCGTGGATGAGCAGGCGCGACACGGCGCCTCGCGAGGCTCACGACCTTGCCCGGTTCGCTCTCACCCTCCACTACGCCCGACCGGCCACCGCGGCTCGCTGGCTCGCCGACGCATTCGGCTTCGAGTCGCCGAACACCTTGCCGGAGGGAGAGGACCCGCTCTCCGACGACGTGTACGGCTTTCCCTGGATCGAGTTCCATGTGGGCAACACCTCGCTCATGATCGAGCCGCTCGCCGGTCGGCCCGTTGCTCACGCACAGGCGACGCACGTCCCGTGGGTGTTCGTGGACGACCTCGAGGCACACCTCGCGCGCGCCCGCGAGAACGGGGCCACGATCGTGCACGACATCGAGAATCACGGCTTCACGTCGTACGTCGCGCTCGACCTCGAGGGACGCCACTGGCGCTTTGCCCAAGCTCGCCCGACTCAGCCGCGCTGAACCGGCGGCGCCGACTGCCCGAAGCGGACGGGGTTGATGCGCACGAGCGCGTCGTCGCTCGCGGTTCGCACGAATACGTCGAACACATCGCGCAGGTTTTCGCCGCCGGGAATCGCAGCGGCGAGCCGCTCGAGCCTCTACGCTAGGAATTGCTCATTGACAACCGACGTGGAGGCTTCTTGCCGCATCCCTCCGTCGTTCCCGCTCGACTCGCTTGTAGCAAGCCCCGCGTGCCCGCAGTCGTTTTTGACGCTCCGCGCACGATGCGGCAAACTGCCCTGCCCAGAAAGCGCAGGACCTGAGGGGTCAGGGGAGGCAAGAAGATGAGGAACGAGTCACACACGCGCCTGGGAGTGGCGCTCGTGCTGCTGGTGGCCATGCCGCTGGCCGCCGTGCTGCTGCTCACGCGCTCGACCGCGAACGTCGAGGTAGCGGCAACGAACACGGAGCCGGAGCTGCCGACGGCGCTCGGGCATTACCTCGCGTCGCTGAAGCAGGCAAGCATCGGACCCACCCAGGAGGAGGGGCCGTGGAGCGCGGCCGAAGCTGCCTATCTCGAGCGCGCCTACCCGAACGACGTCATCTCGCTCGCCAACATGGACGGAGCTCGTGCGGCGTTCACGAAGGCGTCGAAGCGACCGTTCGGAAGGACCAAGTCGGGAGAGTGGACGCCGATCGGGCCCAGCACTGCTCTCTATCCCTTCACGCAGTTCCGCAACTCCTTCAACTACGTGCCGAACGAGTACGTCGCGGGCGGCCGCACGACCTCGATCGCGGTCCGACCCACCTGCGCGCCCGGCTCCTGCCGCGCGTGGATCACTCCCGCGGGCGGAGGCGTGTGGCGCACGAACGATCTGCTCGCAGCCCAGCCGAAGTGGACGTATCT
>WNFV01002628.1_pt1 | contig 23712 bp, 20 predicted proteins | sample 5400101 | NCBI WGS metagenome assembly WNFV01 (sample SAMN13153361, study PRJNA577476) | soil metagenome | isolation source: 115 cm soil or saprolite under grassland replicate 1 | place: USA:California | collected 2016-06-15 | reverse complement strand
GCCGCTTCGCGGCTTCGGCGTGACAGGTCCGCCTTCGCCGCTTCGCGGCTTCGGCGTGACAGGTCCGCCTTCGCCGCTTCGCGGCTTCGGCGTGACAGGTCCGCCTTCGCCGCTTCGCGGCTTCGGCGTGACAGGTTCGCCTTCGCCCGCTCCGCGGGCTTCGGCGTGACAGGCAGGAGTTTACGATGAGTCGGGTGAGCAAGCTGGCCAAACACGTCGAACGCACCGTGAGAGGTCCCATGTGGCACGGACCCGCGCTGGCCGCCGTGCTGGAGGGCGTCACGCACGATCAAGCCGCGGCACACCCGATCGCAGGCGCTCACAGCATCTGGGAGATCGTGCTGCACGCGGCGGCATGGGCGGAGATCGCCCGCGCGCGGCTGAAGGGCGAACGGACGGGCGATCCGGACGCGGCCGAGGACTGGCCGCCGGTGACGGCGACCGGCGCAGACGACTGGCAGCGCGCGATCGAGCGTGTCGGCGCCAGCCATCGTGAGCTGGCGGCGGCCGTCCGCCAGATGACCGACGATGCGCTCGAAGCGAAAGTACCGGGACTCGAGTACACCGTCGCGACTCTGGTGCACGGCGTCGTCGAGCACAGCACGTATCACGGCGGGCAGATGATGCTGTTGAGAAAGACCTTCGAATGAAGCCTCGCTTCTTCAGGTCGCAAGCCAATTTTCGCGCGTGGATCGAACCGCATCACTCAAACGAGCCTGAGTCATGGGTCGGCTTCTACCAAGGCGTCGGGCAAAGGCGTCAGGTAGGTCGCGTAAGTCGGGCTTGCCCGCCGAAGCGCGAAGCGCGAAGGTGGGCGTTCAAAGCAGGACGGGCGGAACGGGAGAATCTGAAGCATTTCGGGGCAGACCGCGCTACAATGCCCCGATCGTCGACTTGTTAACAACGGAGGCGCTATGACTGTTTCCCGCCGAAGCTTTGTTGGTGGACTCGCGGCCGCACTGGGTTATCTGGGGGTTGGACCGGAAGTGGATCTGCTCGCACAGGGTGGCGGTCAGGCCGGAGCCCGCGCTGCAGGCGGCGGCATGGCCCGGACGGGGCTGGACGATTACGACACCATGGCGCACCTGTCCAGCAACGAGAACTGCTGGGGCCCGCCCGACTCGGTGATGAAGGCGATGAACTCGGCGTGGAAGTACTCGAACCGCTACGGGTATCCCGACGGCAATCTCGTCGGTGAGATCGCGAAGCATCACGACGTGAAGCCCGAGAACATCCTGCTCGGCGCGGGATCCGGCGAGATTCTGGATGTCGTCGGCACGACGTTCCTGCTCGGCGGCAAGAAAGTGCTTGGCGTCGAGCCGTCGTACAGCTCCGTGTATCAGCACGCCACCAGCATCAAGACCACTGCGATCAAGCTGCCGCTCGGCAAGGATTACCGGCAGAACATCGCCGCGATGATCAAGGCGGCCAACGATCACGCCAGCGAGCTCGGGCTCGTGTACCTGTGCAACCCGAGCAATCCGACCGGTCTCATCGTCACGAAAGACGAAGTGAAGCAGCTCCTCGACGGCCTGCCGAAGGGGATGATGGTCCTCATCGACGAGGCGTATCACCACTTCGTCGATGATCCGAAGTACGCGACCTCGGTTCCGTACGTCCTCGAGGGCCGTCCGGTGGTCATCGCGCGCACGTTCTCGAAAATCGCGGCGCTGGCCGGCATGCGGCTCGGCTATGCTATCGCGTCCGCCGAGACCATCCAGCAGATGCGGCCGTACAGCATGGGCAGCATCAACGCGCTCGTGAAGTGGGGCGGCGTCGCGGCGCTCAAGGACACCGCGGCGCAGGCTGACGTGAAGCGGAAGACGATCGAGCTGCGCAAGAAGACGACGGCGGATCTCGAGGCGTACGGCTACGAGACGATCCCGTCGGAGACGAACTTCTTCATGGTGCACATCGGCCGCGAAGTCCAGCCGGTCATCGAGGAGTTCCGCCAGAAGAAGGTGCTCGTCGGCCGGCCGTTCCCGCCGATGACGACGCACATGCGGGTGTCGATCGGCACGGCCGATGAGATGGCGCGTTTCATGACTGCGTTCAAGGAGATCTTCCCGCAGAAGTCGAAGACCACGGCGGCGGGGGTCTAGATTTCAGGCTCGAAGAGCGAAGGCGGAAGGTGGGCGACGGTCGAAGGATCGTCGCCCTTTTTTTTCGGCGCCTGACAATTCTGATCGGTCCCACGACACAATCGGCAGTCCACCCGCAGTGCGGGCGTCGAGGCGCGACTCCACCTCCTCGGAACTGATTCGGCGTACGGAGGTTACGCCCCGTGAACCGCTGTCGACTCGTGGTCCCCCCCTTGCACGGCCCTGCCTTACCGTTCTCGAAAGCAACAGGTGTGCGCCATGCGTACGGCCGGAAAGGTGTTAGTTGTCGACGACTACGAGCCAAACCTGTCGGGTCTTCGTCTGCTGCTCGAATGCGGCGGGTACGAGGTGCTGACGGCGTCGAACGGCAGCGACGCGCTTCGAATCGTGGAGGGCGAACGGCCCGACGTCGTTCTGCTGGACGTGATCATGCCCGGCATATCCGGCCTCGACGTCTGCGCGCAGCTGAAGCAGGACGAGACGACCTGCCTGACGCCGGTCGTGCTGATCAGCGCGGCCCAGGTACGCGATACGCGCATTGCCGGACTCGATGCCGGCGCCGACGACTTCCTGACCAAACCGGTCGATCCCGAAGAACTGTACACGCGCGTGCGATCGCTCGTTCGGCTGAAGCGGCTGACCGACGACCTCGAGTCGGCCGAATCGCTCTTTCTCACGCTCGGCCGCATCATCGAAGCGCGCGACGCGCGCACCGAAGGGCACTGTGAGCGGCTCGCCGAGTACGCGACCGCGCTGGGCTCGAGCCTTCACGTCGCACAAAGCGATCTCGATGCGCTCTATCGCGGCGCCTTCCTGCACGACGTCGGGAAGATCGCCATTCCCGATCGCGTCCTGCTCAAAAAGGGCAAGCTGACGAAAAAGGAATACGAGCTGATGAAGCAGCATCCGGTGATTGGCGACGAGCTGTGCAGCACGGTGAAATCGCTGGAAGCCGTCCGCCCGATCGTACGCTCCCACCACGAGCGCCTCGACGGCCGCGGGTATCCGGACAAGCTGGCCGGCGACGAGATTCCTCTGCTCGCGCGCATCGTCAGCGTCGTCGACGTCTTCGACGCGTTGACGACCGATCGACCGTACCGGAAGGCGATGACGAACGCGGCCGCCTACACGGTGATGACGCAGGAGGCGAAGGCCGGCTGGCGCGAGATGCACATGGTCGAGGCCTTCATCGAGCTGCACCGCGAGGGTGCGGGTCGGCGCGCGGCATCCTGAAGTCGGCAGTCGGCAGTCGCCAGTCGTCGGTCGGCAGTCCCCAGTCGCCGTCAATCGGGCTAGCGGGCGTGCGAGCGGTACTCGGCGGGATCGATCGGCACTTCGATCACCGCGGGCACATCCAGCGATCGTGCTTCTCTCACGGCGGCGTCGAGATCGTCGAGTGTGTCGACACGCCGGCTCCATGCGCCCAGCGCGGCTGACGCGGCGGCAAAATCGATCGCGCCGTAGCGGACGCCGTAGTCGGCGTGTCCGCGCCGCTCCTGCGCCACCTGAATCAGGCTCAATGCGCTGTCGTTGTACACGACCGTGACGAACGGGATACGCCGCCTGACGCACGTTTCCAGATCCGCGAAGACCATCGAGAATCCGCCGTCGCCCATCGTGCACAGCACGGGACGGTCGGGCATGGCGAGCTTCGCCGCCATCGCGGCCGGCAGACTGTAGCCCATCGCCGACAGCCCGTTCGATTCGAAAAAGGTGAGCGGCCGTGTCGCGCGCCACGCCTGCGAGACGATCAGCTTGATCGATCCGACATCGGTGGTCACGATCGTGTCGGGCGGAAACAGGTCGCGCAGTCGACGCGTGACCTCGAGTGCGGACAGACCCACCCGACCTACCTGACCTACATGACCCACCCGACCTTGCAGCGTCCGCTCGAGCTCCTCGCGATAAAGCGTTTCGTCGTCGTGCGACCAGTCGTACGGCCCGTACGGTCGGTCCGCGAGCGCCGTCAGCGATGCCGTCGGGTCGCCAATCAGCTCGAGCGCCGGCCGATACGCGCCCGCCGCGATCGACGCCGGCGCAATCGACACGAGCGTCATCGTCTGATGCCAGACTTTGTCGGATTCGACAGGGTCGAAGCCGACGCCGACCAGCAGGTCCGCTTTGGCGAAGAAATCGACGATGACCGCGTCGGCGGCGAGGCCGCTGCAGACGCCGAAAAACTGCGGATGATCTTCCGGGAAGATGCCTTTGGCCTTGGGCGTGACGAACACCGGCGCGCCGACGCGCTCGACGAAGCGGCGAACCGCGGGCGGATCGACGTACGGATTCAGGTCGAGGCCCAGAATGAGCACCGGCCGTTTCGCGCGCGCGATTGCCTCGGCCATCCGCGCGGTCGCCTCCGGACGCGGCGGCGGCGGTGGGTCTGGCGAGAGACTCACCGCGGCGGCGTTTTCCGCCTGGCGCTCGGGTTGCCGCGCCACGTCGCTCGGCAGCGCAAGATGCACCGGACCGAATCGCGGCGTGACGGCCGTCCGCCAGGCCCGCCGCACAGTGGCCGCCGTGTTGACGCCGTCGAGCGTCACGGTGTCTTTCGTGAACGGCCGAAAAACGGCGTTCAGATCGAGCTGCTGGTGCGTGGCGTACGGGCTGGCTGCGGTCGACATCGTGGCCGTGATGGCGAGGAGCGGTGACCGATCGAGATACGCGTTGGCCACGCCGAGCGTCAGGTTCAGCGCGCCGGGGCCGAGCGTCGACACGCACACGGCGGGCTTCCGCGCGATCTGGCCCGCCACGTCGGCCATGAACGCGGCGACCGCTTCGTGGCGGACCAGAATGAACTCGATGCCGACCGTGCGCGCGGCTTCGATGAAATCGAGAATCTCGCCGCCGGGGAGGCCGAACATCCGGTCGACGCCGGCGTCGCGAAGCGTGGTGGCCAGGACTTCTGCGCAGGTCGGCACGGAGGCGGCGATTATAGCCAGTATCACGCCGCGATCGCGTCACGCACGTGGAACGCAAAGCTCGCAGAGCCCGCAAAGTCGCGTTTATTTCGTGTCTTCGTGTTTTCGTGGCGGATCTTCTACACTCGACGTCGATGCTCGTGTATCCCTTTGCGGACGTCGCGCTCGCACGGCGCTTCGAGCGCGCCGAGGGTCTCGCAAACGCGCGAGCAGTCGAAGCGCGCGCCAGACTGGCTCCGGAATCCGGCGCGTGCTGGATTGAAGTGGCCGGCGCGCTGGCGATGTTCGACACTCCGACGTCACCCATCACGCAGACCTTCGGCCTCGGGCTGTTCGGCCCGGTCACTTCCGACGATCTGTCGCGGATCGAATCGTTCTTTCGAGATCGCCGTGCGCCCGTCTTTCACGAAGTGAGCCCGCTCGCCGATTCCGCCGTGATCGAGCAGCTGACCACGCGTGGGTATCAACCGTTCGAGTTCACGAGCGTGATGTACCGGCCGGTTGCGGCGACCGAACAGTGGACGGCACCGGAGCCTTCCCTCCGGATCAGGACGATTTCCGAGCAGGAAGGTGAGCTCTGGGTACGCATCGCCGCCGACGGCTGGCGCGAGTTCGGGTGCGGCGACTTCATGCTCGAGATGGGACGCGTGAGCGCTGAGACGGCGAACCTGCATCGCTATCTGGCGGAGCTCGACGGCCGGCCGATTGCGACGGCCGCCATGAGGATTCACGACGGCGTCGCCTTGATGGCAGGCGCCAGCACCATTCCCGAGGGCCGCCGCCGTGGCGCGCAACTGGCGCTGCTGAACCGGCGGCTGCGCGACGCCGCAGCAGAGGGGTGCGATGTCGTCATGATGGGCGCGCTGCCGGGCAGCGGCTCGCAGCGGAATGCCGAGCGCCACGGGTTCCGGATTGCGTACACTCGGATTAAATGGAGGCTTCGCTCGTAGCTCTCAGCTGCAGGATGCTCTTGAGTTCCAGCTGACAGCCGACCGCTGAAGCGTTCTGGTCCTGATATGCTTTCCGCGCCATGACACATCGGATCACGGCAGGCCTCAAGGCCTGCGCTGCCGCCGGCCTTTTGAGCCTGCTCGCGATTGTCCCATCAGCGCAATCGTCGCACGTAGAGTCGCAGCCTGCCCTGAGCGAGCGAACGCGAGTCGAAGGGGTCGATGCCGTCTTCGCGAAATGGACGTCGACCACACCAGGATGCGCTGTCGGCGTGGCCGAGAACGGCAAGTCGGTGCTGGCGAAGGGCTACGGGATGGCCGATCTCGAGCACGACGTGCGCATCACGCCGGAATCGATCTTCGAAGCCGGCTCCGTGTCGAAGCAGTTCACCGCCGCCGCCGTGCTGCTGCTCGCGGGGGAAGGAAAGCTGTCGATCGACGACCCCGTCCGCAAGTACGTGCCCGAGCTGCCGGACTACCCGCCTTCGCCCGCCCGGGTGCCCGCGGGCTACGGCGCGGCCTCGCCGAAGCCGCTTGCGGCGGAGGCGGGTGGCCACCCGCTGCTGATGCGCCACATGTTGAACCACACCAGCGGTCTGCGCGATTGGGGCAACGTCGCCGGCATCGCCGGATGGCCGCGCACGACGCGTGTGCACACGCACGCGCACGTGCTGGACATCGTCAGCCGGCAGCGCGCGCTCAATTTCACACCTGGCACGAACTGGTCGTACAGCAACACCGGCTTCAACCTCGCTGCTATCGTCGTGTCGCGCGTCAGCGGGATGCCGTTTGCGCAGTTCAGCCAGGAGCGTATCTTCAAGCCGCTTGGAATGACGCACACGTCCTGGCGCGACGACTACACGCGCATCGTGAAAGGCCGAACGATCGCGTACCTGGATCGCAACGGCGAGTTCCACACCGAGATGCCGTTCGAGAATGTCTACGGCAACGGCGGACTGCTGACCACGGTTGGCGATCTCTTGAAGTGGAACGAAAACTTCACGTCGCCGGTCGTCGGCGACGCGCCGTTCGTCGCGCTGCAGCAGCAGGTGGGGAAGTTCAACGACGGCCGCCCGCACGAATATGCGTTCGGCCTGTACAACCGCATGTACAAAGGTGTGCGGCTCGTCGAGCACAGCGGGTCGACCGCAGGCTATCGTGCCCACCTGGCACGGTTCCCCGACCAGCGCGTGTCGGTGGCCGTGCTGTGCAACGTCACCACCGGCGATGCGACGGCCGCCGCGCACGCCGTCGCCGATCTCTATCTTGAGGGCAGTCTGAAGGCTTTCGCGCTTCGGGCCGCGGCCCCGCTGACCGCGGCCGAGTTCGATGCGGTGACCGGCCTGTTCCGCAACGCGATCACGGGCGTGCCGCTGACGATCGGCCGTGACGCCGCGGGCCTGCGCGCGGGGCGCACGCCGCTCGTCGCGGAGTCGGCCACGAGGTTCTTCACCGCCGCGGGCGTCCGCTGGGACATCACCGGGGCCGGCGCGAAAGAAACCAATGCGTTCGGCACGGTGGAGACCTTCGAGCGCGTCGCGCCCGCGAAGCCTGGAGCCGCCGAGCTCGCCGCGCTTGCCGGCACGTTCGAGAGCGACGAGGCCGAAACCATCTTGACCGCCGCGGTTGAAGGCGGTGGACTGGTGCTGAAGCGTCGGCCCGACTCCACGATCAAGTTGACGCCGACCTACGCAGACGCGTTCGATGCCGGCACCTTCGGTACGGTGATCTTCAGGCGCGAAGGCAACGGACGCGTGATCGGACTGAGCGTGTCGCAGGATCGCGTCTGGGATATGCGCTTCACCAGGAGGGCGAAATGAGCGTAGGGCTCCACTGACGAACCACGCGTTCGTTATGGGAGTACCGCGGTGATATTCCGCTTCGGGACCTGGCCGACCGGAATCTGCGTGATCTCCTTGCGCGTCGCGAGGTCGACGACCGACACGGAATTCGATCCGGCGTTCGCGACGTAGGCGCGTTTGCCGTCGGGCGTCAGTGTCACCCAGTCGGGATGATGCCCAACCTTCGTTTCGCCCTGCAGCTTCAGATCCGGCAGCGAGTACTGGTAGATCCGGCTGTTCATCTTGCTGAGGACGCACAGCGTCTTGCCGTCGGGTGTCACGGCCAGGCCGTGTGCCGGGGCGCCCTGCAGACCTTCGGTCACTTTTTCCGCCGCCGACACCTCCGGCAGCTTGATCTCCTCGCCGAGCGCATGCGTCGCGAAATCGATCGGCACGAAACCGTTGAATCCCGACAGCTGCACGAAGATCCGCTTCGTCGACCCATCCGCGTTCGTTTCGAACGTCATCGGACGGACGCCGTCGCGCGTCGGGACGGTCCACACAACCTCTTCCGTCTTCTGATCGATGACCGTGACCTTGCGCCCCGGAATCGACCCGGCGACGACGAACTTGCCGTCGGGGGTGACGTAGGTGTTGTGGATGCCGCCCTCGGTGCGGATGCTCTTCACGCGCGTCAGCGACGTGGTATCGATGACGTCGATCGCGCCCGCCCCGGCGACAATCGCGACGTATACGCGCTTGCCGTCCTTGCTGACCGCCACGTTGTTGGGATGGTTGGTGAGCGGAATGTGTTTGACGACCTTCAGCGACTTCAGGTCCGCGACGTCGAGGGTCGACTCGGCCTCGTTCGTGACGTAGAGCCGGGTGCCGTCGGGTGCCGCCGCGGCCCCGTGGTTGACCTCGATGTCCTTGATTTCGCCCACCACCTTGTTCGTCACCGGATCAATCAGCATGACGCTGTCCCCGGCGGCGTTGGTCTGGACGATTCTGACGGTGGCGGCCTGCAGGGCCGCCCCGGCGCAGACCAGCGAGGCGAGCAGCACGGAACACTTGGTCTTCATAGCCCAACACTCTAAACTACCTAGCCATGTGGTTGATCCTCTTTTTGCTGTTGGTGCCTCAGGCGGTGGCCCCGCCGCCCTCGACGCTCGACTACGAGTTCTTCAAGACGAAGGTGCAGCCGCTCCTCGCCGAGAAGCGGCCCGGGCATGCCCGTTGTATTACGTGCCATTCGACAGGCACGGCCTTCCGGCTGCAACGTCTGCCGGCCGGTCGCACGGCGTACACGGAAGAGGAGTCGCGCAAGAACTTCGAGGCGGCGGCGCGCGTGGTCGTTCCAGGCACGCCGGTCCGGAGCCGGCTGCTGACGATGCCGCTCGCGCATGAAGCGGGAGGTACGGAGTTCCATCCGGGCGGCAAGCACTGGACGACGCAGAACGATCCGGAATGGAAGGTGCTCGCGGAATGGGTGAAGAACGCCGCCAGCCCGCTGCCGCGGCAGCCGCTTCGGCGCTAGGGGATGGCGGTGGGCGCGCCGTTCCGCTACTTCCTGCGCGTGCGCTACATCGAGTGCGACGCGCAGAAGGTGGTCTTCAACTCGCGCTACAGCGAGTACGTCGACGTCGGCATCAACGAATTCCTGCGCGCGGCGGGCGTCCTCTCCGACTTCACCGATGGCGGGCTCGACTTTCAGCTCGTGAAGCAGACGGTGGAGTGGAGAGCGCCGGCGCGCTTCGACCAAGTGCTCGAACTGGCCATCGCGGCGAAACACCTCGGGAACACGTCCTTCACCATAATCACTGACGTTCGGATCGCGGGCGAGACGCCAATCATCGTCACGGTTGAAACCGTGTACGTCCTCGTGGACGCGAAAACGCTGACGAAAATGGCGCTGCCGGAGCGGATTCGCGCCGCGCTCGGGGACGGCGCCGCGGGCCGTCTGACCGACCATGCGGCCTATCTGGCGGCCGCCCCGGGGTAGAAAAGGGGCGCTCAGAGGGAAATTTACAGTTTTTCGCGTTTCTCCCTAGTACTTCGCAGCGAATTTGTTCATACTATGGGGCAGTCGAGCGGTCGTGTGGCGCCCAGTCGGGCGTCCCTCACAAGGAGATGACATGGCGAAGAAAGCAGCAAGGAAACCGAATGCGGCGTTCATGCGGCCGGTGCAGCCGAGCGCGGCGCTCAGCGAGGTCGTGGGGTCGAAACCGATTCCGCGGACCGAAGTGACGAAGAAACTCTGGGCGTACATCAAGAAGAACAAGCTGCAGGACGCGAAGAACCGCCGCATGATCAAGGCCGACGACTCGCTCAAGCCGGTGTTCGGCGGCAAGGCGACCGTCAACATGTTCGAGATGACGAAGCTGGTGAACAAGCACCTGAAGTAACGCCCCTCCCGTCGTGGCTGATGGCTGGATGGCTGATGGCTATGGTTTAATCCATGCGCCATTAGCCATTAGCCCTTAGCCATTCACATGCCTACACGTCGTTTTCTTCCAGGTCTGATCGTCCTTTTTCTCGGCAGCGGCTGCGCGGCGCTGATCTACGAAATCGTCTGGTTTCAACTCCTCCAGCTCGTCATCGGGTCGTCGTCGATCTCGCTCGGCATCCTGCTCGGCACCTTCATGGGCGGCATGTGTCTCGGCAGCCTGCTGCTCCCGCGGCTGGTCTCCGCGCGCGAGCATCCGCTGCGCGTGTACGCGCTGCTCGAGTTCGGCATTGGTCTCTTCGGCGTGCTGATTCTCTTCGGCATGCCGCTGATTCGTGGCCTCTATGTGGCCGGCGCGGGCGAGGGCGTGCCCGGCATCGTCTTCCGCGCAGTGATCGCCGGCATCTGCCTGCTGCCGCCGACGATGCTGATGGGCGCCACGCTGCCGGCGATTTCGCGGTGGGTGAAGGCGACGCCCGACGGCATCTCGTGGCTCGGGTTCTTCTACGGCGGCAACATCGCGGGCGGCGTCGTCGGCAGCCTCGTGGCCGGGTTCTACCTGCTGCGCGTGTACGACGTGATGACCGCCACCTTCGCAGCGGTCGCGCTCAACGTCGTCGTCGCGTCCATCGCGTTCGCGCTTGCGAGCCGCACGAGCCACGAGCCCGACGCGGCTGCGACGCGACCCGGCGGGCCGATCGGTGCGCGGTCCGTGTACGTGACGATTGCGCTCTCGGGGCTGACGGCGCTCGGCGCCGAGGTGGTGTGGACGCGCATCCTGTCGCTGCACTTCGGCGGCACGGTGTACACCTTCGCGCTGATCCTGGCCGTGTTTCTCATCGGCCTCGGCATCGGCAGCACCGTGGGCGCGTCGATGGCGCGCACGGTTGAACATCCCCGCCGCGTGCTCGGATGGTGCCAGCTGTTGGTCTGCGCGGCGATGGCCTGGGCAGCCTATCAGCTGACCGAGTCGCTGCCGTACTGGCCGATCAATCCGTCGCTCGCCACCACGCCCTGGTACACGCTGCAGCTCGATCTCGTGCGTTGCATGTGGGTGGTGCTGCCGGGCGCGATGCTATGGGGCGCGAGCTTTCCGCTGGCGCTGGCCGCGGTCGCCACGACCGAGCACGATGCGGCGCGTCTCGCCGGCGGCGTGTACGCCGCGAATACGGTGGGCGCGATCGTCGGTTCCCTCGCGGTGAGCTTCATCCTGGTGCCCTGGATTGGCAGCTCGCACTCCGAGCAGGTGCTGATCATCGTGTCGGCGCTGTCCGCGCTGCTGATGCTGGAGCCGTCATTCGCGGGCGCGGGTGCGGGAGCGGCGAAGCCGCGCTTCAATCTCGTGGGCACGATCGTCCTCGCGGGGGCGATGGTGGCGGCCGGCCTGCTCGCGCGAAGCGTGCACCCGCTGCCGGGATTGCTGGTCGCCTACGGCCGCTATTCCGCGACGCGCGTCGGACAGGCGGAGATCATTTATGTCGGCGAGGGCCTGAACGCGTCGGTCGCGGTGTCGGAGCTGTCGAACGGCGTGCGCAACTACCACAACGCCGGCAAGGTGCAGGCGTCGAGCGAGCCGCAGGACATGCGGCTGCAGCGCATGCTCGGACACCTGACGACGCTGATTCCGCGCCAGACGAAGAAAGTGCTCGTCATCGGGTGCGGTGCGGGGGTCACGGCCGGCGCGGTGTCGATCGATCCGGCGCTCGAACACGAGACGATCGCCGAGATCGAGCCGCTCGTGCCGCGGGTCGTCTCGACCTACTTCGCGCAACACAACTTCGACGTCGTGCGCAATCCGAAGGTCCACGTTCGCATCGACGATGCGCGGCATTTCGTCGAGACGACCCGCGAGACGTTCGACGCGGTGACGTCGGATCCGCTGGATCCCTGGGTGAAGGGCGCGGCCATGCTCTACACCAAGGAATTCTTCGAGATGGTCAAGACGCGTCTGAACCCCGGCGGCGTCGTCACATTGTTCGTGCAGTTGTACGAAAGCAACACGGACGCGGTGAAGAGCGAGATCGGCACGTTCCTCGACGCGTTCCCCAACGGCATCGTGTGGGGCAACACCAACGAAGGCAAAGGGTACGACCTCGTGCTCCTCGGCCAGGTGGAGCCGACCAAGATCGACGTCGACGCCGTCCAGGCCAGGCTGGATCGGCCCGAGTACGCGCCGCTGAAGCAGTCGCTGCGGGAGATCGGCATGAGCTCCGCGATCGATCTGTTCGCGACGTACGCCGGCCGCAAGTCCGACCTCGAGCCGTGGCTGCGGAACGCGCAAATCAACCACGACAACAATCTGCGGCTGCAGTACCTCGCGGGTCTGGGGTTGAACCTCTATCAGGCCGACGTGATCTACTCCGACATGCTCCGTTACGTGACGAAGGTGCCGGACGACTTGTTCATCGGGTCCGAGGACACGAAGCGTCGGCTGTCGACGGCTATCTTGAATGCACAGGGGCGGTAGACCTTCCAGGGCGGGATCACACGAATCGACCGCGAGACGGACGTCCAGAGCACGGTAGTGCGCGCATTCGCCCTCAGAAGCTGTCACTCGAATTTCAGCCCTGTCGGACGAAATTCCACTCCGCACGCGTGAAGGCTGTGGAGATCTACGCCATCATCTTTAATCTAAAGAACTTACCGCTTAGCCAGCCGGATCGGCACGTCGCTTGCGGCGTCCCGATTGGTTCTCCCGCCGCGCCCCTGAGTCAACTCGCATGGATCCATTACTTGGCGAAACCTCGTCCCCGGCGGACCAGCCGACTCCTCCTCCTGCTGGGTGGAGACTCTGGCACCTCGCCCTGGCCGCGGCGGCGGCAGGGATCGCGCTCGGAGCCGTCGGAATCACGATGAGCCGATCAGTTGCATCGTCGGCGCCCACACTCAATCTCGCAGCACGCTCGCCTCGGGCGGCGGAGGATCGAACAACGCCGACGCCAAGCGATTCGGTTGGTTCATCGCCCGCGCCGAAATGGGCTCGGATTCGTCAGTCGGGCTGGGCGAGCGACGGCTCCAGAACGATCGGCTTCGAACTGAGAGCCGAGAACGACGTGCGTGTGTGGATGAAGCGTGTGCGACCGGTTCTCGTCGTTCGATGCCTCGGCCGGCAGACGGAGGTGTTCGTCACCACCGGCTCGGCTATGAGCATTGAATCGACTCCAGACCGGCATACCGTTCATATCGGCTTCGACGGACAAGCCGACATCGCGAACCTGTGGCTCGACTCCGAGGCCGATCGGCATCTGTTCGCGCCTGACGGCATTGCGCTGGCGCGTCAGCTCGCCCGCGCTCACACCATGCGTTTCGGCTTCACACCCTTCAATGCCTCGCCCGTGGTCGCCGAGTTCGACGTGCGTGGATTTGGCGGACCGCTCGAGTCCGTGGCCAGAACGTGCGGGTGGTCGGCCGCGGCGCGTGTCGCAGCCGGCCGGTCGCGCGGGTAAGGCCGGTCGTTCGCACACGTCAGCTCATTTTGCTGGCGGCAGTCTCTGTCCTCCCGAGCACGAGTCGATCGATGTCCGTCCACGTCGACTTGATCGTGTCATGCGCCATCACAAACGTTCCTGATCGGCTGATAGCCAAGCGCGCGTTTGATGCGCACGTTCGGTGTATGCTCCCCCCTTGATATTTCCGGTTCACGACTTCTGAGGGTGGCGAGCATGAGCCGAAGAAAGGTGACGTTGCGTTCCACTCTCGTTTTTGGCCTGGCGCTGGCTGCGCCCCTGATCGCCGGCGGTCTTCTGCCCGTCGTTGCTCCTGCCATCGTGGGAGCGCAGCAGAGCAACCGAGCCGATCCCGCGCTGTACAGCGGCCTGCGCTGGCGGTCGATTGGACCCTTCCGCTCCGGACGTGTGAACGGCGTCTCCGGTGTGCCCGGCCAGCCGAGCGTGTTCTACATGGGATCGGTCGGCGGCGGCGTGTGGAAGACGACCAACGCCGGCCGTACTTGGTTCCCGGTCTTCGATTCGCAACCGATCGCGTCGATTGGTGCTATCGCCGTCGCGCCTTCGAACGTCAACATCGTCTACGTCGGGTCCGGCGAAGCCGACATGCGGTCGCAGATCTCGTACGGCAACGGCATGTACAAGTCCACCGATGCCGGCAAGACGTGGATGCACATCGGCCTCGATGCCACGCGTCAGATCGGGAAGGTGATCGTCGATCCGCGCGATCCCAACGTCGTGTTCGTGGCTGCGCTCGGACATGTGTACGGGGCGAATCCCGATCGCGGTGTGTTTCGTACGCGCGACGGCGGCGCCACCTGGCAGAAAGTGCTGTTCAAGAGCAACGACGTTGGCGCGATCGATCTCGCCTTCGATCCGGCGAATGCGCAGACGATCTATGCGTCGTCGTGGAACACTCGGCGTCCGCCGTGGAGCGTGTATCCGCCCTCGTATGGCCCGGGGAGCGGCCTCTACAAATCGACCGATGGCGGCGCAAACTGGCAGCAGCTGACGACAGGCCTGCCGACCGAAGGCGTGGGACGCATCGGCGTCGCGCCGGCGCCGTCGAACCCGAGGCGCGTCTACGCGATAGTCGATGCGAAAGACGGCGGGCTGTATCGGTCCGACGATGCAGGCGCAACATGGGCCAAGGCGTCGAGCGACAGCCGCATCTGGGGGCGCGGCTGGTATTTCGGGAAAGTCGCCGTCGATCCCAAGAACGCGGATCTCGTGTACTCGTCGAACACGGGTGTCTACCGGTCGCGTGATGGCGGCAAGACGTTCGGCGAGCCGTTCAAGGGATCGCCGGGCGGCGACGATTACCACCAGCTCTGGATCTATCCGGACGATGGCAATCGGATGATTCTCGGCGGCGACCAGGGTGCGGTCATCAGCGTCGACGGGCTCGCCGACCATCCCACGTGGAGCTCGTGGCTCAATCAGTCGATAGCGGAGCTCTATCACGTGGCCCCCGACTACAACTTTCCGTACTGGGTAACCGGCGCGCAGCAGGACAGCGGCGCCGTCCGCGTCCGGACGCGCGGCAAGTTCGCCAACATCACGATGCGCGACTGGGAACCGCTCTGCGCCGGCGGCGAAAGCGGGTACACCGCGCCGGATCCGCTCAACCCATCGATGATGTTCGGCGGCACGGTGTCGCGCTGCAACGTCGAGACGGGCGAATCGAAGAACGTGACGCCGGAAGTCAACCTGCCGTCGCCGGCGCGCCACACGTGGACCAATCCGCTGGTGTTCTCGCTCGCCGATCCGCACGCGCTCTATTTCGGCGATCAGTATGTCTTCAAGACGACAGATGGGGGCGACCACTGGACGCGCATCAGCGACGATCTGACGCGTCCGAACCCGGCCGATCCACCGAATCTCGACGCCGCAACGGCTGCCGACTTCGATTCGAATCGCGGCAAGGGCGGGGTGGTCTACACGATCGCGCCGTCATCCGTGCGCGCACCGCTCATCTGGATTGGCACCGACGACGGGTTGATCAAGGTGACGCAGGACGACGGGAAGATCTGGCAGGACGTCACGCCGCGCGAGCTCACGCCGTGGAGCAAGGTCGTGATGATGGACGCGTCGCATTTCGACGCGAACGAAGCGTACGCGGCCGTCGACCGCCATCGGCTCACCGACAACGAGCCGTACGTCTATCGCACGAAGGACGGCGGCAAGACGTGGCAGAAGATCACGCGCGGGCTGCCGGCCGGCGTCTACCTGCAGACGGTGAAAGAGGATCCGAAGAAGCGCGGTCTGCTCGTCGCCGGCACGGAGCTCGGCGTGTTCGTCTCGTTCAACGACGGCGACGACTGGCAGTCGCTGCAGCTCAACTTGCCGCCCACGTCGAACCGCGACCTCGCGTTCAAGGACAACGACCTGATCGTCGCGACGCACGGCCGTGGCTTCTGGGTGCTCGACGACATCAGTGCGCTGCGTCAGATGGGCGCTGACGTCACGACAGCGGATGCGTACCTGTTCAAGCCCGGCGACGCGGTGATTCTGCCGCCGGGCACCGACGATGGGACGCCGACGCAGAAGGACGAAGCATGGGCGGAGAACCCGCCGACGGGAGCCATCATCGACTACTATCTCAAGTCCGCGCCGACTGGAGCGGTGACGCTCGAGATTCTCGGCACGAACGGCGCCGTCGTGCGGCGCTACTCGAGCGCTGATCCGATTACGCCGATCGACCCCAACACGCTCGTCACCAACGCGATCTGGCAGCGGCCGGTCGAGGGACTGTCCGCGACGGCCGGGATGCACCGGTTCGTCTGGGACTTCCGGCCCACCCCGGCGGCAGGCGGCGGACGGGGCGGGCGTGGCGCCGGTGGAGGAGGTGGCGGCGGCCGTGGCGGCGCGCCGCCGTCGGCGCCGGGGAATTACACCGTGCGGCTCACGGTGAACGGCAAGGCCTACACGCAGGCGTTGACGATCAAGAAGGACCCGCGGTCGAAATAACAGCCGAGCCTTCCCGCCAGCCACGACATGCGGCATGCCAATCTGCTCGGGCCTCGCAAATCGATCGACTACGTGTTGCGCAGCTCCCTGGACGTGAGGAGGAATGTATGAGGCCATTGTTAGGCGCTTTGATCTTGGCGGTCAGCCTTGTCGTGATCCCCGCCCAATTGGTGCTGGCCCAACAACCGCGAGACCGAGACGCGACGCCATTCGAGCGACCCAAACCAGTCGCCACAATTGCCAGCCCATCGAACCGGGAAACGCTGACCCAATTGCGGGACGTTCTTACTCCTCGGGGATACACGATCACCTCGATCGAGTGGGACCGCGGCGAGCTCTCAGCCGTCAAGAAAGACTCGCCGACGAGCGACAAGTCCGATCGCGTCCTCCTTTGGCTGGAGCGCGATCCGATCAAACCGTTGGAACGAGCATCCATCTACTTCTTGTACGGCAGATTCGAGCCATTCTTCGGATCGGCCGGCGGGCCGGTGCGGGTTCGCATGACGTGGCCCGACGAGCTGGCCCGGATGACGGCCTTCCAGGACAGTCTTGTGGCATTCGCGCTGTCGCGGCCCTGATGTGACAATCAAATTGCGAGGCCCCATGACAACGAGCAACGTGCGTGCGTTCATCGCGATCGCCATGGTCGTCGTGTTCATTGGCCTGACGGCGGTCATGGCCCTGTTTCCGCTGTTCTCGTCGAAGAATGTCGAGATCAAGGACTACGCGGACTTTTTCGTGAAGATTGCAAGCGTCTATACAGGGATTCTGGGCGTCATCATCGGCTACTACTTCGCGCGCGAACAGCCTGGTAAACAGGCGCACGACGCCACGGCGGGTGCTGCGAACGCACAGCGCGATAAGCCCGGAGGCGTCTGACCGATGTCTGTGTTCACGAATCCCGCTTCACGATCCCTTGAAGGCGCGAAGGCCTACACCGCTGCGATTTTGGACCTCCTCGGCACGCGCGATCCGAAGGAGGTACTGCGCGCGACACCCACCGCCATCCGGAACGCGTTCGCCGGCTTGACCGAGGGGCAGATCGCGCAACCCGAAGCGAGCGGCAAATGGTCGGTGCGGCAAGTCGTCCAGCATCTGGCCGATTCCGAGCTCGTGTGGGGCTATCGGCTCCGGATGGTGCTGGCCGAGGACCGCCCTCCGTTGACCGGATACGATCAGGACCGATGGGCGCAGCGGCTTCGCTACGACCAGGCGAAGGTCGACGAGGCACTCGGCGATTTCGAGATGCTGCGTCGCGCGAACCTGCGACTGTTGAACAGCACCAACCGCGATGACCTGTCACGCGTCGGCGTCCACGCCGAGCGGGGCGAGGAGAGCGTCGCACACATGATCCGCATGTACGCCGGGCACGATCTGCTGCACCTCCGTCAATTGGAGAGAATTCGACGATCCGTCGCCGGCTAAGACCGCGCAATGTTCCCGCGGCGCTGAAAGACGTCTTTCGACCGGCGCATACCCTGACGAATCGATGAAAAGCGCTTTTCGATTGCGTTAGGCTCGCCGGACAGGATATGGTCGGAGAAACCCAAGAGCGCTGACCTAAAAACCGTCGGGTGCAGCGATCGCGAAGCCGTCGAGGCAGGCCCTGCCCGGCGGCTTTTGTATTTCGACGGGCGTTTTGGGAGGAGCGACCCATGGGTCAGGACGCGCCGCAGGACATCACGAAGAAGCGTGTGCTCTACGAACTGCCGGGTACCAACGCCGTCACGGTCCGGCACGACGTAGAATTTCGCGCATCGGATGGCGGGACGCTCGGCATGGATCTCTACTACCCATCGGACGCCAAGCCCGGCGCGCGCATCCCCGCCGTTGTGATCGTCGCCGGATTTCCGGACGTCGGTTACCACAAGATGCTCGGCTGTCGCTTCAAGGAGATGGCGTTCTGCGTATCGTGGGCGCGGCTGCTGGCCGCTTCTGGCCTGGCGGCCATCGCGTACACGAACAGAGAACCCGCAGCGGATTTACACGCCTTGTTCGCAGATGTTCATCAGCATGCGGCCTCGTTGGGAATCGACGAGACCAGGATGGGCCTGTGGGCGAGCTCCGGCAATGTGCCGCTCGCCCTGTCGGCGCTGATGCAGAATGCCGGCGGCCATCTGAAGTGCGCGGCCCTGTACTACGGGTACATGTTGGATCTCGGCGGGTCTACCGTCGTTGCCGAGGCATCCGCGCAATGGGGCTTCATCAACCCGTGCAAGGGAAAATCGGTTGCCGACCTTCCTCAAACAGCTCTCTTCATCGCCCGAGCAGGCCGGGACCAGTTCGCTCATCTGAACGATGCGCTCGATCGTTTCGTCGCAGCGGCGCTGGTGCGGAATCTGCCAATGACGCTCGTGAATCATGCCGACGCTCCGCATGCGTTCGAGCTCGATCACGACAGCGACACCACTCGCGAGATCGTCAAAGGCACACTGGCATTTCTCCGGTTGCATCTCCTGGGAACCTCGGCCGTCAACCGGCCCGGCGCAGGTTCCACTCGACGCGGCATCTGACATAGAGTGTCGATCGTTCCGATGAAGCGGGCGCTCCGGGAGCTCCTGAACGCTGCGCTGGTCGAGCTGGGCGTCGTGTCGGCCAGCATGGGCCTGAAGGGATTCCATGAAGGATCTACCCGTCGTCTGTGCGGAGCCCAATCTCGGTGAGGTGACGCTCGACGTCACCGGACCCGAAGGCTCCCATGAGATCCTGAACGACTGGCTCCACGCCGCCGAATAGTTCTTCCACGGGTACACTCAGAAAATGGCGACTGTCGCATTGCCCCCCGGTCCGAGACTCTCGCCAATCAATCAGATCATGTATCGGCCCGGCCGCAACCCGCTCGTCTTCTTCACGAACCTCGCGCGCACGTATGGCGACATCGTTTCGTACCGCATGGGCGGCGAACAGCTGATCTTCGTCAACGATCCGAAATGCATCCGCGACATCCTGGTCACGCACAACCGCAACTTCATGAAAGGCCGGGGGCTGCAGCGCAGCAAACGGCTGCTTGGCGAAGGCCTGCTGACGAGCGAAGACCCGACCCACCTGCGACAGCGGCGTCTCATGCAGCCGGCGTTTCATCGCGAACGGATTGCCGCGTACGGGCAGACGATGGTCGCGTATGCCGATCGGCTGCGGCGCGAATGGCGCGACGGCGCGACGCTCGACGTCTCGCAGGAGATGATGCGCCTCACGCTCTCGATTGCCGGCAAGACGCTGTTCGATCTCGACGTCGAATCGCAAGCCGCCGACGTCGGTGAAGCGCTCACGGCGGTGATGGAAACGTTCTGGACGACCATGCTGCCGTTCGCGGACGTGCTGGAGCGCCTGCCCGTGCCACGCCTCCGCCGCGCGAGGGCCGCGCGCGCGAAGCTCGACGCGATCATCTACGGCCTGATTGCCGAGCGGCGCGCGGCATCCCGCGACCCGTCGACGGCGTCGCGCGGCGACCGCGGCGACCTGCTCTCGATGCTCCTGCTGGCGCAGGACGAAGACGACGGCGGCGTGATGACCGATCAACAGGTGCGCGACGAGGCGATGACCATTTTTCTCGCGGGGCACGAGACCACCGCGAACGCGCTCACGTGGGCGTGGTACCTCGTGAGCGAGGCTCCACAGGTCGAAGCGCGGTTGCACGAGGAGGTCGATCGCGTGTTGAACGGCCGGCTGCCTGGAGTCGCCGACATCGGGGCGCTCTCGTACGTGGAGAAGGTCGTCACCGAGTCGATGCGGCTGTACCCGCCCGCATGGATCGTCGGCCGCCGCGCGCTGCAGGAGTACCGCATCGGCGACTACGTCGTTCCCGCGCGATCAATTCTGGTCATGAGCCCGTACGTGCTGCAGCGCGATGCGCGCTACTTTCCGAATCCGGATCGGTTCGATCCCGATCGCTGGACTCGGGAATTCCGCGCGGCGCTGCCGCCGTTTGCCTATTTCCCGTTCGGCGGCGGTCCGCGCCGGTGCATCGGCGAATCATTCGCGTGGATGGAGCTCGTGCTCGTGGTCGCGACGATCGCGCAGCAGTGGCGGCTCCGTCTGGTGCCCGATCATCCCGTCGAGCCGCAGCCGCTCGTGACGCTGCGCACGAAGCACGGCATGCGGATGGTCGTGACGTCACGAAAGTAGATTCGGATGTTGCGAGTGCATCGGATCCTCGAAACCGCGCTGTATTGCGCCGATCTGGCGCAGACAGCGGATTTCTATCAAAAGCTCCTCGGCGTGGTGCCGATGCTTTCGGGCGATCGCCTCGTGGCGCTCGACGCGGGACAGGCAACCGTGCTGTTGCTATTTCAGCGCGGTAACTCCGGCGCACTCGAGACCGCCGGCGGTCTCGTGCCGGGCCACGACGGCTCGGGTCCGGTGCACCTGGCGTTCGCGATTGACGCGTCGGAGCTGGCTGCGTGGGAATCGCGGCTGGCTCATCTCGGCATCGACATCGAGAGCCGCGTGCGCTGGGAGCGCGGCGGCACGAGCCTGTACTTCCGCGATCCGGATGGCCGATCGGTGGAGCTCGCGACGCCGGGCATCTGGCCGTCCTATTAGATCGTGGGACGGCCTGAAGGCCGTCCCCTCCATCGGTCGCAATCAGCTTCCCCGCCGCGGAGGGCACGTCCCTTAGGGCGTGTCTCGATATGCGAGAATGCCCCTTCTATGAAACGCATTCTTACAGGCTCGCACGCCTCCTTGAGGTACGGCATCTTCCTCGCGCTCCTCGTCGCGACGGCATTGAAAGGCGACGGCCAGAGTCCGGCCGGCGCCGGTCTCTCCGCTGACGCGCTGAAGGGACTCGAGCTTCGGGGAATCGGACCGGCGCTCGCCACCGGCCGCATCCAGGATGTGCAGATCGATCCCAAGGATCCGAACGTGTGGTACGTCGCCAGCGCGTTCGGGGGGCTGTGGAAAACGGTGAACCGCGGCATCACGTTCGCGCCGATCTTCGACGACGGTGGATCGTTCACGCTGTGCTGCGTGGCGATCGATCCGAAGGATTCCAACATCGTATGGCTGGCAACCGGCGAGAACGCCAGCCAGCGCAGCGCGCATTTCGGTGACGGCGTCTACAAGTCAACCGACGCCGGCACCACCTGGAAGCGCGTCGGCCTTGCAGCATCGGAGCACATCGGGCGGCTGCTGATCGATTCTCGCAACTCGAACGTCGTGTATGTCGCCGCGCAGGGACCGCTCTTCTCATCCGGCGGCGAGCGCGGTGTGTTCAAGACAACCGACGGCGGTCAGACGTGGCAACCGAGCCTGACGATCAGCGCCGACACCGGTGCGAGCGATCTCGCGTTCGATCCAAGGAATCCCGACATCCTGTATGCGTCGGCGTATCAGCGCCGCCGTGCGGTTGGTCAGTTGATCGGCGGCGGACCAGAGGGCGGCATCTACAAGACAACGAACGCCGGGAAGACGTGGACGAAACTGGCGAAGGGCCTGCCGGCTGGCGACATGGGCCGCATCACCATCGCGACCGACGGCCGCAAGTCGCCCGCAACGGTGTTCGCGCTGATCAACGCGCGGCCGGCCGAGGCGGGGTTCTATCGCTCCGACGACGCGGGCGCGAGCTGGTCGCGCATTGGACACTTCCCGCAGGCTGGACGGGCAGGAGGGGCGGGACAAGCGGGAGAGGCTGCGCGGGCAGGCTTGCCCGCCGTAGCGCGAGGCGCGGAGGCGGGACGGGCAGGACAGGCAGGAAGGGAAGGCGGAGCTGACGCGGCGCAGCCGCCGCAAGGCGGCGGGCGTGGTCCAGCCGACGACATTTATCGCGGCGGCGATCCCCAGTACTACTTCGAGATCTACGTCGACCCGTACAGGCCGGACACGATCTGGTCCGTGAACACCAACCTGGAGTTGAGCACCGACGGCGGCAAGACGTGGAAGCGCGCGGGCTTCGAGAATCTCGGCATGCATGTCGACCACCACGCGATGGCGTGGGATCCGACGGACCGCCATCACATCCTCGTCGGCAACGACGGCGGGCTGTACGAAACCTACGACGAGGGAAAGTCGTGGCGCTTCTTCGCGAACATTCCGGTCACCCAGTACTACCGAGTGTCGGTCGACAACGCGAAGCCGTTCTATCGCGTGTGCGGCGGCGCGCAGGACAACTGGTCGCACTGCGGGCCGTCCCGCACCATGAACCGGTGGGGCATCCGCACCAGCGACTGGTTCATTGTTGGCGGCGGCGACGGCTTCCAGACCCGCACCGACCCGGACGGCCCCAACATCGTCTACGCGCAGTCGCAGCAGGGGAACATCACGCGCCTCGATCTGCGCACGGGCGACACGAAGAACATTCGCCCGCGCGAGGCGGGCGCGGCGCCGCCGGTCGAGGGAGATGAGGGTCCGGCGGGGACAGGTCGGGCAGGCTTGCCCGCCGTAGCGCGAGGCGCGGAGGCGGGTGAGGCCGGTCGGGCAGGCTTGCCTGCCGTAGCGCGAGGCGCGGAGGCGGGTGGGGCACCCGACGTGGGCAGGGCTGGACAGGCGGGAGGGGCGGGACAGGCAGGAGGGGCCAGAAGGGGAGGGGCTGGGCGGGGAGGCGGTCGTGGCGGCGATCGCACGAACTGGGACGCGCCGTACATCATCAGCCCGCATTCCGCGCGGCGTTTGTACTGGGCGAGCAACAAGCTGTATCGCAGCGACGATCGCGGCGATACGTGGACGGCAATCAGCGCCGATCTTTCACGCAACCTCAATCGTGACGAGATCGCGATCATGGGCAAGGTGTGGCCGGCCGACGCCGTCTCCCGCAATCAGGCGACGACCGCGCTGAGCAACATCGTGTCGCTCGACGAATCGCCGCTGCTCGAAGGGTTGATCTACGCCGGCACGGACGACGGGCTGCTGCAGGTCACCGAGGACGGCGGCGCACACTGGCGGAAGATCGATCAGTTTCCCGGCGTGCCGCAATTCACGTATGTGTCCGACGTGTTCACGTCGCCGCGCGATCCGAATACCGTGTTCGTCGGGCTCAACAACTGGCAGCGCGGCGATTACAAACCATACCTGCTGAAGAGCCTCGACCGCGGCCTCACCTGGCAGTCGATCGCCGGCGATCTGCCCGATCGCCACGACGTGTGGGCCGTCGCGCAGGATC
>WNFV01005993.1_pt1 | contig 23730 bp, 23 predicted proteins | sample 5400101 | NCBI WGS metagenome assembly WNFV01 (sample SAMN13153361, study PRJNA577476) | soil metagenome | isolation source: 115 cm soil or saprolite under grassland replicate 1 | place: USA:California | collected 2016-06-15 | reverse complement strand
TCACGCGACATGCGGCTTTTCCGCGGCCTGATACATCCGTTCGATCAGATTCTGGTACCGGGTCTCCAGAATCCGCCGCTTGACCTTGAGAGTCGGCGTGATCGAGCCGTCCTCCACGGTCAGGTCCGCCGGCAGCAGGGCGAAGGCTCGGATCTGCTCGTGATGGGGCTTGTCCACGTTGTACTCGTCGATCTCCTTCTGAAAGAGGGCGCGGATCTGCGGGTTCGCGTCGATCGTCTCGGGCTGGAAGGAGATGCCCTTCTGTGCCGCCGATTCCTTCAGCCTTTCGAAGTTGGGAACGATCAGGGCCGCCAGAAACTTGTGCCGGTCTCCCAGCACGATGGGGAGGCTGATGTAGGCGGACTTCTTCAGTTCCGTCTCGATCGGCTGCGGCGCGGCCTTCTTGCCTCCCGCGAGCACGATCAGGTCTTTCTTCCGGTCCGTGATCGCGAGGAAGCCGTCCGCGTCGAACTGCCCGATGTCGCCGGTGTGGAACCAGCCTTCGGGATCGATCGCCTCGGCCGTGGCCTCCGGCTTGTTCAGGTAGCCCTTCATGACGTGCGGGCCGCGCGTCAGGATCTCGCCGTCTTCAGCGATCCTGACTTCGACGCCCGGGATCGGCCGGCCGACGGTGCCCAGGCGCCAGGCGTGCGGCCCGTTGACGCAGATGACGGGGGAAGTCTCGGTCAGGCCGTACCCTTCGTAGATCGTCACGCCCGCGCCCCAGAAGAATTCCGCCAGCTCCCGTGAGAGGGGCGCGCCGCCGGACACGGCGAACCGGAATCGAGTCCCGAGAGCATGGCGGATCTTCCCGAGCACGAGCTTGTCGGCGATCTTCGCCCCGAAGGCCAGTCCCGCCGGTACCGGAGCCGCCTTCTGGTCGTAGGAGAGCTTCTCCTTGCCCGTGGCGACTGCCCAGTGGAAGAGCTGCTTCTTGACACTGCTTCCCGACTCGACCTTGTCCATGATCCGCGCCAGGACCTTCTCGTAGACGCGCGGCACGGCGCCGAAGCAGTGGGGATTCACTTCGAGGAAGTTGTCCTTCAACTTCTCGATCGATTCGGCGTAAGCGACCGTCGCGCCGCGGTACAGGTACGCATAATCGAGCATCCGCTCGAAGACGTGCGAGAGCGGCAGGAAGCACATCGCCGTCGCGTCCCCCGTGATCGGCACGACCTGGCAGGCCGCGAGCACGTTGGAGACGAAGTTGCCGTGCGTGAGCATCGCGCCCTTGGGCTCCCCCGTCGTACCGGAGGTATAGATGATGGTCGCGACGTCCTCCGCCCTGACTCGCCGCGCCCGCTGCTCGAAGGCGTTCGGGCTCATGTCGAGCGCCGGCCGCCCCCGGTCCACCGTCTGTCCGAAAGTCAGGAACCCCGGCTCCTGGGGCGGGCTCACGTCGAACGTGATGACGTATTCCAGGGCCGGACACTGCGGGCGGATCGTCAGGACCTTGCCGAGCTGCTCGAGCGACGAGACGAAGATCGCCCGGGCGCCGGAGTCTTTGAGGAGCGGAGCGATCTGGTGCGCGGGGAGCGTCGGGTAGATCGGGACCGACCATCCGCCGGCGCAGAGGATGGCGTAGTCGGCCATCGCCCACTCCGGCCGGTTCTCCGAGAGGATCGCCACCCGTTCCCCGGGCTGGATGCCGAGCGCGTTCAGACCCAGGGAGAGCGCCCGTACGGTGTAGCCAAAATCCATCGCGGAGATGGGCTTCCACTGCCCGCCGACCTTGGAGATCAGCAAGTCCGGCTTCCCCGAAGCCGCCGCCTTCAGGAAAATGTCACAGAGAGTGTGGACCTCGTTGCTCATTGTACCCTCCGCGGCGCGATCGCATTCTGTCCCGCCCTCTAGCCCCGGTCAAGAAGAGCACTCATCAGTCTCGGGAGTGCGCAAGGGACTCTTCTCCCTCTCCCGGCGGGAGAGAGTCGGGGTGAGGGGGCGCACTCTTCCCCGGCGTACGGATCGCGCATAATCGCGCCGATGGCGATCGCGCTGCTCCTGACGACACTGCTGGCGCTCGCGGGCCTTCTCGCGACCTCCGCGCAGGGCCTCATCCTCGCGGGGGCTTTGCATTCCGCCGCGCCTGCCGCCGGCCATCTCGTCACGCGGCACGTCGGGTTTGCGATCCCGACTGTTCTCTTCTCCCTCTTTTCACAGTCGATGGTCATCTTCTACTTCATCGGCACCGGCAAGCTCGTGAAAGAAGACGTTGCCTCCTATCCCGAGCCGGAGCGCCTCGCCGTCTTGAATGCTCTCCGCCGTTTCAAGGCGAAGACCTCGCCGCCCGCGACCTTCGCGCTTCTCTCCGCGATCGCCGTCTTCGTCCTGGGGGGCGCCGTGCACACGAGCGCCCTTCCCCCCTGGACGCATCTCACGGCCTCGCTCTCCGCCGTGGCGATCCACACGTGGGCCTTCCTCGCCGAGTGGCGTACCTTCGCCGAAAACCATAGGTTGATGAGCGATCCCCTCGCCTACGCGCGGGAAGGCTTCTCTACCCGACCTGGATAACCTCCAAGCCGAAGGCTTGGGTGGCTTCCGCCTACGGCGAGTCTCGGGTCATGACAAGCGCTCATATCAGAGTACGCTCGCGGGGGCGCCATCAGGTAGCGTCCCGCTCCACGCGCAGCGTGCGGGATATCGGAATGCCCCTCAGGGTGCGCGGCCGCCACGGAGACATCGGGCCTGCCTTCGCGGCCGGGCGCAGCAGGCCGGCTGCCTCCAGCCGCCGGAGCGCCGCCTCGCTGGACTCCGGCTCCGGGAACGGCTTTAGCACTGCGATCGGCTTTCCCCTCTCGGTGAGGATGACTTCCTCCCCCGCTTTCACGGCCTTGACCGCCTTCGAAAAGCGCTGATTGGCCCCTCTCAGTCCGACCCTCATGAGCACCTCCGCCTATGTAGTGGCGTCACGACATTAACAGGCCTCTTCGCTCCCCACTGCCCATAGCACGTCGGTTTACTTCAGTAACTTTTCCGCGAGAGATCGCGGAGAGTAGATCGTGACGCCGTGGATCGTGGCGCCGAACAGCGAACCGAAGTGCGTGCTGTCGCCCGTAACCAGCGCCTCGCAACCGAGACGGATCGCCGCGGCAAGAACTGGTCGGTCCTTCTCCGGGAGCGGCAACTCGCGCGTTCCGGCCGAACCGGCAGGGTGGGCGGACGTCACCTCGACGCCCTGTAGAATGATCTCAAGGTCGGCGAGACCGCCCGACGCCTTAGCGGCGAGGTTGCGACGCGCCTCCTCGATCACGTAGCCGTCCGCGCAGCATACGTGGCCAACCCTCGCCAATAACGCCAGCAGCAGCCGAATGGCTCCATCCGACTTAGCAGCAGAAAACAGGATGTTCGCGTCGAGGAAGATCCTCATCCGCGGACGATCAACGCCCGCGCTTGCTTCGGCGCAGGACCTGATCGAGATCGGCTTCGGCCTTGTCGAACTCTCGAATCCGCTTATTGCTGTAGATCTCGATGGGAAGGGTCACGGCGGGTCGTAGCAACAACCCTTCGGGCGTCGTCTCGGCAATGAGCTGGTCGTCGGCCTTCAAGCCCATTTCGCGCCGGACCTTCGCCGGTAACGTCACGACGCCGCGGCTCGTTATGGTAACCGTCGCCTTCATGTTGGCAGTTTAACAGAATTACAGTATTTCTGCAAAGAATTAAGATGGGTGGGGACTTCACTGAGAGGAAACTGCACGCCCGCTTCGCCGTGCGCGAGTCTGGATCGCCGACCCGGAAAAGCACGGCGACACGGTCACCGCAGGGCTTCTATCGCGCGACGTGGCGGCAACCGGCTCCCCACCCCCGTCCCTCTCCCGCGGGGAGAGGGAGAAGAGGCTATTTGACTTCGAGGGTCGTGGTTCGGCCTTCGGCGACGGTGAAGGGATAGGACTTTTCGCCGTCCGGGCCGGTCACGACGAGCTGGTAGGAGCCCGGAGCGAAGTTGTCCCAGACCGTCACCGGAGGTCCGGGGTGCACCGTGCCATCCGGGCGGAAGGAGGAGAGGAGATAGATCGATCCCGAGCCGTCCAGGATCCGCCCCGTCACGGGACTCGCCGGACGCACCTCGACGCGGCCGCCGGGCGTCAGCGCTACCCCGAGAGTCGCGGAGGGCACCATCACCGAGGGGAAGGACCGCGGCGAGTAGCCGTTGGAGAAGATATAGAGAGCATAGGCTCCCGGCCCGAGCGACCCGATCTCGCCGCGGCCCGTCGAATCCAGCGTGACGGCGCCGGAGAAGGCGACGGAGCCGCCGGCTCCGTAAGCGATCACGGAGACCCCCCGCAGAGGCAACCCCGTCAGGCCGTCGTTGGCTCGAATCCCGAGTCCCGTCCCCCGGTCGAGCGCGAAGTCCACCTGCGCGTTGTCCCCGCCGATGGTGACGCTCTGGTTCCTCATCTGATAGCCGGACTTGCGGGCCGTCAGTTGGTAGGCCCCGGAATCCACGTCGTCGATGAAGTAGTGGCCGGAGGAATCCGTCGCGCCCTGCTTCATCCCCGCCGCCTGGGTCTCCCGTCCCGTTTGAGCCTGAACGGTCACGCCTTCCAGAGGATCGCCGGATCCCGATTCCGTCACCGTGCCGGTGATCGAGATCGCCGGCAGAACCATGTCGCCGGACGTGTCCCCCGACACCGCGATGACGCGGCGGTAGGAGACCCCCTGACCGGTGACCATGACCTGATAGCTGCCGTCGTCCAAACCTTCGAGCGCGTAGCTCCCGTTCTCGTCTGTCTGTCCCGAGGAACGTCCGGCCGTAGCGCGGGGAGGATCGGGAAAGGCGTTGACGAAGAGTCCGGACAGCGGGCGGTCACCGCGGGTGACACGACCAGCCAGGCGCGAAACACCCTGGAAAGCGACGTCGGCCTGGAAGTCTCCCCCGTCGGGCACCTCGAACGTCTTGCCGGTCGAGCGTCCGGCCAGGAAGGACGTCGTGGCCTGCAGATGGATGATGCCCGCGGGAACGTCGTGCAGGATATACGTCCCGCCGTCGTCTGTCTGCGCGCTGTCGCCGTAGTCCTTGCCCGAAGCGATGATGCGCACCCCGCCCAGCTGCCCCGCCGGCAGCCCGCTGACCGTGCCGCGCACCGTCGTGCCGGTCGCCATCTGGATGAGCACGCCGTCGAGCCTCTGGTTCTCCGCGACGACGACTTCCTTCGCCGCGGACTTGCCGGTGTTTCCCGACGCGATCAACTTGAAGCGGCCGCCTGTCAGATGCTCAAAGAGGAAGTTACCCGAGCCGTCCGTGCGGGCGGAGTCCCCTCCGCCGCCGAAACCGCCGCCACCGAAGCCGCCTCCGCTCGAGCCTTCTTCGTTCAACTGGACCAGGGCGCCCGGGACTGCGGACCGGCCGTCTCTTCCGACGACCGCTCCCGAGATGCTCGCCCCGGTGCCGAGCGGCAGATCCACGGCCGTTTCCTTGGAGGGATCGATGTCCCGGGTCGCCTCGAGGTAGTCGGGATGCGAGGCCGTCAACGTGACCCGGGCATCCGGAAGGCCGTCGAACTGGAAGTGCCCGTCGGCGTCCGAGCTCGTGGATGCTCCACCCGCGCCTGCGCCCGTGATCCGCGCCATCGCGGCGCCCATGGGGCCGCCGCTCGTTTCCGCCGGGTGCCACGTGACCGAGGCGTTGGCCACGGCGGTGCCGCGCGGATCAATCACGCGTCCGGAGAGGCCGCCACCCTTCTTCAGAGAGAGGACGACTCCTTCTTTCGTTTCTCCTTCGCCCAACTCGACGCCGGAGGCCTCGGCCGAGCGGTAGCCCGCGGCCGCACCGCGAATCGTCCACTTGCCCGGAGGCACGTCGGTCAGCTCGAAGCTGCCGTCTTCGGACTGAAACGTCTGATCGCCGCCTCCTCGCCCGAGAGCGATCTGGATCCCTCCGCCGCCGCGAGGGCCGCCCCGGGAGATCGTGAAGTCGGTGACCGGCCTCTTGGTGTCGGCGTCTTCCACGCGCCCGCGCACCGTACCCGCGGTCTTCAGGACGATGACGATGTCCGTCGCCGGAGGCGTGACGTTCTTCTGGAGCGTCCCGTATCCCTGCGCCGAGACGTTGAGAAGAATGGCTCGTTCGGCGACGAATCCATCCAGGCGGAACTTGCCGTCGGCGTCCGACGTCGCATTCTGCGGGCGCCCGCCCGAGCCTCCCATGTCGATACCGAAAATCTGCGCGCTGGAGACCGGTGCGCCGGCCGAATCCCTCACGGCGCCGGCGATCGGAGCGCCCGCGGCGAGCGTGACCGGAGGCCAGACGTTCTCGACGGTCGCCTTCACCTCGAGCGTCGGAACCGTCTTTCGGGCGAAGCCTTCCCTGGCAACAACCAGGGTGTACTGACCCTCCTCGAGGCCCTTGAGCGTAAAGGCGCCGTCACCGGCCGTCACGGCGTCCGGCTTTTCTTGCGCGACGCCCATGAGACGCATCTGCACCCGCGCGCCGCCCATCATTCCCTCTTCGCGATGGTTTACTCGGATTTCCGCGCCCGCCACGGGCTGGCTCAGCACGTCCACGACCTTTCCCCGGGCTTCGAGCCCCCGCCGCACGACCAGGGCAACGTCCTTGACCGCGTCCCCCGCCTTGAGCGAGACACCGGGCTTGCGCGCCGGTGCGTAGCCCGTCTTCGTCGCTTCCAGAGACAGGTTGCGCTCGGGCTCGAGGCCCCGGATGCGGAACGCGCCGTCGGCGGCCGTCAGGACTCCCTGCCCTCCCAGGACCGAAGCGGGATTTGAAGCGGCACCGCGCAGGAGGCGGCGATTCCCCATTTCCCGCATGATCCGTACCCGGGCGGCGGCGATGGGCTGCCCCTTCTCGTCCGTCACCCGTCCCGAAATGTTCGCCGCTTTCCGCAGGGCCAGGTTGGCCACGGGCGCCGATCGCGCGGCGGCGTTGACGCCCCCGATCGCCGCGGTGAGATACCCGTCTCTCACGGCCTCGATCCCATAGCGGGCAGGGGCGAGCCCCGCAAGCCGGAAGCGGCCGCGGGCGTCCGTCCGCGCGGCGCGTTCGGCGCGACGGCGGGCGAAGCGCGTCGATCCCGTCGCGGCGTAGGCCGAGACCCTCGCCCCCGCCACGGGGCGGCGAGTACCTTCCTCGATCACGGTTCCGGAGATGACGGGGCCGGGTCTTAACTTCAGATTGGCTTCGACCTCGTCTCCCTTTCGCACGCGCACGCCGTCCTTGCGAGCCGCGAGATCGTCTTTCGAGAGCGCCTGCAGGTGATGGCCGCCGGCCGGGAGACCCGTCAGGCGGAACCTCCCCTGCGCATCGGTCTGCGCGGCCGCGTCGTCCGTGGTCACGATGACGCCGGGGGCCGGCTTGCCCGCCGCGTCGGTGACGAGGCCTCGCACCGCGCCGCCGCGCTGAAGCGAGATCTTCTCTTCGGGCCTTGCCTCGAGTTGGATCCGATTTGCCGCGATGAAGTCCTGCGCGCGCACGACGACGACCCTGGCGCCCTCCGGCGCGTCGGGGACCGTGAAGGCGCCGTCGGCCCCGGTGCGCGCCTCGCCCAGGTACCGGGTGTCGCCGTCGAAGACACCCTCCCTCGACACGACGAAGACTCTGGCCCCACCCACGGGTTTGCCGGCTTCATCCAGGACCCGCCCGGACATCGGCTGCGCGGCCGGGAGCAGGATGTCGAACAGGGGATTCTCCTCCGAGGAGTCGAAAGGACCCGAGAAACGTGCCGACGGGTGCGCCTGCGCAAAGACGCGCAGAGCGACGGAAACCCCCGGCGTGTCGAGAACGACACGGAATTGCCCTTGCGCGTCGGCCGACGTCTCACCGAGAACCGCAAGGTCCTTTCCGGCCGTCTCGTCCAGGAGCGCCTCGTCGTCGGAGCGGTATGCCGTCCATTGCACCTTCGCGCCGGTGATCGGCTTTCCGGAAGCATCCAGGACCCGCCCGGTGACCGATCCTGCCCGCGCCTGCGCGGCGAGAAGAAACAGCAGCGCCGGGGCGAGCGCCCTCCTCCGGAAAGCCGCCAGGTCCTTCATGGTTTCCTCCCGCGCCGTCTGTTCACACAGATTACGGCCTCTGGCTTCCAAAGGTTACGATGGCGCATGGCCGAATCCCGGCAAACTGTTGGCGGGGGTCCCTTCGGTCCCCCGGACTCCCTGGCCGGCAAGCTCGCGCTCGTGACCGGGGCCGCGGTCCGCGTCGGGAGGGCTATCAGCCTGGCGCTGGCGGACTCCGGCGCGGACGTCGCCGTTCATTATCTCTCCTCCAGGGCGCAGGCGGAGGAAACGGTCGAGGCGATCCGCGCGCTGGGCCGGCGCTCGCTCGCGATCCGGGCGGACCTCGGCCAACCGGAGGAGTGCCGGCGCGCGGTGAAGGAAGCCGTGAACGGATTGGGGCCGCTCGACCTGCTCGTCCATTCGGCAGCGAACTTCCATCGAGCCTCGCTCGCGGAGACAGACGAGGCGATCTGGGACTCCGCGATGGATGTCAACGCGCGGGCGGGACTCCTGCTCGTCCGGGAAGCCGCGCCGATGCTGGCGGAGCGGCGGGGCCGCGTCGTTCTGATCTCCGACTTCCTCGCGAAGGACCCGGCCCGCAACTATCTCGCGCACTCGGTTTCGAAGGCCGCCGTCGAGGCACTCGTGCGCGCGCTCGCCGTCGAGCTTGCCCCGGAGGTCTCCGTCAACGGAGTCGCGCCGGGCACGGTTCTCGTTCCGGAAGGAACCAGTCCCGAAGAAGCGGAGAAACTCGCGCGCCGCGTCCCCTTGAAGCGCAACGGCGATCCCGAAGACGTCGCGCGCACGGTCCTGTTTCTCTGCTCCGGACCCTCCTTCATCACGGGCCAGGTCATCGCGGTTGACGGAGGCAAGTCTCTCACTTGAGACGGTCGTGGGCGACGTCGACCTCAGAGGGGTTAGAATTAGGGTCGGCGCTGTCGGTTGATTGGCGTGCTCGGAGTAAGTGTCAGGTCTGCATTATGAGGCTCAGGCCACTTGCTCGATTCCCGGCTGTCCGATTCCTCGCTATCGCGATCCTGATCACCACGGCCTGCACCGACCACACCGGGCCGACCGGCCCGCAAGACGCCCGCCTGAGCGTTCCGTTCCAACTCTTCGTGGGAGAGTCCGCTGAAATTCGTTCGGAGCCTCTTCAGATCGGCTTCCGGCAGGTGACCGAGGACAGCCGGTGCCCGGCGGCGCCGAATGCATCTGGCAGGGGGAGATCGTGGTAGCGCTGGACCTCCAGGTCGGGGGGCGAGGCCGGACTCCTTCGAGCTTTCCACGGTCACGAGTCCGGAGGTCCAACTGTCCGGATATCGCATCCAACTCCTCGCCACCTCCTCAGACCCTTATCCTCCCGGGCACGTGGCCGATCGGCGAAGTTACCGCGCGAGACTCGTCATCACCAGGTAGACGCAGGAATCCTCGAGTTCCTCCTCGATCCCGAACGCCCCCTGGGACGAGAACGAAAGGAGAGCTGTCAACTCCGGCAGGGACGCTCTCCGGGACGCAATCCCCGGCGGGGGACCTAAGTTCGCTCGAACTCGTCCTCCTCCTCGGCCAGCCGTCGCGCGAAGTCGAGCATGATCTGGCGGCGGTCGCGGGCGAGCGCCTCGCCCGCCTCCGTCCGGAGGGGGGCGCGGGCGGCCTCTTTGATCGCTGCGGCCATCTCCGGGAAGCTCAGTCCCTCCCGCCGTCCGTCTTGAAGCTTGCGGGCGATGCCGCGGGCGCCCATCTCATCGATTTTCAGGGCGTCGTGGGCGACTTCTTCCTCGGGTGTCGCGGGACGCGCCTCCAGGCGCGTCAAGCCTCGAAAGAGAGCCTGGACCTTCCGCCCGGAGATTCCCAGTGAAGTGAGGAACATTTCCGTTCGGCTGCGGTGCCCCATGCGCGAGACCCATCGCTCCTGTCCCGAGAAGACCGCGAGAAGATAGAGAAGCTCGCGGTCGAGGTCGCTCCGGTGGCCGGCGATCTTCTCGCAGGCCAAAACGATCCGCCCCGTGTCGCCGAAGTGGGTGACGCCGTCCAGACCCGCGGCCAGAGGCCGGACATATTCTTCGATGCGCCGACGATTCGCCTCATCCACCGCCCTACCTCCTGTCATCCTGAGCGAAGCGAAGGATCTGCTCTCTTGAAAACAACGGGGCAGATTCTTCGGCCCTGCGGGCCTCAGAATGACAGAGGACTGGTTGGCCCGGCTCTAGCCGTTGGGCCGGCGACCCTGCGGGCCGGGGCGCGGGCGCCCCCCCTCCTCGCGGAACATCCGGCGGCGCTCATGCATTTGCTCGCGCCACTCGCGCTGCTTCTGGACGAGCCGTTCCCACTGCTCGGGCTTCAGGACCTGCTTCATGTCCAGGATCATCAGGGCGCGCGTCTTCTGAAGAGCCGCGCGCGCGTTCTCGACCGCCTCGATGTTCTTCTCGACCGCGGCCCGATCGGCGGCCTTGTCGTCCATCGCTATTTGAAGATCGAGCTGCTTCTTCTCCAGATCCGCCCTCAGATCGATCAACTTCGAGCGCGAGCGCGCGAAGATCTTTTCGATCTCGTCTGTTTGCTCCCGGGTCACCCCCAGTTCGGCCGTCACGCGCGGGTTCTTCCACCATTTTCCATCGGGCACCTCGGCGGCGCGGACCGCGAGCGCAGGAGCGAGGGCCGCGAGCGCGGTGAACGCGGCGGTCATCAAGGTTCTCCTCACAGTTGTTCCTCCTCGACGCCCGCGGGCTCCGGAGCGAGGGTGCTCCAGGAACCGTTGTCTTCTCCCTGCGAGAGCCGCGCAACGTCGCGCAGCAGCAAGTCGTCTCTCTGGTCCTGCGCCGAGAGCGTCGCCGGGCTCGCGTCGGAGTGCTCGGAGGCGCCCGGCCCCGTCTTGCGGGCCGGGATGAGGAAGACTGCCAGCAGCAGCGACGCCGCAATCAAAACGGCCCATCTGGCCGCAGGCGCGCGCCGGGCACGGCCGACGCGTCTCATGGCCTCGATCGTCTTCCCCTCCAGCTCCTCCCACTGCGCGGGAGAGCGCCGGTCCAGATCCTCGCTCTCTTCGTCGGCAAGCTCCCGCACCGCGTTCTTCCATTCCTGCAGAGCGCGGCTGCAGCTCAGACACTCGGAGAGATGCCGCGGCAGCGCCTCCGGCTCTCCGACGGGTGGAACCGCGAGATTGAACAGCTCCGCGTCCGCCAGGTGTCGGTCGATGGTCTTCGGTTCCATGTCACGCCTTCTTCTGAAAATCGCCGAGCCGCTCCCGGATCTTCTGAGCCGCCCGGAAGAGATGGGACTTGATCGTGCCGGACTCCAATCCCGTCAGGTCCGCGATCTCCGGGATCGAAAGCTGCTCGAAATGCTTCAGAACGAAAACGGTTCTCTGCCGCGGCGACAGGGACTCCATGGCCCGGCGCAGCCGCTCGCGGATCTCGCGAGAAAGGGCTCGGCGCTCTGGCGAGGGGTCCGGATGCGCCGCGATCTCCCGCGGCCCCGTCTCCTCCTCCCGATTGCCCGGCGCCTGGTGAAAGTAGAGAACGAGCCGGCGGCGCTTCAGGCGGTCTTTGCACCAGTTGATGCAGATGCGCGTCAGCCAGGTCTCGAAGGTGGAGCCCAGGCGGAAGTCGTTCAGGTTCTGGTAGGCCTTGAGGAAGCTCTCCTGCGCGGCACAATCCGCCTCCCCGGCGTCGCGCAGGAGGCGGTAGGCGATGCGGGTAATCCGCTGCTGATACCGGCGCACGAAATACTCGAAGGACTCGGTCTTTCCGGCGCGGACTTCCTGGATCAACCGGGCTTCATCGATGCCGGGATCGGTTTGACGAGGAATCATCGCGAATGGAAGTCCGGCCACATCGGATAGACGATCGGGGCGCATCCGGGTTTACGCGGGCATGGCGCCGGGAGGTGGAGGCAAGTCATAGATGCGAAAGGATCTCCTGCCGCTTCGCGGCGTACTCCTGCTCGCTCAGGAGGCCCCGCTGCTTCAGGCTCTCAAGCTCCTCCAGACGCGCGCGGGGCGTCGGCGGCGCGGGGGATGCCGGAACCGCCGGAGAGGCCTGGCCGGTTGGGGGCGCCTGGCCCCAGACGTGGGTTCGGAAGCTCTCCGGAGACGCGACCGCCGGGAAGACCAGCATCCCCTTCTCAGACGCCGTTTCCACGATCACGGTTCCGTAGCCGAGCATCCTCGCCATGATCCCCTGTTCGATTGTGATGTCCTGGATCTTCTCGAGCGGCGCGTGCTGGACCTCGCGCGCGAAGAGGCCGACCTTCCGGATGACACGGCGGTTGGTCACGACGAACTCGTCCACGCTCGCGCGGACTCGTCGGGCAAGGAACGCAACGAGCCCGATGACGACGAAGGCGGCCGCGACCCAGGCCAGAGGCATTCCCACCTCCGCTCCCGCCTGGGCGTTCCTGGCGCGCAGCGCGGCCAGGCCCATGGCGGCGGCGAGGACGAGAACGATGATCGAGAAACGGTAGAAGACCCAGTGGTAGCGCGCGCGGTAGAGGATCGTCTCCCCCGGCGCCAGGTTCTTGTCCGCGTAGCCCATGGTCTTGGTCTCGCCCGCGCAAGGGTAACATCACGCAATGCCCTCGGAGCGCGTGATCCTCATCACCGGCTGCTCGAGCGGCATCGGGAGGGCCACGGCGATCGAGGCCGCCGCTCGGGGTCACCGGGTCTTCGCCACAGCTCGCATCCCGGAGACTCTGCGGGACCTGGAAAGCCGCGGGCGGATCCGGGCGCTCGCTCTGGACGTGACGGACGCGGCCTCGATCCGCGACGCCGTCGCCTCCGTTCTGGCCGAGGCCGGACACGTGGACGCCCTCGTCAACAACGCCGGATACGGACAGTACGGAGCCGCCGAAGATGTCACGACCGAGGAGTGGAGACGCCAGTTCGACGTCAACCTCTTCGGCGCGATCGAGGCCGCCCGGGCGGTCCTCCCGGCCATGCGCGAGAAGCGGCGCGGCACCATCGTCAACGTCTCCTCCGTCGCCGGCAAGATCGCGATCCCCTTTGCCGCTCCCTACTGCGCCTCCAAGCACGCCCTCGAGGCCTTCTCCGACGCGCTGCGCGTCGAGGTCGCGCCCTTCGGCATCCGCGTCGCCGTCATCGAGGCCGGCCCGATCGAGACGCGGTTCGGCGACCGGGCGCGCGCGGGCGTCGCGCGGATGCTGGCAAGCCCGGGCCCTTATTCCCCCTTCTACAAGAACGCCGAGCGTGCGATGGACACCGACTTCCAGGCCGGAAAGCTTCCGCCCGAGGCGGTGGCGCGCGTCGTCGTCGATGCGATCGAAGCGGCCAATCCCAGGACCCGCTACCGGATCACGCGGCTGGCTCGCGCCCTGATTCTCCTTCGGCGATTTCTTCCCGACCGCTTCTTCGACCGCCGGATGAAAAAAGTTCTAAAACTCCCCGACCGCGTCTAGTGTGCTCCCTCTCTAGTGAATCAGGAGGATGCAGCGCCGGCGTGACCGGTAGGCACGGCGCCGGCAGCGATCCTCAATTGGGCGAGGCTGTCGAACCCTGACGCCAGGAGCGTGGCCGAGTGCTCATTCGCGACGCCGCGGCGAGCTTGCGCAGAAGCGGAGTTTCCACCGCCCGGGCTTCTTGCATCGAGGACAGCACGTCGCTCAAGGAGAGGATCCCGACAAGCCTTCCATTGCCGTCCACGACGGGCAGCCGCCGGACGTGCCGGTCAGCCATGACGTTCAAGGCGTAGCCGAGATCGGTTCCCGGACCGCACGTGAAAGGATCGCCGGACATGACCTCCCGCACGGGGATCGCCGCGGGGAACCGGTTCTTGTGGGCCACGGCCATGCAAACGTCCCGATCAGTCAGAATCCCGATGGGCCTGCCGGCGTTGTCGAGCACGGGAAGCGCACCGCAGTCGTAGTCCTTCATGGCCAGAGCGGCGGCCGCCAGGTTCACGTCCGGCGTGCAGGAATGAGCCGGAGAAGTCATCACGTCTTGAACTCTCATAGGACTCTCCTCTCGCTTCCCATCGTGCGCCCGGCCCGCTCCACGCGCCTGATGCAGACTCACCAGGCGGCGCGCTCAGTCCCTGTCATCCCGAGGAGCGAAGCGACGAGGGATCTGCTCGGGAAATGTGGGAGGCGCGAGAGCAGATCCTTCGCGGAGCCTTTCCCGAGCGGACGAAGCGACTCGAAGCAGTGAGAGCAGATCCCTCGCTTCGCTCGGGATGACAGCAAGAGCAAGGCGCTCGGGATGAAAGCGAGAGCGAGGGGCTCAGGATGACAGAACGTACTTACCTGCGGATTTGCGATTGGACCCTAGTACGCGATGCGCCGAGAAGGACGCGCAGGAGAGCCGTGCCCTTCACCTCGTCGAGCATGGCGGTCACGTCACTGTCGGTAAGAGGATGGAGACGGAAGGTCACGTCGGCGACGAGCTCGACGAGAGTTCCGCCGCTGCCGTAGACGACGAGCGGCCCGAACGTGGAGTCCTGTGTGACTCCGACGGGCACCTCGACACCTCCCGGTACCATGGCCTGGACGAGGAAGTCAGTCAGGTCCGCGCCGAGCCGCTGTCCCAGGTCGCGGCAGGCCAGGGAGACGGCGGCCTCGTCGGCCAGATTCAAGCGGACACCGCCGACTTCCGTCTTGTGCAGGATCGTCGGACCGACGGCCTTCACCGCGACGGGAAACCCGAGGGCTTTCGCCGCGGCGGCCGCGGCGGCTTCGTCGCGGGCGACGTGCATCGCCGCGACCGGAATCCCGAAGGCGGTCAGGAGATCTTCCGCCTCCAGAGGTCCGAGCCAGCCGCCACCACCCGCGAGCGCGCGGGCAATGACCTCGCGCGCCCGCTCGACATCGAGGCCCGACAGGGCGGGCACTTTGCCCGGCGGCTCTCTTCGCCACTCCCCGTAAGCGGCGGCGCGCGCGAGTGCGATCGCGGCAGACTCGGGGAAAGGGTAACAGGGGATCGCCGACAGAACCGGCGGCGTTCCCTTGGCGCTCATGAAGGTCGCGAGGACCGGTTTTCGCACACCCTTGACTCCCTCGACGATGGCGGTGGCGACCGCCTCGGGGTCGGTCGCGATCGGCGGGATGAAGATGACGAGAACGCTGTCGAGATTCTCCTCCTCCAGCAGGATCCCCAAAGCCTTCCGGTAGTGGTCCGGAGGTGCGGAGGCGAGCATGTCCACCGGGTTTCCCACGCTCGCCGCGGCCGGGAGAAAGGAGCGCAGTTTCGCCGCGGTCGCCGGTGACAGGGGCGGCAGCTCCAGCCCACGCGCTTCGCAGGCATCCGCAGCGAGAATCCCCGGGCCGCCGGCGTTGGTCAGGATACCGACCCGCCGACCGCGAGGCACGGGCTGATGCGAGAGCAGCGTCGCGACATCGAAGAGCTCCTCGAGAGTCCCCGTCCGGATGACGCCCGCCTGCCGAAAGAGCGCGTCCACGACGGGGTCGGACTCGGCGAGCGCCCCCGTGTGTGAAGTGGCGGCGCGCGAGCCCGCGCTCGAGCGGCCGGCCTTCACAGCGATGATCGGCTTCTTGCGGGCGACCCGCCGTGCGATGCGCGAGAAGCGGACAGGATTGCCGAAGCTTTCCAGATACAGCAGGATGACATCGGTGCGCGGGTCTTCGCTCCAATACTGGATCAGGTCGTTGCCGGAGACATCCGCCTTGTTTCCGACCGACACGAACGTCGAGATTCCGAGATTCAGCTTGGAGGCGTAATCGAGCAGCGCCAGTCCGAGCGCCCCGCTCTGTGAGGAGAGAGCGACGCTTCCCTCCGGCGGGTAGACCGGACCGAACTGAGCATCCAGGCGCACCTTCGGATCCGTGTTGACGAGACCCATGCAGTTGGGCCCGACCATCCGGATCCCGGCGGCCCGTATTTTTTCGACCAGCACCGCCTCCCGGCGGCGTCCTTCCTCTCCCGTCTCGGAGAACCCCGCCGTGATCATGATGATGGCCTTGACCCCCTTGGCGACGCACTCGTCCACCGCACCCTCCGCCATCGCCGCCGGAATCGAGATGACGGCAAGGTCCACGTCGCCGGGGACGTCGGCGAGCCGCGGGTAGCACGGGACTCCCAGAATCTCTTTCGCGTTGGGATTGATCGGCACGACCTTGCCCTTGAAGCCGTTCGAAACGAGGTTGTAGAAGATCTCGGCGCCGATCTTCCCGCGCTCCCGGCTGGCGCCGAGGACGGCCACGACTTTCGGCTCGAAGAGCAGCTTCATCGAGGCCGCGGCCGCGCGCTCGGACCGTTCGGCATAGCTGTCCTCGAACCGCGGAGTCGGCGTCAGCGAGAAGACGATTCGCCCGACGCCTCCTTCGAAACGCTGCGTCACCTCGAAGCCGCAGTTGCTGAAGACGTCGAGCATCCGGCGGTTCTGCGCGAGGACGTCGGCCTCGAAGACTTTGATCCCGCGGGCGCGCGCGATCTCGGCCAGCCTTTCCAGCAAGCGCGTTCCGATCCCCTGTCCCTGCAGCGCGTCCTCGACGGCGAACGCCGCCTCCGCGCGATCGAGCTGGCCGGGCTTCCGGAAGAAGTGGGCGGCTGCGACGATGCGGCCGGCGGTCTCGCCCACCAGCGCGAAGGTGTTCTCGTAATCCACTCGGCTGACGCTCTGCGCCTTCTTGATGTCGAGCCGGGGGACGGAGAAGAAGCGGAAGTAAAGACTGTCGGGGGAAAGCCGCTTGTAGAGAGCCAGAAGAGCCGAGGCGTCCTGCGGCCGTATCGGGCGAAGGCGCAGGGTGGACCCGGATTTCAAGACGACATCGGATTCTTCCTGACCCGGATAGGCTGCCGGACCCTCGGCGGCGGCGCCGCCCGTGACTCTGCCTGACATGAGTAACCTCCAGCCGTCAGGTTCGCGCATTTGAGTGCCCCGCGTTGATACGAATGGATCATGCGCCCGGGCGAGGATCGCCGCCCGCGGCTTCCGGAATCGTTTGATGCAGCTGGATCTGGTGGTCTCTCCTCCCCGGGGTCGATACTCCTTACCCGGGAGGAACGATATGAATGTTCAAGCACTGATGAATCCTCGGGTCAAGTCCGCGGGCACGGACGCTTCGGTGGCCGACGTTGTCCTGCTCATGGAAAAACATGACTGCGGGGCAGTTCCGATCTTGAACGCCGCGAACAAACTCGTCGGAATCGTCACGGACAGGGACATCTGTCTGGCGTTGGGATTCCGCCCGCTGCCGGCAGCCGGAATTCCCATCACCGACGTGATGTCGAAGAGAGTCTACGCTTGCGCGCCCGAAGAGGACGTCTCGAGAGCTCTTCAAACGATGAGGAACAAGAAGGTGCGCCGTCTGCCCGTCGTGGACGCCACCGGGCGGCTCGTCGGCATCCTCTCGATGGACGACGTAGTTCTCCAGGCCGAGGACAACTTCGGCGAGACGGTGAAGACTCTGAAGGCCATCTACAGGCGGCCCGTCCCCAGGAAGGAGCCCGCGGTCCGGCTCGAGGCCTGATCGAGCACTCTCGGAGAGTCCTACTCCGGAACGAAACCCGAAGAGCGAACCGCGGGTCGGCGGGTCCCTCATCCTGAGTTGTTTGCATCAAGCCCCGCTTTCCCGTGGCTCCGATACTCGGCGCGTGCGGAACACGGAGAGCGGCCGGCCTCCGCGGGGGCCCGAGAGCTGATGCATGAGATGGGGCTCGCCGCGGACATCCACAGGATCGCCCGGGGCGCTGCGGACGATCACGGCGGGGGCGCGCTCGAATCGGTGACTGTTATCGTCGGGGAGCTGGCCGCGGTCGAGCCCGACCTGCTCGAGTTCGCCTGGCAGGCACAGGTCGCCGGCAGCGAGGACGCGGGCTCGCGACTCATCGTCGAATGGCGGCGCGCCCGGCAGACCTGCGCTTCTTGCGGCGATGTCCCGGAACGCGCCCCGGGGTCCTGGCTGCGCCTCTGTCCCCGCTGCGAGGAAGCGCTCGCCGTCCTCGGAGGCGACGAGCTGGAGGTGCGGACGGTCTCCTTCTCCGACCTGCCCGAAGCGGCCGCGGGAAAACAATGACCGAGATCGACGTCCGCCAGAGGGTGCTCGCCGCCAACGCCGTGGCGGCGGCGGCGCTTCGCCAGGAGTTTCTGGCCTCCGGAACGCTCGTCGTGAACCTGATCTCGTCGCCCGGCTCGGGCAAGACGACGCTTCTCGAGGCGACCGCCCGCGCGTTGAAAGAGCGCTTCCGCCTCGGGGCCGTGGACGGCGACATCGCCACGGAGCGCGACGCGGAGCGCCTGTGCCTCTCGGGGATCCCCGCCCGCCAGATCCTGACCGGCGGGGCCTGCCACCTGGACGCCCGGCAGGTCGAGAAGGCCCTGGCCGAGGAAGGAGAGCGTCTCTCAGGCCTCGACCTCCTTTTCATCGAAAACGTCGGCAATCTCATCTGCCCGACCTCTTACGACCTCGGAGAGGATTTCAAGGTCGCGCTTCTCTCCGTCGTCGAAGGAGACGACAAGCCGTTCAAGTACCCGGCGATCTTCTCGCGCGCCGCCGTGACCTTGATCACCAAGTCGGATCTCCTGCCGCACGTGGACTTCGACCTCGCGGCCGTCCGCCGGCAGGTCGCGACGCTGAATCCGTCAGGAGGGTTCCTCGTCACCTCCGCGCGCAGCGGCGACGGGATGGATTCCTGGTTCGCCCTGCTCGAAGAAGAGATCTGCAAGAAGCGCGCGGTCGCTCCGGCGCGCGCGGGCTGCTAGAGCAGGCGACGGGGCCCTTTCCGGCCATCCGGGCAAATTGGTGAATCTGCATCATTCAATTGCCTCCTGCGCCTCTCCTATATAGGCCAGCCATCGAAGGAGTGCTTTGACCCGAGGTTCTTCGCTCCCGAGCCGGCATCCTGCGCAGGCCGCGCCCGCGGCCAAATCGTCCTGCCCCTCCCCCGCCACGCGCTTGCCCGGGCTCGGAGGACGCACCCTCCCCGAGAGGACTCCTTCGACAGGAAGGAGGCATCGCCGATGAAGGACTCGAACAACTGGTTCTTGAGCGAGCTCGAACGAAGAGGCGTCTCGCGGCGCGAGTTCATGGGCTTCTGCGGGGTCATGGCCTCAGCCCTTGCCCTGCCCAAGAGCGTGGGGGCCAGGATCGCCGCGGAGATCGCGAAGACGGAGAAGCCGGTGCTCGTCTGGCTGGAATTTCAGGACTGCGCCGGCAACTCGGAGTCCTTCCTGCGCGCCGAGCGGCCCACGGCCGCCGACGTCCTTCTCGACACCCTGTCGCTCGACTACCACGAGACGATCATGGCCGCGGCGGGCAAGCAGGCCGAAGAGACCCTCCAGAAGACCGTCAAGGAGCGGGCAGGCAAATACATCGCCGTCGTCGAGGGCTCGATCCCGACCGGCGAAAACGGCGCCTATTGCTGCGTGGGCGGCCGCGCCGCCATCGACATCGCGCGGGAGGTCTGCGGCAGCGCAATGGCGACCATTGCCATCGGGACGTGCGCCGCATACGGGGGACTGCCGGCCGCCTCGCCCAATCCCACCGGCGCGCTGTCGGTCGCCGACGCCGTGCCCGGCGTCAAGAACCTGATCAACCTCCCCGCGTGCCCGGCCAACGTGGAGAACCTGACGGCGCTCGTCGTGTACTTCCTGACATTCAAGAACTTGCCGCCGGTGGATTCCTACCGCCGGCCGCTCTTCGCGTACGGCAAATCCATCCACGACAACTGCGAGCGCCGCGCGCACTACGACGCGGGGCAGTACGTCGAGGCCTGGGGCGACGAGGGCCACCGGACCGGCTACTGCCTCTACAAGATGGGCTGCAAGGGGCCGGTCGCCTACCAGAACTGTCCGGTCGTGCGCTGGAACGGCGGCACCAACTGGCCGATCGGCTGCGGGCATCCCTGCATCGCGTGCGCCGCGCCGGACTTCTGGGACAAGATGTCCCCCTTCTATCAACACCTGACCGGAATCCCGGGCTTCGGCGTGCAGTCGAACATCGACACCGTCGGGGCCTGGGCCACCGTCGGCGTCGGCGCTGCCTTCGCGGCCCATGGCGTGATCTCGCTGGCCAAACGCTGGAAGGCCGGGCAGCCCGCGCGGCATCTGCCCGAAGAGTCCGGCAAAGAAACGCCGGAGAAGGGAGACCGGCCATGACCCACGTCGTCGTCGATCCCGTTACCCGAATCGAGGGGCACCTGCGCATCGAGGCGGAAGTCGATGGAGGCAAGGTCTCCGATGCTTGGTCCTCCGCGACGATGTTCCGTGGAATCGAGCTGATCTTGAAGGGGCGCGATCCGCGCGACGCCTGGGCCTTCACGCAGCGCATCTGCGGAGTCTGCACGACCGTCCATGCGATCGCCTCGATCCGGGCGGTCGAGAACGCCGTAGGCGCGGTCCCCCCGCCAAACGCCCGCCTCCTGCGCAACCTGATCATCGCTTCGCAGTGCGTTCAGGACCACGTCATCCACTTCTACCATCTGCACGCGCTCGACTGGGTGGACATCGTCTCCGCGCTCTCGGCCGACCCGGCCAAGACGTCGGCCCTGGCGCAGTCGATCTCCGACTGGCCGCTCTCGAGCACGAAGTATTTCGCCGGCGTGCAGGGCAGGATCAAGGCTTTCGTCGGGCGCGGCCAGCTCGGCCCCTTCGCCAACGCCTACTGGGGGCATCCCGCCTACCGGCTGCCGGCCGAGGCGAACCTGATGGCCGTCGCGCACTACCTCGAGGCCCTCGACTGGCAGCGCGAGTTCATCAAGATGCACGCGATCCTGGGAGGCAAGAACCCGCACCTACAGAGCTTCCTGGTCGGAGGCATGTCCACGCCGATCGACCCGGACCGCCAGGCCTCGCTGAACGCGGGGACGATCGCGCAGCTGAAGGACCTGATCGCGAAGGCGCGCGACTTCGTGACCCGCGTCTACATTCCGGACCTTCTGGCCGTCGCCTCCTTCTACAAGGACTGGGCGGGGTACGGCGCCGGGGTCGGCAATTACCTGGTCTACGGGGAGTATCCGGAGAAAGACGGCGCGAACCCTCCCCTCTTCCTCCCCCCAGGAGTGATCCGCAAACGCGATCTGTCCAAAGTCGAGCCGTTCGATCCCTCCAAGATCACCGAGCAGGTCAAGCATTCCTGGTACGAGTATGGCGGCGGAGACGACCAGGCGCTCCATCCCGCCAAGGGGGAGACCAAGCCGAAATACACGGGCCCCAAGCCTCCCTACGAGCGTCTGGAAACCGGCGGCAAGTACAGCTGGTTGAAGTCCCCGCGCTACGACGGCGAGCCGATGGAGGTCGGGCCGCTTGCCCGGATGCTCGTGGCCTACGCCTCCGGGCACCCGCGTGTCAAGGAACTGGTCGGTGCGGTCCTCGGCAAGCTCTCCGTCGGGCCAGAGGCACTTTTCTCGACGCTCGGGCGCGTCGGGGCCCGAGGGATCGAGACGCAGCTTCTCGCCGAGAAGATGGACGACTGGCTCTCGGCGCTTGCCGAGAACATGGGGCGCCGGGACCTGCGCATCCATGACAACTCGAAATGGGAGCCCAACAGCTGGCCGGCCGAGTGCGTCGGCGCCGGATTCCACGAGGCGCCGCGCGGCGCCCTCGGCCACTGGGTACAAATCCGGGATGGACGGATCGCCAACTACCAGTGCATCGTGCCGAGCACCTGGAACGCGGGGCCGCGCGACGCCGCGGGAAAACGCGGGCCTTACGAGGAGGCGCTGGTCGGTACTCCTGTGCACGACCCGGCCAAGCCGGTCGAGATCCTGCGCACCGTGCACTCCTTCGATCCCTGCATCGCCTGCGGTGTCCACGTCGTGGACACGCAGAGGCGCGAGCTCGCGCGAGTGAGGGTCCTATGAGCACGCCAACGCCAGAGACGATTGTCGAGCCGGGCTCGGTTCCTCCGCGCGCCGACACCGATCTCGTCCGGCTTTACGTCTGGGAGTGGCCGGTGCGTCTGGCTCACTGGCTGATCGTCATCTCGATCTTCTTCCTCTCCTTGACCGGCCTCTACATCGGCCGGCCGTTTCTGATCTCGGCTGGCGAGGCCCGGCAGCAGTTCCTGATGGGCACCGTCAAGACGATCCACTTCTACTGCGCGATCGTCTTCACGATGGCGGTCCTTGTCCGGGTCATCTGGATGTTCACCGGAAATCGCTTCTCCCGCTGGAACAAGTTCATTCCCTACACCCGGCGCCGGCGACAGGCCCTTTTTCCGGTCGTCAAGTACTACCTCTTCGGGCTCCGCAAGCCTCCCGGCTTCGTCGGCCACAATCCGCTGGCGGGCCTGACCTACTCCCTCGTCTTCCTCCTCTACTTCACGGCGATCGGAACCGGGATCGCGCTCTACACGGTGGACGCACACTTCCACTCGCCGCTCAAGCTCTTCTCCTTCCTTCTGCCGCTCTTCGGAGGACCGCAGACGGCGCGTTGGATCCACCACGTCGTGATGTGGCTCCTCTGGGGATTCGCGGTGCACCACGTCTACAGCGCCATTCTGATGTCTCAGGTCGAGGCCAACGCGACGATCGAGTCCATCTTCTCGGGCTACAAGTTCGTCCACCGCGACGATGTGACCTATTCGGGGTATCGGTTTCTGGTTCATAAGGACGAGCACCATGGATAGCACGTCGGCTTCGCTCGCTTCGGGACCTGCGCCTGTCGGCGCATCGGACAGCGACTCGGCCGGTTGCGGCCTCGATCGCTTGCCTGGTCCCTTCGCTCGCTACGCCTCCCGCGGCGCGAGGCTCGACTTTCGGCGCAGGCGGTCGCTGCGCGATCGGCGCCGAGAGATTTCAGCTACGAGAGCCCAGAGACTCCTCGCGCCGCGACCGGGGCCCGAGGAGGGGCCGCTCGCACAGGAATCCCGCCCAGTTTCCCTTCTCGTCATGGGGCTGGGCAACCTGCTCTGCGGCGACGACGGCCTGGGGGCGGCGGCCATCGCGCGGCTGGACCGCGACTGGGAGCCGCCGGACGGGACGCTCGTTCTGGACGGAGGAACGCTCGGACTGGCGCTTCTTCCTTACATCGAAGACTCACGCGATGTGATCCTCGTGGACGCGGTGTGTGCCGACGAGCCGCCCGGCACCCTGGTGCTTCTCGCGGGAGAAGACGTCGCCCCGGCGGTTCGCCACCGGCTCTCGCCTCACCAGATCGGAGTCGCGGACTTGCTCGACGGCGCTCGCCTCCACGATCGCTACCCGCATCGTCTCGTGCTCGTCGGGCTTGTTCCGGGGACACTTTCCCTCAGCATCGAACGTTCGGCGGCGGTCGAGAGCCGTCTGCCGGAGCTCGTCAACGAGATCGTGGAGCAGGCGCGGCGCCTGGGCCATACCTTTGTTCAGAGAACGAACCGTCCGAGCGCTTCTCGGGATCACGGTCATGTCGCTCGCGTCTTCGGCCTGTAAGGGACGGAACGGCGACCTGCCGCGCCCGTATCGCGATCTGGCGATACCCCGGGAGCGGCTCGCCTCCCGAGAGGCCCGGACCAGGGGACGAAATCTCTTTCTCGAACACTGCGCTCTCTGCCACGGCGGCCGCGCGGACGGCAGGGGCGTGCGCCGGGAGGGGCTGACGAGCCGGCCCCGCGACTTCACCGACCCCGCCTGGCATCGCCGCACGAGCCCCCGGCGTGTTTTCTTTACGATCCGCGAGGGATCTCGAGGCACGCCCATGCCCGCCTGGGGGATCCTGACCGACGAGGAAATCTGGGATCTGACGGCATACCTGATCTCGACCGGAGAAGGGCGATGAGCCTGGAGGGCCGGCGGATCGAGATCCGAGGGACGGTTCAGGGCGTCGGTTTTCGCCCCTGGATCTGGCGGCTCGCCCGCGAGAACGGCATCGGTGGGCGCGTCTCGAACGACTCGCGGGGCGTGAC
>WNFV01002624.1_pt1 | contig 23733 bp, 22 predicted proteins | sample 5400101 | NCBI WGS metagenome assembly WNFV01 (sample SAMN13153361, study PRJNA577476) | soil metagenome | isolation source: 115 cm soil or saprolite under grassland replicate 1 | place: USA:California | collected 2016-06-15 | reverse complement strand
AAGGTGGGATGGGAGCAGGGCTCGAGACGCTCCCTCAAGTCCTCGCGGCTGATCGGCGTTCGCCGGTCGCGCAGGATGTTGTGAAGCTCGTAGATGCGGTCGAACTTGTCCACGCCGGAGTCCGCCCCCCAAGAACCCGGAGGGCCCCTTGCGGGCAGCCCCACCGCCCTTGCATCTTGTTGGAATGAGCCGGGTGCGAATCTTCCGCGCCCGGTCGATGTCGAGCATTTCCCTGCTGGAATGTTGCGCCGGTTGCGGCGGGAGCGCAATTCCCGGGTTGCACTTAGGCCGCTCTCTTCACTTTCTTCCCCAACACGTTGCGCAGGGTTCGGCCGGTGAAGCTCGTGTCCATGGCGGCCACGTCCTCGGGGGTCCCCTGAGCGAGGATGCGCCCGCCGCCTTCGCCGCCCTCGGGGCCGAGGTCGATCACCCAGTCGGCGGTCTTGATCACATCCAGATTGTGCTCGATCACCACCACGGTATTGCCCGCGTCGCGCAGTCGGTGCAGCACCGAGAGCAGCAGGTCGATGTCCTTGAAGTGCAGGCCCGTGGTCGGCTCGTCCAGGATATAGAGCGTGCGTCCGGTGTCGCGCTTGGAGAGCTCGAGCGAGAGCTTCACCCGCTGCGCCTCTCCGCCCGAGAGCGTGGTGGCGGGCTGCCCGAGCTGGATGTAGCCGAGGCCCACTTCGAGCAGGGTCTGGAGCTTCCTCTCCACGGCGGGGACCGTATTGAAGAATTCGTGGGCCGCCTGCACCGTCATCTGCAGCACGTCGTGGACATTCTTTCCCTTGAACTGCACTTCGAGGGTTTCGCGGTTGTAGCGCTTGCCGTGGCAGGTGTCGCACGGCACGTAGATGTCCGGCAGGAAATGCATTTCGACCTTGATGACGCCGTCGCCCTGGCAGGCCTCGCAGCGCCCTCCCTTGACGTTGAAGGAGAAGCGCCCCGGACCGTAGCCGCGCTCGCGCGCCATGGGCACGCCCGCGAAAAGCTCGCGGATCGGCGTGAACAGCGCCGTGTAGGTCGCGGGGTTGGAGCGCGGAGTGCGGCCGATCGGGCTCTGGTCGACGCTCACCGCCTTGTCGAAGAATTCCAGCCCCTTGATCGAATCGTGCGCGGCGGGCTCGTGTACCGAGCCGTAGAGCTCGCGCGCGACGGCGTGATAGAGCGTGTCGTTGATGAGCGTCGATTTGCCCGAGCCAGAGACGCCGCTCACGCACACGAACAGGCCTACCGGCAGCGCGAGATCGATATTCTTGAGATTGTTCCCGCGCGCGCCCTTGAGCCTGAGGACCCGCGTCTTGTCGAAGCGGCGGCGGGTGTTGGGCACGGCGATCTCCAGCACGCCCGAGAGATATTGGCCGGTGAGCGAGGCGGGGTTCCTGCGGATCTCTTCGGGCGGGCCCTCCGCGACCACCTCGCCGCCGCGCTCGCCCGCTCCCGGTCCCATGTCGAGAACGTGATCGGCCGAGTTGATCGCCTCTTCGTCGTGCTCGACCACGATGACGGTGTTGCCGAGGTCGCGTAGGTGCTTGAGCGTGGCAAGGAGACGCGCGTTGTCGCGCTGGTGCAGCCCGATCGAGGGCTCGTCGAGCACGTACATGACACCGGTGAGCCCCGAGCCGATCTGGCTGGCAAGCCGGATGCGCTGGGCCTCGCCGCCCGAGAGCGTGTCCGCGGCGCGGTCGAGCGAGAGATAGTCGAGGCCGACGTTGTTGAGGAAGTTGAGCCGCGCAACGATCTCGTTGACGATTCTCTCGGCGATGGCCTGCTTGCTGCCTTCGAGCTTGAGCTGACGGAAAAATTCGAGCGCCTGCTTCAGGGAGAGCCCGCTCACCTCGTAAATTGCGCGGTCGCCGACCTTGACGTGACGCGCTTCCGGGCGGAGCCGCGTCCCCTCGCAGGCGGGGCAGGCCTTGGCGTTCAGGTATTTCGCGAGCTCCTCGCGCACCACCAGCGAGTCTGTTTCCTTGTAGCGGCGCTCGAGGCTGGGCAGGATGCCCTCGAAGGGGTGCTCCTTCACGACCGTGCGGCCGCGCTCGCTCAAGTAGGAGAACGGGATTTTCTCCTGAGTGCCGTGGAGCACGAGCGTCTGGACCGGCTCGGGGAGCTTCTCGAACGGAGTCTCGACGTCGAACCCGAAATGCGCGGCGAGGCTCGTGAGCATCTGGAAATAGAACTGGTTGCGCCGGTCCCAGCCCCTGATCGCGCCGCTCGCGAGGGAGAGGCCCGGATGCGCGACCACGCGCTTCGGATCGAAGAAGTTGATCGCGCCCAGGCCGTCGCACTCCGGGCAGGCGCCCATGGGGTTGTTGAAGGAGAACAGGCGCGGCTCGAGCTCGGGCAGCGAGTAATCGCATACGGGGCAGGCGTAGCGCGCGGAAAACAGGTGCTCGCGGCCCGAATCGAGCTCGAGCGCCACGGCGCGGCCGTCGGCGTGCCGGAGCGCCGTTTCGAAGGATTCCGCCAGGCGCTGCTTCGCGTCCGGGCGCACTTTCAGGCGGTCGACGACCACGTCGACGGAGTGCTTCACGTTCCTGGAGAGCCTGGGCACGGAGTCGATTTCGTGGACCTTGCCGTCGACGCGCAGCCGCGCGAACCCCTGCGCGCGCAGCTCCGCGACCAGCTCGTGCTGCTCGCCCTTGCGGCTCGCGACGATGGGGGCGAGGATCATGAGCTTCGTGTCCTGGGGGAGTGCAAGAGCGTGGTCGACCATCTGCGACACCGACTGTGCCTGCAGGGGCAGCTTGTGCTGCGGGCAGTACGGGGTCCCGACGCGCGCATACAGCAGTCGCAGGTAGTCGTGGATCTCGGTGATGGTTCCGACGGTCGAGCGCGGGTTGTGGCTCGCCGCCTTCTGCTCGATCGAGATCGCGGGCGAGAGGCCTTCGATCAGATCGACGTCGGGCTTTTCCATGAGCTGCAGGAACTGCCGGGCGTAGGCGGAGAGCGACTCGACGTAGCGGCGCTGTCCTTCCGCGTAGAGGGTGTCGAAGGCGAGCGAGGATTTTCCGGAGCCCGACAGCCCGGTGATCACGATCAGCCGGTTTCTCGGCAAATCGACGTTCAGGTTCTTCAGGTTGTGCGTGCGTGCGCCGCGGATGCGAATCTGGTCCATCAAAGCCGGTCGAGGAGAAAGGCCAAACCCGCTACTATACGAAATTCCGCGGTACCTACGCTACCCCCATGACTTCGGCCGAGCTTTCCGTTGCGTTCTTTTTGCAGATGTTCTTCATCCTCGCCGCCTGCCGGGCGGTCGGCTGGGTGGCGCGGCGCTGCGGCCAGCCGCAAGTCATCGGCGAGATGATCGCCGGCGTGGTCATAGGGCCATCCTTGCTCGGGATCTTCTGGCCCGGGGCGCAACAGTTCTTGTTTCCGCCGGAATCGCTCAAGACGCTCTACGTCTTCGCGCAGCTCGGGATCGGGTTCTACATGTTCCTGGTGGGCGTGGAGTTCAATACGGAGCTTTTCCGCAGCCGCATGCGCAGCGCCCTCTCGGTATCCCTGGCGGGAATGCTGGTGCCCTTCATCATCGGCGCGGCGCTCGCGCTGTGGCTGGTGGAGGTACGGGGGCTTTTCTCCGGGAAGACCCGCACGTTCGAAGCGATTCTGTTCCTCGGCGCGGCCATCGCGATCACGGCTTTTCCGGTGCTTGCCCGCATCATCCACGACCGCGGCCTCACCGGCACGGCCCTGGGCACGCTCGTGCTCGCGGCCGGCGCGATCAACGACGCGGCGGCCTGGTGCGTGTTTGCCGTCGTGCTGGCGAGTTTCGGCGGCGGAGCCGTGGTTGCGGTGAAGGCTTTCGCAGGCGGGATCGGCTATGTGCTGCTCATGGTGCTCGCCGGGCGCAGGCTGCTATCGCCCCTGGGCCGGCTGGCCGAAGCCGAGCGCAGAATCGGCCCAGGCCTGCTCGGCGTGGTGCTCATGCTCCTCATGCTCGCCGCATGGGCGATGGACGCGGCGGGCGTCCACGCCGTATTCGGCGGCTTCATGCTCGGGGCGGTCATGCCGCGGGGTTTCCTCACCCAGGAGCTCAGGCGGCAGCTCGAACCGCTCGCCGTGGTGTTCCTGCTGCCGATGTTCTTCACGTTCTCCGGCCTGAATACGCGACTCGACATGGTGGCGAGCCCCGAGCTCCTTTTCATCGCCGCAGTCGTGCTGGTCGCCTCGATCGTGGCCAAAGGCGTGGCCTGCTGGGCCGCGGCGCGGCTCGCCGGCGAAGACAACCGGACCGCGATGGCCGTGGGCACGCTGATGAACGCGCGGGGCGTGATGGAGCTGATCATCCTCAACATCGGCTTGCAGAAAGGGATCATCGAGCCGGCGCTCTTCTCCATCATGGTCTTGATGGCCATCGTGACCACGCTGATGGCCTCGCCCTTGTTCGAGTGGGTGTATGGGAAGAAGGCCCGCGCCGCCGGTGAGCTGGACACGCTTTCTTCGAAGGCGTGATCGTGCAGCGGGCTGGCGCAGCATTTCGGGGAGGCTTCGGTGTTTGTATTCGGAATCGCGGTTATTGCGTTATGGCTGGGAGCGGCCTCTGGCATGCGCATGCGGGCGATTCCGCGGAGCGGACCTATCGCATGTGTGCCGGGGGCGATGCGGTCGCGCTGCGCGAGAAGCTCGTTCGTCTGCGCGGTGTGCGGGAGGCGGTGGTGGTGCCCGAAGAAGGCATTGCCCGATTAACGGTGTATCCTGGATCGTCCGACGAGCGGGCGGCGACGGAAATTATCGGAGGAGAAAGTTAAATGGCATCGGTCAACAAAGTCATTTTGGTAGGCAATTTGGGGCGCGATCCCGAGACGCGCTACGCCCCGGAGGGTGGAGCGATCACCAACATCTCGGTCGCCACCACGGATACCTGGAAAGACAAGACGAGCGGCGAAAAGCAGGAACGTACCGAATGGCACCGCGTGGTGTTCTTCAGCCGGCTCGCGGAAATCGCCGGCGAGTATCTGAAGAAGGGGTCGCAGGTCTATATCGAGGGATCCTTGCGCACGCGCAAGTGGCAGGACAAGGAAGGGAAGGAACGCACGACCACCGAAATCATCGCCGACCGCATGCAGATGCTCGGCAGCCGGCAAGGAGCGGGCGACGCAGGTGCCCGGGAAGCGAAAGAGCCCGCCACCGCGGGCGAGGGCAAGGCCGCCAAGAAACCGGCGGGCAAGTTCGACGACATGGAAGACGATATCCCGTTCTAGCCGTACGACCGGCCGCGCCCGTTACGACGAGGAAGGGCCCAACCCTTCCTCGAGCGTGCGCGGCCTGTTTCAAAGAGTTTTACTCCGCGCCGCGGCGCCGGCTAGGCCTCTACCAGCGCCAGCGCCGGACCGCCGAGTCGAAGGCGGAGCGCTTATAATGAATTTTCCAGCACCTATTCATTTGCGATCATGAAACCAGACAACCTGAGTGTCCTCAGTGAATTCCTGCACAAGCGCGAAAACATCGATCCCGCCCGCGTGACGCCCGAAGCCTTGCTCGAGGAACTCAAGGTCGATTCGCTCCTGCTGCTCGAACTGCTGTTCGAATTCGAGGACAGGCTCGGCGTCAAGATACCGCAGGACATTCCGCGACCCAAGACTGTCGGTGACTTGCTGGGGATCGTGGATAGGGTCACAGCCGGAAACGGCGTCTGAATGGCAGGCGCGCGGCGCGTCGCGGTCACGGGCCTGGGGCTCGTCAACCCTTTCGGCGGAGACCTTGCGGACTTCTTCAGCCGGATGCTGAGCGGTGAATCCGCGATCCGGCTTTACACTCGCGAGGACAAGGTAACCAGGCCGCTATCCGTCCCGGCGGTTCGCTGCGCGGATTTCGACGCCGACTCCGCGCTTGGCCGGTCGCTTGCCTACACCATGGACCGCTACAGCCAGCTCGGGACCACCGCGGCCCTTTCGGCGTGGCGCGATGCCGGGCTTCCCCGGACCAAGGATGCGCCGCGAAACGACTGGGGTGTCTCCTGGGGGACGGCACTGGGCGGTACGCTCACCTTCGAGAGCGGCTATATCGAGTTGTTGCGTAACGGTCGCGAGCGCGTGCCGCCGCTTTCGGTCGTGCTCGGAATGAGCAACGCGGCCGCCTCCCACATATCGATTCAGCTCGGCCTGGGGGCTTCCAGCGCGACGTATTCGGTCGCCTGCGCCTCATCGGCCGTCGCGATCGGCGAAGCTTTGCCGAAGATCCGCTCGGGCGAGGCGACGCTGATGGTCGTCGGCGGCTCCGAGGCGCCGCTCTCCTACGGCGTCGTGCGTGCATGGGAAGCGATGCGCATTCTTGCCTTGGGGGACGAGGCATCCGCCCCGCGCGCCTGCCGCCCCTTCAGTTCCGATCGGCAGGGCCTGGTGCTCGGCGAAGGGGCGGGCGCAATGATCCTCGAGGACTGGAACCACGCGGTCCGGCGAGGAGCGAGGATCTACGCCGAATTCGCGGGGTGCGGCAACACCTCCGATCATGATCACCTCGTCCGACCCAATGTGGACGGGCAGATGCGCGCCATGCGCATGGCAATTCAGGACGGCGGCCTCGCGCCCGAGGAGATCGATTACATCAACGCGCACGGCACGGCGACGCGCGAAGGCGACCCGATCGAGATCGCGGCCATTCGCGGCGTTTTCGGATCGCGTTCACCGGCCGTCGCGGTCAGCGCCACGAAATCGATGCACGGGCACATGCTCGGCGCAACCGGGGTGATCGAGGCCATCATCACCGTCCTGTCGCTGATGTCACAGGAGGCCCCGCCGACCGCGTATCTGGACGATGTGGATCGCGAGTGCACCGGTGTACGCCACATCACCGGAGGACCTCTGCGCACGAGCCTGCGGGCGGCGCTGTCCAACTCCTTCGCATTCGGGGGCAGCAACACGGTGCTGGCATTCCGCGCGGCTCATTGAATCCCGCGCGCGAGCGAATCACGAGGTTCTCAGCCGCCGGATCGCCAGTGCCGGCAGTCGCAGCACGAAGCCGAGGAGCAGGCGGACGTGCATCCAGGTCAGGAGCGCGTTGTCGCGCCAGTAGTTGAAATGCGACACGCCGCCCTCGCCGGGGCGGAAATAGCGCACCGGCGCGGGCTTGTTGAGCGGGCGCACCCCCAGCCAGCACATTCGCACCACCACTTCCGGGTCGAAGTCGAAGCGCCGCATCCAGTACTGCTTGCGCATCACCTTGCGCAGGGGCGCGATCGGGTACACCCTGAAGCCAAACAGCGAATCGCCGATTCCGGTCCAGAGCGTTTCCAGGTTGGCCCACCAGTTGGATACGCGACGCCCCTTCACGCGCAGATTCGGCGCGCTCGCATCGAACACCGGAACGCCCAGCACCATGCAGGAAGGCTCGGCCGCGGAAGCCGCCATGAACTCGCCGATCAGCTCGCTCGGGTGCTGTCCGTCCGAATCCATCGTCAGAACATGCGTGAATCCGGCGGCCTGGGCAAGCTCGATGCCGTGCATTACGGCCGCGCCTTTGCCGCTGTTCCTTGACAATACGATCACCCTCAGACCCGTATCGGCTCGGGCCATCTTGCGCAATCCTTCGGCCGTACCGTCGGTGCTCGCATCCACGACGACCCACACCGGATTCCAGGCACGCCGTGCCGCCTGGACCGTCTCGTAGACTCGCTCGCCGGGGTTGTAGCTTGGAATCAGGACAAGGTGAGTCCGGGAAGCCTCCTCCATCGGGTCCTCATCGTTCGTCGAGCCGGGCGTTCTGCGGCTGCGTCAGGAGTTCGCCGGCGGCATGCACGCCCTTTCCGCGGCCGAGCTCGGATGCGAGGTAGGCCTCCAGTTCCGCGATCGTCTCTTTCAGGTTGTCCCTGGGCATGAATCGCCTTCCCAGGCGCACGCGGTAGGAGACCGGCACCGGAGGGATGCGATGGAGCGCCCAGCCCTTCGACAGAAAAGGCGACGTGGTCTCGATCAGTACCGTCTGGATGGGAACACCCGAGCGCTTCGAGACCAGAGGCGCTCCTCCCTTCAGAGGATTCACCGGCCGCCGCGTCGTGCGGGTCCCTTCCGGGAAGACTAGGAGCTGACCGCCGGCCCGGAGGTCCTCCACCGCCTCGGTCACGCCCCCGATGAACTCGTCGTTGCGTATATAGCCGGCCAGGCGCGCCGAGGCTCCATAAATCGGATTGTTGATCAGCTCGGCCTTCATCACGCAGGCCACATTGGGCAGGCGCGAGAGGACCATCACCGCATCCAGAAGGCTGGGATGGTTGGGCGCGATGATCAAGGGTCCGGCGCCGCGCAAGGAGTCCAGCGCGCGCAGATCGAAACGAAAGACGCCGGTCAGCGCGAGCAGCTGGAGGTAGCAGCGGAATCCATAGCTCGTGACCCAGCGCCCGAGCACTCTCCCCCGCCCCGGCGACAGCAGGTGGGAGAGCAACCCCGCCGTTCCGGACCAGATCAAGCACATCAGACCGAAGACGAACAGCCCCGCATACACGACAAGGCATGCGTAAGCGGCCTGCAACCCAGTCCGGATCACTAGCGCCGCGGATCCCTGCAAAAGCATGGTTCTCCGTCCTGTTCGTGAGACAGATTCACCACCCTAACACAGGATTCGACCTTTATAACCCGGCCTCGGCAAGCGCCTGCATTAATTTCCTCTTCTGTGGGCTGTCCGTCATCGGATAGCTTTCCACCCAGCGGCGACCGGAAAAGCCCGGCTGAAGCGCGCGGATTTCTTCTGCTTCCCAAGCCGCTGAGGTTTTGTTTCCGGCTGCAGCGTGCAAGGCTGCCGCGTATACATGCGTTTCAAGGTACTCCGGGTTACGCCTTAACGCCTCTTCCAGATTGACCCGGGCCTGCTCCAGGTCGCCGAGGAAGAGATAGGCCCGACCGAGCACGAGAAAATAGAGATAGCCCGACTTCGGATCGAGGCGCATCGCAGTGCGTATGAGCGGTACGCTGTCTGCCGGACGTCCAACGAACGTGTTGATGCTGCCCATCAGCGCATAGCCGTCAGCGAATGACGGATATAGGCGCACGGCGGTCTCCAAGTACTTCAGCGCCTGCTCGTGCTGGCGCCGCTGCGCGTGCACGTAGGCGAGCACCCAGTAAGTCTCCGGAACGTCCGGGTTGATCTGGTGCGCAGTCCGGGCCATATCGAATGCCCGGTCGAGCGCGGCGGCCCCGTTTCCGCTCCACTGATTACGATAGTCCGCGGCGTATGTCAGTGCGAGCCCTGCATACGCACGAGCAAAGGCCGCGTCCAGCTCGATGGCGCGCCGGAACATTTCGCGAGCGGTCTCGTTTCCCGCTCTTTGCCGGATGAGCAGCGCCGCCTGCCCGCGCTGGAAATATTCGTAGGCTTCCAGATTACGGGTGTGACGCTGCGCCAGGCGCTGAATTTCCGCTTTGCTGACCTTCGCGGGCAGCATGCGGAGAATCTTTGGTCCAAGCTCGTCCTGGATCGCGAAGAGGTCGCTCGGCGTGCGGTCGAAACGCTCGGACCACAACTGTTTTCCCGTCTCCGCGTCCGTGAGATGGACGTGCAGCCGCAGGTGCTTGTCGACGCGCTGAACGGCTCCGGACACGATATAACGAACCGGTGGAGCGTCGCTCGGCGCCTCGCCGCCCGCTCGGCCGTCCATGGGCGCAAATCCGATGATCCAGAGCCCGGGCACCTTCGCCAGGTCGGTCAAGAGGTCCGCTGTGACGCCACGCGCCAGGAGCACCTCCTGCGGATCGTTGCCCAGCGCCTCGAACGGCCTGATGGCAACGGTCGGTTGCGCCAGGCGGGCCGCTTCGGTGCTTGCCATCGGGGTTACGCGCTCGCCCTTGATCCACCACGCTCCGGCCGCAGCGAGCAGCAGTGCGGCCATGCCGGCTCCCGCCATCCACGGGACGCGTCGCTTGCGCTCGGCGTACAAGTGTCCCGAATCCGGCCGAGCCGGTGCGGAGGAGATCTCCGCCGGCCGGACCACCGGGGCGACCAGCCGGTAGCCCCCCTTCGAGATCGTCTGGATGTAAACCGGGTCCTCGGGCGCATCCCCAAGCGCCTTGCGCAACTTGATGACGACCTGGGTGAGGGAGTCGTCGCCCACAACCACGCCGGGCCACACGGCTGAAAGCAGCGCTTCCCGGCTCACTACCTGCCCGGGCCGGTTCGCGAGGTAGATTAGAGCTGCCATGGCCTTGGGCTCGAGCTTCACGGTCTTGCCCGCGGCCGAGAGTTGATTCAGCGCGGGCTCGACCGTCCAGTTGCCGACCCGCAATCTCTCCCTGTTCTGCGCGGGAGGGGGTTCAGTGCCAACGGGCATGATTCGGCCTCAAGCTGACCTTGATTCCAACGTGCTGAATTATGCTGTGTTTCGCATCCTTCGCCAAAGCTTAGTCGTTTCTTCGGGACTTCCTGCGCAAGCTTGCTTTCAATGTTCCTGGCATACCAGTATTACGAGGAGAACCATGAAGACAAGAACGCTTCTTTTCCTGACTGCTTTATCGTTCCTAGTGCTCGGACCGGGAGATGGTCTTGGAGCACAGGACGCAGGCTCGATTGCGCGACGAGTCATCATCTTTGTTTGGGATGGACTTCGAGCTGACGACGTAACTCCGGAAAACATGCCGAATTACTTCGCCCTCGCTCGATCTGGGGTCGTGTTCGCGGATCACCGCGCCGTATATCCAACCTTCACCATGATGAACTCCGCGTCGATTGCGACTGGAACGTATTCGGGGGTGCATGGGTTCTACGGCAACGTGGTGTACGCCCCGAGCGCGAGGGGAAAGAACGCGAAGGGAGTCGATATCGATTTTTCTGCCCCGGCGTTCATCGAGGACTTCGGGGTCGTCGAAGCCGTGCGCGAATCGTACCAGGGCAAGCTCACGCTCGTTTCGACGATGCTTCAAGCGGCACAGGCCAAAGGGCTGTCGACAGCGGCCGTCGGCAAGTTCGGGGCCGCCTTCATCCAGGATTACAAGCGAGGGGACATCATCCTCGATGAAGATGCGGCGATGCCGCTCAGTTTCGCGAAAGAACTCCAGAAAGCCGGTTATGCGCTTCCGAGGAACACCATCAATGCCTACGACGCGGGTGCGTTGGCGCTCGCCAATGACAACGGTGACCCGACGGCCGGCATTGCGATTCAGAGGCTCAAGGATGGGCAGACCGCGAATCCGCTCGACCGCTCTGGCGCCCTTTCTCGGCGTGGGTTCAAGTATCTGACCGACGTGTTCGTCAATTACATTCTTCCGAATAAGAAGCCGGATCTCACGGTCTTTTGGTCGAAGGAGCCGGACGCGACGAATCACGCATACGGGCCCGGGACGTACAACTCGATCGATGCAACGAAGATGAACGACGAGATCTTGGGCCGAGTCACGGACAAGATCCGCCAGCTCGGCTGGGAGCAGAGCACTGACATCATCATCACTCAGGACCACAATCACAGCACGGTGTCTGGCGATATCACCCACTACCCGTTGCGAGGAATTGTCGATGGCGGCGTCGGCTCGCATGATCCCTATGGATACTCGGTCTCTGGCTTCGTGCGGACGGCCGAGTTGCTCACCCGGGACGGGCTGAAGGCCTACGATGGCGCAGGCTGCCGCGACATACCGACCTTGTCGGGCATCCTGTTCGACGGCACTCGCGTTCACCCCACCAAGAACGACGCGGATGGAAGCGCTTGTGGTAAAGCGCAAAAGTACACCTCGCCAAAGTACTTGGTGCCGAAGCCGGTTCCCGCCGGTGGCGTCGTCGTGGCCGCGAACGCGGGCAGCGATTACCTCTTCGTCCCGGATGGCAACCCCGACACCGTCAAGGCCGCTGTGGTGAGCCTCCAGAGCCGCCTGCAATTTGGCGCAATTTTCGTGAGCGACAAGTATGGCGACGTCGCGGGGACGCTGCCCATGAGCCTCATCAAGACGGAGAACGCGGTCGCCGGCCGTGCGCCAGACATCATCGTCAGCTTCGCATTCGACGAAAACGTGGCCGTGGCAGGCCGCACTGGAATCAGCTACGCGAGCTCGGTCAACCGCAGGGGTGACCACGGCAGTTTCTCGCCAACCGACACGCACATTTCCATGATGGCCTATGGGCCAGACTTCAAGTCGGGCATCCATAACACGCTCCCTACAGCGAACGTCGACATTGCGCCTACGGTGGCACACATCCTCGCGTTCAACATGCCTGTCGTTCAGGGGCGAGTGCTTGAGGAGGCATTGAAGGGCGGACCGCGCGTCACGGAATACACGGTGTCGGCCAAGATCCACCGGTCCTCAAAAAAGACCGGGCTGAAGGTTAAGCTCCCCACCGACCTGGACCGCCACACCATTGATCCCAACCTGACGACGTACTCCGTCGAGTTGAGGACGAAGATTCTCACCCGAGGCGGCGCGAGCTACATTTACTTCGACCAGGCTAGAGCGATCCGCGAATAAAGCTTCGCTCACCCACGAGCTTCCGTCGCTTTTGCGTCGGGGTCGAGGTAAAATTGGGAACCTCTGATTCTTGAGTTTTCAGGAGTTTTGATGAACGGCAAGCGGCGCGAGGTGTTGAAAGCGGGCAGCAGCGCCGGCGTGCTCGCGCTGGCGGCGGTGGCGGGCCTGGTGAAGACCGGGGAAGCGCTTGCCCAGCAATGGAACAAGGCGGCGTTCGACACCAAAAGCGTCGCCGAGACGGTAAGGGCGCTGGGCGGCAGCGGCTCGACCCCGAGCGGCGCAATCGAGATCACCGCGCCGGACATCGCGGAAAACGGCGCGGTCGTGCCGGTCGCGGTGGAGAGCAGGCTCCCGCGGACGCAAGCCATCGCCATCCTGATCGAGAAGAACCCGAACACCTTGTCCGCGGAATTCGAGATCCCGGCCGGCACCGACCCCTTCGTCAGCACCCGCGTCAAGATGGCGGAGACGTCGAATATCTACGCGCTCGTCGCAGCGGACGGCAAGTACTTCCACGCGGTGAAGGAAATCAAAGTAACGATTGGTGGATGCGGAGGTTGATATGGCAGACCCGATGCGCATCCGCGCCAACATGACTGGCGACAAGGTCGAGGTGAAGGTGCTGATGGCGCACGAGATGGAAACCGGCCTGCGCAAGGACGCAAGCGGCAATGCCATTCCGGCGCATTTCATCCGGAACGTGACCGTAACGCATGGCGGCAAGACCGTGCTGTCGGCGCAGTGGGGAACCTCGGTTTCGCGCAATCCTTTTCTGCATTTTCGCTTCAAAGGCGGCAAGCCCGGCGAGAAGGTGACGATCACCTGGCTCGACAACAAAGGCGAGAAGAGAACCGACGAGGTGGTCATTGCCGGCGGCTGACGCCGGCGCTCGCGGCGGCGCAAATTCCACGAGGAGGGGAGTCATGGGTATTCAGCGCGTCCTCGCCGGGGTGCTTGCGGCGAGCTTGCCGTGCTTTTCCCCGGCCCAGCAGGACACCCTGAAGGAAATCGAGCGCTACCGGCAGCTCCTGCAGGAGAGTAATCCCGCCGAGCTGTACGAGGCGCGGGGCGCCGAGCACTGGAAACGCGAGCGCGGACCGAAGAACTCCTCGCTCGAGCGTTGCGACCTCGGCCTCGGATCCGGTGTGGTCAAGGGCGCCTACGTGCGCCTGCCGCGCTACTTTGCGGACACCGGCCGGGTGCAGGACCTCGAGTCGCGCCTCGTGACCTGCATGGTGACGCTGCAGGGGTTCACCCCTGAAGAAGCCAAGCGCAACCCCTTCTCCGGCACGGGCGCGCCAATGATCGCGACGGACCCCTATTCCGGCGTGGGCCAACGCTCGGTCATGACCGACCTGGTCGCCTGGATCGCCTCGGAATCGCGGGGGATGAAGATTGCGCCGCCGATGTCCCATCCGAAAGAACGCCTGGCCTACCAAGCGGGCGAAAAGCTCTTCTACTACCGCGCCGGACCGTATGATTTCGGCTGCGTCACCTGCCACGGCGAAGAAGGAAAGCGGATCCGGTTGCAGAATCTGCCGAAAATGACCAATGCCAAAGACGCGCAACGCGCATTCGGCACCTGGCCTGGATACCGCGTCTCGGAGGGCGAGTTGCGGTCCATGCAATGGCGAATGTGGGAGTGCATCCGTCAGATGCGCTTCCCGGAACTGGAGTTCGCTTCCGATGCGTCGATCGCGCTGATAACGTACCTCGCGAACAAGGCCGAGGGCGGCACCCTCGACGCCCCGGCGATCAAGCGATAGGGGGCGAAATGCAGCCGAAAATGATTCTGGCGCTTGCGCTTTGCGGTATCTGGGTCGCCGGATGCGCGACCCGGCCCTCCGATTCCGAGGCGGAGCGCGCGGTGGCCGAGATGATAAAGGCCTCGTTCAAGACGCGCGGCCAGGCGACGGTCGATCGCCTGAGCCAGGATGACGCGCAGAGGCTGTGCAGCAAGCATGCCGGGGAATTGTCGAAAGAGGTGGGCGACCGGATCGAAAAAGCGCAACAAGCGACCCTCCGCTATCCCAGCTCCGGAAAGCTCATGGGCGACTGGCGCGAGGGAGAGCGAATCGCGCAAAGCGGCGTCGGCAAACAGTTCACCGACGCCCCGACCCGCCCGGCCGGTGGCAGCTGCTACAACTGCCACCAACTCTCGAAGCAGGAACTGTCGTTCGGCACCATCGGCCCGAGCCTCTACCAGTTCGGCAAGCAGCGTGGTGCGAGCGAGGCGATCCAGAAGTACACCTACGGCAAGATCTACAATGCCGAGGCGTTCTCGGCCTGCTCCAACATGCCGCGCTTCGGCCACAACGGCGTGCTGGCCGAGGAGCAGATCACGCACCTCGTGGCGCTCCTGCTCGACCCGGACTCCCCAGTCAACAAGTGACGCTGTCGCGTCGCGAATTCCTGCAGGCTCTCGCCGCCGCGGCGGCAGCCGGGCTTCCGCTGGCTGCGCGCCCGCAGGCAGGGGACGAAGCGTTCTACGACCTGCCGCCTTTCGGCAACGTATCGCTGCTGCACTTCACCGACTGCCACGCGCAGCTGCTGCCGGTGAGCTTCCGCGAGCCGAGCGTCAATCTCGGCGTCGGGGACGGCGCGAACCGCCCGCCGCATCTGGTTGGCGAGACGCTGCTCGAGCGCTTCGGCATTTCCCCCGGCACGCGCGAGGCGCATGCTTTCTCCCATCTCGATTTCGCGCGGGCGGCGAGGAAATACGGAAAGCTCGGCGGCTTCGCGCACCTTGCAACGCTCGTGAAGAAGCTGCGCGCCGAGCGAAGGACGAGCCTGCTGCTCGACGGCGGCGACACCTGGCAGGGCTCAGCGACCGCGCTGTGGACGCGCGGGCAGGACATGATAGACGTGCAGAAACTCCTCGGCGTGGACATCATGACCGGGCACTGGGAATTCACCTACGGCGCGGAGCGCGTCAAGCAAGTGCTGGAAAAGGACTTCGCGGGGCGGATCGAGTTTCTTGCGCAGAACGTCGAAACCAGCGATTTCGGCGACCCCGTGTTCAAGCCCTACACCCTCCGGAGCTTGGGCGGCGTGCCGGTCGTCGTGATCGGCCAGGCGTTCCCGTATACGCCCATCGCCCATCCGCGCCGTTTCGTCCCCGACTGGAAGTTCGGCATCGAGGAGCGGCGCCTGCAGCGGATCGCGGACGAAGTCCGTGCGGGAAATGGAGGAAAAACGGGCGCGCAGGTCGTGGTCCTGCTCTCGCACAACGGCATGGACGTGGACCTGAAGCTCGCCTCCCGCGTCACCGGAATCGACGTGATCCTGGGCGGCCACACCCACGACGGCGTGCCGGTCCCGGTCGTCGTGTCGAACGCGAAAGGCAGGACGCTCGTCACCAATGCCGGCTCGCACGGCAAGTTTCTCGCGGTGCTCGACCTCGACGTCAAGGGCGGGCGCATCTCAGACTATCGCTACCGGCTGTTGCCGGTGTTCGCGAACCTGCTGCGCCCAGACAGCGACATGGCAGGGCTGATCGAGGTAAAGCGCGCGCCGTACCGGGAGAAGCTCGCCGAGCGACTTGCGGTAAGCGAGACGCTGCTCTACCGCCGCGGGAATTTCAACGGCACCATGGACCAGTTGATCCTCGATGCGCTCATGCAAGCGAAGGGCGCAGAGATCGCCTTCTCGCCCGGTTTTCGCTGGGGAACCACGATTCTTCCCGGCGAGGCGATCACCTACGAGCAGATCATGAACCAGACCGCGATCACCTATCCCCACGTCGTCGTGACGGAGATGACCGGCGAGACGATCAAGGCGAACCTCGAGGACATCTGCGACAACCTGTTCAATCCGGATCCGTATTTTCAGCAAGGCGGCGACATGGTGCGGATCGGCGGAATGCGCTACAGCTGCACGCCGGGTGCAAGGAGGGGCGCGCGCATCGGCGAGATGCGCGTCGGCGAGCGTCCGGTCGAGCCGGGCAAGAAATACAAGGTCGCGAGCTGGGCGTCCGTGGCCGAGGTCGTTCGCGACGACGGCGAACCGATGTGGGATCTGTTCGCCCGGTACCTGCGCGACCAGAAGATCGTGGGGCCGCGCAAACTCAACGTGCCGCGTCTGATCAACGTGAAAGGCAACCGCGGCCTGGCTTGAATCTCATCCGAACGCCCCGATTCTTCCGAAGTAAGTTCGCAGGGTATAATTCAACGGCTTGCATTCGGAGGCTCCATGCCGATTTACGAATATCGTTGCTCTTCCTGCGGGTTCCAGAAGGAATACCTGCGGAAGCTCAGCGATCCGGCTCTCACGGTCTGTCCGGAGTGCAGCAGGCAGACGTTCTCCAAGATGCTGACCGCAGCTGGATTCCAGTTGAAGGGCAGCGGCTGGTACGCGACCGACTTCAAGAATCCGAAACCGACCGCGAAGAGCGGCGGCCAAGACAAGGGCGACACAAAAACCGACACTAAATCCGTCACGAAGGCCGACGCGAAATCCGACACGAAATCCGATGCGAAGCCGGACACGAAGTCAGACGCCAAGGCCGACGGCAAGAGCGATTCGAAATCCCCTGCCGTCTCGGGCGCCGGTTCGTCCTCGTAGCATGAGGCCTCGGTAAGGAGAGGGTGAGGCGTGCTCACGACCTCGGCGGCGGCGCTCAATGAAAAAATATCTCATCACCGGGCTCTTGATCTGGATCCCGCTCGCGATCACGATCTGGGTGCTCGACCTGATCGTGTCCACGATGGATCAATCGCTGCTGCTCCTGCCGCCGCAATATCAGCCGCAGGCGCTCTTCGGCCGGCAGATTCCGGGTCTGGGGGTGGTGCTCACCGTGGTCACCGTGTTCGTGACCGGCGTGCTCGCCTCCAACATCCTCGGCCAGCGGCTGCTTCTGTTCTGGGAGAACATCCTCGGCCGCATCCCCGTGGTGAAAACCATCTACAGCGGCGTGAAGCAGGTGAGCGACACGCTGTTTGCGCCCGGCGGCCAGGCGTTCAGCAAGGCGCTGCTGGTGCAATACCCGCGTCCCGGAAGCTGGACCATCGCGTTCCTTACCGGCAAACCCGGCGGCGACGTCGCCAATCACCTGCGCGGGGAGTATTTGAGCGTCTATGTTCCGACCACGCCGAACCCGACCTCGGGATTCTTCCTGATGATGCCCAGGGCCGACGTGATCGAGCTCGACATGAGCGTGGACGAAGCGCTGAAGTACGTCATTTCGATGGGCGTGGTGGCGCCGGATCCGCCGGGCGCAAGAAAGCAACCAGACAAACCATAGTGTGAGGAGGCTTGAATGCCGACAAGCCCAGCGCGCACCAGCGTACCTACTGCTTTTACCACTCCCTCGCCGGAATACCGATGCGATGTGCTGGTCATCGGCGGCGGCCCGGGGGGCTCGACCATCTCGGCGTTCCTGGCGCAAAAGGGCCGGAAGGTGGTGTTGCTCGAAAAAGAACACCATCCGCGCTTTCACATCGGCGAATCGCTGCTGCCGCTCAATCTGCCGTTGCTCCAGCGCCTGGGCGTGCTCGATCAGGTGGACAGAATCGGACTGGTCAAGCCCGGCGCCGAATTCAATTACGAGGGGTACAAGCCGGCCGTTTATTATTTCGCCAACGCCATGGACAAGTCCTACCCCTCGGCTTACGAGGTACGGCGTTCGGAGTTCGACAACCTGCTGCTTCGAAACAGCGCCGCCAAAGGCACCGACGTGCGCGAGGGTGTCAAGGTCACTGAAGTCGAGTTCCGGCGAGGCTCGACCTCGCTGGTGCACGCCGTCGATGAGCACGGCAACGCGCAATGCTGGGAGACGCGCTTTGTGGTGGACGCCTCCGGGCGCGACACCTTCCTCGCCAATCGCTTCAAGATCAAGAGCCGCAATCCGGTGCACAACAGCTCCGCCGTGTTCGGCCATTTCCAGGGCGCAGTGCGCCGTCCCGGCCGTGACGAGGGCAACATCAGCGTCTATTGGTTCGATCACGGCTGGTACTGGATGATCCCGCTGCGCGACGGCGCGATGAGCGTCGGCGCCGTGTGCTGGACGTATTACATGAAGGGTCGCAAGGTCAGCGTGGATCAATTCCTGCTCGACACGATCGCGCTGTGCCCGATGATGGCCGAGCGCCTCAAGGACGCGAAGCTCATGGCTCCGGCGCTCGCGACCGGCAATTTTTCGTATCGCGCAACGCGCATGACCGGCGACGGTTATCTGATGGTCGGGGATGCGTATGCGTTCATCGATCCGGTGTTCTCGAGCGGCGTGTTCCTGGCGATGAACAGCGGCGAACTCGGCGCCGGGGTCGTCGATGAGGCGTTACGCAACGGCGATGTCTCGGCGCGCAGCCTGCGGCGCTATGAAAGGACCGTCCGGCACGGTCTCAAGACGTTCTCCTGGTTCATCTACCGCATCACCACGCCGACGCTGCGCCAGATGTTCATGTCGCCGACCCATTCGTTCCGGCTGGAGGAGGCGATTTTGTCGCTGCTTTCGGCCGACATCTTCGGCAAAACACCGATCCGGGGTCCACTCCTGGTCTTCAAGACCATCTATTACTTTACCTCGATCATCAACTGGCGCGAGAGCCTGACGGCCTGGCTGAAACGCAGACGCGCCTGGCGCACGAAGCTCGATTTTGTCTGGAAGAGCGGTAACTGAAACAGGAGTTGCCTCGATGCATCGCTGGGCTCCTCGGGGTGGGCTTGCGGTTGTGCTGCTGCTTGCCTACCCTCTCCTCACACATGCCGCGGTTACCACGGGGCTCGCCTATTTGGCGTGGGCGGCGTGGCTGTGCATCGCCGCGCTGGTGGTCCTGTCGTTTCCGGGCCAGTGGGGCTTGGCGGGTTTCGCGCTCCTTGCAGCGGCGCCGCTCGTCGCCGAACCGGACGCGTTGCTGAGGCTTCCGCCCGTCATCATCAATCTTGCTCTGGCCGTTTGGTTCGGAAGGACCCTGGCGCCGGGTGAGGAGCCGATGATCAGCTGGTTCGCCCGCCTCGTGCGCGGAACGGAGCTTGCTCCGGATCTCGCGCGCTATACGCGACGTTCGACGCTCATGTGGACGGCGTTTTTCGTGAGCATGGCGGCCGCGGCCGCGGCGCTGGCGGTGTGGGCGACGCCCCAAACCTGGTCGCTGTTTGCGAACGGGATCGATTATCTTCTGGTGGGTGTGCTGTTCGTCGGCGAGTACGTCTTCCGGCGCGTGCGCTATCGGCATCATGAGCACCGCCCCCTCGCCGACGTGGTTCGAACCGTGGTCCGCGCGGGCAAGCTCGCACCGCGCCGGACCGCCCGCAGATGAACGCCCCCTCGAAGGCGCCCTGGCTCGACCACCGGGAGCGGGGCAGCCGCAGCGCAACGCGGTTCATGAAGTGGCTCGCTTTGCGCTGCGGCCGGCGCGTCGCGAGCCTGCTGCTGTATCCGATTTGCGGCTATTTCCTCGCTTTCTCGCCGCGCGTGCGGAGTTCTTCGCGCCAGTACCTCGCCCTCGCCCTCGGCCGGCCGCCGCGCTTGGCCGATCTCTGGCGGCATTACTTCACTTTTGCCACGACGGTCCTCGACCGCGTGTATTTCGTCGCCGGCCGGTTCGGTCGCTTCGACATCGAGGTCAGGGGACTGGAGCGTCTGCGCCGTACGCTCGCCAAGGGGCGCGGCTGCCTTTTGGTCGGAGCGCACCTGGGCAGCTTCGAGCTGCTGCGCACGCTCTCGCCCGAGCACCGCTTGTCCGTCAACACGGTGATGTACGAGGAGAACGCCGCGAATATCACCGAGGTGTTGAACACTCGGCTCGATCCAACGCTGCGTGAGCGCGTCATCGTGTCCGGAGAGGTCGACACCATGCTGCGGATCGCCGAATGCCTCTCGCGCGGCGAGCTCGTCGGCATGCTCGGCGACCGCTCGGCCGGCTCCGACAAGACGGTCACGTGCCGGTTCTTCGGGCGTGATGCCGTCTTTCCCCAGGGGCCGCTGCGGCTCGCCCTCAGCCTGCGCGTACCGGTGTTTTGGGTCGCGGGCCTGTACGAGGGCGGCAAGCGCTACGTCATTCACCTGGAGCCGTTCTGCGAAGAGCCGACCGCGGACCGCGCCGAGCGGGCCGCGTGGACCCGCGAATGGGTTCAGCGCTACGCCGAGCGGCTGGAGCATTTCTGCCGCCTCGCGCCTTACAACTGGTTCAATTTCTATGATTTCTGGAGCGGGTCTCCGCGCTAGGATCGCGCGCGCGGCGTCCGTGCTGCTCCTTGCCTCGCTTCCGGCCGCGGCGCAGGAGGAAACCTGGGACTTCGCCCAGCTGATGGCGCAGCTCGCGCAGGTGCAGACGAGCCGGGCCCGGTATTCCGAGGTCAGGCGCGCCGCGGTGCTGCAGAAGCCGCTGCACCTTTCCGGCACCTTGTTCTACGAGCGTCCCGCGCGGATCGAGAAACGCCAGACCCTGCCGTTCAGGGAAGTGATAAGCGTGGACGGCGACCGGCTGACTGTCGAGCGCGAGGGCAAGACCCGCGAGGTCAGGCTGCAGAACGCGCCGCTCGTCGCGGCGCTCGTTGAGAGCCTGCGCGCGACGCTCGCCGGCGACGGCGCGGAGCTCGAGCGGCTCTATTCCGTCAGGGTGGGAGGCACGAGGCAGCGCTGGACGCTCGCGCTCTCCCCGAGGGAGGTCGAGATCGCGAGTGTCGTTAAAGGCATAAGCATCTCCGGCTCGGGTTCGCGCGTCGCCCACCTCGAGATCCTGGAGGCGGGCGGGGACGGCTCGGTGATGACCATCCACGAAGAGTCCCCGTGAGCCTCTATCGACGCACGGCGCTCTTCGCCTGGCTTGCGATCATCGCGGCGAGCGCGTGGTGGACCGCGCGCCACGTGGTCTTCACCAGCGATTTGACCGCCTTCCTCCCTGCCGCTGGCGGCCGCCTGGAACGGCTCCTCGTCGAGCAGCTGCGCGCAGGCGTGGCCTCCCGCACCATGCTGGTCGCGATCGAGGGCGGCGCGCCACCTGAGCTCGCGCGCCTCTCCCGCGAACTCGCGCGCGCGCTCGCAGCCGACCGGCGCTTCGACTATGTCATAAACGGTGCCGCGGAATTCACTCAAGGCGCGCGCGAGCTGGGCTTGAAGCATCGCTATCTGCTGAGCCCGACGGTGAGCGCCGAGCGCTTCAGAGAGCAATCGCTCGCCCGCGCGCTGCGTGAAAACCTCGAACGGCTCGCGACGCTCGAGGGAATGGCGTTCAAAGCGACGCTTGCGCGCGATCCGACGGGCGAATTGCGCAGCCTCGCCGAGGCCGCGGGTCAGGGCGCGCCGGCCTCGCGGCACGGCGTCTGGTTCTCGGGAGACGGCGCTCGTGCCCTCCTTCTTGCGCAGACCGCAGCCTCCGGAATGGATGCGGTGCGCCAGCAGGAGGCGTCTGACGCCGTGATGGGCGCGTTTCAAGGTACCGGGGCGCCTCCCGAATACCGCGCGTTGATCAGCGGCCCGGGCGTGTTTGCCGCGCGCACGCGTGCGGCGATCGAGCACGACACCCGCTGGCTCACGGGCCTCGCGGGCGTGCTGGTCCTCCTGATACTGGTTCTCGCATACCGTTCGCCCGGCCCCGTGGCGCTCTCCGCGCTGCCGGTGCTGACGGGCCTGCTGGTGGGAGTCGCGGCGGTGGGCGCGCTGTTCGGCACGGTGCACGGGATCACGCTCGCCTTCGGCGCGACCGTGATCGGCGAAGCGGTGGATTACCCGTCCTACGTCTTCACGCAGCGGAAAGCCGGCGAATCGGTCCTCGAAATCCTGGCCCGAGTCTGGCCGACCTTGCGCCTGGCCGTGCTCACCACCGTGTTCGGCTCGCTCGCGCTGCTGCTCTCGAGCCTCCAGGGCCTCTCCCAGCTCGGCGTGCTGACGACGGTCGGGGTGCTCTCGGCGGGCCTGGTGACGCGCTGGGTTTTGCCTGCACTCGCCCCGGGCAGGGGAGCGCCGCCCCCGCGCGCGCTTCCCTTCAGCCTGGTTCGCGCGGGGCTCGCGATGCGGCGCGCGGCGTGGATCGCCTGGGTGCTGCTTGTCGCGGCGCTCGCTTTCATCGTCGCGCGCCACGACCGGATCTGGGACGACGACCTCGGGCATCTGAGTCCGCTGCCCGAATCCGCGCGCGAGCTGCACCAGCGGCTGAGCGCCGATCTGCGCGCCCCGGACGTGGGTTATCTTCTGATCGCGACGGCCGCGAGCCGCGAGGCGGTGCTCGAGAAGAGCGAGCAAACGGCGCTCGCTCTGCACAAGGCGGTGGACGAGGGCATCCTCGAAGGATTCGATCTGGCGGCGCGCTACCTGCCGAGCCAAAAGACGCAGGCCCTTCGCCGCGCCGCGCTGCCCGAAGCGCAAGAGCTGCACCGCACGCTCAAGCGCGCGCTGCGAGGCTTGCCGTATCGCGCCGACGCCTTTGCGCCGTTCGAGCGCGACGTGGAAGCGGCGCGGAGCGGCCCGCCGCTCACGATCGAAGACCTGCGCGGCACCGGGCTCGATCTCAAGGCGCAGTCGCTGCTCGCCACGCGCGACGGCGAATGGCATGCGCTCATTCCTCTGCGCGGCGTGCGCGACCCGGCGCGGCTGCGCTCGCTCGCCGAGCGGCTGCCGGAGGAGGCGCGCGCGAGCTTCCTCGACCTCAAGGCCGAATCGGACCGGTTGATCGGCGGCTACCGCTCCCAGGCCCTTGCGCTCGCGGGCTTGGGCGCGCTCGCGATTGCCGTGCTGCTGTACGTCGGGCTGCGCGGCCTGCGCAAGGCGCTGCGGGTCATGCTGCCGGTGTATGCGGCGATCGCGATGACGGTGGCCTGCCTCGCGCTGCTGGGGATCGGGTTATCGCTGTTCCACCTGGTTTCGCTTTTGCTCGTGCTCGGCATCGGCCTCAACTACTCGCTGTTTTTCAGTCAGGCGGAACCCGGAACCGATAGCGAGCGGGGCACCTCGCTCGCCTTGTCGGTGTGTTTTCTCACCACATTCGCAGCGTTCGGGTGCCTTGCAACATCGCGCATCCCGGTTCTGTCGGCGATCGGGCTCACCGTGACCTTGGGCTGCGCCCTGTCGCTTCTCAATGCGATGATGCTCGGCGGCGCGGCGGTGCGCTCACGCGAAGCGCGCTAGAGCGGGCGGCAGATTCGCGCCACTGTCGGTTTGCTATACTCCGCCCCCCATGCGCACCCACTATTGCGGCAAGCTCTCCGCGGCGCTCCTGGGGCAGACCGTGACGCTCGCCGGCTGGGCGCACCGCCGACGCGACCACGGCGGAGTCATCTTCATCGACTTGCGCGACCGTGAGGGCTTGGCGCAAGTCGTCTCGGATCCCGACCGCAAGGCGACTTTCGCGACGGCGGAGAAGATCCGCAACGAATTCGTGCTGAAGGTCACCGGCGTGGTGCGCCGGCGCCCCGA
>WNFV01002623.1_pt1 | contig 23734 bp, 28 predicted proteins | sample 5400101 | NCBI WGS metagenome assembly WNFV01 (sample SAMN13153361, study PRJNA577476) | soil metagenome | isolation source: 115 cm soil or saprolite under grassland replicate 1 | place: USA:California | collected 2016-06-15 | reverse complement strand
AGCCGCCTCGAGCCCGCCCCCGCCATCAACAGCTTCTGGTTCGACTGGGCCGCCTTCCACCCCGATACTCGCATCTTCCGATCGTCATGAGCGGCTCCGCCACAGCACCCCGCGCCCGGCCCGCGAAAGCCGACGTCGTGGAAAGCGAGAGAGTGTCCGGGAGCGACCGATGACGTGGGTGAGGACGCCGCCCGACGCTCGAGGGATGGATCACATCCTCGCCTCGCATGCTCTGAATCCGGGCGCCCTCCGCGCTCACCTGCTGCTCTATCGGATGGTGATGTTCGGCGAGTCCGGCCTATCCCGGGCCGAGCGCGAGGCCATGGCCGTCGCGGTGTCGGCGGCGAACGACTGCCACTACTGAGTGGTGCACCACGGCGCCGCTCTGGTCGAGGAGACCGGTGAGGCGGCGCTCTCGGAGGCGGTCGCCTCCGGTGACCTCGATGGGCTCCCGGAACGATGGAGGGCACTGATCCGGTACGCGATCAAGCTGACGCTCAAGCCGTTCGACATGCGAGAGACCGATGTGGCCAAACTCCGGTCGGCGGGCCTCTCCGACCGGGACATCGTGGATGCCAACCAGGTGGTGGCCTACTTCAACTATGTCAACCGGGTCGCGGACGGCCTCGGCGTCGAGCTGGAACGTCGGTGGGGGGAGGAAGTCCCCCGAGTGCGCCGATACGGTGTTCGCGACCGCTTCTCCGCCGAGCGCACTGGTCAGACCGAGGCGTCCTGTTAGGCGGCTTGGGGGTATCCATGTAACCGGACTAGCCCAGGTCACACCGTTCTCCAGGGGCGGTTCGCCGGGGGTCGTTCCAAGCTGGGAGGGTGACCTCGGGCGACCGGCGCCGGCGGCGGCTGTCTCTTCGGCTGGGGGTTGGCCACGAGGTCGCGGTAGCGCACCGGCTCATGGGCGACGGCGAGCTCGAGGACCCGGTAGAAGACCATGCCGCGGCTCCGGGAGCGGCGGCGGTTGAAGCGGAAGACGAACTCGTTGAGGTAGCTCCCCAGGTGGTCCGGTTCCACGGAACCCTGATGGGTGCCGAGCAGCCACCGCTTGGCCAGCGAAGCGACGCGGTGCACCCCCGGGAGCAGGTCCCCGGCGTCCTCGCCACGGGCCCGAGCCGCCCGCTGGCTCCTCCGGTCGTGGACGTAGCCCAGCTCGCCGATGCCCTGGTAGCCCGCCCACCCGTCGGTGATCACCGCGGCACCGGGCTCGACGTGGTCGGTCAGGAACGCCCGCAGCGATGGCCCGGACGCATCGGGGAGGATCGCCATCCGGCATCGCCCGTAGCCCTTCGGCTCCCGGAGCTCCACACCCACTCCCACCAGGGCTTTCTTCCCCCTGGCCCGGCCACCTCGGAGCCCCGGCTCCTCTCCGCCGATGTAGGTCTCGTCCACCTCCACCATCCCTGCCAGGCGCTCCCGGCCCGGGCGCACCAGCACCGAGCGCACCCGGTGCAACATGGCCCACGCCGTCTGGTACGAGCCGATCTCCAGGGTTCGCTGCAGGCTCTGCGCCGACAGCCCGTCCTTCTGCGTGGCGAACAGCCAGCACGCCATGAACCACACCGTCAGCGGGGTGCGGGTCCGGTCGAAGATCGTCCCGGCGGTCACCGACGTTCGGGCTCCGCACCCACCACACTTGATGCGAGCGTCCTCCAGCCGCCAGCCGCCCGGGCGACCGCAGTGCGGGCAGACGAAGCCGTCCGGCCACCGCAACCACTCCAGGTAATCCAGGCAGTCGGCGTCGGTTCGGAACCAGGCCAACAGATCACCGGTCGAGGCCGGGTAGTGCAAGCCGCCATTCGGCGTCGACCTCATCGCTCCGAAGCCTACCCCAGCGTGGTCCGGTTACATGGATACCCCCAAGGCGGCTTTTGCCTGCCGACCGCACGGAGGAGGTCGTCTGCTCCTGGCGGCGACGGCGGAGGAGCGCCGTCGTTCCGAGACCGATGGTCAGCCCGAAGAGCGCGTGTTCGGCGATGAACGTGCCCCGCCCGGCCAGGGTGGGGCATGTCCCTGATGGGGCCCCGGCGTCGAACAGCGCCGCCGCGAGCGGGAGTCCGACGAACGCGCTGAAGGCCAGGGCCACGAACCCGAGGACGATCCCAGCCGGAACGCAGAGGTGAACGACCTGCGGCTTCGTTCACGATCGGACGAAGTGTGTCGACGACGGCTGAAGACTGAGCACTTCTGGCCGGTCGAAAACTGAGCACGTCCGACACCTGCACAGTCGTTCGACCGACCTCCGGTCCAACCGAGACCGGAGGGCCGAGAGCTCCGACTCGTGACGTACCATCGTGTTCGTGGCGTACGACGAGGAACTCGCGGATCGGATCCGCGCGCTGCTCGGCGGCGAGCCCGATCTGACCGAGATGAAGATGTTCGGCGGGCTCGGGTTTCTGATCGGGGGCAACATGGCCGTCGCGGCAAGCGGCCAGGGTGGCGTGCTGGTTCGCATCGACCCTGCCCGGTCGGACAGGCTCCTCGCCACGACGAACGCCCGTCTCATGGAGATGCGCGGCCGGGGGATGCAGGGGTGGCTCCGGGTCGCCGCGAACGATGTCCGGACCAAGCAGCAGCTCGCGAAGTGGGTACGGCTCGGCGCGACGTACGCCCGTTCGCTTCCCCCGAAGCGACCATGAGCGCGAACCAGGTACGGCCGGCCCGTCATGAGGTGCCAGACCCCAGCGCAGACCAAAGGCGCGCGTCGACGAAGACTGCGCGGTCTGACATCCAAAGACCGCCAGGAGGACCTGCTGGCCTTGAACGGGCTCATCGAGGCCGGCAAGGTCGAGCCGGTCATCGACAGGACCTACCCCCTCAGCGAGGCCCCCGAAGCCATCCGGTACCTGGCGGAGGGCACGCCCGAGGGAAGGTCGTCATCACCGTGTGAGGCCACGTCGTCCTCCTCCGCGGGCGGGAGGAGTCAGGCCTGAGCCAGGATCTCGTAGATCTTCCGCCGTCTACGACGTCGCGCCCAGTTGCGAGCCGATCGAATCGCGCAGCGCGAGCGCCGCGCTCAACGGGCGCACCATGACCGTGAAGTCGTCGATGAGCCCTTCCGCGTTGGTGTGGATCATGTCGATCCCCTCGACCTCACGGTCGCCCACGCGGGTGCGAAAGTGCAACACGGTACCGCCGTCGCCCTCGAACTCGGCGACGTAGCGAAAGTCCTCGAAGGTCCGGAAGAGGAGCGAGAAGAGCGCCGCGACAGCGTCCTTTCCCTGAAAGGGTTTGAAGGTCACCGGGCTGTGCAACACGACGTCTGGCGCCAGCGTCGCGACTGCGCCGTCAAGATCGCCAGCCTCCACCGCCTTCTTGAACGCGATGGCCATGGGTGCCTCCTCGGGTTGGTCCGAAACTGTACAGGTGCACCGGGCCGCGGCGAGCGAGCCGAGCATCCGGTAGCCCCCGCCCGCAGGTGGGGCGCCGGCCACGTTCTGGTCAGCAACGCCGACCGGGCAGAAGCGATGGTCCGGAGATCTGTCTCGCGGTGACCGTCGAGCCCCGCCCGACGTCGTCCGTCCACGCCGTATGGGCCATGCCGCAGGCGTCGATGACGAGGCCCTGGAAGTCACGGAGGCCCCAGTCGTATTGCGAGGAACCCGGGTTCCCGGACGCATCGATGCTCCCGACGTGCGTCACATCGCTCAACCGGCTTCTCGTGAAGGTGGGACGCGCGGCGACGGCGTCCACGCTCTGCGCGAACATCTCGACCCACCTCGAATGCGGATCGGTGAAGTTCGGCGATCGCGAGCCGTACCACGAAACGTCCACACGGCCTCGCGCCCCTGCCGCGAGGGCCGGCATCACGTTGGAGCGCAGAGCCCCGGAGTCGATCCGAACGGGCCGGCTCCAGTGCTCGCCGTGATCCGTGGAGTGGATGAGGAAGATGTGGGTCTGTGCACTGTCCCCGAGTCGGAGCGAGAAGGCCGCGTACAGCGTTCCCGCCCTGTCGATCGCCGACGCCGGAATGACGTGACCGAGGCTTCCCCCCGCGGCCGAGGGGCCGAAGGCGCCCGTGATGTCGAGGACGAGCCGGTTGCTCCAGCTCCGTCCGGCATCGTCCGATTCCGCCAACCACAGCTGCGTGAGCGGGAAGTCACGAAGCGGCTCCTGGGAGGCCGCTGGCGCCGCGCCGACGGCGCTGGCCTCGTAGAGCATGTAGGTCCGGTCGTGGTTCGCCGTATCGAACAGCGGGCGGCTCGTCAGTTCGATCGAGCCGGCGTGATCCACGCCCGTGACGAGCGTGGGGCCGGAGAAGATGTGCGCATGGTCCGTGGAGATCCACGCCACCACGTCACCGGCCCCCTCGCTGTTCGTCACGTAGACGCGACCCGGCCGGTACGGGTCGGGGACGAGCCATGGCCTGTCGGGCTGGTCGACTCCGTGGGGCAGTGGAAACGTCGCCGGACCCGCCCAGTGGCGCCGATCCAGCGACGAGTACACGAGGATCGTGGGATTCGTGGGCTGCTGCGGGGGGTCCTGGAAGGCCAGATTCAGGACGTACTGGTATCCGTCGGGTCCGAACGCGGCGTCCGCATCCCCGGTCATCGCCCCGGTGGTGTCGAAGTCCTGGCCCGAGCCCCAGTGTCTCCCGCCGTCGGAGGAGACCCACCAGGTGGGGTAGCCCGCGTTGGCCCGGGCCGCATCGACGACGAGGACGCGGTGGGGTCCGACGGCGATGCCCGGCTCTCCGAACGAGGCGCGATGTCCTCCGGCTGCAGGAGGCAGGGTGAGGATCCGCCACGCCAGGGGGCGGTCGTCCGCCACATCGCGCACCGGCAGGGCCGTGGCACCAGGCCGGCCGGCTCCTCCCGCGAGCATGATGACCGCTGCTGCCGCGGCGAGAGTCACCAACAGGACTGCGACGGGCCGATTCTTCATGCTGCGGTGCGCTCCCAGGGACGGCGCTCACCCATGAGGGACTCTCCTTGTTCCCCTTGGGGGGTCGTGCGAAACTGCCGAGGCGCCCGCTGCGAGGCGGCGACCCATCCAGAAGGCGGGCTTACCCGGCCTTGCCGCTGGGCGGAAGATTCAGCGGGCCGGTCAGATATCGCTGCAGGGTGGGACCGAAGATGGAGCACACGGTCTCGGGCGAGGCTGAGGCGATCGGCTCCACCTTGGGCACGTAGCGGTAGAACGCGAGTCCGACCACCTGCGATCCGACCGCGCTCAGGTCACGCCTCGGCGAGGACCTCGTAGATCTTCCGGCGGGCTTCCGTGAGGATCTGGGTGGCCTTCTCCACCTGCTCCTGGTCCCCGGCACGGGCGACCTGCATCGCCGCCCCGGCCAGCTGGAAGCCGGCCTCGCGGAGCTTGGCGAACCCCTCAGGCACCCCGCCGTGGTCCCATGGATCGGCGCCGCCGGCGCGCTCGCGGCGCCCCTGGAGCTCCGTTCGCCCCGCATCGGTCACCGAGTAGACCTTCTTGCCGTCCTGCTCCTCGCTGGTCACGAGGCTCTCGTCCTCGAGCATCTGCAGGGTCGGGTAGACGGAACCGGGGCTCGGGCTCCACATGCCGCCGCTCCGCTCCTCGAGCTCGCGGATCACCTCGTAGCCGTGCAGCGGCTTCTCCGCGAGCACCCCCAGTACCGCGGTGCGGACATCCCCCCGGCGGGCCCGGCGCCCCGCCCAGGGGGCACGGCCGAAGAAGACATCGCCCCACGGCCCCCGGTGACCCCAGAACGGGGGTCCCGGCGGGCGGTGATGGAAGTGGCCCACGCCCCAGCCTCTCTCGTGCTCTCCTGCTCCATGCATCCCGTCCTCCTTCCCGCGCGCACGGCCCTGTTCTCGTGCGCTCGCGATATATCGTAATAGCTCGGCGCGAAACTTGCCTAGCGTATGGTCCATGGTCTTCGCGCAGGGGCGCCAACGATGGGCCTGGTGTCCACGATCCAGGTGCTGCAGACCCACAACATCATCGAGGGGTGATCCGCGCCGCGGGGCCCGGTGCTCCCCGCCGTTCTACCGCGTGGTCACCCGCTGCACCTGGATGAAGTCGCTCGCCCCGTTGACCGTGAACACCGTGAAGGTCTCGAGGCCATGCACGGGGGAGTGGATCTGGATCGTGAACGAGCGGTGTTGGTGGCGTCGACCACCCCTCCGGTCGCGGCCGCGCCGTCCAGGGTGAGCGGGACGGTGCTCGGCAGGAAGTCCCTCGCGTTCTTTCCGTACAGTCGGTCGACGTTGAGCTTGGCCACCTTGATCCCCGAGTTGACCGTGAGGGGGCGGCGATCCGACTCCGACGGTGAGGCCGCCGAGCCCGCTTCGGGCAGCCGGCTGGGTGTCCCTGCCATCTCCACGGAGTGTCCAGTGCCCGCCTGTTCGATAATGGTCGGGGGTGCGACCGGTCGGTTGACCTGAGCGCCCCGCTCGCCGCCTTCCGGCTCGAACGGCGCGACCCCAGGAGGACCGTGATGTCGAAGGAGAGCGTGGATCTCATCCGCGCCGCGTACGAGGCGTACGCGCGAGGAGACCTGGCGACGATGCTCCAGCACGTCGACCAGGACGTGGAGTGGACGTACCTCGATCCCGGCATCGAGGATCCGGAACCGCAGGTGTGCCATGGCCGCCACGAGCTGGAACATGCGCTCCGGCGCCAGGCGGAACGCGGTCTGCGGGCCGAGCTCGACGAGGTGGTGGGCAACGGCGACCGGGTCATGGTCATCGCCCGAACGCCGGGCATCGATGCGTATCGGGTGTCGAAGGAGGGCGACCGGAACTACACCGTGTTCACCGTGCGGGGAGGCAGGATCGTTGCCCTCCGCGATTGCCGTGACCGGGACGAGGCGCTGGCCATCGCCGGAATCGGATAGCTGACGGCGAGGAACATGGCCCACGACATCCGGATCTCTCGCTCCGGCACCCGTTCCTGCTGGCGGGCCAGCTGGCCGTCGCGCAGGCGGTCTCGGGCGGGCGGGTGGAGGTGGGAATCGGGGCCGGCTCCCACCACTTCGCGCGCCATGACCACTGAGTCACCGGCATCCCTTTCCCCCCGTACGCCGAGCGGATGGCGCGGGTCGAGGCGTGCTGCCGGATCCTTCCGGCCCTGTGGCGTGGCGAGAACGTCATCGACGAGGCGATGGGGCTGACGGGGGCCTCGCTGGGGCCGGTGGGGGTCGTCCCCCCGCCGATCCTCATGGGAGGCACCAGCGACCGGGCCCTCGACATCGCGGCCCGTTACGCGGACGGGTGGCACGCTCCGGGCATGGGGCCGGATCAGTTCGCCGACGTCACGCGGAGGCTGGACCGGGCCTGCGAGGACCTCGGACGCCAACCCCTCCGGAAGAGCACGCAGCTCCGTCTGGACGATCTCCCGCATGCCCGCGAATGGGTCGAGCGCTTCGCCGAGGCGGGGGCTTCGACCGTCGTGTTCGTGCTCGACGCCGAACAGGACCGGGACTGGGTGGGCCGCCTGGCGGACGCGGTCCTGTAGCGCGACACTCCGCCCGGAACCCGTCGGCCCCGCGGGCCCGGAACGAACGACCCTCCGCCGTTCGGCCGGTCGCCGGGTGGTCTACTCGCGGGGCCATTCGACGCCGGCCCAGGGATCGTAGTCGACCTCCAGGGGCTCCTGCGCCGGACGCTGCTGCTCGGGCACGTGGCGGAGGTTGACGCGGATCCTGGTCCACGTCGTGCTCCGTCCTCGCATGGCGTCGACCAGCACGTCGGCCGGTTCGAGGTGGTCCACGACCTCCGGGTGGCGGGCCTTCCATCGCTCCAGGCCGTCCAGGGCCTGGGCCTGGGTGGCCGCCCGGGCGATCTCCACGAGCGGCATCGTGGTCCGCCGACGTCCGGTGGGGCCGGCCGACTTGCCCGGCGCGGGGGGCGGCACGATCCCCTCGGGGCCTCGGTCGTCGTCCCCGCCGGGGCGCCGCTTCGACGGCTGGACCCGCCTGGGCTCGCCGGGCGCCTTGGGGAACTGCGGGGGCCACGGCGCGTCGCCGAACCCGGCGCGTTCGTGCTCGGCGGACAGCTCGAGGAGCGGTTCGAGGGAGCCGGCCGCCTCGTCGATCCCCTCGGCCGGGTCGCCGATCGAAGCGAACCTGGCCGGCATGGTCTCGACGGTGAACGCCGAAGGGTCGCACCCCGGCACCTCGTCCCACCGCAGTGGCGCCGAGACGCGCGCGTCGGGCGTGGGGCGCACCGAGTATGCGGATGCCACCGTGCGGTCCTTCGCGTTCTGGTTGTAGTCGAGGAACACCCCGTGGCGCTCCTCCTTCCACCACTTGCTGGTGGCGAGGTCCGGGACCCGCCGTTCGACTTCCCGGGCCACGGCCAGCGCCGCCCGGCGAACCTCGGGGAACGTCCACCGGGGCTCGATCCGCGCGTACACGTGGAATCCCTTCGACCCGGACGTCTTCGGCCAGGCCGTCAGGCCGAACTCCTCCATGACCTCGCGGCTGGCCAGCGCGACGTCGACGATCTGGGGCCACTCGATCCCGGGCATGGGGTCAAGGTCGACGCGCAGCTCGTCCGGGTGGTCGAGGTCGTCCGCCCGCACCGGGTGCGGGTTGAGGTCGATGCACCCCAGGTTCACGACCCAGGCGAGCTGTGCGGCGTTGCGCACGACGACCTCGTTCGCCGTCCGTCCCGACGGGAACGCCAGTTCCACCGTCTCGATCCACGGCGGCCGCGACTCCGGCGCCCGCTTCTGGAAGAAGAACTCGCCCTCGGCCCCGTTCACGTACCGCTTCATGGCCATGGGCCGGCCGTCCACCCCGCGGATCGCGCCCTCGGCGACCGCCAGGTAGTACCGCACGAGGTCGAGCTTCGTGTGACCCGTCCTCGGGAAGAACACCTTGTCCGGATTCGAGATCTTCACCTCGATCCCGTCGAGATCGAGGAACTCCTCCTTCCGCCCGGCCATGTCGGACACGATATCGGTCCGGCCCTCATCCACCGGGAGCGGGCATCGGCGACCGGGGCCGCTTCGATAGGATCGGGCGGCCCGAACGACTGGAGGGGGAGGACGAACGGCGATGGACGACCTGCCGGACGAGGTGGAGGCGCCGCGGAGGGTCCGGTTCTTCCAGGACCTGACGCCGGAGGATCTGGCGTACACGGCCACCGAGATGATGATCGTGGCCTCGGCGAGACTTCTGGCGGGGGAGCGGGTCTGCTTCGTCGGCGTGGGCCCGCCGAACATCGCGTGCAACCTGGCCAAGCGAACGATCGCCCCCGAGCTCCAGCTCGTCTACGAGGCCGGGGTGTTCGGGGCCGAACCCGCCCGGCTGCCGCTGTCGATCGGCGATCCCTCGCTGGCCACCGGGTCGCTGGCCATCACCAGCATGTTCGAGCTGTTCGCGTTCTACCTCCAGGCCGGGCTGGTCGACGTGGGGTTCCTGGGCGCGTCGCAGATCGACCGGTTCGGGAACATCAACACGACCGTGATCGGGGACTACCGTTCGCCGAAGGTCCGGCTGCCTGGATCGGGCGGCGCGTGCGAGATCGCGATCAACGCCCGGAAAGTGTTCGTGATCATGCCGCAGTCGAAGCGGTCGTTCGTCGAACGCATCGACTTCACGACGAGCCCCGGTCACGTGAACGGGGGGCGCCCGGCCTCGTGGCTGGGCGACGGTCCGTCGGCGGTGGTGACCGGGCTCGGGACGTACCGGTTCGACCGGACCACCGGGGAGATGGAGCTGGCCACCATGCACCCCGGCGTGACCGTGGATCGGGTCCGGGAACAGACGTCGTGGGAGCTGCGTGTGGCGGGCGATCTCCGGGAGACCCCGGCGCCGACGGCCGAGGAGCTCAGGCTGATCAGGGAAGAGCTCGACCCGGAGGGCGCCTACACGCGGTAGGCGCCCCCGGATGAAAGCCTGCGGGCGAGGGCTCGGGCCCTCGCGGCTCGGCTAGTAGCGGCGGGCCCCCCAGAACCTTCCGCGTCCGAACAGCGCGAGCACCCCGACCACCGCCAGGGCGATGATGATGATCCATACGAGGGTCATCGAGTCTCCTTTCCCATCGGGACGCTCTCGTGGGGTTTCGTACCCGGCGCAACCCCCCGGAAACGGTTTGCGGAGGGCCCCAGCGGGGCACGCGCGACGCACGTCGACTGGCGAACCGTGTCCGGGTGTCGGCTACAATCGCGCGACCGGACCGGCCACGGCCGGGCGCCGGAGCGGGAGGACCGAGGGAGGTCAGGTGGGCACTCGGGATATCGCGGAGCAGCTCGGGAGGGTTCCCCTGTTCTCCGGCCTGTCGAAGCGCGAGCTGGAGGCCGTCGTCCGGGCCGGCAAGGAGGTCTCGCACGAGGCCGGCCACGTGATCGCCCGGGAGGGCGACCGGGGGATCGGGTTCTTCCTGATCCTGGACGGCGAGGCCAAGGTCAGCCGGGGAGGCAGGAGCCTGGCCCGCCTGAAGGCCGGGGACTTCTTCGGTGAGATCTCGCTGCTCGACCGGGGACCCCGCACGGCGACCGTCACCGCGGCCACCGACATCCGGCTCATCGGCGTCACCGCATGGGTGTTCCGGGGGCTCCTCACGGAGTATCCGTCGATGGCCCTGAAGCTCCTCGAGGTGGTCACCGCCCGCCTGCGGAAGGTGATGAAGGATCCGCTCGGCGCGTAGCGCCAGCCCAGGCCCGGCCCCGAACCTCGATCGCCCGCCTGTGACGGTCAGTCGTCGTTGCTGTGGTCGTGGCCCTTGTGGTCGTCGCCCGAGTCCGGCGACGGAGGGGGCGAGGCCCGCATGGCAGCGGCCAGGTCCCGGAGCTCTCGGTCGAGCGTCTTCGCCACGTCGGGGGCCACCTTCCCGTGCTCGGCGTCGTCGGCCAACTTGTCCCTGGCGCTCTGGATGTCATCGAGGGCCTTGTCCAGATCCCCCTCGGTGTAGTGCTTGAGGGCGTCGTCCACCTTCCTTCCGATCTCGTCGGCGGTGTGATGGTCGATGGACTCCGAGGCGAGTGTGGCCGTGATCGCGCGGACCGCATCCGGGACCGACGGGATGGTCGGCTCGGGTGGAGAGGGCGAGGGCGACGGGCTGGGACTGGGCGACGGGCTCGGTGACGGACTGGGCGACGGGCTGGGCGGGGTCGGGCTGGCCCGGTGGCTGGGCGGCGCGGTCCGGTGGGCGGGGCCCGTCGGTCCGCTCTTCGGTTCTCCCGACAGCAGCGCCGGGAGGAACGCCACCGCGAGCAGCGCCAGCAGGACCAGCAGCACCACCACCGCCGGCCACCACCGCCGGCGCCGGGGAGGGGCCCGGTGGGCGGGGATCGATCTGGACGGCCCGGTGAGGGCCGCGGGGACCTCCGCGGTGGGGAGCCGGGCCGTGGAATCGGGGAGCACCACCGTGGGCCCCGAGCCCACGCTCCCCGCCCCGCCGCTCGCCGCGGCGAACGGCGCCAGGGCCGCCGCCATCTCCGCCGCGCCCTGATAGCGGGCCGCCCGGTCCTTGGCCAGGGCCCGCATGACCACGGCCTCCAGCCCGGGCGTGATGCCACGGCGCTGCGAGGACGGCGGCGGCGGGTCCTCGTGGATGTGCTTGAACGCGAGCGCCACCGGTGAGTCGGCGGCGAAGGGCGCCCGGCCGGTGAGCATCTCGTACAGCACGACCCCCAGCGCATACACGTCGGACCGCCCGTCCACCCGCTCTCCCTGGGCCTGCTCGGGCGACAGGTACGCCGCCGTCCCGAACACCGTGGCGGTCTGGGTCAGCGTGTGCGCCGAGACCACCCGAGCGATCCCGAAGTCCATCACCTTCACCCGGCCGGAGTCGGTGAGCATGATGTTCGCCGGCTTCACGTCCCGATGGACCAGGCCCTCCGCGTGCGCGAACGCGAGCGCCTCGGCGACGCTGGCCGCGATGGCGGCGGCAAGCTCCGGGGGCAGGGGGCCGTCCTCGGCCACCACCTGGGCCAGGGTCCGGCCGTGCACGTACTCCATGACGATGTAGTGCACGCCGTCGTCGGAGCCGGTGTCGAACACCGACACGACGCCGTGATGGTTGAGTCCCGCGGCGGCCCGGGCCTCCCGGCGGAAGCGGTCCACGAACGTCGGGTCCGCGGCCTGTTCGGTCTCGAGGACCTTGATGGCCACGGTGCGACCGAGGACCGTGTCGGTCCCCCGGTACACACGGGCCATCCCGCCCCGGCCGATCTCGGCCTCCACCCGGTAGCGCCCGGACAGGATGCGGTCTCCGGTGAGCATGCGCCCATTCATACCCCATCTCTCCGAGCGGGAGCACGCCCGGTTCAACGGCAGCGGCGTCCGCCGAACGGCCCCGGGGGAGACTGGACGGGTAGGCTCGCGGGACCATGGACCTCGGGATCGTGATCGGTGGGGAGCTCCGGACGATCCCCGACCTGGCCCGCCGGGCCGAGGAGGCCGGGTTCGAGAGCGTGTGGGTGGCCGAGACCGCCCGTTCCGTGTACGTGCAGGCGGCCCTCGCCGCCCAGGCCACCGAACGGATCACCGTGGGCACGGCCGTGGCGCTGGCGTTCCCCCGGAGCCCGGCCATCACCGCCATGACCGCCCGCGACCTGGCCGAGCTCTCCGGAGGCCGGTTCGTCCTGGGCCTGGGCTCGCAGGTCAAGCGGGTGAACGAGGAACGGTTCGGGGTCCCGTTCGAGCATCCGGCGCCGAAGATGGCCGAGTACGTCGAGGCCGTGCGGGCTGTGCTCGGTTCGTTCGGGGGGGTGAAGCCGGAGCACCGGGGCCGGTTCTATTCGATCACGATGGCTCCGTTCCCCGGGGCCGGGCCCGCGCCGGGGCCGGTACCGATCTACCTGGCCGCGGTGAACGTGCGGATGGCCGAGGCCGCCGGACGGGTGGCCGACGGCGTCTCGGGGCATCCCATGACCAGCCCCCGGTACGTGGCCGAGGTGATCCGTCCGGCTCTCGAACGGGGAGCCCGGGATGCCGGCCGGGACCCGTCGGCGGTGAGCGTCACCACGAACCTCGTGGTCCAGGTCGATCCGGACGGCGATCGGGCCCGGCGGGAGGCCGCCCTCCAGATCGGGTTCTACGCCACCACCCGGACCTACGCGCCGGTGCTGGCGATGCACGGGTTCGAGGACAGGATCGGTTCGCTCCGCAAGGCCTTCGTGCAGGGCGACACGGCCACGATGGCCGCGACCGCCCTGCCCATGGTGGACGCCCTGGCCGTGGCCGGGACCCCGGAGGAGGTCCGCGAGGGGATCCGGCGGTTCGACGGGGTGGTCGACCGGATCATCCTGGGCAGCGCCTGGGTCGGTCCCGATCCCGACCGGCATCGCGAGGTCTTCGAGCTGCTGGTGGAGACGTTCGCCCCGGGGCGCTGAATCCCGGCGTCAGCAGGCCGTGCCGACGGCCGGGGTCAGCGTGATGGTCTCCGGGAGGTCCACCGTCGTGTGCCGGGTCAGGCCCAGCAGGTGGAACTCCACCGGGACCTGGGCGAACGTGACGGCCTGGCCCGATGGGAGGCAGTGCGTGACCCGGATCGTGAGCCGGAGCTCCCGGGTGTCGCCGGCCGGCAGCGACATCGGTCGGAACCGCCCCGGCCCGTGTCGTCCCGGGGCGGGATCGACCTGGGTCTGGACAACGGGGAAGCCCCGGTTCTGTCCGGGGCCCGGGCCGATCCGGGAGAGGGTGACGCCGACCGGCCCCCTGTTCTTGAGCGTGAACCAGAACACGAACGTGGTTCCCTCCCGAACTGCCACGGTGTACGCGGCGAAGGGGCTCCCGCCCGGGGAGTAGAAGTCCCCTCGCTTGCTCACGGTCTCGCCGGCCGCGCCGGACACGCCGCCGGGATCGGTCCGCAGGGGCTGGTAGTTCGTCGCGAACGAGGCCCCCAGGGCCGCCACGGCCAGGACGAGCAGTCCGCCCACCCGCCCCGCCCGGAACAGCCAGCGCGACAGCCTTCGCGGTTCGGCCGGCGGCGCCAGCCGGAGCGGCGGGCGATCGGACGCGGTTGCCAAGGGCTCCCCCTCGTCGGGCGCGGGCAACACTGTCATACCCACTTGGCTCCGTAAACTCCCGGAGGTGCGGACATCTGCGACGGTGCGCTAGGTGGGACTCGACGCGCTGGAGCTCCGCCGGGTCCTGTCGCGGTACCCGACCGGCGTGACCGTGGTCGGGACCCGCCACGTGCCGACCGGGGTGTGCGGGCTGACCGTGAACGCCTTCACCTCGGTGTCGCTCGAGCCGCCGCTGGTCCTCGTCTGCGTGGACCGGTCGGCGAACACCCACGGGTGCATCGAGGCCTGCGGCATGTTCTCGGTGAACGTCCTGTCCCGGGGGCAGGGCGACGTCGCGGTGCGGTTCGCCCAGCGGCGCGACGACAAGTTCGAGGGGATCGCCTGGCGGGAGGGCGTGGAGGGCCTGCCCCTGCTGGACGGGGCGTCGGCGTGGGTCCAGTGCCGGGTGGATCGGTCGTTCGACGGCGGCGACCACACGATCTTCCTGGCCCACGTCCTCGAAGCGTCGAACTCCGAGGAGCCGCCGTTGGTGTTCCACCTGGGGTCCTACACCGGCGTGGCCGGGGCGTGATCCGGTGGAGCTGGTCCGGCCGGACGGCTGCCGCCTGTACCTGGAGACCCACGGGCCGTCGGACGGCGAGCCCCTGATCCTGCTCGAAGGCCTGGGAGGCGACATCCCGGGTTGGCGGAGGAACATCCCGAACCTGGCCCGGGAGCTGTTCGTGGTGGCGTTCGACTTCCGGGGGAACGGCCGCTCGGACGCCCCCGATGAGCCCGTGTCGATGTCCACGTTCGTGGACGACACACTGGCCGTCATGGACCATCTCGGCCTGGACTCGGCGCACGTGTACGGGCAGTCGTTCGGCGGGATGGTGGCCCAGGTGCTGGCCCTCGACCACCCGGAGCGGGTCCGTTCGGTGATCCTGGCCGCGACCCATGCGGGGCACCGGCACGCCGTCCGGTCCCGGGCCCGGGTCCCCAAGGACCGGCCCTGGCTGGCCCTGTACACGCCGGGGTTCGCCGAGGCCCATCCCGAGCACGTTGAGGAGGACGTCATGGTGGGATCGCAGCGCCCGGGGGCACCCCACGCCGCCCGCCGCCAGCGGGAGGCCATCGAGGGGTTCGATCCGTGGGACCGCCTGCCGTCGCTCGCCGTGCCGTCGCTGGTGCTCCACGGGAGCGAGGACCGCCTGATCGACGTGGAGAACGCGCGGCGGCTGGCCGAACGGATCCCCGGTGCGGAGCTCGTCATCCTGGAGGGCGCCGGCCACGTGTACCACTCCGAGCAGCCCGAGGCGGCCGACGCCGCCGTCCTGGACTTCGTCCGGAGACACGCCCGTGGATGACGCGATGGAGGTGGCTCGCCGGCTGGCCGCCCAACGCGACGAGCACCGCCGGGCCCGGGACTTCGCACAGGCCGACGCCCTCCGGGACCGCATCCGCGAGCTCGGCTACGAGGTCGTGGACACCCCGGACGGTCCGGACCTCCGCCCGGCGCCCGAGCCCCTCGCCCGGGAGGCGCCCGCGCTCCATCGCCCGGCCCGGTTCGGGTTCTCGGTGCACTGGCTGCCCCAGGCCTGGCCGGAGGACGTCCTCCGGGGAATCGAGGCCTTCCGGCGCCACCATCCGGGTCACGAGATCCAACACATCGTGGTGCAGACTGAGGGTCCCGCCACGGCGTGGCCGGACGACGTGGAGGTGGTTCACCCCGAAGAGGACCCCGGGTTCGGCGGGGCCCGGAACGCGGGACTGCAGCGGGCTGCGGGGGAGATCGTGGTGATCGCTGACGGCTCCGTCGAGCCCGCCGGCGACGTCCTCACTCCGCTGGCGGAAGCGCTCGCCGACCGGTCGGTGGGCCTGGCGGGTCCGTTCGGCGTCGTCACCGACGACCTCCGCGAGTTCCGCGAGTCGCCGGGCGCCGAGGTGGACGCGATCGAGGGCTACCTCATGGGCTTCCGCCGCCGGGTGATCGCCGACGCCGGCGGGTTCGACGAGAAGTTCCGCTTCTACCGAGCCGCTGACCTCGACCTGTCCTTCCGCATCCGCGACCGGGGCTTGTCCGCCAAGGTGGTGGATCTGCCCCTCACCCGCCACGAACACCGCATGTGGTCGGCCACTCCGGAGGACGAACGGGCCCGCCTGTCGAAGCGCAACTTCTACCGTTTCCTCGACCGTTGGGGCTCCCGCCACGACCTCCGGGTGGGGCGTTCCCCGCCGCCGGCCGGGCCGGCCTGAGCTACTCGTTCGGGGTGGCGGTGATGGAGGGGCCCGGGACCCTGGAAGCCTGGCCGTTCCGCGCGGCTTCGTCGGGATCGGGGATGGGAACGGATCCCTCGACGTAGTCCATGAGGTCCTTCCCCTCGATGACCTCGCTGGCCATCAACAGCTTGGACAGGCGGTCCAGCAGGTCGCGGCGCTCCTCCAGGATCTCGGTGGCCCGGCGATGGGCCTCCGTGAGCAGACGGCTGATCTCGGTGTCCACGCGGTCGGCCAGCGAGCCGGAGAGGCGGGGGGCCTCACCCGGGAACAGGAGCTGGCCCTCGCCGCCCCGGAACCCGTCGCGCCCCAGCGAGATCGGCCCGATCTCGTCGCTCATCCCGTACTCGACGACCATGGCCCGGGCGATCTCGGTGGCCTTCTCCAGGTCGTTCTGCGCGCCGGTGGAGACCTGCTTGAACACGATCTCCTCGGCCGTCCGGCCGCCCAGGAGGATGACCAGGCGGTCGGCCAGCTCGGGTTCGGTGAGCAGGTAGCGGTCCTCCAGGGGGCGCTGCATGGTCATGCCCAGGGCGGCCGCGCCGCGGGGGATGATCGACACCCGGTGTACGGGGTCGCCCGTGGGAACGGTGAGCGCCACCAGCGCATGGCCCATCTCGTGGACGGCCACCACCACGCGGTCCCGTTCGCTCATCACCCGGCTCTTGCGCTCCAGGCCGGCCACCACGCGGTCGATGGCCTCCTCGAGGTCCCGGCCCTCCACGGAGTTCTTCTCCGCCCGCGCGGCGAGGAGCGCCGCCTCGTTCACCACGTTCGCCAGGTCCGCCCCGGTGAACCCCGGCGTCCGCGACGCGATGACCCGGAGGTCCACGGAGGGGTCGAGGGCCACCCCCCGGGCGTGGACCCGCAGGATGGCCTCCCGGCCCTTGAGGTCCGGACGGTCCACCACCACCTGCCGGTCGAACCGGCCCGGCCGGATGAGCGCGGGGTCCAGGACGTCGGGCCGGTTCGTGGCGGCCATGATGATCACGCCGCCCTTGGCGTCGAACCCGTCCATCTCGACCAGGAGCTGGTTGAGGGTCTGCTCGCGTTCGTCGTGGGACCCGAGCGACCCGCCGACCCCGCCCATGCGGCCCTTGCCGATCGTGTCGATCTCGTCCAGGAACACCAGGGTCGGAGCCTTCTCCTTGGCCTGCTGGAACAGCTCACGCACCCTGGCCGCGCCGAGCCCCACGAACATCTCGACGAACTCCGAGCCGGACATGAAGAAGAACGGCACGTTGGCCTCGCCGGCCACGGCCCGGGCCAGGAGGGTCTTTCCGCACCCCGGCGGGCCCAGCAGCAGGACGCCCTTCGGGATCCGTCCCCCCAGGCGCTGGTACTTCTTGGGGTTCTTCAGGAAGTCGACGATCTCCTTGAGCTCCTCCACGGCCTCGTCCAGCCCGGCCACGTCGCCGAAGGTCGTCTTCAGCTCCTTGCGGTCGTAGATCCGGACCTTGTTCCGCCCGAGGTTCAGCGCGTTGGCCCCGGCCGCGCCCATGCGCCGGAACAGCAGGAAGTACAGACCCCCGATGAGGAGCAACATGAAGAAGAGCTGTCCGAGGATGGGACCCCATCCGCTGGGATGGCTCCCGCGGTACACGATGTCGTGGCTCTGCAGGAGGCGGAAGATGGAGTCGTCCCCGGTTGGCCGAACGGCCACGATCCGCTGCGTCGCTCCTTCCTTGTGGACCACCCCCTGCACGGAGGTCTCACCCACGTCGACATCGGTGAGCACCTTGGGCCCCTGCTCCACGTACCCGATGAACTGCGAGTACGGGACGGTCTTTTCGCCCGTCGGGATCTGCTGGAACAGCAGCCAGCCGACGAGCAGGATCACGGCGAGCCACAGCAGCAGGCGGTTCCGGCGGCTCCGTTCCGTCTGGGGGGTGCCGCCCGAGCCGCCGCCGGGCTCGTACCCGGACAGGCCGCCTCGCCGGGGCCGGTTGGGGGGTCGGTCGTCGTTGGCCATGGGAAATCCATCTTCCCACACGCCTGTCGCTCCGCCGGGGTCCGGTCGTCCGGTGGCAGGCCGGCGCCCATCGCGTAACGAAGGCCCGCGGGCGGGGGACCCCACACGGTGAGCAGGCGAACGAAGGCCCGGGCATCGCCGGCCTCCACACCACCGAAGGGCGATCCCGAGGCAACGGCCGGCAGGGGGGCGGGCGTCGCCGCGGGCCTGACCAGCGCCGCGGCGGCCATGGGCCTGTCCGCCGTCCTGCACACCGTGGTCCCCGCGGTGCCGTTCCCGCCGGTGGCGGTGGCCCAGGAGGTCATCCGGCTGGCCCCCGGGAGCGTGGACGCCTTCTTCATCGACCGCTTCCAGCACGGGGCCCGCCCCGCGGCGGTCATCGGCTCGGGTTTGGGGTTCCTGGTGGCGGCGGCGCTGCTGGGCCTGGCGCTCCCGTGGCTCCGGCGCACGCTGGGCGGTCGGACGGCCCCGGCCGCCACGATCCTGGCGCTCCCGCTGTTCGCCGTGGCGATCGTGACGTACCGGCGGATGACGGGGTGGGTCCCACTGCCCGTCTACGCGATCGCCCTCGTCCCGGTGTTCGCCGCCTCGGTGGCGTTCGGCGTGGCCGCGTTCCGGCGCATCGCCTCGGGCCGGGCCCGGCAGGACCAGGACGTGATGCGGCGGGAGGTCGTGCGGGCCATGTGGGTCGGCGGCGCCGGCTTCCTGGTGGGGTGGGCCAGCCTGGGCCGGTTCGTCTTCCGGCGGCCCGACCCCGGCCACCAGCGGCTGGCCGGGCCCCGCGTCTCGCCGACGAAGCCGCCGAGCCCGGCGCCGGCCGACGCCGCGTTCGGCCGCATCCGCGGGCTGACGCCGGAGATCACGTCGAACGACCGGTTCTACACGGTGAACGAGGAGCTGTTCCCGCCGGACATCGACCCCGAGACCTGGAGGCTCCGGATCGGGGGCCTGGTGGACCGGCCGTTCGAGCTCACGTACCAGCAGCTGAAGGCGCTCCCCGCCGTGGAGCAGTTCATGACGCTCGAGTGCATCAGCAACAAGATCGGAGGCCACCTCATCTCCACCGCGAAGTGGGTGGGAGTGCCCCTGCCCGACCTCCTGGACCGGGCCGGGGTGCGCGACGGCGCCCTGGAGGTGGTGTCGCGGTCCGTGGACGGGTACTCCGACTCGATCCCGGTGGACAAGGCCATGGAGCGAACCACGATCATCGCGTTCGGCATGAACGGCCATCTCCTGCCCCGGGCCCACGGGTTCCCCGCCCGGATCCTGGTCCCCGGCTACTACGGGATGAAGCAGCCCAAGTGGCTGGGGTCCGTCGAGGTGGTGGACCGCCCCCATCGCGGCTACTGGGAGCAGCGGGGATGGATCAAGGAGGCCGTGGTGAGGACGATGTCCCGGATCGACGTCCCCCGCTCCGGCGCGTCGGAGACCGGCGAGGTCACGGTCGCCGGGATCGCGTTCGCCGGGGATCGGGGGATCTCGCGAGTGGAGATCTCCACCGACGGCGGCCGGACGTTCGCCGACGCCGAGCTGAAGACCGCGCTCTCCGAGTTCACGTGGCGGATGTGGCGCCACTCGTTCAGGCCCGATCCGGGCCGGGTCACGATCCTCGTCCGGGCCACCGACGGCGGGGGAGCCACCCAGACCTCCGCTGTCACCCCGCCGGAGTACAGTGGGTCGACGGGATGGCACGGAGTGGAGGTCGTTGAGCAGGAGGGCTGAGGCGGAGCGGCGGACCCCCCGGGGGGTTTCGCCGGACGGGGTGTCCGACGGCTCCGGCGAGACCGAGGAGCAGCGGCGCGAGCGGTTCGAGCGCGACGCCATGCCCCTCATGCCGAGCCTGTACGCCGCCGCCCTGCGACTGACCCGCAACCCCGCCGACGCCGAGGACCTGGTCCAGGAGGCCTACCTGCGCGCCTACCGAGGGTTCGGGGGGTTCACCGAGGGGACGAACCTCAAGGCGTGGATGTACCGCATCCTCACGAACACGTTCATCAACGCCTACCGCAAGCGTCAGCGCGAGCCGATCACGGTGCTGGAGGACGAGATCCCCGACTGGTACCTGTACGACCGGCTGTCGCAGACGGGGGAGACCTCCTCGGCCGAGACCCAGGCCCTCGAGCACATCCCCGACGAGGACGTGCAGGCGGCGCTCGACTCGCTGCCGGAGGGATTCCGGATGGCGGTGTGGCTGGCCGACGTGGAGGGGTTCTCCTACAAGGAGATCGCCGGGATCCTGGGCATTCCCATCGGAACCGTGATGTCGAGGCTCCACCGCGGAAGGAAATCCCTGGAGAAGATGTTGTGGGAGAAGGCACGGGAGCGAGGACTTGTCAGGGATTGACTGCGAAGAGGTGCTGAGGGAGGTCGAGGCCTACCTGGACGGCGAGCTGCCGGATGACCGCTGCGCATTCATCGCGAAGCACCTCCGGGACTGCGGGCCGTGCGCGGACCGGGCCGACTTCCAGCATCGGCTGAAGGAGCTCGTGGCGCGGAAGTGCCACCGGGCCCAGTCAACCGTTCCCGAGCACCTCGTCACCCGGGTCCGGATGATCATCTACGAGGAGCCGGGGCCCTAGCGGGCGCCTCGAAGTCGGGGGGCTCCGCCCCCCCGACTTCCCCCCGAACAGCATCTCCGCGGGGCGGGCTTGTTGCGATCCCGTGGAGGCTGAAGGCCGGGGCGATCCGGGGAACCTCCCCGAGCGTCGAACCTCTGACGCCGACGTGTCGAATGACGTTGCGAGGAGGACGAAGCTCGATGAAGGGAACGCGCCCCGGGCACCTGCCCCAGCCGAGTCGCACCACGAGCACGGGACGGACCTGCGCGGAGCCGGGGTGCACCACGAAGCTCTCCGTCTACAACACCTCCGACCTGTGCTGGCAGCACGCCGAGGTGGTGTTCCCGAACTACCGGGGCAAGCGCCTGGCCCCCGGGAAGCCCTGAGCCCGCGGCACGCCCTCGACCTCACGCTCCCGCTCCCCTTGCGATGCTGAGCGACACCCGGTAATCCTCTCCGGGCCCCGACCCCGGAGAGACCACGGCCCCTGCCGCGGCGGGGGCCGTCGGCGTCTCCCGTATCCTTCGCGGACATGTTCGGATCGGTGCTCGTGGCGAACCGGGCGGAGATCGCCTGCCGGGTGATCCGGACCCTCCGGAGGCTGGGGATCCGGTCGGTGGCCGTCCACAGCGACGCGGACGTGCGGGCCAGGCACGTCCGGGAGGCCGACACCGCCGAGCGGGTCGGCGAGTCGCCCGCTCCGGCCTCGTACCTCAACCCGGCCGCCATCGTGGAGGCCGCGCTCCGCTCGGGGGCGGAGGCCGTGCATCCGGGGTACGGGTTCCTGTCCGAGTCCCCGAAGTTCGCCCAGGCCGTGATCGACGCCGGCCTCGCCTGGATCGGCCCCTCGCCCGACGTGCTGGAGCTCACCGGCGACAAGGTGGCCTGCCGGGAGGCCTTCGCGAAGACGGGGTTCCCGGTGCTTCCCGGAGCCGGCCCGTTCGTGGAGGCCGGCGAGGCGGTGGAGGCCGCTGACGGCGTGGGGTTCCCGGTGATGGTGAAGGCGGTGATGGGGGGCGGCGGGATCGGGATGGGCATCGCCCGGGACCCGGGCGAGCTGGTGAAGGCCGTCGAGACGGCGTCCACGCGGGGGGCCCGGTTCTTCTCCGACCCGGCCGTGTACCTGGAGCGCTACGTGGAGCGCGCCAGGCACATCGAGGTCCAGGTCCTGGCAGACGACGAACGGACCATCCACCTGAACGAACGCGAGTGCTCGGTGCAGCGCCGCCACCAGAAGGTGATCGAGGAGACTCCCTCGCCGGCCCTCACCGGGGAGCTCAGGCGCAGGATGTGCGCGGCCGCCGTGACCTCCCTGGAGGCGATCGGGTACCGCGGGGCCGGAACCGTGGAGAGCGTGCTCACGCCCGACGGCGAGTTCTTCTTCCTCGAGGTGAACGCCCGCATGCAGGTGGAGCACCCGGTGACCGAGATGACCACCGCCGTCGACCTCGTCGAGCAGCAGCTCCGGGTCGCCGCCGGCGAGAGGATCGGTCTCGACCGCCGCCCTCCCCGCAGCGGGCACTCCCTGGAGTGCCGGGTGTACGCGGAGGACCCCCGCACGTTCCTCCCAGCTCCCGGACGCATCTCCAGGCTGGACTTCGGGGAGTCGGCCCGGGTGAACCCCAACCGCTACGACTTCGGGTACGACACGGGGGACGAGGTGCCGATGTTCTACGACCCGCTGATCGGCAAGGTCGTGGTGCACGGGGGGAGCCGGACAGGCTCGATCGGGATGATGGTCGCGGCGCTCGGCGACATCCGTCTGGACGGGCTGAAGACGAACATCCCGGCGCTGGAGCGGGTCATGCGGGACGAACGGTTCGTGTCCGGCGACTACGACACCGGGCTGCTCGGGAAGTAGGGTTGCTGCCCGTGGGCGAGGCCGTTCGATTCGAGCTCCGGAGCCCGGCGGCGTGGATCACGATCGACCGGGAGGAGCGCCGGAACGCGCTGTCGGCCGAGGTCATCGACGGCCTCCTGGAGGCCCTCCGGCGGGCGTCGGCGGCGGACGGGGCCGGGGTCGTGGTGCTGACCGGCGCCGGCGACAGGGCGTTCTGCGCGGGTGGGGACATCGGCGGGTTCGCCGCGGACACGGCGGACTCGGCCCCCGCGGCGATCGGACGGCTCCTCGACGCCCTGTGGCACCACGCCAAGCCCACCGTGGCCCGGGTCAACGGCCGGGCCCTGGGCGGCGGGTTCGGCCTGATGATGGCCTGCGACCTGGCCGTCGCCGCGGACGACGTCGAGGTGGGGATGCCGGAGATCAACCTTGGCCTGTGGCCCCACGTGATCACCGCGGTCGTCCAGCGAACGGTGCCCCGGCGGCTGGCGCTGGAACTGATGTTCACCGGCCGGCGCGTGGCCGCCGAGGAGGCACTGCGGTGGGGCCTGGTGAACCGGGTGGTCGCGCGCGACGCGCTCGACGGTGCCGTGGACGATCTGATCGGGGAGATCGCGAGCAAGAGTCCGGCGATCATTCGACTGGGGAAGCGCTCGTTCACGGGCGCCGAGGAGCTGGGGTTCGCCGCGGCCATCGCGCACCTCAAGGAACGCCTGGCCGAGAACTTCGACGAGGAGGACCTGGCCGAGGGGGTCAGCGCGTTCCTGCAGAAGCGAAGGCCAGAGTGGAAGGGCCGCTGACCGGGCGATCGGCATCGTCGATCCTTCGTGGAACGCAGCGGTTCGGGGGTGCCTGTGCGTTGTGTCCCATGTGAGGGCGCGGGAGCTGGTGATGGCGGCTGACGTACCGGGAGTCGGTGTCGAGGCGGGGCGGGTGGCGCAGCTGTACGCCGTGCACATCGACGAGGCCTTCCGGATCGCGTACCTGCTGACGGGGAACCGTCAGCTCGCCGAGGATCTGGCCCAGGACGGGTTCCTCCGGCTCATGGGACGCCTCGTGCACCTCCGCCCGTCGGTCGACTTCGGCGCGTATCTCCGCCGGACCGTGGTGAACCTGGTGAACTCGCACTACCGGCGCCGGCGGGTCGAGCAGCGGTATCTCCAGCGCGAGGGGGGGATGCCCCCGCCGGACGCGAAGGGG
>WNFV01006303.1_pt1 | contig 23754 bp, 26 predicted proteins | sample 5400101 | NCBI WGS metagenome assembly WNFV01 (sample SAMN13153361, study PRJNA577476) | soil metagenome | isolation source: 115 cm soil or saprolite under grassland replicate 1 | place: USA:California | collected 2016-06-15 | reverse complement strand
ATCCATGGCAGCCACCGATCGGGCGAATCGAAGTGCACGTACCCCAGAACCGCGACGACTGCGAGGCCAGCCGCCAGCAGACCGTCGTGAAGCGTGCCGGTGTAGACGATCCATCCCACCATGAACAGCAAGAGCAAGCCAGCGACCGAGCCATTGTTGGTGACGATGAGCCAGCCGACCGGCGCCGCGACGCTGAGCGCGAACGCCCAGCGCGGCAAGCGACGCCACAGCAGCTCGACAACGAAGCTGATTCCGACCAGGCTCAGCAGAGCCACGCGAGTGACCCAGCGCTGCTGGTCGCACCAGCAGTTGTTGAGCGCCAGGGTTAGCGCGATCACAGCGACGACGGCGGCGGCTACCGCGATTCGAACGCGCAGCCGCTGGGGTATGCCGCGCAGGATGCGCACAGGCACAGCGTAAGCCACCGCGGCCTACAGGACCGCGCGAATTGCGGGCAGGCGCCGCAGGCCAGCCGAGAGCAGAAAGCTGAGCGCCACGCCCGTGAGCGTCACCAGCACAAACTTCGTGAACGGATCGAGGCTGACCTGAGAAAGCGCGAACTGGAGGCCGACAACGACGGGCATCACGTGAACCACGTACGCACCGAACGCGTTCGGCGCCACCGCCCGCAGCACGCTTCCTGGGAGCATTGAGTGCTCGCGAAACAGCACTGGCAGTCCAACACACAGGCCGACGCAAATGAACGACTCCCAGATGCACCAGAGCATTGGCTGCGGGGCACCGCCGGGTGTGGCGGTGTACACGAAGCGGGCAAGGCTCAACGCCAGACCGACCACCAGCCAGACCATGCCTGTTCGCGTCGGCAGTTCCGAAAGCCAGCGACCGCGCGCTGCCAGCAGGCCAATGACAAACAGCGATGCGTACTGTGGAAGGTGCGCAACCTCGACCGGAATGACACCCAGCAGCGTCACCCAGCGATCGACTGGAAAGCCGGCCGTGCGTAGTATGGCGGTCACGCCCGCCAACAGAAGTGCATAGCCAAGAATTGCGCTGTGACCCGGCACTGGTAAGTACAGCCCCGGAGCTCGCAGCGCACGCCACACGGCATACAGCGTCGCGTAGACAAGCAGGTGCGCGATAAACCAGGTGTGGGCCGGATCGAACGTGGACTTCGAGAGCGCGCCGATTGTCAGTCCAATCACGACAACCGGCATGCCCAGGCGGAGGACGCGATCCTTCAGAAAGGTCCACGGGCCCTTGCGGTCGAACGAGCTCGGCAAGAAGTACGCCGAGATCATGAAGAAAAGGCCCATGAAGAAAGCAGCATTCACTGAGAAGAACGGACCGAGAACAGCCGCGCGCTCGGCCTCGAAGATGGGCCAGCGGCCGCCGGTCGGTCCGTATGGCTGACCCGCGTGATGCGCAATGACCAGAGCGGTCAGCACCACTTTGAGCGCGTCGAGATACTCCAATCGTGCGGTGCGGATCGAGATGCACTGCTCGACCGGGCGGTCGGGAATCGAGATTGGCTGGGCAACGGCCATTTGGAAGATCTCCCTTCGTATGGCACGAAGCTACGACGGGAGCGCCTGTTGCGCGTCTGCCTCGAGGCTGATCTGGCATCTACCCCGGGTAAGACGTGCAGTCGCTACTCCGCAAGCAACTATCAGACTCAGGTCCCACGACGAAATGCGGAAGTTGCGGGACATTCAGTGCATGACACACCACACGACCATCGACGCCGCATGGCACGGCACTCAGAGCGAACGGATGGACCTCCTGCGCGCCATCGCGCACAACTGCGAGTGCCAGGTCGACGACATGGGCGTGCAACTGGAGGGTTGCGCGTTACACCGTATGCTCATCAGCGATCAACGCGCGCTTGATGGGCTGTTGTTTGCTCGACGTCTTGTCGAGCGCCTCAAGCGGCAGGAGTTCGGAAATTGATCTGCTCGCCATCGCGGTCCAGACACAGCCGGCGAGGGGTAAGGACCGCAGCCCCTCGCCGCAACAGAACGCTTGTGGGCGAGGTAGCGCGAATTCGGCTCCAAGTGGACAGGGCAGGCCACGACGTGCGCCTCGATTGCATCGGCTTGCTCCTCACGTGGCCGTCCGCGGCGCTGCGGCGCTGTCGCCGCAGATTGCGACACTCGGTGGTGTTCAAGCCGGAGAGCATGCTTCATCAAATCCGGCGCGGCCCGCGTTGGGCACCGCGCCGCTGAGCGGGTTGCTGAAATAGATAGCCGGCGACCGAGCGCGTGAGCGATTCCGAGTCGCGGGACGCGTCTGGTGGCAAGTTGCCCGTCAGGAGTAGTGTGGCCAATCCGTGGACGAGCGACCACGCCGCGAGCCCGGCGTTGCCCGCCTCGGGCGGCGGCACATCGGGTCGGTCACCGAGTGGCCCGTAGAGCGCCGCGCGCGCCTGCTGGCGCGCGGCTTCCAAGGCTGCATCGTCGGCGTGGTAGAGCTCGGGTCGGTACATAACCTCGAAATAGGCTCGCTGGCACACCGCGAAGTGCACATATGCAACGCCCACCTCGAGGAAACTGCCAGTAGCCGCATATGCGCGGCGCAGTTCCTCGGCGAGCATGAGGAATCCGTCGGCGGCAATGGCCGTCAGGAGGCCAGCCTTGTCGCCGAAGTGGTGGACTGGCGCAGCGTGGGAGACGCCAAGCTGGCGGGCGAGATGGCGGAGACTCAGGTTCGCGAGTCCATCGCGTTCGATGACGTGGAGTGCGCTGTGGATCAGCGCACGCCGCAGGTCGCCGTGGTGGTAGGCGCGTGCGGGATCGGGCACACCAACAGCCTACCGGCTTAATCTTGCCATTGACAAGTTCTCGCCGCGGGCGTATCTTGTCAGTGGAAAGATTGATGAGGTCCCCTATCGTGCCGCTCCTGCTAACCCCTGAAGCTCGGAGCACTGCCGGAGTGCTCCTGCTGACTCTCGTCGCCGTCGAGTCCGGCGGCTGGTTCATGCTGCGTGTGATGCGCGGGCAGCGGCCCGCCACCGAGTTTCAAAGAGCCTTCTTCCGTGCTGGCCATGCGCACGCGGGTGTGCTGGTGATCTTGTCGCTGGTGGCTCAGCTCCTGGCTGGCGCCGCCAGTCTGAGCGGCATGGCCGCGCTGCTCAGCAATGGCATCTGGGCAGCGGCGATCCTGATGCCGGCCGGCTTCTTTCTCTCCGCCACCGGACGAGACCGAAACCGGCCGAACCAGCTGATCATCCTGGTCTACGCCGGCGCCATCGCGTTAGCACTGGGCGTCATTTCGCTCGGTCTGGGCCTACTGGTTTGAAGCCTTCCGACCGGCAGTCAAGCAGGTCATTGCAGTGTCGTCGCCCGACTCGTCACCCGATCGGTCGCGGATACGTGAAATCGGCTGACTAGATCTTCAGAAAGTAGACGGAGTTCTTATGGCACCCCTCATCGTTCTTGTTGCGTCCCTGTTGACCTTGCGGCTCCTCGGCCTGGCGGTCCCCGCCTTCGCAGATTGGCCGACTGATGCCCGCTACGCATTGGCCTTGATGCTTGTGCTGACGGCCTCGGCACATTTCGTTGCGGCGACTCGCCAGGAGCTTATTCGAATGGTCCCATCACGCCTGCCGTTGCGCGCCCAACTGGTCACGCTGACAGGCGTCCTGGAATTGATAGCGGCCGTGGGTCTGCTTCTTCCCATAGTTGCACCATTCGCGGGCATCGGGCTTGTGCTACTGCTGATGGCCATGTTCCCAGCCAATGTCAAGGCCGCCGTCGAGAACCTGCCATTGCGCGGCAAGAGTGCCACACCCCTGATATTTCGTCTGCCATTGCAAATCCTGTTCATCGCCGTGACCTGGTACGCGAGCCAGCCTATGCGCGTGCTGGCCGGGTGAGTGCGTCGCTCACGCGACGAGGACACAGAGTTAGCGGTGACCCGCGTCGATTTGGTGGGATGTTACGTACCTCAACTGATGAGCGATCGCTCATCGCGCGCGTCGCGCTCGGGTCATGGTCGAAGAGCTCCCGGAACGAACGGCCCGGCGCGGGCGGGCGACGACGTCGGCGACGGAGACCTGGGCATGCCGGCCCACGCGCCGCAGCTGGAGCTCGACCGGCTGGCCGTCGGACCGGGTCTGGTAGACGACCGGTCCTGGCCGCACCCACTTGTCGCCCCACGCCGTCAGCGCAATGATGACCGGCTTCAGCTCCAGCCCCTTCTGAGTCAGCCCGTACTCGGCCGGCTCGCCGGCGGCTTGCGGCGGCCGGTGCTCCATGAGCCCAGCGGCGACGAAATCCTCCAGACGCTTGGCCAGAACGTTCGTGGCGATGCCCAGGCTGTGTTGGAACTCCGAGAAACGCGCGCAGCCAGCAAACATCGCGTCGCGCAGGATCAGCAGACTCCAGCGCTCGCCGACCAGCTCCAGTGCGCTGGCGGCGGAGCAGTTCTGGTTCGCGTAAAGGCGTCCGAGCACGTGCACAAGATAAACGTTCGACTTGCATCATGCAACTGTGTACTGTGCTTGCATGAAGCAAGCTTTCGAGCTGGACTGTCCGATTCGAATAACCTTCTCGCGCCAGCCCCGCCATGCCTCTGCGCTCAGTACCCGTTCGGGTTCGGTTGGAAAGCAAGCCGCTCGTGCTGCCGCAGATAGCCTCCGTGCGTCAACTGAGATCCGCGCGCGTGTCCTGATGGACTGGTGGCAGACCGAACCGGGCGACGATGGTGGCGTCGCCGAAGACGACGATACGGGCAATGCCCGTGGGTGTCACCGTCAGAACGCCGAGTCCGAACGCGCGGTGAACTCCAGCACTGTCGCGCTGGTATGCGGCCGCGGCCTGCTGACCGTTGGCGAACGTCGGGAGCATGCGCCAGTCCCCCGGCGAGCCGACCACGCGCTCAAGGTAGCGCAGGCAGGTTGCGCGGCCGGCGAACCACGTGCGTGCTCCAACCATCTCGATGGCCGCGTCCGTGCGCAGTGCCCCTTCCAGGGCCGTCATATCCGCGTTTTCGAAACCGGCGATGTACCGCTCCAACAGTGCCCGCGCGCGCGGCTCGCTTGGTTCCTCGAACTGCTGTTGGCGGGCCGGGTTTACCTGGTCGAGGCGGGCACGCGCTCGCTGCAGGGTGCTCTTGACCGCTGGCACCGTGGTGTCGAGCATCGCCGCGACCTCGGTTGCCGGGAACGCCAGCACCTCCCGCAGGATGAGCGCGGCGCGCTGCCGCGCAGGCAGGTACTGGAGGCTGGCGATCAGCGCGAGTCGCAAACCTTCGCGCGCGGCTACGATGGCCGCGGGATCGTCCGACTCTGGCGCCACCAGCGCCTCGGGAAGCGGCTGGAGCCACATCACATCCGATTCGGCTGGCGCCAGCGGCGCATCGGGATCGTCGCCCGGGCCGCAAAGGCTAGACGGCAACACCCGTCGGCCGCGACGCTCGAGCGCATTCAGGCAAGTGTTGGTGGCGATCCGGTACAGCCAGACCCGTAACGACGAGCGGCCCTCAAACGTGCGGTACGACCGCCACGCTCGCAGATAGGTCTCCTGCACGAGGTCCTCGGCGTCGTCTAACGATCCGAGCATCCGGTAGCAATGCGCTAGCAGCTCGCGCCGAAACGGCTCGGTGCGCCGGGCGAACTCACCACTATCAGGAACAACACCTGCTCTGTCCGTCATGACTGCTTCCTAGGCCGGCGGCCAGACGTAGACCTTCTCAGGAGCGATCCACACGATCAACCGCTCCGCATCGGGTTCGGGCGGCGGCCTCTTACCACCCATGTAGCGCGCATACATCTCGTGCAGCAACACCTTCTCGGGATCCTCGGTGATGTCGACGATCCCGCGAATCTCGATGTATCGCCCCACGTTCGCGAGCACTAGCAGGCTCACCCGAGGGTCGCGCAGCATGTTGCGCGTCTTCAACCGGCCTTTGATCGTGCTGAAGACAACCGCATCGCCATCGCGCTTGACGAAGATTACCGAGGTCTGCGGGCGTCCATCGGCATTGGTCGTGGCGAGCACCGCGGTGTGCGGTCCGTCGAGCAGTTCCTGTGCGGCCTCATTGAGCTTCATGCTCATATTGACCAGCCGGCGGCCACAAAGGAATCGGTGCGACCCGTCAGTTTCTTAGGTTTGCGTGCGTGCGCAGCACAGGCCGTCGCGGAAGCCCAGGTGCAAGCCGGTGCCGATCGCCTCGATGGTGAATACGGCGATTCGCGCGTGGTCGCGCAGGATCCATGCCGCAATCGCCTCGTAGATGGGCGCGAGAGCGGCCCCCTTCTCCGTCAGGCGGTACTCGACGCACACGGGCACCTGGGGCGAAGATGCGGCGCTCCACGATGCCCTCGGCCTGCAGCTCATTCAGGCGCTCGGACAGCATGCGATCGCTCGATGGCTCGGCTCGTTCGGACTCTTGGCATCCTCGTCGGTCACCTACTCCGCGCTAACCGCCGCCGCCCAGCCGTTGAAGACGGTCTCGCTGCGTCAGGGCGCTGCTTGAGTCGGTCCGCGCTGGGCACGATGCGGCTCGCCGATGCGTGCTTGTGAAATAGTTGCCATGAATATAGTTGCCATGTATAGTAATTCGTATGGCGCGGCCGACCGAGACCCCCACCGTCGGGTATCTGCTGTGGCGGCTCACCACACGCCTGCGCGCAGCCGTCGATCGGGCCCTCGTCCCGCTCGGGCTGACGCACGCCCAGTACACCCTGCTCGCGTCGCTCTACGGCTTGTCGCGCGCCGGCGGACAGCCCAGTCAGCGCGAACTGTCGGACTGGACCGGCCTCGAGCCGATTTTCGTGTCCAAGCTCGCCCGAGCACTCGAACACGGCGGACTTCTGGAACGAGCCGAGCACCCAACTGACACGCGCGCGCTGCAACTTCGCCTGACTGACCACGGCACGGCGGTGGCCAGACGCGCGATCGCCATCGTCCAGGCCTTGCAGGAACCGAGCACAGGAGCGATTCAATGGCACCACCAGTAACCCTCACCGGCCAGGACGTCGGCGAAGCCGAAGGCGCCCTGAGCGGCCTGCTCGACCGGATTCTCGCGGGCACCAGGAGCGGCCTGAGCCGGCCTGAGTACATCGCCCTGCGCGTCCTGGCCCTCCGCGGCCCCGCGGAATCGCCAGCCGCTTTCCATGATTATCTGGCCAGCCAGCCACAGCTCGGACTCGACCGGCTCGGAGTTGTCGAGCTCCTGCGCGGGCTCGAGATACGCGGCCTGATCAGCGGCAGCAACCCAGATGACGGCGGCCCCGTGCAGATGACCGCCGCCGGTGCGGACCTGCACGCCACGGTCGCGGATGCGGTCCTGCCGGTCACGCGTCGGCTCTATGCTGACATCGACCCCGACGATCTGGCCACTGCCCACAACGTCCTGGTCGAGCTCACACAGCGCGCGACCCGTATGCGCGCCGAGCCCTGAGGCTGCCGGCCGGCCGGCGGCTGCGATCCGCCTGCGTGCGGTCCGTTACGTGGCACGCGCCTGATCCAATCACGCCGCGATGCACCGGACTCGCACGCTGGTGTGGCCACTGCTGGCCGGCGGTCGACTGTAGAGCCGGCTGGAGTTGGCGCAGCCTGGGGGGTCGTCCGGCTCATGCAAGCAGTCCAGGACATCACCGCGGGCTTACCCCACGCGGACCGACGCAAGCTGTTCCACGATAACGCGGCGCGCGTGTACCGCCTCTGAGCGCGAGGCTTCACTCCGTGAGGGCAGCGGACTCCGCTGACCGCGCGATTTGTCCGTTTGCGCGGTCGGTGAAGCCAAGCCTGCGGCTAACGTACTCGCCGGCGCTCTTGAGCCGCGAAACCATCGCGTCCAGTCGCTCGCCATCAGTTTTCGGCGTGGTGCCGGCGATGCTGATGGCGCCTACTGGCCGCCCCGCATGGTTGAGGATGGGCACGGCGATGCAGTGCACACCTTGAATAATCTCCTCGCGATCCATCGAGTAACCGCGCTGGCGTGTGCGCACGAGCTCCAGACGCAAGACGATCGGGTCGGTAATCGTGTTGGCTGTGTACGGGCGCAAGGGTGTGTTGGCGAGCACCCGCTCCTGCTGCGCCTCGGGCAGAAACGCCAGGATCGCCTTGCCGAGTCCCGTGCAGTGCATCGGTCGACGTGTACCTAACTCGACGTTCAACTGCAGCTGCATGTCCGTCTGGACCTTATCCAGATATACGATCTCGTCGCGGCTCGGAACGGCGAGGAACGTCGTTTCGCGGGTCTCACTGGCGAGCTGCTCGAGGACCGGTCGGGCAAGACGAGGCAATTGCACGCGCTCGAGCTGCACGCCGACGATCTCCAGTAGACGGTAGGAAAGCTGCCAGTCGCCGGCGATGGTGCGCTCGATAATCGACTCCGACGCAAGGTCGGTCAAGAGGCGGTGGGCGGACCCAAGCGGTAGATCGAGCTGCTGGGCGACTGCGCGCACGCCAAGGGGGCCGCGCCGAGCGAGCAGATCGATGACGTGAATCGAGCGCGCGATGCTAGACACAGCGTGCGGTGGTTTCCATATGTGGAACGGAGGCCGCTACACATCCTACTCGCCGCGTGAGCTGTGAGCAAGGCACCGCGCCATGACGACCCGGGCCCTCGTTGAGATCCTGTTGACAGACCGTTAAAGGGTTGTTACGCTGGCGCCGTCAGTCATGGTGAACACTTGTTCCAGATATGGAACGCTTGTCTTGCCTGAGGCTCCTGGGGCGGAGCGCCTGTGCGCCCGCTTGGACGGGGTAATTGCACCGGGGGTAAACGCTCGTGAGTGATGCGAAGCGAATAACTCGTCGCCGATTCGTCCTCAGTGGCCTGATGGCCACAGCTGGGCTGGGATTGCTGGCCGCGTGCGGCCCGACCGCGCCAGCCACCGTGCCCGCCACCTCGGCGCCGGCAGCGGCCCAACCGACGGCCGCGGCTACCGCCAAGCCCGCCGCGACTACAGCTACCCAGGCGCAGCCAACCGCTGCCGCGCAGCCCACTGCTGCCGCGCAGACCGCGCCGGCGGCGTCGTCCGGTCCTGGCAGACTGGTCGTTTGGAAGTTCGGTGGCTCCAATGAAGAGGTCGTTTACTTCCCGAAGTGGAATGCCGAGTTCACCAAACGCACCGGCATTCAGATCGACTACTCCGACAATGACTGGTCGACCAAGCGCGAGAAGGTGCTCGCCGCGTATCAGGCGAAGAAGGTCGCCGACATCCTGCTGATGGATGGCCAGAGCATTCCGGACCTCGCTGCGCTGGGCATCATCGCTGCCTACGACGACCTTGACAAGTCGTTCATCACGCGCCACCAGCCGAACTTCGTGCCCGAAGTCTGGAACTCGACGGTGAGCAACGGCAAGTTCTACGGTCCGTCGATGTACGTGGACATGGGTACCTTCCTCGCCTACAACACCAAAATGTTCAAAGACGCTGGCGTCACCAAGGTGCCCGAGAATTGGGACGAGCTGCGCGATGCCGCAAAGAAGCTGACCAAGGGTGATGTCGCGGGAATCACGATTTCGGTCGCCACAGACACCAACGACGCCAATACCTTCGAGGGCATCGCCTATGCCAATGGCGGCCGCTGGCTGGATGACTCCGGCAAGAAGGTGATGATCAACGATCCTGGATTCATCGACCCACTGCAACTGTTCACCGACCTGGTCAACGATAAGTCAGTGCCACAAGGCGTGACAGAAACGAACTTTGCCAGCTCCGGCACCCTGTTCTTCCAGGAAAAGGCCGCCATGTGGGCGTGTCTGTCGTACATTGGTGCGTTCCACACTGGCCTGAACGCACCGCCGGATTTCCCCGTTGCGAGCACGCTCTTTCCGCGTCAGCCCAAGCCAACCGGCTTCGCCAAACCGGCCGCTACCATTCTGACGCCTACGGCGGCGGTGCTGATCAGTGCCTCATCGCAGAACAAGGACGCCGCGCTCAAGTACGCGGACTTCTGGTCGCAACCGGAGGTCCAGGTCGGGTGGGATGGATCCGAGATCTCGGGCCGTGTGCCAGCGCTTAAGCAAAACTGGGAAACAGAGACCTTCAAGCGCATTCACGCGGACTGGTATCAGCTCTACAAGGCCGGCAAGATGTTCGACGGCGCCCAGCCGATGCCGTCCTTCCCCGGGCTAGCCGAGGCGGAACGGGCGCTATCGAGCGCGATGCAGAACGCCGTCCTCGGCAAAGCCTCGCCCAAAGACGCGCTGGCCACGGCGGCCAAACGCGCTCAGACCGTCGTCGACGAGTTCGACTTCTAAACCGCATGCGACTGCGGAAGCAAGACCTGTTCGGCTACGCGCTCGTGGCGCCAGCCATGTTGTTGGTGCTCGGCTTCGTCCTCTATCCCGTGGCCTCTGTCATTCGGTTGAGCTTCACCAACACGAGCCTGCTGGCCGGGCGCAGCGACTTCGTCGGTCTGCAGTCATATCAGCGGATCATGGCCGACCCGCTATTCGACACGGTCGTCCGCAACACCGCCCAGTGGGTCTTCCTGGGAACGCTGCTCACTGTTCTGCTGGGACTGGCCGTTGGCTATTTCCTGAGCTTCAGCTACAGGATCAACCGCCTGCTGCGGGCCAGCATTCTCATCCCGTGGCTGCTGCCCGCGGTGGTCTCTGTCGCCGCGTGGCGCTGGATGTACAGCGCCGAAGAGGGGGTCATCAATGACCTCCTCAAGCGCACGGGCCTCATCGAGCGCGGTATTCCGTGGCTCGGCGACCCGTCGCTGGTTATGTACGCCCTGATCGTCGTGGCGGTGTGGCGGCTCCTGCCGTTCGGCGCGCTGGTCATCTCGGCCGCCGTGCAGGGCATCCCCAACAGTTATTTGGAAGCGGCGACCATTGATGGAGCCAATGGTTGGCAGAAGTTCCGTTACATCGTCTTACCTGAGCTCACGTACTCACTGACAGTGATCGGCATCCTGGCTCTCATCTGGAACATGAATGACCTGATAACGGTCTGGGGCTCCACGCAAGGCGGACCCGCCGACGCCAGTCAAATCCTGTCGACCTGGATCTACTCGGTCGGTTTCAACTCCTTCCGCTTCGGTCTGTCCTCAGCGCTGTCGGTCATCAATTTCGTGCTGCTGTTGGGCGCCAGCATTGTCTATTTGATGATGCTGCGACGAACCTGGGGACTGCACCGATGACGCAGGCCTCCGTGGGCTCGGCCGGTGTAGTTCGCGGACGGGCTTTCGCGGGCGCGACTCTCGATGCAACGTTGCGCCGTGCGCTCAAAGGTATCGTACCTACTGCGATCGGTCTGGTGATCTTCGTCGTACTCGCCTTCCCGATCGTGTGGCTGGTGAGCACGTCATTCAAAGATGCCTACGCCTCACGTGCGATTCCGCCGCAATACATCCCGCTGCGGCCGACGCTGGAGGTGTATCAGGCGTTCTTCTCCGGCACTGCCGGCGCGGCCACGACGCGCGAGCTGCAGTACTGGTATGTGATGATCCTGAACAGCGTCTACGTGTCGTTCTTGCCGGCGATCCTGGCCACCATCATCGGCACGCTCGCCGGCTACGGATTCGCGCGCTTCGCTTTTCCAGGTGGCATGCTACTGCTGACGATCCTGCTGTTGGGTCAGATGTTTCCCGGGCCGTCACTGTTCGTGCCGGTGTATTTCCTGGTGTCCACGCTCGGATTGCACGACAACCTGAACGCGCTGGTGCTGGTGTACACCGCTTTTCACGTGCCCGTCGCCACGTGGCTGATGAGCGGATTCATTCGCACCATACCGCTCGAGCTGGAGGAGGCGGCGCGGATCGACGGCGCGTCACTGCTCCAGGTGTTGCTGCGCATCGTCCTGCCGCTGTCTAGAATCGGGATCCTCACCGTTGCACTGTTGGGGTTCATGGCCTTCTGGGGCGAGTATGGTTTCGCATCGATCATCGTTGAGACGCAAAGCAAATACACCGCGACGATCGGGCTCGTGCGCCAGATGACCACCATGGGCGTGTCCTTCAACGTCATCGGCGCGGCAGCGACTATGATGGCCGCACCCATGCTGATCTTCCTGATTCTGATGCAGAGACAGTTTGTCCGTGGGTTGACCGCGGGCGCGCTCAAGGATGCGTAGGAGCACAGCTTTGAAGATCACCGACATACAGATCGTGTCATTCAGGACGCACGCCGATCGGTTCGACACGGGGCATGCGCAGCCGAAACCACGCACCGAGCTGGTGCAGACGCTCGCCAGTATCGAAACCGACGCTGGTGTGAGCGGCTACTACTTCGGCGGTGGTTCGCATGGCGACCAGGAGGGGTTGCGCGCCGATGATCAGAATCTCCTGCTGGGTCGAATTCGATCGCTGCTTGTCAGCCAGGATCCGCTCGATCGCGAGCTGATCTGGAAGTGGCTGTGGGTGGCCAACATTCCTGAGAACGTGGCCAGTGTTGTCGACCTGCTGCTTTGGGATCTGGCGGGGCGAGCACTCGATCACCCGGTGTATAAGCTGCTCGGTGGAGCTCGCCAGCGCGTCAAAGCATATGCGAGCACGTGGCCCAACATCGGCTCGCCTCAAACGTACGCCGACCACGCGCTCGCGTGCAGAGACGAGGGCTACCTCGCCTACAAGATCCACCCGCACTACTTTTGGGATCCGCGGACGCGTCAGCCAACGCCGGGGCGGCCTTCGAACATCACGGCTGACATTGAGACCTGCCGCCTGGTGCGCGAAGCGGTCGGTCCTGACTACACGTTGATGTACGACCCGTGGGGCACGTATCACTCGCTCGAAGAGGCGATCAAGGTCGGAAGGGTGCTGGAGGAGCTCAACTTCTACTGGTACGAGCATCCCATGCCCGAGTATCGCGTGGAGAGCTATGTGCGTCTAGCGCGCGAGCTGACGATTCCGATCCTTTCGCCTGAGATCGCCGCCGGTGGAGTGTTTACCCGAGCGGAGTGGATCCTGCGCGGCGCGTCCGATATGAGCCGCATCGATGTCAACCGTGGCGGGATCACCGGCGCACGCAAGACAGCCATCGTGTGCGAAGCGTACGGACTCCGTTGCGAGCTCCACATGGCAGGTTTCGGAAATCTTCAGGTGCTGGGCGCGACGTCTGAGGATACCAGCGAGTACTACGAGAAAGGTCTGCTGGCGCCCGGGGTCGACTACGACGCGCCACACCCGTATCTGCGTCAGACCTGCGACAGGCTCGATCCGGACGGCTACATCACGCTACCGGAAAAGCCCGGCCTCGGGTACGACATCATCTGGGAGTACATCCGGGACAACACTCTGTCGCCCGATCGGCAGCCGGCACTGGCAACGCGCTGAAGCATGCGCGGCATCTTTTCGATCCTGGTCACACCGTTCGACGGCCACGAGCGGATTGACGACGATTCATTGCGCAATGAGGTGGAGTTCGTCATCGAGGCCGGCGTGCACGGTGTTGGCCTAGCGCTCGGCAGCGAGATCCTGAAGCTGACGGAGCCCGAGCGTGTCCAGCTCATCCGCATCGTGGTCGACGAGGTGCGCGGCCGCGTGCCCGTGGTCGTCAATACCGGTGCTCAGGCAAGCTTAACCGCGGCCTTCTATAGCCGCCAGGCACAGGACCTCGGTGCCGATGCGGTGATGTGCGTGCCGCCTGCGCCGCTCTCAGCCGCTGAGACGCGCGCCTACTTCAAGGCGATATCGGATGCGGTGAGCGTGCCCGTATTCATCCAGGACACACAGACAGCGCCGGTGCCCGCGCCGCTGATGCGTCAGATTGCCGATGAAAGTGAGCACGTGCGATACGCCAAAGTGGAAAGCCCGCCGCAACCTGCGCAGGTCCAGACCGCTGTCGACGCGAGCGGCTTGACCATCTTCGGCGGCGCGGGTGGCACCTTCTTATTGGAGGAGCTGCGGCGTGGCGCTGTCGGCTCGATGCCGTGGCCGAGTCAGCCGCATACCTTCGTGAAGATCTGGGAGCTGTGGCAAGCCGGCGACGAACGCGGAGCGCGCGAGCTCCACGAGCGTGAGGTCGTACCGCTGGCGCTGCTAAGCTTTGGCGGACTCCGTCTCGGCCACACGATGCACAAAGAGTTGCTCCGTCGCCGCGGGGTGATCCGCTTCGCCGCGGTCCGCGCACCCTCCGATCCGTTGGACAGCGCGACTAGCCGTGAGTTCGACCAACTTTGCGAACGACTGCGTATCGGCGCTTCGGTCGCATGAGCATACCTTTGGTTCTCCCCGCGCAAGATGCGGACGGTGCCTTCGCGCGCCGAAGGCTTGGTCCCAGCAACGTCGAGGTAACGGTGCTCGGCTTCGGCGGAGCCACCATCGGCGGCATCGGCACCCGTGTCTCGGAGGCGCAGGCCGCGGCCATTTTGGAGGCGGCCTGGGATGCCGGACTCCGCTACTTCGACACCGCGCCCTGGTACGGTCGCGGCCTCAGTGAGCTGCGGGTTGGGCGCTTGTTGCGCGAGCAGCCGCGTTCCGACTTCGTGGTGTCTACCAAGGTCGGCCGCATCTTGCGCGCGCCGCGCGATCAGGAGCGTTTTGACACCGCGCCGTGGCCCGGCGGGCTTCCGTTCGAGGTTCACTTCGACTACTCGTACGACGGCATTTTGCGCTCGTACGAGGACAGCCTGCAGCGTCTGGGGCTGGCGCGTGTCGACCTGGCCATCGTTCACGACCTGGACCTGGGGTATCACGCACCTCAGGCGCGCTGGGATGCGCTGATGGGTCAGCTCATCACTGGCGGCTGGCGGGCGCTCGACGAGCTGCGGGCCAGCGGAGTCATCGGCGGCATCGGCGTAGGAATCAATCCCATGGGCATGATTCCGCGTTTCCTGGAGCTGTTCGATCCAGACTTCTTCCTGCTGGCTGGCCGCTACACGTTGATGGAGCAGGACACGCTGATGGTCGAGCTGCCAGCGTGCGTCGAGCGTGGCGTCGGCATTGTCATTGGCGCCGTGTTCAACTCGGGGCTATTGGCTACCGGACCGATGCCAGGCGCGCGCTACGACTATCGTGAGGCGAATCCAGACGAGCTGGACAAAGCTGGGCGCATCCAGGCCGTTTGCGAGCGATACGCTGTTCCGCTGGCCGCCGCTGCGCTCCAGTTTCCACTCGCCCATCCGGTGGTGGCGTCGGTGATTCCTGGACCGGTGACACCCGAACAGGCGCGTATGAACGCGGCCGGCGTGCGTCAGCGGATTCCGGCCGAGCTGTGGCACGAGCTGAAAGCCGAGGGCCTCATCCGCGCAGACGCGCCCACGCCAGCGGAGAGGTTGGCCGATGTTGCCTGACAGGCGTGTAGCGCTGATTACAGGCGCGGCCCGGGGCATCGGTGCGGCGATTGCCGGACGGCTGGCACGCGACGGTGCCTGCGTCGCCGTGGCCGACCTGGACGAGGCAGAGGCCGCGCGCGAGGCGGAGCGAATCGCGACTGCCGGCCGCAGTGCCTTTCCTGTTGGTTTGGACGTTGCTAATCCGGCCAGTGCGCGTGCAGCGGTTGCCGCGGTGCTCGAGCGCGAGGGTCAGCTCGACATCCTGGTCAACAACGCTGGCATTGCTGGCCTGGCCTCACCAGTAGCGGAGTACCCTGAGGACGAGTGGCGCCGCATCCTGGCGATCGACCTGGACGGCGTGTTTTATTGCTGCAAAGCCGTGTTGCCGCACATGCTGGAGCGGGGGTCGGGTCGCATCGTCAACATTGCCTCCATTTCGGGCAAGGAAGGCAACCCGAACATGGCCGCGTACTCGAGCGCAAAAGCCGGCGTGATCGGGTTTACCAAGGCGCTTGCCAAGGAAGTCGCGACGCGCGGGATCTACGTCAACTGCGTAACACCGGCAGTGATTGCGACGGACATCTTGACGCAGCTCAGCGACGAGGCGGTCGCCTATATGACGTCGAAGATACCTATGGGCCGTACCGGTCGACCAGACGAGGTCGCAGCCCTGGTGGCCTGGCTGGCGTCGCCGGAGTGCACTTTCAGCACCGGAGCCATCTTCGACATCTCGGGGGGTCGGGCTACGTATTGAAGCTGCCCAGTTCGACACGATCCGGGGGGCGCCGCGCGTACGGTGGGTGCACCAGGGCTTGGCGGACGTGGATGGCGTCCCGGTCGACGCGCTCCCGCCTCATGTCGTGCTGACGCGTGGAAAAGGGCCGACGGCTATTTGGGTCGCCGAGGACCCCCTCTCGTTGATGCTGGGTTGGATCGGCAGCCCGCATCTGGCAGCCACCTGCGCTGGTGACGCGCGCCCGGGCGAGGTAGGCGCTGCGTTGCGCGGAAGATGGCGCGCGTCGGTAGGTGCGTGGCTGGCCGGTCGATTCGCGCGCAACCACGCTCAAGCCGTGGCGACGGTCGTTGCTGGTCGTCCTGGGCTGCGGATGTGCAAACATCTCCGCGATCCTCCGTCGTGTTCGAAGAGCTAGACCGCGGCGACGCCCGCCGAGGGTGAAAGGCGACTGGCCAGCTCGGGCGTGCGGCGCGCAAGCTGGCGCGTGGCCAGCCAGAGCGCCGTCAAACACAACAGGCTTCCAACAAAGAACGGCGCGCCCGGCAGTTCGAGTGGCGATTGCGCACTGATCGAGAGGGCAAAGAGTCCATTCGCAACTGGGGGACCGACGATCGCAGTGCCGGTCATCACGCTCGCGACGGCGCCCTGTAGCAGACCCTGCTCGTTGGCCGGTACCGCTCGCGACATCAGGCCTTGGATCGAGGGATTGAGTAGCCCGAGTCCCAGGCAGTACAGCGCCGTGACGAGGTACATCATCCAACCCTGGCTGGCCAGTCCGAAGAGCACCATGCCCACAACTGCCACCCCTAGGGCGACGATCAATGTGCGCATCTCGCCCAATCGCGCGACAACCGGTCGGACCAGGGCGCCCTGAGAGAACGCGAACAGGAGCCCGACCACCGCCAGCGAAGCGCCCACCTGGCTCACGCCCCAGCCGTAGCGATAGGTGGTGTAGGGCACCCAGACGCTCTGCAGCCCTTGCTGCGCAATTTGCGTCGCCAGAAAGACCGGCACCATGGCCGCGACCGCGCGATAGCGCCACACCGCGCGCAATGCGCCAATCGGATTCATCTGTGTCCAGTTGATCGAGCGGCGGTTTTCGGGCCGGAGCGATTCGGGCATGACCAGCAACCCGAACAGGAAATTCAGGAAGGTCAGCCCGGCGCACACCATGAACGGCAGACGCAGGTTCGTCTCACCGAGCAGTCCGCCAACCGCCGGCCCGGCAATGAAGCCCAGACCGAAGGCGACCCCAATCAGGCCGAAGTTCGCGGCGCGCTTTTCTGGCGAACTAACGTCGGCGATGTAGGCGCCGACTGGCGTGAAAGTGGCGCCGAAAATACCGGCCACGATGCGGCCGAGGACGAGCCACCAGATCGTCGGCGCCAGACTGAGCAGGATGTAGTCGAAGCCGAGCCCGGCCAGGGCCAACAGAATGACCGGCCGCCGCCCGAATCGGTCCGAGAGCGCGCCGAGCACCGGCGCGCAGAAGAACTGCATGACCGCGTAGATCGCGACGAGCAGCCCGAACACGAGGGACGCCTCGCCGATCGCTCCGCCGAGCAGGTTCTGGACGAGTCTGGGCAGGATCGGAATGACGAGACCCATGCCCAACACGTCGATGAACAGGGTGATGAGTACGAAGGTGATGCTTGCCTGTCGCTTGCGCATTGCTCTCCTCAGCGCTGTAATGATCCCGCACGTTCAGGTCAGAACCTGTCCGCATTCAGATCAAATTCGGGCGTCGCCGGCATGCGTTTTGGCGCCGCGGCGCGGGCCAGGCGTTCGGCGTACGTATGGCCGAGCTTGGAGCGCAGGATGATGAGCCGCGCCTGCTCGTGCGGCGCCAGGTAGACCTTGGGTCGGCCGAAGTGATACTCGGCGTCGACGCTTTCGAGCGCGCTGGACTGGGTGAAGTCGGTAGACATGCCAGGTAGCCTCTTGAGGTTCCGGTTAGAGATGCCGACCAGTCGGTATGTACGAGGAAAATGAGCGGGTCACACTCGGAGCGATTCCAGGTACACGTGCAGGCCATCGGCCGCCGCGCGCATGACCTCAGGGTTGCGCGAGCTCTTGCCGCTGCCCCAGATGCCCATCTGGGCGGCGACGATAGCCGCCGCAACGTCGCTGGGCACGATCGTGTCTTTGACGGTTCGCGCGGCGATGCCGCGCTCCAGGGCGGCGGTGTAGCGCTCGCGCCACAGGCCGTACAGCCGATTGATTCGGGTCTGAAAGCCTGCGTCCAGCGGCGACATCTCCTGGGCCAGGTTGTTGAGCGGGCAGCCCTGCAGCCACATGCCGCTGGAGATGTCTTCCGCCACATACCGCCGAAATGCGCGCTCGATGTCGGTCAGCGGGTCAGTCGAGGCGGCCACCGGATCCAGCCAGCGGCTGAGCAGCAGCGGACCGATCATCTGGTCGAGGACGGCGTAGCCGAGGGCGTGCTTGGACTCGAAATGGTGGAACAGCGCGCCTTTGGTGATGCCGGCGGCCTCGACGATGTGGTTCAGGCTGCCGGCCTGAAAACCGTTGGCGTAGAACTCAGCGAATGCAGCTTCGAGCAACTTGCGCCGCGTGGCTTCGGGTGCCTTGACGCCGCGTGCAGCCCGGCTCATGTCGCCTATAGTACCGACCAGTCGGTATGGTTGTCAAGGGCTACTGCGCCTCAGCCAACGATGCCCTCGATCATCCCGTGCTCGCGGTTTTCATAGCCGCGAATCAGCCCCGCGCGCGGAGCGAGATCCTCTCAGATGGGATTGAGCGTGCCGTCGTGCGCATCGGCGACGAGCACCTCGCTGGCGCCGCCCTCGGATGCACCGGCGATCGCCCCATTCGGGTCGACCGTCATCCACACGCGCCCACGCTCGTAGTCGTTACCCTTGCCGGCTCCCGCAGGCCAGCCAGTGGCGGTCTCACGGCGCGTGGCTACGCCCGAAATGCCTCCATGTCGACCGACAGCAAGATCGTCACGTCGTGCAGGGTACGTCAGCGGAGGCGTGGATCGAGCGCATAGCGTAGGCCGTCCCCCAACAAGTTGACCGCCAGGACACTAACCATGATTGCCAGGCCCGGAAAGATCGCCAGTGGGGGCTGGTGCGGCAGCCGCGGCCTGGGCGCTCGCCGGTATGCTGCCCGCGTGAGCAACGAGCGGCCGCGGGCCCGCGATATCGGGTTCCACATGGGTCAACTCCCGCCTGGCGAGCTGAACGCGATCACCGACGTGCCTGGCGTGCGAGTCGGTCACGTCTCGCTCATTGAAGGTCGGGACGTACGTACCGGTGTAACGGCTATCCTGACCCATCTCGGCGATCCATTCGGCGAGAAGACCGTCGCCGCGGCATTCGTGCTCAACGGCTTCGGCAAAACATGCGGGCTGCCGCAGCTTGCAGAATGTGGAACGCTCGAGACTCCCATTCTGCTTACGAACACGCTCAGCGTGCCACGCGTGGCTGACGCGGTGCTCGATTGGACGCTGGCGCGCCATCCTGAGGCTCAAAGCGTGAACCCAGTGGTGGGCGAATGCAACGATGCCTACCTGAACGACATTCGCGGTCGGCACGTTGGAGCCGAGCACGTCATTCAGTCGATCGACGACGCTTCGGGCGGTCCAGTGGCCGAGGGCGGCATCGGCGCGGGTGTAGGAATGAGCTGCTTCGGCTACAAGGGCGGTATCGGCTCGGCGTCGCGGCACATTGAGCGTGCGGGTGCTCGATACGAGCTTGGCGCGCTTGTCCTGGCCAACTTCGGGCGGCCCGAGGAACTCATGATCGATGGCGTGCGCGTCGGCGAGTTGCTCCGGGGTTCTGAACTGGCGCCGCAGTCCGCGAGCCCAGGAGGCTCGGCGATGGTCATCGTCGCGACCGATGCTCCCCTCGACGCGCGTCAGCTCGGGCGCATTGCGCGCCGCGGCGCACTGGGCCTGGCGCGAACTGGCTCGATTGCGCACCACGGTAGTGGTGACTTCGTGCTCGCTTTCTCTACGCCTGGCCGCGTGCCGCACTGGGTGAACGGACCGCTGCTGCAGTCACAGGCCGTTGTCGCCGATGCGCATCCGCTGATGGACGTGTTGTTTCAGGGCGCTGTGGAGGCGGTTGAAGAAGCGGTCGTGAATGCGCTGCTGCGGGCGGAGACGATGGTCGGCCGCGAGGGGCACATGCGTGAAGCGCTGCCGGTCGATCGAGTCCGCGAGTTGCTGCGGCGGGCGGGCCGACTCAGCTCTTGACATTTGTCCATGTCGCAAGCCGAAGAACGCGAGCCGACCAGACGCGATACTTCGGGAGAATGGATACGAAAGGCACCCCGATCCGCGTGGCGATTCATGATGATCAGGAGTTCGAGCCAACGCGTCAGGGGAGGCGGGTCAAGTGGCGCTCCATAGCAGTCCACTACCCGGATTGAGTCGTGGGATCTCCAGGACGGCGGTTCCTGGGCCCGCGGCCCGTGCATGGTTACCTGTCGTCGACCAGACGTATCCGGCTGAGAGGCATGCCGGTTGTCCGTTGCCAGCGCGACGCGAATCAGCAAACCGCGGCCTGTCGCGCTCGCCTCCATAGCCTAATCCTTACGATTGCGGTTCCAGATGCGGTGCGAAGTTCGGAGGCGCCCCCGGCAGCCCAGAACTGGCGTGTCGCTACGCGTCGAACACAGCTGCCTATTGTCTTCGTCCGGACGCCGACTACGAGCTCGACGGACAAGACATCCATGGGCCGGCTCCGGAACGCTCGGCCGACGTCCTGCGCTTCAACCGAATGCACCTCGGCCGGCGGCGGCCGGCCTGTCTCTTGCGCCTGGTGATCAAGTGTGGAAGTCGGCTGGTTTGCGGCGGCGCTCGTGTTGGTGGTTCTCGGCATAGTCGGGTCGGTCGTGCCCTTCCTACCGGGCCTACCTCTGGTGCTCAGCGGTGTGTACCTGTACGCGTTCGGCACGGGACTCCACCTCGGCGTCTGGTCATCGGCCGGACGCTCACTTTACCGGGTCGCCCAAAACTCTGCCGGGCACCCCCCGCGGGGTCAGGTGTAGCGAAACCTGGCGTTGGCTTGTACGCTGGGCTTGTAGAGGGAGGCAGCGCAGGATTGTGAGTCAGTCACCCCTTCATGCGCTGAACTGATATCGGATGTCAAAGTCTCGGCGTTTCTCGGCCTTCGCTGTCGTCACTGCGTTCGGATTGTCTTCTCTGATCATGGGCGCGGCGCCGCCAGCCCAACCCGCGGTCGCCGCCTCGATCCCCGTGTGCCCAGGCCCGGCGGCGCCAGGTGACGCGCGGTGTCATGCTCGCGTCGTCACCGACGGCGTACGCCCGGCCGCCTCAAGGAGCCCGACGGGGCTGTCACCATCCACGATAAAGTCGGTCTACAACTTCCCGACGAGCACGACCGCCGGTGCGGGCAAGACCATCGCCATTGTCGATGCCTATGACGATCCGACCGCCGAGAGCGACCTCGCCGTCTTCAGCAGTCAATTCGGGCTGCCCGCATGCACCACCGCGAATGGCTGTTTCAAGAAGGTCAACCAGACCGGGGGCCCGAGCTACCCGCGCAAGGACGCTGGCTGGGCGCTGGAGATTTCGCTGGATGTCCAGTGGGCGCATGCCATCGCCCCAGGCGCCAGGATTCTTCTGGTCGAAGCATCAAGCAATAGCTTCGCCAACCTTCTGGCAGCCGAGGACTACGCCAATACGCATGCTCAGTACGTTTCCAACAGCTGGGGCGCCGGCGAGTTTTCCGGCGAGAACAGCTTCGACCGCCACTTCGTCCAGAGCGGCGTCAGCTTTTTCGTCTCCTCCGGTGATTCGGGGTTGCCAGCCGACTATCCATCCGCGTCGCCGAATGTGATCTCGGTCGGTGGCACGACGCTCCACTTCAGCGGGAACACGTTCACGGGCGAGACGGGCTGGTCGGGCGGCGGTGGTGGCTGCTCGGTCTATGAGACTGCCACGTCGGCACAGGCGGGGTTCTCGCAATATGGCCAGGTTAATTGTGGCGGCAAACGGGCAACACCTGATGTGTCGCTGGATGCCGACCCCGCCTCCGGCGTGTCGGTATACGACACCACGCGATACCAGGGTCAGCAAGGCTGGTTCCAAGTGGGCGGCACCAGCGCCAGCTCACCGATGTGGGCAGCGCGCTCAGCCGCTGCCGGTGCGGTGGTGAATTCCGCCTACGTTTACGGCACCAGCATCACGTATCGGGACATCACTTCGGGCAGCAACGGCGCCCCCTGCCTTATCGGCTACGACCTGTGCTCAGGTCGTGGCAGCTGGATTGGGCCAACGCCGTAAACCCAGGTTCAGCCATGCAGCGCCGGGCGCCTGTGCCTGATCAGTGCCCGGCTTGCACGGCTCCTGCGATTGGCGCGTTGGACCGCGATGGCGATGCGGATTGGCAGTGCAATCGATTGCCGGTTCGCGCTCCAGGCCCACTCGGAGGCGGTCGCGCGGCCGACTCGAAGCTAGTTCTCCCGCATGGGCATGGCGAGGCATCGGTCAGCTCTCCCGGCGCAGGCCGATGAAAGCGCGGGCGCGGGGCATCGAGGATTGGTCGTCATGTCGCGGGTCTCCTCGCAGGCAACGGGTGAGCCTGACGTTGGAGGCAAGGTAGTGGCGGCTAGGCCCTCACGGCGGTCGCTCGTGCCTGGCAACGCGCCTGGTCGGCGGGCCGCCCCAGCTCCGCATAGCGGAGGGCGGCTTCGTGCAACAGCGCTGCAGCCTGATCCGACCGCCCCTGGGCCTGGCGGAGAACTCCACGCGCTTCCCAGACCGCCGCTGTCCATGGACCGCCCTGCCACATGCCGGCCAGTCTTTCGGTCTCATCCAACCTGCGGCTCGCGACCTCGAGTTCCCCATACTGGGCAAGGACCATAGATGCTGCAACCCGGAACGCCATGGAGCAGGGTCGGCACACCCCGCCAGTGGCAAGCCAACGATCGCCCCGCCTGATTGCCTCAATCGCCTGTGCCGTCGTAGGCGCCACCTGCACGGCGAGAGCCTGGAATCGGATCACGAGGTGCGGAGCAAGCCAGCTCGATTCAGCGATCTTCTGGCCGGTCCGCAACACGCGTCCGGCACGCCATTTCTGAGCTCGTGCGAGCGCGACCTCGCCCAGCCGATGTAGCGTCAGCGCGCGCCCGGCGTTCGCGTTCGCCTGGTTATGGAGGTTCTCCGCTCGCATCAGCAGCGCCTCGGCCTCGTCTAGTCGACCCGAGAACAGTTCGGATTCACCGAGAATCAGCGTCGCGAGCGCGCGACCATGAACCGAGCCCTCCTTCTCCGCAACGGCCAGCAACTCTCGCGCGGCGGCAGCAATCATCTGGTGACCGGCAGCGCCGCAAAGACAGAACTCCGCCAGGCATAGATGGCCATCGAAGATATTCGTTGCGTCGCGCGGCGGTTTGCGGACCCAGGATATGAACTCGGACTGGAATAGTTGCAACCACTGGCCCTGCATGTGCGCGATGAGTCCGAGCAATGCACTGGCCTCGCCCATCTCGCGTCCAAGTCCGGCCTCGAGCGCGAGCGTGCGCGCCTCGCGAGCGATGTGCTCCGCCCGAGCGAAATCCCCGCCTCCAAGATGGGTGATTCCCCAGGCGAGCAGGGCACCAACTCGCTCCTGAACGCTGGCCGGCTCCTCCGCGGCCGGCGTGAGGGCACGTTCGTAAATGGCAATTGCCGGCCGCGACGGGCCGACCCCCAGGTCCGCGCGGAGGCGGTCACGGAGGCGCTGGAATTGACGAATGACTTCACCCCGATTACCGGCGTCGAGCGCCGCCTGCATCGCCGCGCATTGGGCTTCCTCGTCGGTTGGATCGACCGCCAGCACCCGCTGCCAGAGACGCGCGACCTTCAACACCCGGACGTACAACTGGTGCAGCCTCTCGCGGGTTT